>Ga0129302_1002867_pt1 | contig 12081 bp, 7 predicted proteins | sample BlaSprsedimmetaG_FD_94476 | JGI IMG/M metagenome (GOLD analysis project Ga0129302, IMG submission 94476) | Hot spring sediment bacterial and archeal communities from California, USA to study Microbial Dark Matter (Phase II) - Blank Spring... | ecosystem: Environmental > Aquatic > Thermal springs... | reverse complement strand
CACTCAACTCATACTGGGCCTGGCAATATATATTAAGATCCGGAACCAAGTATCCCGATAATATACCCGATGAGGCTGCCAAGTTTCCAAGGATGCGTTTCGACGAAATGCATTTGAAACTGAATGAAAAAATTCCGGCAAATACACCAATCCGGCTGGTAAAAGCCGATGACAATGACGTGCCCTACACCATTGATTTTATAGAACTCGAAGAAGTTCCGGAAGCCTTGACCTTTGACTCGATTACAGATGAAAACAAAATACTTTATACATCTGACGATGGTGCCCTCCAGCATTTTGTATCGCAATACAATGGCAAAACTATTTTTCTTCCGGAAGGAAAATACGAAGTAGATGGCCGTATAATAATCAATGGAGATGGAACAAAAATCATTGGAGCCGGGATGTGGCACACTGAAATATATTTTACCGCCTCATCAGACGATAAAAGCACTTATAACAAACGCGGGATTGAAACATATAGCAGTAACGTTGTGCTTGAAGGATTATATCTAAATACCATTAATAATAAACGCTATTACAATAACGATCCTGTTTACCAGGTAGGCAAAGGTCTTATGGGTAGCTTTGGTTCTAATTCCAGCGTTAAAAACCTTTGGATTGAACATTTTGAATGTGGTGGTTGGATCGAAGGTGCAGATAACCTGAACATACAACATTGTCGTTTCCGCAATAACTATGCTGATGGAATGAACCTGGCATATGGTTGCAGGAATTCGATCGTGGAACATTGCAGTTACCGCAACAACGGAGATGACGATATGGCTTCCTGGTCACGTGCGGACCGTTTGTGCGAAAATAATGTCTACTCTTACAGTACCAGCGAAAACAACTGGCGTGCATCGGCATTAGGTTTTTTTGGCGGTAAACAAAACAAAGCACATAACATTGTCATCATTGATCCCATGGAAGCCGGATTTCGTGTTACCTGCGATTTCCCGGGAATGCCATTCAGCAATGAAGGATACAGTGAATTTTATGATATCTCGGTCTATAAAGGCGGTGTTGCCAGCGGAACTATTGGGATAAGTGGAGATTTATGGGGGAACCAGCAAGGCGCTTTACATATAAACAGCAGTTCTCAATATGACCTGGTAAATATTAATATCTACAACGTCGATTTTTATGATTCGAAAAACGACGCAGTCTTTATTGGCAGCAGTGTGCACTATATTAGAAACCTTGTACTTAAAGACATAAATATTAACGGAACAGGACGATATGGTATTTATTTCAATAATCCCAAAGGAAACGGAAGGTATTGTAATATGCAATACGAAAATATCGGGGCGTCTTCCAATACCAATACAATGCCATCTTCCTTTTCATTCACAGAGGATTGCAGTGGTGTATCCGTTCCGAACAATAAGTCCCCCGAGATCCGGTTATTTGCTCTGGACGGGAACCTTCATATTGGTGGGCAGCAAAACACAATGGTCTCGGTATATGACATCTGGGGAAGAAAGCACTATCATGCATCAATGCTTACAGGACCAATCATAGTACCTAATTTGAATGCAGGAATATACATTGTAAGGTGGAATGAAGATCAAACATTGAAAATATTTGTCAATTAGGCCGATAGTGTTAAGAATTCAGGTAACAACAGTTTAATTTTAAAAAGAAAATCAAGCTCCCGGAAAAAGCAGTTCGCATATTTCAGATCGATCTTATTGCCATTACTTTCTGCTTGAACTGATCTGATGGGCAATTGGCTTTACCTTTTATCTTGGTTTTGTAAGCGTATATTGTATTAACAGAGTAATTTAAAAAACTGGCTATCTTCTCATTGTCGTTGATTCCCAAACGAATTAAAGCGTAAATTCTTAAATCCGAATTCAGAATCTGATCATCCTTTAATTGAATTTGCTCACCGGCTTTAAGGAGATTATTAAATTCTTCTACAAAATTGGGAAACAACTTCACAAATATTTTGTCGAATCGTTCATACAGGGCCATCCTTTCATTTCGAACATTTATATTTTGAGGAAATTTTTTAAGTCCTTCATACTGTTTTGCCACCACCTTACGTCTGACCCATTTCTGCAGACTTTCTATCTTTTCGATATACTCTGAATTCTGGTAAAAAAAATAGGCGATATATTCATCCTTGATTTTGTTTGCTTCCATAAGCTTCTCATTGGAGTCCTGTATGGTAAGCCGTGCAATATTAAGCCGTTTAAGAGAAATCAGGATGATGACCAGTGCGAGGATCAATGCAATTAACAGAACCGAAATAAAGACCGAGAACACAATTATTTTATCACGCTGATTTTTGAGAAAATTCATTCGTTCTCCTTCAATGATTGGTAAGATTAGTCCAATCTCCAGTTTCCTGTGCCTTGCATTATAAAATGAAGCATCATTTAACGCTTCAATAATAAATCGGTGAGCCCTCTTTTCCTCACCTTTTTCATATAATAAATTTGCCATGTTTCTTAATGCCACCGTTTCCATTGTAGCCGTTTTAACATCAGCAATGGCTGCCTTCGTAAAATATTCAATGGCCTGATCGGGAAATCCGGTCATATGATAAATGTAGCCTAAGCTTGAAGTTGCAATGGCGTAATAATGTCTGGGAAGGTCAAAGTTTTTCATCCAATACTCAAAACCAAACTTAGCCCCGCTCCAGTCAGACTTCTTCATTCGCTGTAAGCTTTCAATAGCCCAAAAATCATTGGTGTTTGGTGTAACAAAATGCATGGCACTATCTAGATACATGTTTCCCTTTGAAAGGTATTGTGGTATGAAATTAGGATCCCGCACATAGTCGGCTAAATCGTAATATGTACGTGCCAGTGTGGAATAAAGGCTGCTCTTCAGTGAATCATTCACATTCATTGGGTTGATCGAACTGAGCGTATCAATGGCTTCCTTGAATAGCCCTGAAGACAGCAGTACAAATCCTTGCCTGATTTTAACGTTAGCAATCAACGACTTATCATCTAAACGATAAGCAATATTCTTAGCTTGATCAATATAACAATGGGCCGAGTCGTAGATAAACGATTGATATTCGTATACCAGTTGGAGGCTCACCAGTATTTGTTTCCTTAAATCATTCGAAGATTCAAAAAAATGCAGCTCATCCTTTATCTTCTGTATATTGATTTCTTTTTGCCTGATATATGTACTTTTATTATCCAGTGCGTTTTCCAGTTCTTTAATGAGCTCCTCATAAGACTGCCCTGATGTACAAAAGAATTGGAAGACAAGTAACGTAAAAATAATTCTGAATTTCATCTTAAAAAATTGTAATTTTCTGACTAACCATACGCTGGCCGAATGAGTGACAGAGGGATTAATTTGAACTGTTTTCTGCATTGGGTAATTTAGTTAAATTGCAGTGTAAATTTAAAACTCTCAGCAACGTATTGCAAGTGGAGGTTAAAAGTCAGTCAACTTATTACCGGAGGCATTGCTGAACGGATTAGACAGCGGATCAGCTCAGAGCTCAGAGGGGGCATTGGATGCCAAATACGATGGAAAAGGTACTTAAGGCTTATGGATAAATGGTATTAAACCCCAGAGTAAACTCTGGACTCAACCTTTCGGAGTAAACTCCGAGGAATTAAACCAAGTCCTTCTCGTCCGCCGAAGCGAACGCGAAGGAGGATTAAATTGATACTATGAAATTTCGCACCGAAGTAGATATTCCAGGCTATCCGTTCAGGATCGACCACCGGTCTCCTGTACTGATGATGGGTTCCTGTTTTACGGATTACATGGGTTCGTATCTTCACAAATACCTCTTTGATGTCTGCATCAACCCGTTTGGCGTTATCTACAATCCCCTTTCGATCCATAAAGCATTGACAGCCATTCTCGACAAAGAGGAATATACGGAAGATGACCTGGAGTTATACAACGATCTTTACTTTTCATTTAACCACTATACCGGGTTTTCTCACCCGGATAAGCACAAAGCCCTGGAGAATATTAACCGCTCTTTCAAGGAAGCCAGAAGATTCATACATGATGCACATTACCTTTTTCTCACATTCGGCACCTCTTACGTATACAGGTACAACAAATCGGGAGAGATTGTATGCAACTGCCATAAAATGCCTGCTTCGGCATTCAGCCGGGAACGACTGACTCCTGAAATGATCACGGATGCATTGACTGGATTGTTCAACCGCCTGCAACAGGTTAACCGGCACTTAAAAATCATTTTCACCATCAGTCCGGTCCGGCACTGGAAAGACGGAGCCCACGGGAACCAGGTCAGTAAATCCATACTCCTCCTGGCTGTGAACCGTCTGTGTAGCTTTAACCCGGAGAGCTTTTTCTACTTCCCCTCCTATGAAATGATGATGGATGATTTACGGGATTATCGCTTTTACGCCGAAGATCTGATCCACCTCAACAATGTCGCAGTAACCTATATCTGGGAAAAATTTGCATCTGCGTTTTTCACTGATGAAACCAGGCAGGTTATCGAAAAACTTGATTCTCTTCTCAAAGCATTTCAGCATAAACCGGTTCATCCCGACTCAATCACACATAAGAAATTTGTCAGGGAGAGAGAAAAAAGGTTAACCGGATTAAAGTCGAACTACCCCTACTTACCCTGGTCGAAATTCAATAATTAGTTTGTTTTATGGCTTAACATAACATTATGTTCAATTTTTAAATATATCTTTTGAACAATAATCTTATTTATATGTTTCTCTCAAAACTTAACCTGATGTAATGCATGAAATCAAATTTTAAAATCCGGATCGGAATTATTTCATCCCTGTGGTCTGTTTCAACCTTGTTTGCGCAAAGCGGTATGATAGAGGGGAGGGTGTTTAATGCCAAGAATAATGAGCCTGTTCCTTTTGCCAGCATTGCCATATTCGGCACCACCATTGGTTCCATCAGCGACCTGGACGGGAATTTTATCTTCACGGGTCTTGAACCGGGATTTATAGAGCTCCGGGTTTCCTCGATAGGTTTTGATATGTATGTATCCGAAGCCATCCAGGTTACAAATGCCAAAAAGGTTTACATGGAAATTCCCCTGGAGGAAGCGAACGTGTTGCTTGAAGAGATCGTCATAAAAGCCAGCCCGTTCAGAAAAGTCAAGGAGAGCCCGATTTCATTACAGCGTATCAGCATAGAGGATATTGAGAAAAGTCCGGGAGGGAACAGGGATATTTCAAAGGTCATACAGACTCTGCCCGGTGTTGCATCTACGCCCGCCCAGAGAAATGACGTGATTGTAAGAGGCGGTGGGCCCGGCGAAAATACATTTTATCTCGACGGCATAGAGATCCCCAATATTAACCATTTTGCCACCCAGGGAGCATCAGGAGGTCCGGTAGGTATTATCAATGCAGACTTCATCCGCGAAGTTAATTTTTATACAGGAGCTTTCCCCTCGAATATGAACGAGGCCATGAGTTCAGTGATCGACATGAGACAGGTCGACGGAAATAAGGAGAAGCTCAGTTTCCGCGGTTCGGTCGGGGCATCCGACCTTGCCCTTACCCTTGACGGTCCGATTGGAGAAAAGACCACCTATATACTTTCTGCCCGGCGTTCATACCTTCAGTTTCTCTTTGCAGCACTCCAACTGCCTTTCCTGCCAAAATACAATGATTACCAGGTTAAGATAAAAACCAGGATCGATGAAAAGAATGAAATTTCATTAATCAGCCTGGGCTCCTACGACATCAGCAACCTGAACCTGGATGCCAATGAGACAGAGCAACAGCAATATATCCTGGGATACCTGCCCGAATCGTTCCAGTGGAGTTATGCCATCGGACTGGTTTATAAACATTACCGGGAAAAGGGTTATGATACCTGGGTTGCCAGCAGAAATTACCTTCATAATGCATCGGTAAAATACAGAGACAATATCACCGCCGATGCACTTAAAATTCTTGATTACGACTCCGATGAGATTGAGAACAAGTTTCGTTTCGAACATACATCAAGCTATAAGAATGGTTTAAGGATCAACTACGGTGCAAATTTTGAATATGCCAAATACTACAGCAGGTTATTCAATGAAATATTTTTGGTCGGACAACCGGTTATTTTTGATACTGAGTCGCAGTTTGATATGTTCAAGTGGGGTTTATTCGGACAGGTCAGCAGGGAGTTTCTGGCCAAGCGGCTCGCACTGTCCCTCGGGTTGAGAACCGATGCCAATAATTTTAACAGCAACATGTCCAACATGTTTAACCAGCTTTCTCCCCGCTTCTCAGCTTCTTACCAGGTATCAGCAGGATGGTTTTTAAATTTCAACACCGGCAGGTTTTACCAGGCCCCTGCCTATACCACCATGGGATATAAAAATCCTGCAGGTGAAAGGGCCAACAAAACAGAAGACCTGACTTTCATCCGGTCCGATCATCTTGTGGCAGGTGTCGAATGGCTCCCCGACAGTGAATCAAAATTAAGCCTTGAAGGATTTTATAAAAAATACAGCAATTACCCGTTTTCCCTGAACGACTCTATCAGTCTGGCCAGTAAGGGAGCCGACTTCGGTATATTTGGCTATGAACCGGTAAAGTCGATTGCGGAAGGACGTGCCTACGGGGCCGAACTGCTTTACAGGAACCGGGATCTTTTCGGAATCAATCTCACCCTGTCATATACCCTCGTGAGAAGCGAAACCAAACCGTTGAAAGAATCCCTGCTGGATCTGGGCTGGATCCCGACGACATGGGACAATATTCATCTGCTTAACATAACCGGAATACGTCAATTCAAGGGCAACTGGCAGGCCGGGTTCAGGTGGAGGCTCGTTGGCGGACAGCCTTATACCCCGTTCGATCTTCAGACATCTTATCTGGTCAATTACTGGGACCTTAACAGAATCCCCGCACTTGATTTAAACCGTTACAACCAACTGCGGTATAATCCATTTCATCAGCTCGATATCAGGCTGGATAAGGAGTGGTTCCTCTCGCGTATTACCATCAATCTTTATGTTGATGTACAAAACGTGTACAATTATAAAACCACCAGTACCTCTTTCCTGGTGCAGGAAAGGGATGCAGAAGGGAATCCCGTCATCATCAATCCTGAAGCGCCAGCTGATCAACAGCAATACCTGATGCGAACGGTTACCTCTGCCGGGGGAACAATTTTGCCCACTGTTGGTATTATCATCGAATTTTGATATTTTATCGCATTGTTAAAAAAGTAATTCAGACATTAAAAATAGTTATACCGCATGAAAAAGATATTCTTCACCATACTCGTTGCCTCACTGATGGTTTCATGTAAAACCTCAAGGGTACCCGTTGATGAAAGCCCGGAACATTTCACTTACAATCCTGCGGGAGAAGGTCCCGAAATTGAAATTGAATTCACACGCGGAAAGAAGCATAACCATCCCCTCATGGCCATCTGGATTGAAGATACAGAGGGACAGTTTATCCAGACCCTGTATGTGGCAGAATCCATCGGCAAGGGTATTTTCAGGCATGGAGACACCTCCGAGGGATTCTGGAAACCGGGTGAAATACGCAGACCCGCTGCACTCCCCTACTGGTCACACCGCAGAGGCATCAAAGCGGATGACGGTCTCTATATTCCTTCGCCCCGAAATCCCGTTGCAGATGCCTACACCGGCCCCACCCCCGGGAAAAGTTTTATCCTGCACACCCGGCTGAATGAACCGGTTCCTCAAAAGTTTTATGTACTGTTTGAATTGAACCAGACCTGGGACTGGAATGAATACTGGACCAATAATAAGTTCCCCGATGATGACGAATATAAAACCTCCTGTCAGCCGGCTATTGTGTACTCTGCTCTTGTTGATCTGGAAAATCCCCAAAAAGAGTGCGAGATGCAGATTATTGGCCGAAGCCATGAATCGGGTGCCAACGGGGAATTGTACGACGATCTTCATACACTGACAACGGCTCTGCAGATCGCAGAGAAGATAATCGTAAGGATCCCCGGATCCGGCTCAGTCAACTAATCGCCCATCGGCCTGTAAGCGCAGCAACAGAGTACCCCACCCCGGCTGTCAGCGAAGTAGAGCATTAGCCTGTTCAGTCTGTCCGTTTCCGTACACCTCCGTCGCAAAAGTGAACACTCCATGGATTTTTATTGAATAATTATGCTTTTGTTCTTCAGGATTTTATTTATTTTGGCATATGGATTGATAAATTCCATTGAACAAAATATTTCTAAATCTTTTCATAATGATAAAAACTGTTGACCTTGTAAAGGTGTTCCGGACCGACGAAGTCGAAACCACCGCGTTAAACAAAGTGAATATTGAAGTCAAGGACGGAGAATTTGTTGCGGTAATGGGTCCTTCCGGTTGTGGTAAATCAACTCTTCTGAACATCCTGGGGCTTCTTGACAATCCTACGGGAGGTTCCTATAAATTTAACGACCATGAAGTAGCCAATCTGAAAGAGAAAGGCAGAACCAATTTAAGAAAAGGCAACATCGGTTTCGTTTTTCAAAGCTTCAACCTGATCGACGAACTTACGGTATATGAAAATATCGAATTGCCGTTGTTATATCTTAAGATGAGCGGCGGGGAAAGAAAGAAGAAGGTTGAGGCGGTTATGGAGCGAATGAAAATATCGCATCGCAGAAATCATTTTCCCCAGCAGCTTTCCGGCGGTCAGCAGCAGCGCGTGGCCATTGCAAGGGCGGTGGTGGCAAATCCCAAGCTGATCCTGGCCGATGAGCCAACTGGAAATCTTGACTCGGCCAACGGTGCTGAAGTGATGGGACTGCTTACAGAACTCAATGAAGACGGGACAACCATCGTGATGGTGACCCACTCCCCCAGTGATGCAGAAAAGGCACACAGGATCATACAGTTATTCGACGGGCATGTGGTAACCGAAAATATCCATAAGAAACTTTGAAATTATGAGAAATCTCATAATTTTTTCCCATAAAAAATTCAACCTTTGTGGCATAACACTCGTAATATTTTTTCATTTATATTCGGGGTTAGGTTAACAATAGGGTTAATTTAGGGTTGAAAAGCTGCTTTCAAAGCAGCTTTTCTATTAAACCGGTAAGCGGTTCATGAAACAGGTCAGGATGACAGGTCAACTATCTGGATAAATATTTTGATGAATTGAAGTTTTTAGGAAATATCATCTGGTTATTATTCGGTGGACTGGTTACGGCCATAGAATATTTTACAGGAGGCATTGTAATGATGGCAACCATCATTGGTATTCCCTTCGGTTTTCAGATGATCAAGATTGGTTCGCTCTGCCTCTGGCCCTTTGGCCGCACATTCCATATTGATAAGGGCAATGTGCCGGGCTGTCTGTTTACTTTACTGAATATCATCTGGTTCCTCCTGGCAGGGCTATGGATTGCTCTTACCCATGTAATTTTCGGTTGCCTTTTATTCATCACCATTATCGGCATTCCCTGGGGAATCCAGCACTTCAAACTGGCCGGATTTGCTGTATCACCTTTTGGAAGAAGGGTGGATATTGTCATATAAAAAAGACATTAAGAATTTTCATATCCGGTTTTAAACCTTTATTTTTACTTATAAATCCTGCTATTATCAGTAAACAGGGATGTTAAATAGACCAATGTTTTATACCAATTTTTAAACATGTGTTGAGGACCGGCTGATTACTTTTCCAAGATTAATTATTTTCATTGTATGCATATCAATTATTTACAAGATTAATACCAAAATCCTAACTAAATTCATAACTATGAAAAGACCTTTTCCATTCAAAAGATTGATCCGTTTCGTACTTTTGGTTATCGCAGGTTTTTCAATAACCTCATTCGCATATGCACAGCCGAGGCAGATTACCGGTACGGTTACGGATGCGGAAACGAATGAACCCTTGTTGGGTGTAAATGTGACTGTGAGAGGTACCACAGTTGGCACCATTACAACCGGCAATGGAACCTATTCCCTTAATGCAAGCTCAGGGCAGACCCTGGTTTTTTCTTATGTGGGATATGTCAATGAGACCGTTCTCATTACCGATCAGACTGTCATCAATGTCACCATGTCGATGAGTACAGAGGCTCTGGATGAGGTGGTTGTTGTGGGATACGGAACCATGAAGCGAAGTGACCTTACCGGTTCGGTGTCTTCCATCAGGGAAGAGGATATTGCCACCACAAAATCGACCAACGTCATTGAAGCTTTACAGGGTAAAGTAGCCGGTATCGATATGGTTCGAAGCAGTGGTGCTGCAGGATCGGGATACAGCGTCCTACTGAGGGGAGCCCGTTCGCTGACAGCCTCCAACTCACCGATCTACATCGTGGACGGCATCGATTACGGAAGCAACATTAATATCAACTCCAATGACATCGCATCCATGGAGGTGCTTAAGGATGCATCCTCCACGGCCATTTACGGATCCAGGGGGGCGAACGGTGTGATACTTATCACCACGAAGAAAGGGAAAGCCGGTGCACCGGTCATTGCATTTAATACCTACTACGGAGTAACTACGCCGCTGGGCAGACTGCCCCTTGGAGATGCCGAATATTTTCTCAGGATGACGCGCGATTTTTTGCGAACCACCCGACCAGCCTACGACTGGGATACACCGGATGATTCAATTGATGTTGGCCCGGGGCTCTCACTCAGGGAAAATGAAGGTTATCTCGCAGGAACAGATTTTGACTGGGTGGATGCCCAGATGGAAGATTTCGGAACCCAGCAGGATTATCACCTCTCCGTAACCGGTGGAAACGAAATCACAAATTACTCCGTTTCACTCAACCATATGATTGAGGATAACTATATTCCAAATGATTCCTATAAACGGTATTCCATTAAAACCAACCTCGAATCAAAAGTAACTGATTTCCTTTCCCTGGGAAATTCAACCTTTATTGCTTATTCAAATCAAATAAACGGAAGAGGGATCAATTATAACATGAATCCCCTTACCCCTGCCTATGATTCACTTGGAAATCTTGACCCTGAACCCAATGACAGGGTTCCGTTTGAAAATCCCCTGATTGATCAGGATCCGGACATCTACCTGAATGAAATCATCAATACAGATATTTTCTCAACGTTTTATGCACAGCTGAATCTTTTTGACGGATTAACCTTCCGTTCCTCTTTCAACTTCGATCTCGGCTTCAACAGAAACGGTTTCTTCCAGGGTGAATATGAAGGTATTGAAAGGTTGAGCCAGGCTAATATCTCCATGACCTCCGGATATAAATGGACATTCCAGAATATCCTCACCTATAACAAAGATTTTGGCGATCACAATGTCATTCTTACGGCTGCCACCGAAACGGTTTCCTCAAGGACCGAACGGGGTTACCAGGGTGCAACCGACCTGCTGTTGGGGAACTCATGGTGGTGGACCCTCAGCTCCGGTCAGCAGGATCTGTTGATTGCCCCTCCGGGAGATGAAAGTTATCTCCAGCTCCGGGAAAATCAGCTGGCCTCCTTTATCGGAAGGGTCCATTACGGATATAAAGGTAAATATCTTGCCACTGTAACAGGCCGTTATGACGGTGCTTCCCAGCTTGCCAAAAAATGGGATTTCTTCCCGTCAGCATCGGTAGCCTGGAGAATCAGTGAAGAAAGTTTTATGAATAATGTGGAGGCCGTATCCAATCTTAAGATCCGTTTCGGATATGGAAAAACCGGGAACCAGTCTGTTGCCCCCTATGCGGCACTGGGTTCTATTATTCGAACACCACTTTATTATGAATTCGGTCCTGATCCTTATCTGGGATACCGGACCGGTTATCTGGATAATCCCGATCTGACATGGGAAACAACCACTGCAATGAACCTGGGATTTGATTTTGGATTGTTCAGGAACAGGATCAGCGGTGCCTTGGAACTATACAAGACCTATACGTATGATCTGCTTCAAAGCCGTACCCTGCCTCCTACCTCCGCAGTGCCCGAGATTATGCAGAATGTCGGGGAAACTGAAAACAGGGGCATTGAATTTACATTAAGATCCATTAATGTCAGCACCATGGATTTCACATGGTCAACCGATCTGACTTTTGCAGCGAACCGCGAGGAAATCACTTTCCTTGTCGGCGGTGTGGAGCAGGATATTGGTAACGGCTGGTTTGTCGGGCATCCCATCTCCGTGTTTTATGACT
>Ga0129302_1002866_pt1 | contig 12081 bp, 10 predicted proteins | sample BlaSprsedimmetaG_FD_94476 | JGI IMG/M metagenome (GOLD analysis project Ga0129302, IMG submission 94476) | Hot spring sediment bacterial and archeal communities from California, USA to study Microbial Dark Matter (Phase II) - Blank Spring... | ecosystem: Environmental > Aquatic > Thermal springs... | reverse complement strand
GTTTTTGCCGGTAACGCTCCTGGGGGAGCACAACCGTGGAAACTACCGCTATAAGCTGCTGGACACGGAACGGTTAAAGAAGCGGCATTGCGCGGTGATCGAGGTGATGCCGCGGCTGGAAGGAGAAGGGCCCATGGCGCGGGGCAAGGTATGGGTGGACGTAGAAGACGGTTCGGCATTGAAAATCGTAATGGACCCCCGGGGAGTGGCGGGCAGCGCAGCCCTGGAGGCCGCCGCCCGTGAGATGTCGGCCAGACTGGACCTGAAAGCAATCCACTTATACCTGGAGGAGAGAAAGGGCCTGCGCTTTCCCTCCAGCGTGGAGTTTTCAGAAAGCTACGTGTTCGATAAAAAGGTCAGCAAACGCAGAGCCCCAATACCCCCCGGTGATGCCAACGCCATTGGCGGTGACCAATCGTTGATTCTTCCATACCTTGAATCCCGCCATCGCCGGGTAGAATTCTATCGATTAACTCAGTCCTATAAAAAGTACCGCTATTTTGAAGTCGACACCCGCGTGGAAACCGAACCGCTTCAATAGTGTTCCCTTGCATCCCACGAATGAATGCAATGCCGTTTGGCACGATTTCAAGGTGAGCCGGGGTAAGCGGCACGCATCAGGTCGGCCAGGTTTTTAAAGGGCCGGGGCGGTTTGAGGTGACGGGCCAGGTGGGCGTATATCTTGAGGCGGATCTCTTTGGCCATGCGCGTATCCAGGCGGTCGAAGCTGTGTCCGCCCGGGGCGTCCTGGAAGATCTTGTAATCGAACGCTTTGCCCGTGGCCTTCAGGGACTTGATCAGGTGCTCCACTTCCAGCACGTAGACGTCGTCGTCGTTGGTATTGGTATGCACCAGCAGGGGCGTACCCTTGAACTTGTGGGCGTTCCAGGCGGGTGAACGGCGGCGGTATTCCCGGATATCCTCACGGGCGGTTTTGCCGATGTGGTACTCGGCAGAGTAAAGCTCGCGATAGGCGTCGGTGGCGTAGCCCATGCGCGCGATCAGGTCGCTCACCGGCACGCCGGCAAATGCGACCTTGTAATCATCGGGATGGTCGAAGATGTTCATCAGGGTGATCAGGCCGCCGTGGCTCCAGCCGAAGATTCCAATCCGGTCCCTGTCGATGAAGTCGTAGTTTTCCAGCATGTATTCACGGGCGGCGTGGGTGTCTTCGGTTTCCAGGCCGCCGTAGTCGATACTCTCGTACATGCCGCGACCGTATCCGGTACTGCCGCGGTACTCCGGCGCCGCCACCACGTAGCCCTGGGCGATCAGTTCGCGCACGATGTGGGTGTAGTAGGTGCTGAAGTTGCTGTGCACCCCGCCGTGGGGAAACACCATGAGGGGGGATTTCTTTTTGTAATCGACGTTTCGGGGAATAAAAACGTAGGAATAGAATTTGACCGGGTTTTTGGCGCCCATTGCCTTGGGATTCTTCACCTTCCAGCGCGGCGGACCCACGTGACGCACCTTGTCCACAAAGGCGATGTCTCCCAGGCGGTGGAACCAGAGTACATCGTCAATGGATTTCTCCAGCACGTCCAGACGGTGGCGCAGGTCGTCAAAGCGTTTTTCCAGTTTTTTTGTGTATTCGTCCGGTCCGCTTACGCCAAAAGCTGCGGCGGGTATCAGTAGAACCGCCGTCAGGGCGGTGCATATCAACAATCTCGCGTTTTTTTTCATGGAACCTCTCCTGGCCTGGTTGTACCTCTATCGCAATAGCTTTTCAACCCGATGTCGAGTCACGAACCGTCTGGTTGTCTTTACCAACGGAAGGCTGCGGGACGCGTTCCAGGCGAATCCGGGGCGGCGTTTCCCGGCCCATGCCCAGCAACAGCCGCAGTTCCGCCTGCGAGGTGACGGCTTGTCCATCCACGGCAAGCACGCGGTCACCCGGGCGCAATCCCAGTTGATGCGGCAGGCTTTCCTCCCCCACCTTGTCCACCACGAACATATCTTCTTCCATGTGGCCGGAAACATCCAGCGCGGGGAAGATCTTTTCTTCCTCCGCCGGCAGGCCGAGCACGTAGTCGGCGATGCCGGCGCTGAACACGCCCACGGGGGGCATATTCTTGGCCATCATCTTGAGCATGGGGTGGGAATCGGCGTCTTCATCCTGCTTTTCCACCCGCACCGGCACAATGGTCAAGAGGCGGGCGCGGCGTTTGCCCAGGCGGTAACGGAACGGAATGCCCAGGCCGTAGGCCACGTGGGCGGAGCCGGCAATAATCACTCCCTTTTTTCCTTTGCCCGGCCTGGACGCCAGGATGTTGCGCATTGACGCGGCCATGACCGCATCCCAACAGGTCTGGGCGGCATAAATCCGCTCAAACCACGGGGGCAGGCGCAACGCGGCGGCGCCGAAGACCTGCTGGATGAAATAACGGTGTTCGGTATTTTTCCTCTCCACGTAGGCGAAGCGGCGGCGTTCCCCGGGGCCCAGGGCGTCCAGGCCGGCTCCGGCCACGCGGTGGACCAGGGCGCGGGGCGCGTTCAGGCCGATAACCGCCAGGCCGGTTTCACGGATCACCTGCATCACCGGCCGGGTGTAGCCGTAATGCATGGAGGTGCCGCCATACCAGTTAGTGGCACGCAGCAGGTCCGCTTCATTCCCCTCTTTGCGGCTCCAGGCCGCCAGGGCCGCATCGTCCTTTCCCTGCTGGAAGAACTCGAAGCCCACCACGGTTTGGGGGGACATTTTGCCGATTTCCCGGATCAGGTCTCTCTGGAACAGGTGGCAAGCCATGCTGTCGTGGTACTCTCCCACCATCACCACATCGGCGTTGGCGGCGCGGCGCGCGATCTTTGCGATGGTCACCTCTTTGCCCGTGCGCGTATCCAGGATCTGCCCGGCTTCGACCGTGCGCAATACCAGGTTCCGATCCTTCGGGCCCAGCGGCAATGTGTCGGTGTGTTCCGCCCTCAAGGCGGCGGGAATCATCAAGAGAATAATCATCGTTGCGACTACGGCGATCCTGGTCATTGGGCCTCCTGTTGATAAGCATTATACCCGGAGGAGAACGTCCTGCAAATCCGGAAAAATCCTGAATAATGAATAAAGAAGAATGAATAAAAGGCACGGGCCGGGCACAGAGGAGCACCCCTACACCCGCCTTCCTGCCTCCTGTCACCTCGATTTCACTTTCGACTTTTCACTTTTCACTCAGTTGCCCCTGGCCCTTCGCCCCTTGCCTCTAACCTCTCGCCCCTCCTCATTGACGCTTCAGGGCAAAAAGCATACAATGGATTTATGACGTTCAAAACAAAGAGCACCACGGTATTGTGCGTGCGACACAAAGACCGGGTGGTGATCGGCGCCGACGGGCAGGTAACCCTTGAAAACACGGTATTGAAACACGGCGCCCGCAAGGTGCGGCGCCTGTTTAACAACCAGGTCCTGGCCGGGTTCGCCGGATCCACTTCCGACGCGTTTTCCCTGTTCCAGCGCTTTGAGGGCAAACTGGAAGAATACAGCGGCAACCTGGCCCGGGCGGCTATCGAGTTGTCCAAGGAGTGGCGCACCGACAAGGTGCTGAGGCGCCTGGAAGCCCTGCTCGTAGTGGCCGACAAGAGCCACCTTTTCATCCTTTCGGGCTCCGGTGATGTGATCGAACCCGACGAGGACATCCTGGCAATCGGGTCCGGTGGACCCTACGCCCAGGCCGCGGCCCTGGCGCTGAAACGCCATTCCGGCCTGGACGCGCGGGAGATCGTGGAAAAAGCCCTGGAAATAGCCGCCGCCACCTGCATTTACACCAACAACGAATTCACCATTGAGGAGCTTGAATGAATACCCCTGCTTTACGGAAATCCCATCACCTGACTCCCCGCCAGATTGTGGCGGAGTTGGATCGCTATATCATCGGTCAGAAAGAAGCCAAACATGCCGTGGCCATCGCCCTGCGCAACCGCATCCGTCGTCAACAACTTCCCATGGAAATCCAGGAAGACATCATTCCCAAGAACATCCTCATGATCGGGCCCACCGGCGTTGGCAAGACCGAGATCGCGCGCCGCCTGGCACGCCTGGCGGGATCGCCTTTCATCAAGATTGAGGCCTCAAAATTCACCGAGGTCGGATACGTGGGCCGGGACGTGGAGTCCATCGTCCGCGACCTGGTGCGGATCGCCGTAGACATGGTCAAGGCCGAACAGATGGAAGTAAACCTGGAAAAAGCGCGTCGAAACGTGGAAGAGCGATTGCTGGACGTGCTGTTGCCCACCCCGAAAGCCAAGCGCGGGCCCGCGGCTGAAATGGACAGCGACCCGGGCGCGTCGCCGGAAACCCGGGAGAAACTGCGCAAACTGCTGCAAGAGGGCGCCCTGGATGATCGCATGGTGGAAGTCGAGGTCAAAGCCAGCCAGACCACGCCGTTCGAGATCTTTTCTTCTTCCGGAGTAGAGGAAATCGGGGTCACCATCGGTGAGATGATGCCCAACATGTTCGGCGGTCGCACCAAGCGCCGGCGCATGTCCGTGGAAGAAGCCCGCGAGTACCTCCTCCAGGATGAGCAGAATAAGCTTCTGGACATGGACCAGGTTGGCAAGGTCGCGGTGGAACGGGTGGAACAGACCGGAATCGTCTTTCTGGACGAGATCGACAAAATCTGCGGCCGCGAGAGCGGCGGCCAGGGCCCCAGTGTTTCGCGTGAGGGGGTTCAACGGGACTTGCTGCCCATTATCGAAGGCACCACGGTTCAGACAAAGTCCGGCATGGTCAAGACCGATTACATTCTGTTTATCGGAGCCGGGGCGTTTCACGTGGCCAAACCTTCCGACATGATTCCGGAGCTCCAGGGTCGCTTTCCCATCCGCGTGGAACTGGATTCGCTCAGCCGCGACGACTTCGTGCGCATCCTGACGGAACCCAAGAACGCCCTGGTCAAACAATACCGCGCCCTGCTGGGAACCGAGGGGCTGGATGTAAGCTTTACGGACGATTCGGTGACGGAAGTGGCTTCCATCGCGGAAACCATCAACAGCCGCGCCGAAAACATCGGCGCGCGTCGCCTGCATACCATCCTGGAGAAAGTCATGGAAGAGATCTCTTTCGAGGCTTCCGACCTGGATGGCGGACAGGTCCGCATCGACGCCGACTACGTGCGCCAACGCGTGGCGGACATTGCGGCCGACTCCGATTTGAGCCGCTACATTCTCTAAGATGAAACGCAGCCAATCCATACAAACACGACGGCACGCAGCCGTCTTGACGGCGGTCAGCCTGGCGGCCGCCCTGACGTTTTTATCGTGCGGACGCAAAGGCCCCCTGCGCCTGGAACCGCGTCCCGAACCAACAGCGATTTCCAGTCTCGAGGTCCGACAGTTGGGGCCCGCGGTGGAATTGTCATGGACATTTCCCGCTGTTCTGGGTGACGGAACCACCACCTTCGAGACCGACCAGGTCCGCTGGGTGCGCTGCTACCATTCGAACCGTGTCCTGAAAGGCGGGCAGTTCCAGCGCCGCGCCGAAGCCTTGCGCAAAATCTCCCTGGACGAGCTGGAACGTGAGGGATTCATTTACCGGCTGCGCTTTCCTTTATCGTCTGCTGAACTGGCCGGGAAACGACACTTCTTTTCCCTGATGTATTCTTATCAGCGCTACAAATCCCCCCTGTCCCCCGTCCAGGAGTTTGTTACCGGCCTGCCTGCTTCCTCGGTCCCCGGCCTGGCAATTTCCCAGGAGGAGAAAGCACTTCGCCTGGAATGGAAACGTCCCACGGAAAACCTGGCCGGCAAACCCCTTGCCGGCGTCTCTGGCTATATTCTCTACCGCCGCATCATTCCCGAGGGCGAGAGCGACTCAAAACCTCTATTCCAACCCATCACTTCCGAACCCATCCTGCAGGAACGATATGAAGACACGGATACGAGCCGCGAAGGCCGTTATGAATACCGGGTTTCCGCATTGCTCACTCCCGGAATCGAAAGCGCCCCCTCCGACACGGTAAGCATCACCATGAAGGATACCTATCCCCCTGATCCTCCAACAGGGGTGGTGGTATTCCGTGCCCGGGACCACCTTTTGATCAACTGGCGCGCGGTAGAGGACCGCGACCTTTCCCACTACCGCATTTATCGCCGCGTGGATGACGAAGAGGAATTCACCCTGCTCGCGGACCGTGTGACCACACCCCATTACGAAGACCGCTCCGTTGCGCTTACACACATGTACACGTATCAGGTCACAGCCGTGGATGCCAGGGGCAACGAAAGCCTTCCCTCTCAAGCGGTGGACGAGGCATTCTAGCGTGCAGTCCCCGACGCTGTCCCGGGTGGCGGTGATCCCCTGTACCGACTATTCCCCGGACCTTGTATCCAGGGCGGTGCACGAGGGGCTGAACGCCCTGGGCGGAATGGCACAATTTGCCGCTCCCGGCGAAAAAATCCTGCTCAAGCCCAACCTTCTGGCCGGGGATCCGCCTGAACGGGCGGTAACCGTTCATCCCGAGGTCTTTGGCGCCGTGGCGCGGGAGTTCCAGAACGCCGGAGCACAGGTCACTTACGGTGACTCCCCGGCCCGGGGACGCACGGAGCGCATCGCCCTGGTGGCGGGAATTTCCCCGGTTGCGGACGCCCTGGGCATTCCCCTGGCCGACTTTCGCCGCGGAGAAACCCGCTCCCTGAAAGGTCCCCTGTCCAGCCAAACAGTGCGCCTGGCCCACGGGGTGCTGGCCGCTGACGGCATGGTCGGGATATCAAAAATGAAAACCCACGGATTGACGGGTATTACGGGAGCGATCAAGAACCAGTTCGGAACCATCCCGGGACTTCAAAAAAGTGAATTACACCTGCGCTATCCCGATGTCTATCGATTTTCGGAACTTCTGGCCGCCGTTCTCCTTCTGGCCCCTCCCCGCCTGTATGTCATGGACGCCATTACGGCCATGGAAGGAAACGGTCCCAGGGGAGGCAATCCACGTCACATGGGCGTTTTGCTCTTCTCAAGCGATGCCGTTGCGCTGGACACGGTGTTCTGCCGGCTCATCCACTTGAACCCGGAGCATGTGCCATTCCTGGAAGCGGCCCACAAGGCCGGAATCGGCAACCTGCGCATGGATCGCATCCAGATATCGGGAAGTGATCCGGATTCACTCGCCTGCAAAGACTTCCAGGTGCCGCGGCGTCCTCCGCCGCGCTTTCTGACTTCCACCTACGTGCCTCGCTTTCTGCGTGAGTGGGTGACTCCCCGCCCGGTGATCGATGCTTCCCGCTGCCGCAACTGCGGAGCCTGCGTGGCCCAATGCCCCGTAACCCCCCGGGCATTGGACTGGCCGGGTGAAGACGGACCGGAAACATTGCCGGTCTTCCACTATGAACGTTGCATCCGCTGCTATTGCTGCCAGGAAATCTGCCCGGAAAAGGCCATCTACATTCACGTACCCCCAATGGCAAGGATCTTGTACAGAAAATAAAGTTGAAAAGTTTTCAACTTTTTTTGTTTTCCAATTCTTCCAGAAAGTCCACCGCCCTTCGCAGTTGGGGAATCACGATCGACCCGCCCACGATCAGGGCCACGGAGAACACTTCGAAGAGCGCCTTGATCTCTATCCCGGCCTGGCGGCACTGGATCAGGTGATAACGAACGCAATCATCACAACGCAACACCATGGACGCGGCCAGGCCGATCATCTCTTTCGTGGCATGATCCAGCAATCCCGGGGCATACACCCTCTCGTCCAGGGCAAAAAACCTCTTTATTTCAAGATTTCCCGATTCGAGGATGCGTTCATTCATCTGGCGGCGAAAACGGGTGAATTCACTGTAATCGGTCATTTGTGCCTCTTATTTGGGGAGTGTCTAAAAATATGAAAATAGCATTGTTCTGAGAAATTTTCCATTTGATGGGCCAATGCCCTGAATAAGGAAGAAGGGAACGCAATAAAAACCCTGCACTGGCCATTGCGGTACTTGCAGAAGGTAGAACGTAGAAAGTAGAAAAAAAAAGCATTGAGGCTGCTTTTGAGTGGCGGAACACAAGTTAGTCAGGGAAATTTCTTCGCGGTTTGTTTTCACTTTCAACTTTAGACTTTCGACTTTAGACTTTAGACTGCAAGCCTACTGTCACCTTATTTCTCTCCAACTCTCCAACTTTTCAACCCTGATTATCCAAGAATCCGTATTTACATGTTTACAAGCACCGTCCCCAGTTAAAACAGTTCAAGGCGCAGGTTTTTGAGGTGGCGGATGCGGTCGCGCAGCCTGGCGGCATTCACAAAGTCCAAAGCGTCCGCCATACGGCGCATCTCTTTTTCCAACTCCTCGATGCGCCGGTCCACATCCTCACCGGGCGCGATTTCCACTTCGGGTTCAGTTGCGGCTTTGTTCACCCACCATGAATCATCGTGAAAATCGTGCACCGCCTTGCGAATGCTTTGCGGAACCAGGCCGTGAAGTTGATTGTACTCTTGCTGGAAAGCGCGTCGACGACGTGTTTCCTCCTCCGCGCGGCGAATGGAGTCGGTTGATTCGCGCATGTACAAAAGCACCCGGCCGTCCACGTTGCGGGCGGCTCGCCCGAAGGTCTGAATCAGGGAGCGTTCGGAGCGCAGAAACCCCTCCCGGTCCGCGTCCAGCACGGCCACCAATGATACCTCCGGCAGATCCAGACCTTCCCGTAACAGGTTGATGCCCACCAGCACATCCACGCCTCCGCTGCGCAACTGCTGCAGGATGCGAATGCGATCCAGGGGCTTGATCTCTGAGTGCATGTAGGTTGCCCGAATCCCCTGCTCAGCCAGGTACGCGGTGAGTTTCTCAGCCATGCGCTTGGTCAGCGTAGTCACCAGCACCCGGTAGCCCCGCTCCACCTCTTGGCGGATTTCCTTTATCAGGTCCTGGATCGGCGCTTCCACGCGCCGCTCTTCCACCCGGGGATCCAGCAATCCCGTGGGACGGACCAGCAATTCAGTCACACCATCGCCGCCCGCCGCCGTTAACTCCTCGTTGGCGGGAGTGGCGGATACGTACAAGACCCGGTCCAACCGGGCATTGGTTTCTTCCAGGCGCAAGGGGCGGTTGTCCAAGGCGGAGGGCAGGCGGAAACCGAATTCAACCAGCTTTTCTTTGCGCGAGCGATCGCCGGCGTACATGCCGCGCAATTGCGGCAGGGTAATGTGGGATTCATCCATGATGGTCAGGAATGGCCGCGGAAAATAGTCCAGCAGCGTGAATGGTGGATCGCCCGGATTGCGTCCGGAGAGGTAGAGTGAATAGTTTTCAATCCCCGCGCAATGGCCGAATTGCGCCAACTGTTCCATATCAAAGCGGGTCCGTTCCCCTAGGCGTTCCGCCAAGTCCGGGCGATTCTGTTCCCGGAAATGGGCTTCTCGTTCCTCCAGTTCAGCCAAAACCATTTTAACCGTGTATTGGACGCGTTCTCCATGGTAGTGGAAATAGGAAACGGGAAAAATGCTGACTTCCTCCAACTCCGTGCGCGCTTCACCGGTTACTGGGTCAAAGACTTCGATGGCTGCCAATCTCTTTTGTAAAAATATGAACCGCAGGGGCTCTTCCTCGCTGGTGGGAAACACCTCGACCGCCGGCCCCCGCACTCGCAATCCCCCGGTATTGATCAACCCTTCGGTTCTGCGATAACCCAGCTTTACCAGCCCACTGATCAAGCCGTCCCGGGAAAGCGGAGATTTGCGATGAAAAGAGAGGCGCTGGCGAAAGAAATCATCCGGGGAACCGATGTTGTAGATGGCGGATACGGACGCCACCACCACGGTAGATGGCGATTCCAGCAGTCCGCGGACCGCATCCATGCGCATTCGTTCCAGGTCCGCGTTGATGGATACCTCCTTGGCAATGTAGAGGTTGCGTTGGGGCACAAAGGCTTCCGGCTGGTAATAATCGTAGTAACTGATAAAGTATCCCACCCGGTTTCGCGGAAAAAACCCGCGAAATTCCTGGTAAAGCTGCGCGGCCAGGGTTTTGTTCGGCGCCAGCACCAGGGTGGGAAGGCCCATCTCCCGGATCAGGCTGGCCATGGTAAAGGTTTTTCCCGACCCGGTCACGCCCAACAGGACATGGCGTTTGCAGCCCCGGTCAAATGCATCCGCAATGCCACGCACAGCCTCCTGCTGGGCCGGGGTGGCCGCAAAAGGGGAAACGAGTTCAAACACGCGGGCCGGGCTCCGGTTCTCTCTGGCGCCATTCCGCCACCAGGTGGGGAGGGCGGTTCCCGGCCAATGCGGCAACCACACTGTCTTCAACCATGCGGCCCATCTGCGTGCGCGTATGCACGGTGGCGCTGCCTGAGTGCGGCGCCAGCACAACATTGTCCAGGGTCTTCAACAAGGGATTGACGTGGGGTTCATGCTCATACACATCCAGCCCCGCGCCCCCGATGCCGCCCTCTTGCAGGCGCCGGGCCAGCGCCGCCTCATCCACCAATGGACCCCGCGCCACATTGATCAGCATGGCATCCGGTTTCATGCGCGCCAGAACCGACTGGTCGATCAGGTGGTGAACCTTGGAGGAATACGGCAGGTGCAGGCTGATGATGTCCGCGCTTTCCGCCAGTTCGGCAAATTGAACAAAGCGGTAGCCCCGCTCTTTTTCCAACTCCGGCTTGCGGCTGCGGGAGTGATAAATCACCCGCATTCCGAACGCTTGCGCCCGCTGCGCCACGGCGGTTCCGATCCGCCCCATGCCCACGATGCCCAGGATCGCCCCACTCAATTCCCGGCCCAGCATGAGATCAGACGCCCAGCCATCAAATCCGCCGGCGCGAACCAGGCGATCGCCCTCCACCACGCGCCTGGCCACGGCCAGCAGCAGGGCCATGGTCTGGTCCGCCGTAGCCGCGGTCAACACATCCGGAGTGTGGGTTACCCAGATGCCTTTTTCAATTGCCGCCTCCACATCGATATTGTTGTATCCCACGGCGTAGTTGGCGATGATTTCCAGGTTCGGCGCGGACTTGATCACCTCCAGGGTGATCGGCTCGGAAAGGAAGCTGATCAGCCCCCTGGCCTCGTGGTGGACGGGAAGCACCTGGGTCAAGTTTCGTTCTCCGCCTTCCACCAAGATCAGGTTCCAGCGGGATTCCAGGTCACGTTGCACGGCGGGCAGCAGATGGTGGGTCAGAACCACTACGGGTTTATGCGTCATTTTTTCTCCCGGACCCGGTAATGCCGGGCAAACGACCCTGCGTCAGGGCCAGCAGCCCGCGGCGGAATTCCCGTTGCAGGGCATCGTAATCCCCAAAGGGCTGAATCCCGGTCTCCGTGACGCTGTCGCTCAACACCACCAGGGCCGTGATGTCGCGTTTCAGCCGGGCCCGCAGGGGAAACAACTCCATTTCCACGATTTCAGCGCCCCGGGTGCGCTGGCGTCTCAGCCAGGTCGGGGTTTCCCGCTGCACCATGTCCACGCTGACCCCGGCCACGGGCTCCAGGCCCTTAATGAGGGGCGCCCCCATATCCAGCGCCGGCCGGCGCGAAAAGCCCCTGAGGGAACCGCTGCCCATGATGCGGGTCACCTGCACCAGACGGGTGTTGTCAAGTTTCGGGGCCAGTGATCCCGCGGTTCCCAGCAGCGATATTTTTTCCGGATAAGGTTCCGCCAGGAAGGCCAGATGGGTAAACAGAGCCGGATATCCCAGGAACCCCGTGATCACGGTGATTGATTCCAGGTGCAGCCACTCTCCCCCCAGTCGCCGTCTGCGGTCGACAGCATGGCGACGAAAAAACGCCAACAGTTTCTGATCGTGGAAATAGGGAACCAGTATCAGGTGTTCGCCCAGCGGGAATAGTGATGACTGAAACAGGAAACGGCGTGAAGTCGGTTGCATGAGAAAAGAATGGGCGATAGAGGATTTGAACCTCTGACTTCTACCGTGTGAAGGTAGCACTCTAGCCGCTGAGTTAATCGCCCAGTCGCAAGGGATTATACCCGTCCCAGAGGCGAAAATCAAGTAGGAAAGGTAACAGGAGGCAGGAAGACAGGTGACAAGGGCGGCCCCTCGGAGGCTGTCTCAAAAACAACCACTAAAGTTTCAAAAAATATGTTTGTTAGGTTTTTTAATAATGATCCCCTGTAAGATAAAACCATTTTTTTAAAGATGTGAAAGGTTTC
>Ga0129302_1002865_pt1 | contig 12081 bp, 8 predicted proteins | sample BlaSprsedimmetaG_FD_94476 | JGI IMG/M metagenome (GOLD analysis project Ga0129302, IMG submission 94476) | Hot spring sediment bacterial and archeal communities from California, USA to study Microbial Dark Matter (Phase II) - Blank Spring... | ecosystem: Environmental > Aquatic > Thermal springs... | reverse complement strand
CGGCTCTTCCCGCTGTGAACCCCTCGAAATCATCGCCCAGGATGGCGCCGAGCACCTCCCGCACGTCCCAGGAGAAGCCTTCGCCCACCAGGGCGGCGCAGAGCCAGTTGATCGTGGAAGACGAGACAGCGGCCCTGAGGGTGAAGCCATCCTGCAGGGCGAGGTCCCAGGAAGGAGCGGGAAGGCAGGGACTCACATCGGGGAACTCGGGGGCAGTGCCGGAAACCAGGAAGCTCGACAGATCCACCTCCAGCTCCAGCTCGCCCAGGATCTCCTCGAGATCGAGCACCAGGTCGTCGAGATCCTGGAGTTCACGCGTGATGAGCTCTTCGGTTGCGGTTTTGCGCACGGGCAGCAAAAGGTCGCACGAGAACGTCTCGCTGAAGCGGACATCCCTGACCTCGACCATGGCGGCCTCGACCTGGCCCAGGCCTGGCCTGGCAGGGATGTGGCGCATCTCGAGATCGGCCTCGATGGTAAGGTCGTTGTCGCTCGTGTTGACGAGGGGAAGACCCGCATAGTACGACACGGCGCGGAGATCGACGTCTTTGACCGTGAAGCTGATGCGGACGGTCTTCACCCCGGCCTCACCGGCGTCACCCAAGATGAGCGAGTTGACGACAAAATCGTCTGTGGCAGGGTCATCGTCGCCGTAGGACAGGGTCTCGATCCTGATCTTGACGGGGATTCCGTCCTCTATGATCACCACCCCATCTTCTGTTGTGACGGCTGCAAAGACCTCATCGGTGAGCGCCGTACACAGCTCGATGAACAGCTCTTCGAGCCCGGGCTCAAGGGGGCTCGGGGGTGTGAAGGCGTCGGGCCAGTCCACCTCGTCGGTCTCTGCCGCGTAGAATCCTGCGGAAAGGACCAGGGAATCCATTGTGAAGGCCCCGCTCATCCCGGAGAGGTTCACGAAGAGGTACTTGTCCAGATCGAGATTCAGATTTTCGAAGAGTATGCCTACATCCACCGGCTCATCGTTGACGATGGCCTCAGTGGGCAGCTTCTCCTTGAATTCGGCAAGCAGCTCACCCAGGTCCATGGACACCGCGGGGGCGGCGATGCTGGTGAGTTCGCGGGAGAGCAGCTCCTCGAGGGCGGCCCTGAGGAAAAACTCGCGGGCAAACGTAAGGCGTGCGGAATCGAAGAACGTGAGCACCAGGCGCCTCCTGCCCTCTTCGTCCAAATCTGCCAGGCCGGCGTAGAGATCCACCACGAGGTCATTGTCCGCGGTCTGCACGAGATTGTTTCCAAAGAGCGGCAGGGCCTGGAGCGTCACCCCGGGGATGGTGAACACCAGGCGCAGCACGGCATCGGGGTAGAGCGCGCTCTGGGCGGGCTCCAGGGTGTGGATCCTCACCCCGTCTCCGGCCCGGTAGGCAAGCGTGGTGATGAGGCCGGTTTCTGAAGACGCTATGGCGGAGAAGACCTCGCCGATCATGTCGTCGAGGGCAAGCTCCAGCTCCATGAGGTGGGCGTCCATGATCTCCCGGCCCAGGGAGACGCCGATCCCGTATTCTGGAAAGGTGCCGGGAGGGCAGCTCTCAAAGGTCTTGAATACCACCTTTTCCTTGGTGGCGCGCCCGCTCGAGTGGATCACCTGGATCAGCACGCTCTCGTAGAGGCGCTCACCGGAAACCTCGTAGTCGCACACGTAGAGGCTATTTTCAGATACGGCCTCCACCTGGTAGAGACCGCCGTTGGTGAGGAACACCCGGTCGATGCTGGACGGGTCTCCTTCGATCTTCACGGCAAGGGTGTGCACGCCCGGGTTAATGGCGTCTCCGTCTGAGACGGGCTCGAGAGCTCCCCCTGGGCTCTTGAGGAACAGCTCCACGCCACAGGCTTCGGCATAGCTCACTGCAGGAACTGATGCCCCAGGGTCGTAGATCGACTCTGCCTCAGCAGACTTGTCGGAACTGGAGTCGCTGGAACAACCTGTCAGGACAACGAGGACCAGCACAACACCCACGCCGAGAATCCGCAACGCTCCCATCATCTCCTTCATCTCACCACACTCCTTAACCGCAGAGGCATGGCTCAAACGCCTGTCACCCGCGTGCGAACAGCCGGCATGGGATCACGCACAGCCGGCTTCGGGCACCCCCGCGTACATCAGTTTCCATTTAATTGGCGTGTACACCTGTTTCCATTTCATTAGCGCGTACATCCTGTCATGAAAGACACCTGGCTGGTAATGAATAACCATTACCCTGCATCTACCTTAATTTCTTACAGATTGCAATAACCATTCCGAGATATCTGTTCGGGCACCCGCGCCAGGGCAGCGCAGGGGAAAATGCATTCAACTTCCAGGAATCACGAAAGAATCGTGCTGATGGCGCAGCGGGCAGCGATCCATGCGGGATGGCACCTGCGGCTACGGGGGTAGACCGAGGGCTGGGAGTGGAACTCTTTTTCCGTTTTCGTCCAAAAGGTTTTCCCTCTGATGGGCGTTCGGGGAACCAGGAGTGACAGCACAGGCAACGGATCGAAGGAGATACCCCTTTCCTGAACCCGAGAAACCATGAACTGACTACCTCAATGTTCTTTTAGACTTCTTACCCCACATCCGTGCTCATGGGGAACCATCAATCGGCCCGGGATTCCCGTTTCATCTGCCTCCGAGAAGTGCGCCCCTCTGGGGGAGGAGGCGCTCGAGTGAAGGCGATGTTGCAGGACCAGGATCGTTTCAGGTATACTGAACCTCCGGGCGCACAGCAACCCGCACCCGTGGTAAGGTTATTGCAGGAATGCTGTGAGTCTTTCGAGAGGTGCCCGCAAGGGAAACGGAGGCATCCATGAACAAGATGATCATGACAGGGGCAGCGTTGCTCATAGTCTTCCTGGCAGGCTGCAGCAGCGACAGCGTGCTGCAGGGGATCGCCGATGACGAAAGCCGGGCAGCCTTGATCGAAGAGGCAGCGATCGCCCTCGATGCCGGTGACTATGACACGGCGCTGCGCCTCCTCGACCCACTGTACAGCGAAGCTTCTCCTGATCCGGAAGTGGTGCGCATCATCTCATCGGCGTACGCGGGAAAGGTGGGCATCGACATACTGAATCTCGCGATAACCGCAGACGATTCCTCGTACTCTAACTTTGACTTCCTTTCGTCGGCATTCACCCTTTCACAGGGCGCCCGGTACATCAGCGGACAGAACATCGATGCCCGCATCGCGTCCCTGGAAAAGGCCCGGGAGCCCCTCATCGCCCTGGTGGACCATGGCCTCGCCTCCTATGACGACGCGGTTCGGCTGGGGCTCATCTCATCGGCGCACCTGATCCTCACGCTGGGAAACAGGGTTGCCAAGGTGATCTACCCGTATTCACCCGGTGACAAGAACTACACACCGGGCGGCCTGCCCATACCCATCACCACCGAGGCCTACAGGCAATACCAGCAGACCGGCGGAACCTTCCTGGCTACACACAACTGGGCCTGGGTGATTCCCACCACGTTCGTGCAGACCGACAACCTCGGTGTGCCCGTCTCCCCGACCACGTACCAGGAAGACCTCTTCTATATGAACGATGCCGTGGAGGCATTCAGGTCGGCGTCTCTGCGAGGCAATGACATCGTGGACAGGCTGGAGGCATTCCTCAGAGAGGTGCTGCCCCTGCCGTCAGGCGAGATCACTGACGGGGTGATCCTGGAAGCCTTCACCTCGGAGAGGATCTTCACGTATCTCAACACGTTCACCAAGGAAGAACCGGACGAGTCCGGTGACGAGTGACCAGGGGGGATCCGGCATGAAGAAGCTCTGCCTGCTCATCATGGTTTTCAGTTTCGTTGCGCTGAGCACCCCTGGCGCCCAGGAATTCCCCTCCATCTACAAGGGAACCAGGCCCATGGGCATGGGCGGGGCCTTTACAGCGCTTTCCAACGATGCCGCAGCCCTGTTCTACAACCCTGCGGGCCTTGCCGCCATCAAGGAACGGCGCACCATGCTGTTCCCCCTGGAAATCGGCCTGGGTAGAGGCGCCTATGACTTCTACGATGAAGCCCTGGACGTGGACTTCGACAGCACCAAAGAAACCACGGACTTCCTGAGGAAGTATGCCGGGGACTATGCCCACGCATCCTTTGCCCTGTTTCCGAACCATGCACGGCCGAATTTTGCCTTTGGCCTCATCGCAGCGGGCAGATCCAACCTCCAGGTCCGGGACAGGCTCTACCCGAGGCTGATCGCAGACATGGTGGGTGATGCCGGGGTGTGTGCAGGCTATGCCCGCTCGTTCCTGGGTGATCGGCTCTCCCTCGGCGGGGGCCTGAAGTACCTCTTCAGGAAGAGCCTGAACGAGGAGTACACGGTTGTTGACATCACCACCGGTGACTTCGAAGACAGGCTCGAAGACGATGTGCAGGATGGCAGCGGCGTCCTCCTCGACCTGGGGGTGATCTACAAGGTGCACACCGGGAGAATCAATGCAACCGATGTCACGCTCCAGGTGGGTATGAGCGCAAACAATCTCATCGGGAACAAGCTCGGCGACGCGCAGGACCTCCACAACAACGTCTCCGTCGGGGTTGCCGCGCTGACCTCGTCGGTGGCCGTGACCATGGATTACGTTGACCTCCTCAACCAGTTCGAGGGAGACGATGATGTTGCCAAGCGCCTCCGGTTCGGCGTGGAGTATGCATTGCCGAAGTATGCGACCGTGCGTACCGGGTTCTACCAGGGCTACCTCACCATGGGGCTCACCCTGAAGGGGAGCATCGTCCAGCTCGACCTCCTCACCTATGCGGAAGAGATCGGGGCATACTCGGGCCAGCGCAGCGACCGGCGCTATGTCCTGGGCCTTTCCTTCGGGCGCTGAGATCCTGTTGATATGCCCTGGATCTGTCCTACAGGCGCTGAGATCCTGTTGATGCGCCATGGATCTGTCCTACAGGCGCTGAGATCCTGTTGATGACCCATGGATCTGTCCTACAGGCGCTGAGATATCCATGATGCGCACACCCAGGCAGGAAAATCCAGGCCCTGACCGGGGCAAAGACGCGACCGGCTCTGTGCCGCGTGCTTTTCGTTGGGGCAAAGAGATACGGATAATGCGCACACAGCATGTCGTTCCCGGAGCAGATGGCCCGTGACCAACAAGGTGATCCACGAGGTCTTCTCCATCCTTGCAGAAGAGGTGCCCCGCCTCCAGGAGCCCATCGTGGGGCGCATCGCCCGGGACAGGGACCCCTTCACCGTGCTCGTCTCCACCATGCTGAGCCTCCGGACCAAGGACTCCACCACGGAAGCGGCATGCGCGCGCCTGTTCTCCCTGGCCTCCACCCCGGAAAAGCTCGCGGCGCTTCCCATCGAGACCATCGAAGCGGCCATCTTCCCGGTGGGGTTCTACAAGACCAAGGCCATCAACATCCGCAGGACCTCCGGGATCCTGGTGGAACGCTACGGAGGCCGCGTTCCGTGCGACATGAATGAACTCCTGGACCTGCCCGGGGTGGGGAGGAAGACCGCGAACCTGGTGATGATCCTGGGGTTCGACGAGATGGGAATCTGCGTGGACACCCACGTGCACCGCATCACCAACCGCTGGGGCTACGTGGCAACCAGGACCCCGGAGGAGACCGAGATGAGGCTCCGCGAGGTCCTGCCCCGGGAATACTGGAAAGACATCAACAACTTCCTCGTGCCCTACGGCCAGTATGTCTGCCTGCCCGTGAGCCCTTACTGCTCGAGGTGCAGGATCAAGGGCTACTGCCCCCGCATCGGGGTGAAGAAATCCCGGTAGGGGCCCTGCACTGTTCCACGCCATCCAGCTTCAAGAGGCATGCAGGGCAGATCACCATCACCCCACGCCCACGTCAGCCCTGCTCCACCACGCACACGTCATCCCAGCCAGAATCCCTGCGCCACCCACACGTCAGTCCGGCATCGATCTTCACCACGTCCACGTAAGCCCGGCATCGATCCTTGCGCCATGCACACCGCTCCGGTTCACGAAGACTGAAAACCCCTGCACGGTGAACCTGAATTCCCGCGGCGTTCACCTTTTCTCTTTACACCCGGGCACGTCTCTGATTATGTAACAAATTCAACGGCTCATGGGTGCACGTGCCGGAAATGACCCTGTTCATCTTAAACATGACAGGACACCAATCAAAGAAGGGGGATTTCATGAAGGATGTAGTGATCGTATCTGCCTGCAGGACAGCCATCGGGACGTTCGGCGGCACGCTCAAGAACATGGGCGCATGGGACATCGGCAAGGTTGCCATGAAAGGAGCTATCGAGCGGGCCGGGATCGACCCGGCGCTCATCGACGATGTGCGCTTCGGGTGCTGCATGGAACCGGTGGACACCCTGAACGTGACGCGTGTGGCCGCACTGCTGGCAGGCATCCCGGAGACCGCCACCGCGGTGACCATCAACCGGGTGTGCATCTCGGGGATGGAAGCGGTTCTGAGCGGCATGGCCATGATCCAGGCCGGCATGTCCGAGGTGGTCATGGCTGGCGGCGTTGAGCACATGTCGGGCACACCCTACGTGTCGCAGGATGCCCGCTGGGGGGCACGGCTCCAGGACAAGGTGCTCGTGGATGCCATGATCAGGGGCCTGCACTGCGGATCGCACGTGATGCCTCTGGACAGCACCTCCCCGCTCAACACGGGCCCGCTCTTCGACATGTACCAGGGAAAGCCCTACATCATGGGGCACACCGCCGAGTTCATCGCAGCGCTCTACAATGTGAGCCGCGAGGAGATGGACGAGGTGGCGCTGAGGAGCCACAACAACACAGAGCGGGCTACGATCAACGGCGACTTCGCCGAGGAGATCGTGCCCATCGAGATTCCGCAGAAGAAGGGCAAGCCGCCCATCGTCTTCGACAAGGACGAGCACTTCAGGCCCGGGCTCACCATGGACGACCTGCAGAAGCTGCCGCCTGCCTTTGTGCCCAAGACCGGGAAGGTCACGGCCGGCAATGCCTCGGGCCTCAACGACGGGGCGGCGGCCATGATCATCATGACTTCCGAGAAGGCATCCGAGCTGGGCCTCAAACCCCTTGCCCGCATCAGGGCCATGGGGAAAGGTGCCTGCCACCCCACCATCATGGGCATGGGACCGGTTCCCGCTGTGAACAACCTGCTCGCGAAGAACCCGGACCTGACGCTCGAGAGCTTCGAGCTGATCGAACTCAACGAGGCCTTTGCCGCCCAGTACCTCGGGTGTGAGAAGGAGCTCAAGCTCAACAGAGAGATCGTGAACGTCAATGGTTCGGGCATCGGGCTCGGCCACCCCGTGGGCTGCACCGGCGCGCGCATCATAATTTCACTGATGTATGGCCTGAAGAAACGGGGCAAGACCCTGGGGCTTGCCACCCTGTGCGGGGGCGGCGGCGTGTCCATGGCGACCGCCATCGAGCTGCTCTAGGCATCCCGAGGGCAACGTCCACGAAGAACAATGCGCGGGGTTAATGGATTCGCTGTGCTGCCCCGCTACAGAACTTCAAACAACGCCCGCAACCCCGGATTTCCGGGTGCGGGCGTTTTCTTTCAGCGCTCGATACCGGCTCTGAGTTCATGGAGACGGGTGTGAAAGTGGGCGGCAGCAAGCAATGCCGCTGCAGGGATTTCAGGGAGGCAAACCGGCCCGGGGTTCAGCTCTCGATACCGGGCCGCGCCTGGACTCCCTTCGTGTAGTAGTGCTTGATCTCCCGCATCTCGGTGACGAGGTCCGCGGCTTCGATCATGGCTTCGGTCGCGCCCCTGCCCGTGAGGATGAGCTCGAGGCCACCTGGCTTGGCTGCCATGATCTCCAGCACCTCAGTCTCCGAGATGAGCTTGAAGAGGGATGCGGTGATGATCTCGTCTGCCACGAGCACATCACAGGAGCCCGCTTCCATCAGCTCCCTGACCCTGCCAAGGCCGGCACGGGCCCTGCGCACATCGGCCTCGTCGGGTGGGTCGGTGAAACTGCAGAAGAAGGGGCTTCCGAACTGCTCGATGTTCAGAAAGGCCGAGAGGTGTTTCACGGCATCGAGCTCGCCATAGTGCTGCCCCTTCATGAACTGCACCACGCAGGTCTTCATCCCGTGCCCTGCGGCACGCAGTGCCAGTCCCAGGGCCGCCGTGGTCTTGCCCTTGCCGTCGCCCGTGTAGATGTGGATGTAGCCCGCGCCGATCTCGTTCATCCCGCCTCCCCGAATATCCCGTGCGTCGCCGCCGTCTCGTGGAACGATGTTCCATATGACCGTTATATGACCGCTCTATGTCCAATATACGACCGTAGGAGGGGCTTCATCCCCGATGGGTCGGCCGTAAACGGCCTCCTACATGTTCCGGCGGTATTTGCCGCCGACTTCGAAGAGCGCGTTCGTGATCTGGCCGAGGCTCGCGACGCGCACCGTGTTCATGAGCTCTTCAAAGATGTTGCCCCCGGAGAGCGCCGCCTCTTTCAATGCAGCGAGCGCCTGCGGGGCGGTTTTTGCGTGCTTCCTGTGGAAGGCCTTGAGGTTCTTGAGCTGGGAGGCCTTTTCCTCGGGGGTGGCGCGTGTGAGCGGGATGCACCCGCCGGCGGCTCCCGGCTCGTTGGCCTCGGGGTTCTCGAAGGTGTTCACCCCGATGATGGGCAGCCTGCCCGAGTGCTTCAGGTGTTCGTAGTGCAGCGACTCCTCCTGGATGCGGGACCGCTGGTACTGCCGTTCCATTGCGCCGAGCACGCCGGAGCGGTCGCTGATCCGCTCGAATTCCTTGAGCACCGCCTCTTCCACCGCGTCGGTGAGCCACTCCATGAAAAACGACCCCTGGAGCGGGTTTTCGTTCATGGACTGGCCGAACTCGCGGTTTATGATGAGCTGGATGGCCATGGCCCTGCGGACCGACTCCTCGGTGGGGGTGGTGATGGCCTCGTCGTAGGCATTGGTGTGGAGCGAGTTGCAGTTGTCGTTGAGTGCGGTCAGCGCCTGGAGCGTGGTGCGGATGTCGTTGAACTGGATCTCCATGCTGTGGAGCGACCTGCCCGAGGTCTGGATGTGGTACTTCAGCCGCTGGGACATCTCGCCGGCGCCGTAGAGGTCGCGCAGGGCAATGGCCCAGATCCTCCTGGCGACCCTTCCCAGCACGCTGTACTCGGGGTCCATGCCGCTGCTGAAGAAGAAGGAGAAGTTCCTGGCGAAGTCGTCGATCGCCATGCCGCGCGCCAGGTAGTACTCGAGGTAGGTGAACCCGTTGGCCAGGGTGAAGGCGAGCTGGCTGATGGGGTTTGCCCCTGCTTCGGCGATGTGGTAGCCGCTGATGCTCACGGAATAGAAGTTTTCCACGCCGTGCTCGATGAAGTACTCCTGGATGTCGCCCATCATCTTGAGCGCGAACTCGGTGGAGAAGATGCAGGTGTTCTGTCCCTGGTCCTCCTTGAGGATGTCGGCCTGCACCGTACCCCTGACGGTCTTGAGCACGAAGTCCCGTATCCGGGCCCTCTCCTCTGTGGTGGGCCAGCGCCCGTTGGTCTTCCTGAACGCATCCACCTGCTGGTCGATGGCGGTGTTGAAGAACATCGCGGTCATGATGGGTGCAGGCCCGTTGATGGTCATGGACACGCTCGTCAGCTCCGAGCAGAGGTCGAACCCGGCATAGAGCTTCTTCATGTCGGCAAGGGTGCACACGCTCACCCCGCTCTCGCCGATCTTGCCGAAGATGTCCGGCTCCTCGTGGGGGTCCTGGCCGTAGAGGGTAACGCTGTCGAAGGCGGTGCTGAGCCGCTTGGCCGAGTCGTTCCTGCAGAGGTAGTGGAAACGCCTGTTGGTCCGCTCCGGGCCCCCTTCGCCTGCGAACTGGCGCTTGGGGTCTTCCCAGTCCCGCCTGAAGGGAAACACCCCCGCGGTGAAGGGGAAGTGGCCGGGCAGGTGCTCCCTCCTGAGCCACCGGAACAGCTCGGTGGGCTCGGTGAGCGCGGGCAGCGCGATCTTTGGAATGCCGAGCCCTGCGAGGGATTCCCGTGCCAGGTCCACCTGGATCTTCTTGTCCCGGGCCGAATACGTGCTCGTCTTTCCCTGGTAGCGTGGCCTGATGCGCTCCCATTCGGCCAGGACCCGGGCATCATCCTCGGAAAGCATGGTCTTGAGGGAGGAGATCTTCCTGCGGAGAGCGGCACCGGCGGCCTGGTCGTCCGAGAGGAGGGACCCGGCCTCCTCCAGGGAGCGGATCTTCCCGATGAGCACGGACGTCTCGTGCGTGTGGTCATGGTAGGCCCTGATGGCCCGGGCGATCTCGCGCAGGTACTGCTGCCTGCCCGGCGGCACGATCCCTGCCTCGACCTCGCCGTCACCTCCTCCTTCGGGTATGGACAACGGAACCGGTTCCCAGGCCGCAAAGCCACGCAGCCTGAACTGTTCCACGAGGAAGGCACAGGCCGTGTTCAGCCCGGAATCATTGAACCTGCTGGCCACGGTGCCGAAGACCGGCATGGCTTCCAGGGGCTCTTCGAAACGTTCGTGGTTGCGCTGATACTGTTTGCGCACCAGGTTCAGGGCATCGAAGGCCCCCTCCTGCTCGAACTTGTTGATGAGCACCAGGTCGGCAAAATCCAGCATGTCGATCTTCTCGAGCTGGGAGGGAGCGCCGAATTCGGCGGTCATGACATAGAGGGAAAGGTCGCTGATCCGCCTCACGGCTGCGTCACCCTGGCCGATTCCGCTCGTCTCCACGATGATCAGGCCGAAGCCCGCTGCCTGGAGGATGGCCAGTGCGTCGTCGATGGCTTCCGAGAGCTCGTCCTTCGAAGAACGGGTGGCCATGGACCGCATGAAGACCCGGGGGTCGTCGATGTGGTTCATCCTGATGCGGTCTCCTAACAGCGCGCCCCTGCTCCTGGAGCGCGACGGGTCCACCGAGATGATCGCGAGGTGCATGTCCGGGCGCAAGCCGAGGAAGCGCCTGACCAGCTCATCGATGAGCGAACTCTTGCCCGAGCCGCCGGTGCCGGTGATGCCGAGGACCGGGGCCCTGTCCTTCGGGGGCTTCAGCGCCTTCCTGATGGATGAGAACGCGGCATCCCCGGCCTGCCTGCTCGCCTCTGCACTGCTGATGAGCCTGCCGAGCAGGACCGGGTCCTTGGCTGCGAGCTCCTTCGCGGCCTTCTCCCCATCGGGGAAGACCACCTGCGCGGCGTGCTCCATCATGACCTCGATCATGCCCTTGAGGCCAAAAGCCTTCCCGTCTTCCGGGGTGAAGATCTTGGTGACGCCGCGGGCCTCGAGCTCGCGGATCTCCTCGGGCACGATGACCCCGCCGCCGCCGCCGAAGACCTTGACATAGCCGCACCCCCTCGCGGTGAGGAGCTCGATCAGGTAGGTGAAGAACTCCATGTGCCCGCCCTGGTAGGAGCTGAGCGCTATGGCCTGCACCCCTTCGGATATGGCAGCGTTCACGATCTCGCTCACGCTGCGATTGTGCCCCAGGTGGATGACCTCAGCCCCGGCATCCTGGAGGAGCCTCCTGATGATGTTGATGGATGCGTCGTGCCCGTCGAAGAGGGCCGTGGCGGTGACGAATCTCACCGGCTGCCGATTGCGCGATGCTTTTTTCATGACCTCTTCCCTTCGTTCTCATTCCATTGAACAGCAGGTATTGCCCCGACATGATTGGCACAATCACGGGAAAAATTCAACCGCTGTCCAGGCCCCCTTCGGGCTCATCGAGTTCCGCGATCCCCTCCCTGATGTTATTTTTCAGGAGGGTCAGCACCTCGGGGTGATTCAGGGGAACGTCCCCGAGGGTCTCGCGGAGCTCCCGCGTGTCCAGGACATAGGTTTGGTTGTTTTTCCGGTGGGTGTACACAAAATCGCGATCGGGGTTGCCCAGGATCAGCGCGGTGACGGATCCCGCAATGTCGCCCAGGGGCTGCCGGTCAATGTGCGAGTGGCCGAACACGGCGCGCACCACGGTCCCCTCCCCCACCTTCGACTGCAGGGAAAACTCGCCGCCGGTGAGGCGTGCGGCCTGGGAGAGCATGGGGAGCCCGAGGCCCACCCTGCGCACCTTCTTGGTGGTGAAGAAGGGGTCGAGCACCAGCTCCACCATGGCCTCGTCCATGCCGCTGCCGTTGTCCCGGACCTCCAGGGAAAAGG
>Ga0129302_1002863_pt1 | contig 12090 bp, 8 predicted proteins | sample BlaSprsedimmetaG_FD_94476 | JGI IMG/M metagenome (GOLD analysis project Ga0129302, IMG submission 94476) | Hot spring sediment bacterial and archeal communities from California, USA to study Microbial Dark Matter (Phase II) - Blank Spring... | ecosystem: Environmental > Aquatic > Thermal springs... | reverse complement strand
GGTTTTGTTGCGTTAGGTTCTGTCTGCAATTACTGCATGTCGGGCGGTGGCGGCGGTGGCACCTCGCCCACTATCGTCTGCTGCGCCGGCTCCTTCTTTTTCCGCTTGAAGAGGAAGAGTATCAGGAATATCCCGACAGCAGCTGCTATGACGATGAGGATCAGCCAGAGCTAGATATCGTCGAAGGTCGTCGTGCCCCCGGTCGTGGCCTCGACCGTGAAGTCGAGCCTGATCTCCGTCTCCAGCCCAGCCTCGTCGACCGCCCTGACGATGATGTAGTGCTCGCCCGCGGTCAGGCCCGCGAGGTCGACCGAGGTCGCGGCCGCACCGAGCGGCTGCGCGCTACCGCCGTCGACCAGGATTTCGATGTCGCTCAGCCCGCTGGTCGCGTCCGAAGCCGTCCAGGATATGACGATCGCCCCGTCCGCCGGGAACTCGGTGCCGTCTTCCTGGTCGATTGAAAGCGAAGGCGGTGTCGCATCTATGCTGACGCTCACCGATTTAGTGCTCTCCGTCAGGCCCAGGTTGTCGACCGAGTAGAAGTATACCGTGAACTCGCCGTCCTCGTCGAGGACTATCGCGCTGGTATATTCCTCCCAGTCGCCCGAGCCTATGCGGTACATCGTGTAGTTGACTCCGCTCGCGTCATCCGTCGCTGTCAGGGTGACCTCGACCTCGGAGGTGTACCAGCCGTTCGATCCCTCGGTTCCAGAGAGCTCCGCACTCGTGATCGGCGGACCCTCGGATACATTCAGCGCGTGCGTCATGATGCCCGTGAGCTCGCCGCTGTCCCTGACCTCCAGGGTGATGTTGTATGTGCCCGGGGTCGCAAATGAATGAGCCGCGGTGCCGAGCGAAGCCCACGAGGTGTCCCAGGTTCCGTCGCTATCCCAGTCCCACCTCATCCCGAGCAGCCAGTCCGGGTCCTCGACATCGCTGCTATTGGACGCGTCGAACGAGAACGATGTGGCCGTGTCGCCAGTGAGCGGAGATATCTGGAACTCCGCAATCGGCGCGACGTTCGGCCCGTTGAACTCGGATGCCAGGTACGCGCTCGACACATGCAAGCCCGTCTCCAGCAATCCCCAGATACCGTGGTCCAACGTGATGGTGACCTCGTACGGACCGTCGAGACCCGATGTGTTCATCGGGCCCCCTGGGAATCTGAGGTCGATAGAGTGCATCCCCGATGTAAGATAGACCGATTCGGAATCGGTCCCGAGCAGGGTCAGCGTACCGCTGTCCCTCAAAGTGCCGCTCACGATGTAGACGCCCGCATCGGCCACGCTGACATTGACCCCGATCGTGAGGCTGTCGTACAGCCCGTCGCCGTTCAGGTCCGGGGTGGATTCCGAGTGCGGCGGCGCGAGCGCGGCGAATGTCAGCGGCGGACCGACATAGACATCGTCGATGTGCCAATAGTCGTTGCCGATCCCGCCTCCGCCGATCTGCCTGAACCTCAGCCTGAAGTCCGAGTGCAGCGCGTCCGCGGGAAGCGTGGTCTCGAATACGATCTCCTCCCCAGCGGGGCCGGAGCCGAGGAAGGTCTGCAGGAAATTCCAGAAGCCGAAGTCGCTGTAGTACTCCAGCACGAGGTTATCGCCCGCGCCAGGCGACTCGCTGAAGCCGAGGTCGCCCCTCTGTATCCAGCAGATCACCTGCGCCTCGGGCAGTCCGCTCAGGTTGATGTACCAAGAGCTGACCGTCACGACCCCGCCCATGGTGTACATCGAGTAGTCACCGGAGTTCGAAGTCAACATGTTCACGCCGGAGAGGGAGGTGTCTGTCGTGGACCAGTTGTACCCACTCGTGCCCTCGAGGCTCCCGGACTCGAAATCCTCGTACCAAGGAGCCGTAAGCCTCGGGGGTAAGTCGAACTCGGAGAACAGGAAGGCGTTCGTGGTATGGGTGTCGCCGTCAATGACCCCTATGGAGGTCTGGGAGAGTGTGAGATCGACGGTGTACGGGCCGTTGACCCCGTTGATGTTGATCAGTCCGCCGTCGAACCAGAGCTCCACGGCTCTGAGCCCGGCCAGCAGATCGGTGGTGTTGGAGATGTGTCCGATCTCGTTCGAGAACATGTCGTACAGGTATCCCTCGACCGTGTACTCCCCGTCGTCGGTGATGTTCAAAGCCACCTCTACCACAAGGTGCTCGTACCGGCTGTTTCCGTCCGTGTCCCTGCCCCAGTCGGCATGCGGCGGCTCGAAATGGGAGATGGGCTCGCCGACGTACACATCGTCGATGTGCCAGTAGTCGTTGCCTGGCCCGCTCCCGCCGAGCTGCCTGAACCTCACCTGGAAGTCCGGACCGATCGCGTCCGCTGGCAATATGTACGATTTCTTGTGGATCTGGCCAGCAACGCCTTCGTCCGTGAAGGTATCTAACAGATTCCAGGCACCGGTCGCGTTCCTGTACTCGATCAGCAGATCCTCGCCTGGGTCCGGGTCCTCGCTGAAGAGATCGGACCCCATTTGTATCCAGCAGCGCAGCTGCGCCTCCGATAGAGAGGTCAGGTTGATGGTCCAGGAGGTCACGGTGACCGCCCCGCCCATCGTGTACATCGAGTATATGCCGGAGTTCGAAGTCTGCATCCCGACATCTGCAAGAGTGACGTCGTCCCGGGTCCAGTTCACGCTGGTGCTTCCGCCGAATATCCCGGTCTCGAAGTCATCGTAAAAGGGCGGCGTGAAAGCCGGGGGCAGCGGCTGGAAATCATCGACGAGATAGGCAGATGTGTTGAACGCATCGACATCTAGTAGATTCCAGCCCATGTCGTACAGCTCCAGCTGCACCTCGTATGGGCCGTTCCCGCCGTTCGTGTTGATCTGCATGCCATCGAACATGAACTCGACGATGTTGATGCCAGCACCGAGGAACGTGCTGCTCGAAATCGATTCTATGAGGCCGGTGGTCGTATTGTAGAGATACGCATCTACGCGGTAATTCCCGGCTACGGTCGCGTTCACGACCGCCTCGACCAATAGGTACTCGAAGTACGGGTCGGCATCGGTGTTGTTGCCGCTGTCCGAGTGCGGAGGCTCGAATTCCGCTATGCACTGGAAGTCGTCGGACGAGTATGCGGCGGTGAGGTATGTCACGCTATCATGGAGCGTCCAGAACTCGTCGTAAAGGTACAGGTATACCGTGTACGGTCCGTCGACGCCTCTGCTGTTGATCGTCATCCCGTCAAGGAATATCCAAACCGTCTGTAAGCCGGCGCCAAGCGCGGTGGTGTTTATTCCATATGTGACGTATAGGGTCACTGCTTGATTGTACATGTCGCATAGGACGTTGAATGTCCCGGCTGCGCTCACATTGACCTCGGCCTCGATGACCAGCCAGTCGAATTTGCCGTTCCCGGTGTCGTCCTGCCCGTGATCGGCATGGGAGCCGCCGAACTGCGAGAAGACATGGGTCGTAAGCGTGCACATGTCGCTCTCGAGCGGGTTTGTGAACGATGTCGCTGTGACATTCGTTATATCAGAAGAAACACCGGGCGCGAGCGGCACAGTGACGTTCACCACGATGTTGATCGATGTGCCAGGCGCTATGTCACCGGTATCGGGATGACCGCCAGCATCGCCGTTCGTGTCCACGAGCGGGACCGTCCCGGTCGCATCATAGAAGGTCACCGTCCAACCGTTCTCCGAAACCGCGGTCAGGTCGAATGAGTCCGCGAATCCGAGGTAGTTCGTGATAGTAAGAGTATATGGCTCATCCTCTCCGGGCAATGCGTAGCCGTCCTGGTCAGATTCAATTGTGACAGGCGGCATCGAGAATCTGATGGACATGTTGTCCGAGAGGGATGCGGTATTGTAGGAGTAGCTGCAGGCGTCTGTGCCAACGGAGTCCTCGATCCCGATTGTTGCACTGGAGCCAGTCATGCCGTTGAGGGTGGCGTACTGGAACCATATCTCGCCCGTCTCATTCAGGATCGCCTCGAAGGTCATGTGATCGAAGTTTCCGAGACGCGATATCTCCCACCACTCGACCACGAGCTGCTGGTTCGGGGATGCCCCGCGCGTCTCGTAGAATATTATACCGTCATTATATGACGAGTAATCGACGCACATATCGTCCCAATAAACGGCAAGCAGGTTGTCCGGGTTGGTGGTGACAGGAATATTTTGGTTGGAGTAGACGGATGATCCGGACCCGAACGTGATGATGCCGTTTGTGCTGACTTAGAAGTCATTATATGTGTTGCCGAAGAAGCTGAAGTCGAATCCAATGGGGTACGGACCGCCATAAGAGTCGTCACCGGTGACTCTGGTATTTGTGCCGGTACCGTTGATCTCTATCCAGTTATAGCCGACGGCCGGAGCCGGAAGAAGGCTGTCAGTCCAGGTATACCCGAAGCTGCAGGCACCGCCCTCGTCTGCTCCAGCATCGTCCGCGACTGCCGGAAGCAGCGCTAGCAACATAGATATGGCCACAATCGCCGACATCGATCTTCTACCGAGCGAAACATTTCTATCATTCCAGAACATACTTTCCTACTCCTTTGATTGAGTAAATCGAACCGCCTCTGATTGAACTGCAAAGTCCAACCGACTTCTGACCGGAGGTGTAATTAAACTCAACATTTCACTCCATCTAGAGATACGGTTATGTGACGATATTTCAGGCATAGATGGTCATTAATAAGTGACTCCTCGGATATCAGGATTGATAATATTGATTAGCATGTGCCAGTATTTATGAAAAAACGATTTTTTAATTGAGATGCATCAGGGACCAAACGGCCGTTTGGGAATACTCCGGTGAGGCGACATACGGCATATACAGGCAGTAGTACGACCCCGCGCCGATACCCGAGTCAACATAGTTTGCCATTCCCATCGTGACTTCGGTGATTCTATTCCTCCTTGCCAGGACCGCGAGAATGTAAGGATGATTCGGAGAATAGGGAATCGTTGGCCACAGAGAAGATTCTTTCTGAAGAGAAATTGGAAGCGATGCCAGAATCTAATTTGACGAAGTCAGATTCGAAATGAATGCATGCGAAGCATTGATTTAACGAGCGCCTACCCGTGGAGCTTCTTCACTAGGTTCGCTATCCTCTTCCCGTACAGTACGCAGTTCTTCTCGACTTCGGCGTCGGGCTTCCCGATCGATACCGGGCCGTACGGCTCGCCCTCCGTGTCCCCGGTAACGACCATTCCGCACATCATGTGCACCTGGACGATCTGCATTATCGTCGTCTCGTTCCCCCCGGCTATCGCATCGCTGGAGGTGAACGCTCCGCCCACCTTGCCCTCTAGCTGCTCGTAGATCGGCATGCATTTGTCAATGAAGCTCTTCAGCTCGCCCGCGCATCCGCCGAAATATGTCGGCGAGCCGTACACGATGCCGTCATAATTCACCAGGTCGGACTGCTTGGTCTCGGACACCTTCTTCACATCCACGTCCACGCCGGCCTCCCTGACGCCATCTGCGATCTTGTACGCCATGGCCTCGGTGTTGCCGGTCTTCGAATGATAGCATATAAGAACTCTGGGCATGTGTCTCCTCCCTGCGCCGATGACGGGTTATCGGATAATTAACATTTATGCGGCATTGGGATGCATCGATTCGAAAAAGAATAGGGTTGCTCAATCGATTGGTTTGCCAACTGGGCAGACCTTGATGCATACACCGCATATCTGCTCCTCATCGCTTAGCCCCAGCTCTTCCCCTACCTTCTCGTGCTGTTCGTTGCACTTCTTCTTGTCGATTATCCCGGGACCGCTGAGAGCGCCTGAAGGACACGCGTCGAGGCATTTTGTGCACGAACCACAATGATCTAGATCCGATCGCGGATCATGCGACAGTTCGGCATTGGTCGCCACTGATACCAGACGCACCCTTGGACCGAATCTCTCCGTGAGCAGAAGGCAGCTCTTTCCAAAACTTCCAAGGCCCGCGAGATTCGCGGCATGCCTGTGGGAGAGGTCGCCCATATCGGTCTCGTAATCGTAGGGCATGGCGGCAGGTATCTGTATCGCTCTGAATCCCTCTTTCTCCAACAATTTTGAGATGTGGAACGCAATGCGGTTGAGCTCCGAGTTGGCAGCCAAATACGCGGCTGAGTACTCCCGGCTCGGTGCCGATTCGAAGGACGACTCGGGTAAGCTAACGGCGATCACGATCACGCTCTTGGCGTCCCTCAGTAAATCTTGAGGGCGATGACCATGCGGCGCTTTCGAGAAGGATTTTTGAGAGGCGATTCCTACCATGTCCGCGCCCAGATTCGACGCCAATTCTTTGACCTTATACGTGAGCGAGTGCCTCATATTTCTCAACTGCAGTTGAATGCTCTCATTTTCTCACACATATCGTAAATGATATTTCTACTCATCTTCGATCCGCCAAGGCGAAAGGCTAGATCCCGATATAATGCGTTATCTTCGAATCCTCAAACGGTGATCAAATTCGGAACTGGAAAGCGTAAAAAATCAAATTGAAAACTCGGGATGAAAAACATTTATACCACTGCAGGAGTAATTCGGTTCAGAAATAATGCAGGGGGAAAATCGGGGGAAAGACGGCCGCAAGCCGCGCTTGCAGAGACTTTCGTCGTGCAGGCTCAAACATGAAACCGCACGTGAAAGGCGAGCCATGGCTACCGCAATAATCGCCGCATCCATATTGCTTTGCACTTTTCAGATAGCGATAGCGGGCTCAGCTGCAGATGGTGAGAGCGAAAAAGTCTTCACGATAGGGATGAAGAACGATGTTTCGACCCTGAACCCGTTCGCGGCGATAGAGGACAATGAGTACATTATCATGGATTTCATATACGACTATCTTTTCTTTCCGAGCGTATACGATGATACATGGCCCAGCCTCGTCAAGAGCGGCTGGTTCATGGACGGCCCGACCGCCGCCTCCCAGGAAGTTCCCTCCGATTTTTCATCTTTAAAATGCGACGACCCGGCGGATTGGCCCATGGGGTCGATCTGGGAGTACAACCTGACCGAGAACGTCTTCTGGAACGACGGAGAGCCGTTAACCGCCGAGGACGTGGAATTCACGATCGGCATCCAGATAGGCCCGAACTACATGACCTATTGGGCGTTTCAGCCGACCACGAGATGGATCAACCATGTCGAGGCCGTGAACGACCTTAAATTCAGAATATTCTTCACGGAGTTCGACAGCGAGGAGCCTTATCCCGTCGCGTTCGGCGCGGAAATCATGATCCCGGTCATGCCGAAGCATCTCTTCGAGAACGAGCCGACAACTTACATGGCCTACACCTGGAACGGCATTCCGACGATCGGAACCGGGCCGTTCATGGGGACTGATAATCTCCAAGATGAACTGCTTGCAGGGGAGATCTGCACGCTAATCCCAAACCCGTACTTCAACTTCGAAGACGAGGACGGGATAAGAAAGGGGTTCGGTGCCGCCTACAATGTCTCCTCTGAGATAGATAAAGTCCGCGTGAAATTCTTCTCGGAGGAGACGACTCTCCAGATCGCCGTGAAGAGAGGCGATATTGACTTCAGCGAGATCTCCGCCAACACTTATGTCACCTGGCTTCAGGACACCTCTCTGCCGGAGGACCTGCATCTCGTGAGCACGCTGAGCTCGTGGCAATTTTCGAGAGAGGTCTCCTGGAATGCGTACGCGGACGCGCCGGGCACCGTTAACCCGCTTCGACTCGACCCCGCCGTTCTAAGGGCTTCAGCCCTTGCCACTAACAAGAGCCAGTTGATAGACATCGTATACAAGGGCCTGGGGGTCGAGGGCGTAGGATTGATCTCCCCGTACGCCGAAGATTGGTGGTGGGAGCCTGGAGATGAAATTGCGTATTTCAATTTGACAGACGGAAACGGCGATATCATCCCGGAAGGGTCTTATCAGAAGCCGATCAAGGACGTCATGGGATACGATATCGACCTCGCCAACAAGATATTGGACGAGGCAGGCTACGTGTGGACCGGAACGCCTTACGAGAGCGTCAGAAAGGCGGGACCGCTGGTCGGGGCGAGGATGCAAAATCTGTTCGGGATACCTGTGGAAGAGATCGAAAACCGTACGCTCGACTTCGATGTGGTCGTGGTGGCGGGACCGTATGCCGACCAACAGATTTTCGAAGTTCTGTATCAGCAGTGGAGCGAGGTCGGGATAGAACTAGCCGAGAACCTGGTCAACGCCGCCATATGGAGCCAGTTGGTATACGGCTACACCTTTGAGATCACCATCACCTATTGGAGCGGGGATTACGACCCCAATTACCTGTGCTTCATCCCGACGAGCTTCGCACTGTTCGGCTGGAATGAGTTCGGAACCGGTGATGAGGTGTATGACAATCTATACCTCAAGCAGGTCAGCAACTTCAATTACACCGAGAGAAAACATTGGTCGGATGAATGCATTAAATGGCAATATCAAAGCGGAAGCATCAACACACTTGTCTATCCATTGGTATGTCACGCACATTCCGAGAAGAGATGGACGAACTGGCTTGAGGAGGAGGAGATCTATTCGTACTTCCAGCTCGAGTGGAGGGCCGATCAGGAGGACGACGATCTCGCCGGCACCTACTTATTTCTCACAGTAGCCGTGGCGATATTGGCAGCGGCTGTGATCAGCATAGTGCTCCTGAAACAGGCGAGGATGAGGAAAGAGTACGATTTATCGAAGACTGATGAGGACGAGGAGCCCGATAAGCCGTAATCGGCACGATTGAAGTCGGAAAATCGCTCCTTCAATGAGCTTTTCTATGACATTCGTTAAAGAATGTTAATTGACTGCGTTGGATAAACGCGTTATATTTTTCTAAAAGAGTCCGAATGACAGACTCAGAGCGGGATGGTCTCCTCGTTGAACCTGAGCCCTTTCGGTTCGAGCCGTCTCAGGAAGCTGCCCGTCGGCAGCTGCTCCGGGATCACAAAGCCCTTCCTCTCGACCTCGCCGTCGATGAGCATCTCGGTCGCGATCGCCCCTCCCGTTCCGACCAAATACCCGGTCGCGTTCGTGCCGTAGAGCTCGCTCGTCTTCTCATGGGACATCATCATCCAGATCCTCACCTTGGTCTGCTTGCCGTCTTTCAGGCCGGAGACCTCCACCGCGAAGCAGGCGTCCCCCTTCACCTGGGACGCGAGATTCGCCGGGGTGGGCATCAGTGCCGCGACCACGTCCAACGGCCTGACCTTCACGCCCCTCGCCTCCAGAATCTCCTTGCTGAGCATGCCGGTCTTGCGGAGCACCTCAGCCGCCTCCACGAAGTTGTCGTCGATAGCGATGTTGAACGAGGCGTTCTTGAGGGTCTTTATCTCCATCGGCATGAAGTATGTCTCGTCGTGGTTCGTCTTGTACACAGTAAGCTTGCCGACGGGCTCCGGAAAATCGTAGGTCTGCTTCATGCTGAGCGGAGGGACGAACTCTATCTTGCCGTCCCTGAACACCGCCGCGGGGACGCTCGTCTCGTCCAGCATGTCGATCGGCGACCAGGGGGAGAATATCTCGATCCCCTCGATGTGTGCGGTATCTCCGTCGTATACGTGTGCCTCGTCGGGCCTGTCCAGCTTGCTCGCGGCGTGCATAGCGAACACGTCCGAGATCCCGGGCTCCACACCCATGCCTATCAGCGCGGAGATACCCGCGTCCTCGCACACCTTCGCGTACTTGTCGAACTCTGGGCCTGTGCTGTCGAACGGCATCCCGAAATCGACGTAGTTCGTCCTGGTCTTGGTCGCGACCTCCATCGCGAGCTTGTTAAGACGCCATGGCATGGTGGCGATGACGATGTCTTGACCGCTGAGGAGCTTCTCCAGCTCTCCCCTCTTGGTGCCGTCGACCTTCTTGACAGCGACCTTGTCGTCCTTAATTCGATCCGCCAAGGCCTTTGCCCCGTCGGTTTTCATGTCCGCGAGCGTCAGATGATCAACCTTGGGATTCTTCGCGAGATGCTCGGCACACACCAACCCGCAAGTTCCACATCCCAGCTGGACTACCTTCATGAGTTCCCCTCTCCCCTCAAAATGCCATCTTGCATGATTGGGTGAGTAGAAAAACTTTGTGAATTCGTTCATGCGATCCAATACAGGAAATTGAATCGGCTCCGTCCGTATAGCACGATGAGGCGGGTGGAACAGAAGTATTAGAAGAATCGAAGATATAACATTCCGCGGCAAACCCTCATCCGGCAATTCGAGGAGGGATCGCGATTATGATTGAAAAAGCGATCATGGGACAGGCCTTGGCGGCCCTATCCGACGAGCTCGGCGAGGAGAACGTGCTCTGGAGGAAATCGGACCTTGTCCCGTATACGAGAGACACCTTCACCATCAGCCCGGAGGAGGACAACAAGTACTTCCCTGACATGGTCGTCCTCCCCAGGACGACCGCCGGCGTCCAAGAGGTGGTCCGGGTGGCGAGAAAGCACAGGATCCCGCTTCTGCCAAAAGGGGGCGGGTCGAACAGGACCGGCATGCTCGTCCCCATTCATGGGGGGATCGTCGTAGACACGATCAAGATGAACAGGGTCCTTGAGATCGACCCGCTCAATCTATCAGTCACGGTCCAGCCGGGCATCACATTGAAGGAGCTCGAGGAAAAGCTGTCGGGGCGCGGGCTCGCGCTCAACCAGGAGCAGGGGTCGGTGAAGGTCGCCACGGTCGGAGGGGCGATCTCGAGCTTCGGCTTCAGCCGGAAGAACCAGAAATACGGGACGATAGCCGACCGCGTGGAGTCGCTCGAGGTGGTGTTGGCGAACGGCGAGATACTGAGGACCGGGCCGAAGGTGCTCTACACCTCCACTGGATACAAGCTGAGCCAGCTGTTCGTGGGCGCGGAGGGCACCCTCGGGATAATCACGGAGGCGACGCTCAGGGTCGAGCCGCTGCCGGAGGCGAAGGAGACGGTGCTCGCCTTCTACGACGACTTCTGGGCCGCACTGAGGGCCGCCGAAAGATTGAGAGGCTCCTGCGCCGCGTTCGTCGGGGCGGAGGCATACGAGGTCGAGAATGCGGAGGAGCTGGGCGCGCCGGAGGGGAAGAAGGGCATCTTCTTCGTGATGTTCGAGGGACTGAAGGGTGAGGTGGAGGCGCAGGCGGAGTTCGTCAGGGATATCGTCCGTGAGACGGGCGGGGCATTGGCTTCCGGATACGACCCCGAGGGGCTCATCGGGTTGTACGCGACCCAGTGGTGCGGTCTCAGGGCGATATCACGATTCGAGGACGAGGTCCTGCCGTACATCCCGGCGCAGCATATACGGGAATATTACGACAGATTGTGGAATGAGATAATGCCGAAGCACGGACTGTCACCGTTCTCCTACGACAAACTCAGCATGGACGTCGGGAGATACAGCATGCTGTACGGCCGTTTTTCCATACCCGAGAGCGAGACCGGGTGGCAGGAGTATCGCAGGGCGCACAGGGAGGCGGCGCGGACCGCCGTCGAGCTCGGCGGATCGATTTGCGCCTGCACAGGTGTCGGCATATCCCATAGGGACAACCTCGACCTGGAGTTCTCAGATGTGGCGCTCGATGTGATGAGGAGGATCAAACGGGTGCTGGACCCGGACAATATTATGAACCCGGGGAAGAAGCTGCCGCCGGGATGAAAAACGATATCGGACCTCGTTTCACGTCTTCCGACAAGGAGATTACCGATATACGATATACCTTCTAATCATATGCGAAAGCAAGGTCGTAGTGGTGGAAGGAGGCGTCGAACGCGTCGCGATGGAGGAGGCCGCGAAGATCGTCATACGGGGCGATGTCATCACCTGCTCCGACATCGTGGGACGCGAGCTCAGACTGGAGGATATGGATATCGACATCATAGACCTGATGAAGCACGAGATAGTCATCAGGAAGAGGTGAAGAGAGCTTGGGTATGAAGATAGCCGTCTCCGGGAAGGGCGGCGTAGGCAAGACGACGGTCGCGGGCGCCATCGCGAGATACTGGGCCAACAGCACATCCGATGTCTATTACCAATATGACTCCTCAGGAAGATTGATTCATAAGAACGATGGCGATTATTGGACGTACATATATGACAGCTCAGGCCATCTTATAGAAGTCGAAAAGGATAATTCCACTGTATCAGAGTTCACCTATGATGCGTTTGGTCGAAGGATCAAGAAG
>Ga0129302_1002859_pt1 | contig 12105 bp, 10 predicted proteins | sample BlaSprsedimmetaG_FD_94476 | JGI IMG/M metagenome (GOLD analysis project Ga0129302, IMG submission 94476) | Hot spring sediment bacterial and archeal communities from California, USA to study Microbial Dark Matter (Phase II) - Blank Spring... | ecosystem: Environmental > Aquatic > Thermal springs... | reverse complement strand
CAAGATATTCAATCTCACTTACAAGGATGGAGATGAGCCGATGTCATTCGACTGGGTCTCGGAAGACGCCGACATTTATCATGTCATCGTCAAGGCCGCGACTGAGGCGAATGTCTATCATTACTCTGTCTATGAGGGCGGTTCACGATCGGATACCTATCTCGTCCCTCCGGGCATTTATGCCGTCAGTCACATCACCTTCTGCGGCTACAAGGGTGACGTTCCCGTTCCCGAGTTCCCCACCCTTGCCCTCCCGGCAGGGCTTCTGGTGGGAATGCTCGGACTGGTGTTCGCCGTCAGGCGAAAGAACGAATAATCTCTTTTTTCGGGCCGATTGGAGGACTGCCGCAACCGGCGGCACCTCATTCGGTCTTCTGGTTCGAAGGATTCTGCCATCCTCGCGGACTGCCCTCTCCCTGCATCACCCGGCCGGAAAAGGACGTAGGCGCTCGAGCCGGTCAGAGCAGTGCCCCGCCAACCACGAGCACCACCGTCAGCGTGCCGAGGGCCACGCAGAAGATCCAGAACGCCACCCGTCGCGCCACCGCGAGCAGGACGTCGATGCAGAGGTAGCCTGCTGCCAGCGAGGAGGCCAGGAGCACCGCCGCGGTCTGGAGCGGGATCTGGGCGATGTTGCCGGAATCGAGGGCCAGCACGCCGAGCGCGGCCGGCACGCTCATCAGGAACGACACGGTCAGCGCCGTCTCCTGCTCGATGTTGCGGGCGAGCAGGGCGGCGACGGTGGTCCCCGACCGGGAGATGCCGGGGATGATGGCGAAGCCCTGCGCGACCCCGACGAGGATCGCATCGGCATCGGTCATCTCCGCAAGGTGCCGCTCCCCTGCGGAGCCGGCCCGCTGCATCACCAGCCCGGTCACGATCAGCATCAGCCCGATGATCAGGGTGAAGACGGTGCCGTCCGCATCGACGGACGCGTACCTGAGCAGCAGGTAGAGGGGCACCGCCGAGACGGCGGTGCAGAGGGTGGCGATCACCAGCACCCGGGTCATCGGAAAGGAGGGGGAGAGGTTGCGGAGCACATCGAAAAACTCCTCCCGGAACCGCACGAAGGCGGCAATCATCGTGCCGGCATGGAGGAAAAAAGCGTAGGTGAGCGCCGTCTGGGGGTCGAGGCCCAGGTGGTTGAGCATGTAGAGCATGGTCTGGGCCTCGCTGCTGATGGGGAGCCACTCGGTGGCCCCCTGGATGAGGCCCAACACAATCGCCTGGATGCCATCCATCGGTAGAAACAATTATGCTGGTTCATGAAATATGCTTTTCGAGACATGCAATTGCATTCCTGTGTCGTGTTGACAGGCAGAGGCAGTATGGGAATATTTTATAAAACAATTCAAATTCATTATATAAACATTGCTTAGAGCGATAATCAGTTATCAATACTGGTTATCGTTGCTGCTAATTTTAGCTCTCCACCTTTATATACCGAATTTTTTTAAATAATATCAAATGTATACTGGTGATACATCCACGCGTCAGAGGGAAGATCTGGAGCCGTCGGCACCAGCACGCTCCGTATTCCACAACATGACGCGCTGGGGGAGGAGTAGAGATGAACCGTATGAAAACACAATTGACAATAGGCGTTTGCGCGCTGGCGGCGTTACTGGCCTTTGTCGGGCCCGCGGCGGCGTATACCATCGATGGCGACCTGAGTGATTGGGGCCTTACAGCACTGAAATCAGGCGACTGGAGCGTAAACGAAACCTGGCTGCCGAACGCAGGCATTCAATTCACGGTCGAAGACAATTACGACCCGACCCACGGCAGAGATCCATCCGGAGTGCATATCAAAGGTGTAGGGAGTATTTATTCAACCTTCTATGAACCAAAGCAAAAATTGGCAAGCAATGGGGTAGAGGTAAGCGAGCCCTATGGCGGCGAGTGTTACGATCTTGAGGCGATGTATTTTGATCAGGATGATGACTATATTTACGTAGCCATTATCACCTCATTGGATCCTTATGGGATAGGTGACAAGCGGCCTGGCGACCTGGCACTGAACCTTGATAACAACCTTTCCACCGGCGATCTCGGATACGAGTACGGCGTTATTGTTCACCCAACAAAAGGGATCTACTCTCAGGGTAGTATTGTCTACGATCCCGAAGAAATGTGGGAAAAGAAAGGATATTTGCTTCCCGTAAAGCCTGACATAATTGTATCCGGTTCAAAGGTGGGAGATGCCAAACTAGTCTACACGGGTGATTGGCTGCTTACAGAAGATAATAGTTACCCCAACTACGTTATCGAGGTGGCAATCCCAAAAAGTGTCGTTGGTGTAGAGGGTAAGACAGTTCCATTCAGTGCGATTATGTATGTCGATAACTGCATCAATGAGCATATGCACTATGTCCCTGAGTTCCCAACCATAGCGATCTCTCTCGGTGCGGTCATCGGCATGATCTTCGCGATCTTTGTCGTGCGGAAAAAGGAGGAGTAACCTATTTTTCAATATTTTCCAGTCTATATCATTTTGATTTCTCTCCGGAAGAAAAGAAGCACTTAATAATTACCTGGCACAACCGTATATTAGTTACAAATGATTCGGAACGGCGGAGAGCAACAGAGGAGCAGGCCGCCGGCCCGTTGCCAGCGAAGCTAGCCTTCTTGGGGCAGATGTACGTTCCTCCTGCGGGGGGAGCGGGCGAACGGCGGATTTTTCCCGTCAGGTAAATGGATGTATCGTAAGAAAGTGGATGCTGATCCAGGGAAGGCCGCGAAAATTTGGTTCCTTGTTGTTGCATTCTGTCTCATTTTCTTTTCCCTTGCGACATCGGCATCCTACTTAAAATTCGATATTCTTGGCATCTGGCTTCTCTCCTGCATCGGTATCCTGTACCTCTCGCGGAACGCGGCTGCCACGCTCGAGCAGAAGAAACGGCTCGCGGTGCTGTTTGCCGGATTCGGCCTGGTCGTGTTCTCGTTTCTGAATATCCCGCTCGGCTTCGGAAACCCCCCGTTTTCGATTGGTGACTTTTCGCTGCTCCTCTCCGGTATCGGCATTATCGTCTTCGCCCTGCTCGGGTACCGCGATTTCCTCCTCCCGGTCTCGTTTCCGGCGATTGTGGTCCTCGGGTTTCAGGTGTACGAACTGTTGATCCGCCACCAGGAGTGGATCGCGGCCCCTCTTATCCCGCCGATAGTCTTCTTCTCGGTGCTGATCCTCAACCTCACCGGCGTGCCCGCGACGACCTCCGGAAACCTCATCACTCTTAGATCATTGTCCGGGGATCCCATCACCCTCGCCGTGGTCGCTGACTGTACCGGGATATGGTCGCTCGGCACATTTACCGCCGCGGCGGCGATCGTGCTCTCGAGTTTTCCGCAGGGCCGGACCCGACGGAGTCTTGGCCTCATCGGATTGGGCTATATCGGCACCTATGTAGCGAATATTCTGCGAGTGACCATCATCGCTTACTCGGGTTATCTCTATGGGCCGGCCGGAGTCATTGAAGAGATGCACATTCATATAGGATGGGTGGTTTTCTCTCTCTGGATGATTGTATTCTGGTATTACTTTTTTACCCGTCAGCTAAATGTGTGTTTTAAAAATTTTGGGATCTTTTGCTCTGTAGAATCCCTCAACGAGAACAACAAAGAATGATTTTTTCAGCACCACCCTGAGGTTACAGAGATTCAGTTTGATTTCGATCTCCTTGACACAATACCAGAACTTGCATGATTTCAAGTTCTCCCTGAATCTCGTTTTAAGACTGAAAAGGGCAGTTTCGAAAAAATTTCTCTTGTGATAGATTTCTTCATCGAACTCGGCTATATTCTGTCATTTGATACACGGAAAAGTACCTTGCAATTTCCTGTCAGGGAAATCTTTGATTTCCCGTTTCGTCCCTGAGATCCCATTCCTCCTTTTTTTCCGGACCGGGATCATCGATGCCGAAGCAGTGCTTCCCGGATGTGGCGGTAAATTGAATCTGTATAGCATTCCTCGTTCATGAAGTTGCATTCTCAGTGAAACTTCTTCAAAAGCGATTTGGGGCACATACCCGGTGGCCTTACCGATCGTGTGTACCCATCTCAGTACTGTGATTGCATCTGGGAATCGTGTACTGTGTGCTGGGATAGCTTCAATCTCCGAATGATATGGTTCTAAGCATCAAAGGCAATTGATGTCATCTGAGAATCAAAATTTTCTTTGCTGGCGCTTCAGGAACCTCTTTCTGCTCTTTTCAGTACGCCAAGAGTAATGCTGACTGGCATACGAGCTGGTGAATCGCGATGAATCAATGGCAGTTATAGGGATTGTCTTCCCGCACAAGTAAAACCGGGCAATCACCCGGTTGAGGATTCTGTTGAAGGTTATCGAGCTGATTCTGGTCGTGAATTTATGTAGCGAGACGCACATTCAGTGTTTCTGTCTCAGATCTTTGATAAGGGGCATCTTATACTGATGCTGATTATAGGTTCTTTTAGAGAATCGGGATGAATAAAAAAGCATCCTGATGCCTTCACCGTGTCCAGCGCCGCATCAATAAAACTGATATACCTATTCGTAGATCCATGTACCGGCTCCGTGTTTGTTATGATCATAATTATTCGGGGAGCCCCAGTACCTTCGATCATGCAATAGATTTTTAATTCCGGCTTAAAACAGTATTTAAACAGAGCGGATGAATCAAAACAATAAATTTTTTAGGTGTTAGATATCTTATATTTTTGGTGGAAATTATTGTCTTTTAATACGTACATTCTTAAAATATCTCAAATTTTTTTTTCATATTTACCTTCAAAATTAAAAATTACAATTTATAGACAGCTCGGCGCAAAAATTGGAAATAATGTTGAAATTGGATTTGGGTCAATAATCATTCCTTCTGGTTTAGATTTTTATAAGATTCATATCGACGATAATGTGATTATTGAAGACTATGTGACCATTTTAGCAAAAGAATTAAGCTTGCATAGAGGCGCGCAAATAAAATGTAATACGAAAATATGGGGGCAATCAAAATTTTTTATGGGCAGAGGCTCTTATATTGATCAACATTGTCTGTTGGATTTAAGGCATGATATTTCTTTAGGAGACTTTGCAGGAATAGGTGCTGACAGCTGGCTTTATACACATGGTGTATGGCATTCAATACTGACAGGTGCCCCATCGAATTTTGGCCCTATAGTTATTCAAGAGAGAGCATGGGTTGCCGCGAATGTTTTCATAATGCCAAACATTATGATTGGAAAAGGTTCTATTGTTGGTGCGCGATCAGTCGTAACTAAAAATGTAGAGCCTGATAGTGTGGTTGCCGGAAATCCTGCAAGGGAGATTAATAGGACATCAAACATAACTAAAAAATTAAGTTTCGATGAGAAGTGTAGAATAATTTCAAATATATTAGTCGACTTCAATCGTGTTTATGATAACTCCATTTTGCAGACAAATCAATACACTGATTCGGAAATTATTTATTATAAAAACTCAATCCTAATTTATCAGTCATTAATAAATGAAAATGAACTTAAAAAAATAATTAATGGAAATATTTCAAATATAATCTGTATAATCTCATTCATTATTCCAATTAATGTTCGAGAGTATTGTGAACAAAAAGGATTGATATTTTTCGATATAAATGAGGGTATAATGCATGGAAAAAATAGCAAGTACTCCAATTTATTCCGGTCCTTTTTCGGGAATTACGGAATTCAATTTGAAAGAAAATACTAAATTGGTGATACTATGTACATCAGCGGAGTAGGGAGAACAAAATTTGGAAATCTATCTGATAATTTGCAAGAACTAGCCTATGAAGCAATATTAAATGCATTGGATGATAGTAATTTGGACATTAATGAAATTGGGGCGATCTTTGTATCGAATTTTCTTTCAGGGCCATTGAATGGCCAACTACATTTGAATTCAATGATCTCCTCCCTGATTCCGGGAATTAATATTCCAATTATTCGTGTTGAAACGGCATGCGCATCTAGTAGTGTTGCTTTTAATCAAGCAATTTATTGCTTACAAAATTACTCCAATATTCTGATTGTAGGGGTCGAAAAAATGACTGGGGTTGGATTGCTTCCAACAACAGATGCAATTTCAATGGCTGGGGATAGAACATATGATTTTCCGAATGGATTAATATTTCCCGCTGCCTACGCTCTGATAGCTCAGCAATATATGCTAAAAAATAATATTAACCATGACATTTTGGAGTTAGTATCTTATATTAATCACCAGAATTCTCGGTTAAATCCTCTTGCTCACTTTTATTACAAAGAGGTATCAAAGGAAATGATAAAAAATGCTCCAATGATCGCCTCACCTTTGAATTTATTCGATTGTAGCCCCATTTCAGATGGTGCTGTTGCAGTAATATTGTCAAAGAACAAGACCTCTGACAGAGATGTTAAGGTGATGAGTTCAAAAATTGCGACTGATACAATTTCTTTAACGGAAAGAATCAATTTAACTTCATTCATTGCAACAAAAATTGCCTCAAAACAAGCATATAAGGAAGCTCAAATAACACCTGCTGATTTAGATATTATTGAAATTCATGATTGCTTTACGATAAGTGAGTTGATAGCTTTAGAGGATTTAGGGATTTGTGGTGCATCTGAAGTTTCAGAACTAATAAAAAATGGCGATATATTGCGGGATGGACCATTTCCAGTAAATACAGATGGCGGTCTGAAAGCGAATGGGCATCCAATTGGTGCTACTGGGTTGGCGCAGATATTCGAGATTGTTGCCCAATTACGCCAAGAAACAGAAAAAAGACAAGTTGATAATCCTGAAATTGGATTGGCTCAGAATATTGGCGGTATTGGGGGCACTTGTGGAATTACCATATTGGGGGTGTGATATATGGCGTATTATTGCAGCCGATGCAATAAATATTGGAATTACCAAGTCAAGAGATGTATTTTTTGTGGGCAGGATTTATTATCTCAACACAGTAAAGAATATCGCGTTTTGGGCTACACACAGGTTAATATTCCATCAAAAGGGAACGAAAAAGTACCATATTATGTGTATTTAATTGAAGATGAAAATAACGTTAAAAAACTAATGAAGTCTACCATTGAGTATAATATTGGAGATCGTGTTGATTTCGAATTAGACAGAAAAAGTTCAATTTTGATTGGGATTGTTGGAATCGGATCGATGGGATTGCAGATAGCTGAATATTTTTTGTCTTATGGTTTCAATGTACATTTAAAGACGAGAAATAGTGACAAAATCGTCAGTATATATGAAAGAATTCAAAAGAATTTGTCAAAAAAATATACTTCAGATGATGTAAGGAAAATTCTTGATCGCTGTCAGATTACCACAGAATATCTTGATTTGAAAGGGTGCGATCTGATTATCGATGCGTCATCCGAAGATTTCGATATCAAAGAGTCAATATTCAGGGAAATTTCGGAAATTAAAAAGGAGAATGCAATAATTGCTACCAATTCCTCATCAATATCTATAGATAAACTGGCAGCCGTAACAAAAATGCCTGAAAAATGTATAGGGATGCACTTTTTCAATCCTGTCAGAAAAATGTCTTTGATTGAAGTAATCATTGGAGAAAAGACTTCGAATGATGTTATAGACACCATTTTCGCGGTAGCGAAATCGATAGACAAAGAACCGATTGTTATTCGTAATAGTCCTGGTTTTGTTGTTAATAGGCTACTACTGCCACAAATTAATGAAGCAATACGTTTATTAGAACAAAATGTTGCGAATAAAGAATCTATTGATAGCGCTGTTAAACTCGGATTAAATCACCCAATGGGACCATTTGAATTAGCGGACTATATTGGGCTTGATATTTGCATTTCAATTTTGAATGAGTTACATATCGAATTGGAATCTGAATTTTACAAACCTGCAAATTTATTAAAGACATTAGTCGGAGAAGGAAAGCTTGGTATTAAAACGGGCGAGGGATTCTATAATTATAAGTGAGATTTTACATTTGCTGAAATATAACATTAAATGATATTTGGTGATATTATTACGAAAGATAAATCTGATGGATATAAAAAACTGCGTTATTCCTATATGGTAAAAAACGTTCTACATGTAATTGCGATGAATGCTCCACACTGGCGAATTGCACGCTTTTTTTATAAATTGAGAGGGACGAAAATTGGAGATAATGTTGCGATTGGTCATCAAGCATTTTTAGAAGAAACTCGACCTTGGTTGATCGAAATTGGAAATGATGTCGTAGTAGGTCCTCGGACGATAATTACTGTTCAAGACGGTAGTTATCATCGTTCAAATCCAGAATATCCAACAATAAAGAAAAAAGTTGTTATTGAGGACTCTGTTTATATTGGTGCAGGTGTTAATATTATCAGGGGTGTTAGGATTGGAGAAAATTCGATAATTGGTGCAGGGAGTGTTGTAATACATGACATCCCACCAAACAGTGTTGCTGTAGGTAATCCCGCGAGAGTGATAAAGAGTACTAAGGATCTCAAATTGGCCGAGACCTAACTTTATAATCTTTTACAAATTACGAAATTTTCCTCCCATGCAAAGCAAGGTGAGATTACTCGCAAACCACGGGCGATATGGCGAATCTTCAGGAAAGATGAAACCGGTAAAAACTATCTGCGGTCAGGCCAGACCGGGGAATGGATCATGGCGAGATGATTTAGATCTTTACTAAGACCGGGTGTATCCTCCAGCAGATGAACTTCGAGTGACGACTGGAATTGAAGAGGAGCAGGCTGTTCTAGGGGATGCTTTACATATTCAAGGGATGGTTTTCATACCAGATATTTTCTCAAAGATCAATATGATTCCCTTTGCGTCGATGTCTAAAAATGCGGGTGGATTGCAAAGGAGAATAACGACTTTTTGATTAAAAACCGAGTTGTATAAGTCTTTGTATGTGCTTATTCATAGGGTTGATATTAATTTGATTACATTAGAATCGAGAAATAAACTTAAAATATAAATATTCCTGATACCAAAAACATTATGAGCTTTATTAACCCGAATGTTGATGTTTATGAAAGCAATTTTCACAAATATCGCAAAATAAATTACAAATCTCATGAGTATCATAATTTGCTATTTGGAGTTAAAATGAAGATTGACCTAAAATGTGCATCAGATGACGATGAACAAATGTGGAATGATATCGTTAATTCATCATACCATGGAACATTATTTCATAAATATAAATGGCTTAAAATTATCGAAAAACACTCAAATTCAAAATTATATCCTATTATAGGATACCGAGGTTCTGTCATCGTTGGGTTATATCCCCTATTTTTTTCGAAACGTTTTGGCATCAAATGCGTTTTCTCTCCGCCACCAGGATCAGCAGTTCCATATCTCGGCCCTATTCTTTCAGATTATTACGATCTTAAGCAAAGTAAAAGAGAATCAATATTGAAAGAATTTCTAAGGAGCATAGATGAATTCATATTTAATAATTTGAATGCTAACTATGTTATGATATCAATAGTTAGTGATCTGGATCCGAGACCATTCATATGGCGTCAGTATAATATCCAACCATTATTTGATTACTTTATTGATCTCACCCATGGAGCAGATTATGTCTGGAATAACTTTGATAAAGATGCAAGAGACCACATAAAAAAAGTGTTAAAATTAAATAACATCTCTGAAAAAAAGATCCTTATAAGATCGGGTACAAAGAATGATTTAAATATTTTATTGGATCAAGTAGCCGAAAGATATTCAGAACAAAATCGAAAATTAAGTGAATCTAAAGAATATTTAGAAGAATTATATGAAACTTTTTACCAAACAAATAACTTAAAACTATTCATCGTCGAGTATGATGGGAAAATAATAAATGGAATCGTGGGACTTGTTGACAAAAACAAAATCATTTTTTGGATAGGCGCACTAAAACCAAAAGATAAAACAATCTCATCAAATGAATTATTACATTGGGAAGCAATCAAATGGGCGTGTGAAAATAATATAGAAATATATGAAGAAATCGGAGCAAATTTGGAAAGATTATGCCGCTCAAAATCAAAGTATAATCCTAGTGTAAAGCAGCGCTATCTCGCAACAAAATATTCTTCGATCTTATATCTAGCAGCCAGCGGGGTATATATTAAAATAGTAAGACCATTGTATGGAAGAATATTCTCTCTAAATACCTTTAACCGAAAAAACAACGATGCAAATTAATTATGAATTATAGGCTTTGAATAATCCCTCAACGGCAACCAGAATGAAAGGTTTCTTCCTTCAACCAGAGGTGACCCAGAATCTGTTTGAACCTGCTCTCTTTCCCCATTTTCTACACAAATCTTTTTTTAGGATATAATTCATGTTGGATAAGAATTGTTATGTTTAACCCATATTCCGCACTTAATTTTTCAGTCATAATATTTTTCGTATCCCTCTCCAAGCAATCTGGGTATTTTCCGTAATTCATCGTTGAGATTGGTTATTTTCCGGGTCCTCGTATCTTCCGTGACGAGTGCGAACTCCCTCACTCTCCGGAACGGGAAGGACGTCCACTTCAGGGTGGGCCTCCGGGTTTGCTTCTTTGTCTGGCTGGTCACCGTCTCCCCCGTTCTCTCCAGTGCTTTCCTGAGCCCGAATTCCGTCATGGCATAGATGAACAGGCAGAGGACCATGATCATGGCGAGTGCCTGGATCCTCGCATTCTTTTTCAGATAGATCTCCGAGACCCGGAACGATTTATCCTTGAGGAACCGGAACCCGCGTTCGACCGTTCCCTGACCCTTGTACGTGGCCAGCATTTCGTCGGGCGAGAGATCGGCATCATTGGATGCGAGGACGAACCTGCCCATTTTTTGCGTTCCTGGTCGATGTACTCGTGATTGATAACTATCGATGCAGAGAGCGTGTATGCCACCTTGAGGACCTCTCCGGCCTTCGGCCGTCCCCGTTTCCCCTCCGCTCTCCTCCTGACCGGTACCACCTCACAGTGTTCCAGCAGGTATCGGGGATGATCTCTGACCCAGCGTTCCGCCGCTGCTCTGGCATCTGGTTCGCAGGCGAACTCCCGTGCGCCGAGTTTGCGCCATGAGGTCTGTGCCTTCTCGTAATCCTTCTTCAGTTTGTCATCGAAGGTCTTCTCCATGCGTTCCTGCATGGGAGAAGAGTGGTAGAGCACCCATTTCTGATCGATACCGGCATAGGTCGACGAATATTCGGCATATGCGTAGCGGGGATCGGAAAATGGTGTGAGGTCGACCTCGGCCTGACTCATCTCTTTTGCCCGTGCGATGGTCGCCGGCACCAGGGTGATCCAGAAGGTGCGGGTGCCGAGTGTCCTGAGATTCTCGTCGGAATAAAATGCCGAATCGGCCACATGATAGACTTTATCGGATGATTTCAGGTTCTCGGTGAGTGCTTTGATAATCGTCCTGAGGGTCTCTTTGTCCGATTCATTTCCCGAGAAGGTCTGGAGGAAGAGCGGTACCCCGTGCTGGTTGGCAGCAATCCCGAGGACGAACCGCTTGAGGTCCCATCTCCCGTCTTTGGGGTATCCGTAGGTGATCTGGACTTCGCTGGTATTGAAGTCGGCTTCATAGTTGCCCGTGACGCTGAAGTTGGTGGTATCGACGTGGATGCACTGCGATCCGAATTCTGTCCCGATGAGACATTCGGCTACGATCTCGTTGAACAACTCGGTCGGCCCGTATGCTGCGATGGCATCGAGCGTTCTGCCGAGGAGATCGTCATTGAGCTGCTCTCTGGTGATCCCGTCCCCGAGCAGGCGCTCCACGGCAATATCCTCGAAGAATTCGGGAAAGAGATACAGGCGGCGCTCGACGAATCCGAGATCGTTGAGCACCATTGCCTTGACGACCAGAGCTTGCGAGAGATTATGGTGGTGGTTGTTGGGAATGGCTCGGTCAATGACATAGGAGAACAGCTAAAAACCCAAGCTTAAATTTTTATCTTAGTACTGTGAATAAAATATATGGGCGGATTTGGAGATTATTTTCTTCATCAGGAATATTTGTGTACAACGCACAGGTTTGAACAGTTTGACCGTTGAAATTGTACACCCTGACCGCCATAACTGAACATTCAAAACGCCAAAACTGAACACTCCTTTTCTTCATCTCTCAGAAATTCTT
>Ga0129302_1002856_pt1 | contig 12121 bp, 11 predicted proteins | sample BlaSprsedimmetaG_FD_94476 | JGI IMG/M metagenome (GOLD analysis project Ga0129302, IMG submission 94476) | Hot spring sediment bacterial and archeal communities from California, USA to study Microbial Dark Matter (Phase II) - Blank Spring... | ecosystem: Environmental > Aquatic > Thermal springs... | reverse complement strand
CTCTGGGGCTTGCTTATATTTCCGCATACCTTGATGCAAAGGGCATAGGCTCGCGGATTATTGATATGAATGTGGAGCAGGGGGATGCGGAAGAGCAGGTTTCAAGGATTGCGGGAAGTCCGGATATAATAGGAATAACATCAATGACAAGCGCTGTGTTGAACGGGCTCGAAATAGCTGAAAAGTGCAGGGAGAGGTTTCCCAAAGCAAAGATTGTTTTTGGCGGGGTTCACGCCACTGTCATGCCGGAAGATATTCTGTCCCGGGATTTCGTTGATTGTGTTATACGGGGGGAGGGAGAAGAGGCGTTTTACAGGCTTGTAACCGGCAGTGCTCCTGAGTCTGTAAGCGGGCTCTCTTACAGGGATAATGGCGTTATAAAACATAACCCTGAAGGCTTTCTTATTGAGAATCTTGACACGCTGCCGCAGCCCGCTTATCACAAACTTCCTGTTTCGCGCTACAGGCCCGCGGTTGGGTCATATAAAAGGCTGCCTGCCATAAGCATGCTGGCGACGCGCGGCTGCCCCGGGAAGTGCACTTACTGCTTCGGGTCTTATCTTGGCGGAAAAATAAGAATGCATTCTGTTAAATACCTGATTGAAGAGATAAAAATGCTCCGGTCAAAATTCGGCATTAAACAGATTATGTTTTATGACGACACATTTACCACATACAGGAAAAAAGTGGCGGAGTTCTGCGAGGAGGTTATAAGGGAACGAATAGATATCTCATGGGTCTGTTTTTCGAGGGTTGACACCATAGATATGGAAACGCTGAAGCTCATGAAAAAGGCGGGCTGCCATCAGATAATGTACGGTATTGAATCCGGCAGCGAGGAGATACTTAAAAATATAAATAAGAGAATAGACAGGCAAAAAGCAACAGAGGCGGTAAGGATGACTAAAAAGGCGGGTATTGAGTGCAGGGCGGCGTTTATGCTTGGAAATCCGGGGGAGACGGAAGAGACTATGGAAAAAACAATATCTTTTGCTGTTGAACTCGACCCGGACATAGCGCTTTTCAATATTTCGACGCCTTTTCCCGGCACAAAGATGTTTGAGTGGGCAAAGGCAAACGGGTATCTTGCTTCCGAGGACTGGATGAAATACGACCTGTCGCATATGCTCATGAGGCTTCCGACGGTTAGCGCTGAAAAAATAGAGGAATACTATAAGAAGGCATATAGCGTTTTTTATAATAGGCCGTCCTATATGATTAAAAGAGCGCTGAGGATAAGGGGAATTAATGATATTGTTAATGGAGTGAAGGGTTTTTTTGCGGTTGTTCTGCATTCAGGGAGGAAAAACGGAGGGGGCGGGAGTTGAAAAATTTGCGGGTGCACATCCTTTACCCTGTGGCGGCAGGTATTGTTACAGGTGTCTTAATCTTTCTTGCAGCGGCGAGAGGGCCGGGTTTTTCATATTTAAAATTCGGAGTTGTCATTACGGCATGCGCGTTTGTATCCGTGCTTTTGTGGGTTTTATTATCGTCTCTTTTTGCCGTGTTGTTCAGGCGCGATCCTGAACGGGAATTCAAGGCTTGTGGCATATTTTTTCTTTTACCCGTGATGGCAATTTTTGTCCTGCCGTTGTATTTTAAGCTGTTGTCCGGATTTGCGGGTGTCGCGCCGGCTGTGCTGGGTAATATATATATTCCGTTTCGGGGTTTTTTACATCTTGACGCGGCCGGTTATCTGCTTCTGACTGCGGCAGGAGCTGCATGGACAGCGGTATTTTTTATAATGGCAGCAAGGTTTGTGGCAGTGTTTTACCGGCAGGCAGATACCTTTACGGAGAAGGGCATTAAGAAAATTATTTTTTTATTTGCGCTGATTTTTTATCTTTTAGCAACAACTTACGTAACATTCATATATCCGCCGACAGGTGACGAGCCGCATTACCTGATAGCGGCAGAGTCAATAGCGCGGGATTTTGACGTTAACCTTGAGAACAACTACAAAACACCTGAAGAATATAAAAAGTTTCATCCCGTTGAAATTGAGGATTATGACAGGCTGCACACAATTAAAGGCAGGGATGGAGAGGGAGCTTATTCCACGCGCGGCATGGGGCTGCCGTTTCTTCTTGCCCTGTTTGTAAAAGCAGGAGGGAGATATCCCGCGCAGTTTTTCATGAATCTGGCCGCTGCGGCGCTTTGTCTTGCGATTTTTATGCTTGTTACAGCATCAGGAATATCACGCCGGAACGCGGCGGCCGCAGCCATGGCTGCGGCTGTTTTTATGCCGTTATCCGCAGGCGCTTCACTGATCCTGACCGAAGTGCCTGCCGCGCTTCTTACGGCTTATTGCCTTTTTGTGTTGGCTGCGGGAAAAACAGGGGGCAGGAATATATTGTTTTTTGTTTGCATAGGGATTTTTCCGTGGCTCCATGTCAAAATGGCTGTATTTTCCGTTGTGTTTCTTGGGGCTTATTATTTTCGGGTATTCATAAAAAAGGGGTTTAACCTGCGGTTTGAAGTTGTCAATATCTTGCCTGTGTTATTATCAGCGGGCCTGTTTGTCCGGTTTTATTATGTTGTTTACGGTATTATTGCGCCTTTTGGGCTGAAAGATCTCAGTACTGTTGTTTTTTCAGGTGACCCGTCAGAGCAGATGAATGTTTTTATATTTGAGCCGGTTCATTTTATAACAGCCGCTGCAGCAGTAATTTTTGACAGGGATTTCGGGCTGCTGGTTTACTGCCCTTTATATGCGGCAGCGTTCTGGGGGATGGCGAAAGCAGCGGCAAAAAAAGACATTAGTGTTTTTACGCCCCTGTTTTTATGCCTGCCCTATATAATAATATTTCTTTTCTGGAAGGACTGGACCGGTTCAATGACTCCGGCAAGGCAGATGACTCCGGTTATACCTGTATTTGCGCTTCTTGGGGCCTATTTTTTTGAACATTCCTCTTTTATCAGGACGAAACTGTTTAAACCATTATTTGTCATTTCGCTTGGTATATCCTGGATGCTTGCGGCGTTCCCGCTGCTGCGTTACGGCTCCAGCAAAGATAAAATCTACGCAGCGATGTCAAAGGTTGTGCCTGCTGAGTTGTTCTGGGTCTTGCCGCCGTTTACAGAAAACACAGCGATAGGATTCTCAGTGGCTTTGTTCTATGCTGTTTTAATGGTGCTCGCGTACCACCGGATAAAAAAAACAGCTGATTTTTAATCTATGAATCTGTGCTTTAAAAGCGTCCACAAAGCTATGAAGCCGTCGCGTGCTTTTATCTTTTTGCCTTCATCGTAACCGCGTCCATAGAAAGTAATAGGGACTTCATAAATTCTGTATTTTTTCTTCAGAATTTTAGCGGTTATCTCAGGCTCTATTTCAAAGCCATTCGACCGAAGTTCGAGGCTCTTAATAACATCGGACCGGAAAAGCTTATAACACGTCTCCATATCGGTCAGTGTTGAATTGTATAAAATATTAGTGACTGCGTTCAGGATTTTATTGGCTATATAGTTAAGAAGAAGGAACGCTCTTGTGCCGCCTTTAAACCGGGAACCGTAAACAACATCCGCCCTGCCCTTTAACAGGGGTTTTAAAAGGGCTGGATAATCATCGGGGTCATACTCAAGATCGGCGTCCTGAAAAACTATGTAATTTCCTGTAGCCAGCTTTAATCCCTCGCGAATAGCCGAACCCTTGCCGGTGTTTTTTTCTTTTAGGGCTGTTTTTATTGTTTTGTCTTTTTTCGCCAGTTCTTTTATTATCAGGCACGTTCCGTCAGTGGAGCCGTCGTCAACTATTATAATCTCTTTTTTTAAGCCGCGCAGCGGAGTTTTCTTTACCGCACTGACAGCCTGTTTGATGGTTGCTTTCTCGTTATACGCGGCTATTATTACGGATAATACCTTCATTTTGTTTGCGCCTCCTTGGCAGTTCGTTTTTAAACAAAGCAATAATATCATGAACGGGCGGGTTACTCAAAGGAAATTTTAAGTATCCCTCAATTTCCCCCAAAATATCCTTTACCTGCCGCCGGTTTTATTGTAGAATAATCAGGTTTTAAAAGAGTTTTACAGCCGAAACTAAATCCCTTAAGGAGGTATTAGAAATGAGCTGCATAGAAAGCATCAGGGCAAGGCAGGTAATTGACTCGAGGGGAAACCCGACAATTGAGGCGGATGTTGTGACCTGTGACGGCGCTATGGGCCGCGCGGCTGTTCCTTCGGGCGCGTCAACGGGCGAGCTTGAGGCAGTAGAGCTTCGCGACGGCGACAAAAAGAGATGGCTGGGAAAATCAGTCATGACCGCGGTTGATAACGTAAATGATAAAATCGCGAAAAAACTTAAGGGGATGGAAGTTACAAACCAGATCTTTCTTGACCGGACAATGATAGAGATGGACGGCACAAACAACAAAGGCAAGCTTGGCGCGAACGCAATACTGGCGGTATCGCTTGCGGCCGCTAAAGCCGCGGCCGTATATCACGGGCTGCCGCTTTACCGCTACATCGGCGGGGCAAACGCAAAAGAATTGCCTGTCCCCATGGCAAATGTAATAAACGGCGGGGCGCACGCGGATTCAAATGTTGACATTCAGGAGTTTATGATTATGCCGGTCGGAGCGCCTTCTTTTTCCGAGGCGATGAGATGGGGGGCCGAGACTTTTCACGCGTTAAAGACAGTGTTGAAGGCAAAGGGCTACAATACCGCGGTTGGAGATGAGGGCGGTTTCGCGCCGAACTGCAAGACAAATGAGGAGCCGCTTCAGCTGCTTGTTGAGGCCATAGAAAAAGCCGGATACAAGCCGGGACAGCAGATATATATAGCGATGGACCCCGCGGCTTCGGAGTTTTACAGCAAAGAGGAGAAGAAGTATGTATTCAAAAAGAGCACGGGAGAGAAGCTTACGTCCGAACAAATGGTTGATTTCTGGGCAAATCTTGTTGAAAAATATCCCATAATCTCTATTGAGGACGGGATGTCGGAGCATGACTGGGAGGGCCACAAGCTTATGACCGAGAAACTCGGGAAAAAGATACAGCTTGTCGGAGACGACCTTTTTGTGACGAATCCCTCCATACTGAAGAAAGGCATAGAAAAGGGCGTGTGCAGCTCGATACTGATAAAGGTAAACCAGATTGGCACACTTACCGAGACGCTTGACGCGATTGAAATGGCAAAGCGGGCGGGCTACACGGCTGTGGTGTCGCACCGCTCGGGCGAAACAGAGGACGCCACAATAGCTGATATTGCGGTTGCGACAAACGCGGGGCAGATTAAGACAGGCAGTTTTTCAAGGACAGACAGGATAGCGAAGTATAACCAGCTCCTGCGAATTGAGGAAGAGCTTGGAGAGCTTGCACAGTATAACGGAATGGCAAATTTTTATAACCTGAGGAAATAAGCCGCAGAGGGGCGGGAGTATTCCCGCCCCGTTTATATCATTAAGGAGGAACTTTTATGCACAAGCTCGTACTTGTGAGGCACGGCGAATCAACATGGAACAAAGAGAACAAATTCACCGGCTGGACCGATGTTGACCTCTCGGAAAAGGGTTTTGAAGAGGCGAAACGGGCAGGCGAGTATCTTAAAAAGGAAGGTTTTAAATTTGACATAGCTTTTACTTCTGTATTAAAGAGAGCAATAAGGACGCTCTGGCTTACGCTTGACGGTATGGATCTTATGTGGATTCCCGTATGGCGCGCGTGGGAGTTAAACGAGAGGCACTATGGCTCGCTGCAGGGGCTGAATAAATCGGAGATGGCTGCCAAGTTTGGCGAGGATCAGGTAAAAATATGGAGGAGAAGCTATGACACCCCTCCGCCCGCGCTTGAAGAAACAGATGAGAGGCACCCCAAACACGACCCGCGGTACAAAGGGCTTTCCCAAATTGAACTGCCGGCAACAGAATGCCTGAAGGATACGGTTAAAAGGGTGGTGCCTTTTTATGAAAAAAATATTGTCCCGTACATTGAAAAAGGGGAAAATGTACTGATTGCCGCGCACGGCAACTCTCTCAGGGCGCTTGTAAAATACCTGAGCAATGTCTCGGATGAGGACATAGTGAACCTTAACATACCCACGGCGATGCCTCTCGTATATGAACTTGGCGATGATTTAAAGCCAGTTAAGGACTATTACTACATAGGCGACCCGGAAGAGGTTAAAAAGGCCATGGAAGCCGTAGCCAATCAGGGCAAGGCGAAATAGGCGCAGTGAAATAAAACAGGAGGTAAAAATGCGTATGCCATTCTGGACAATTTTATGGGGAACTCTGTTCATTCTCATAGGTACGGCGATGATTTTAAAGGCTTTTGGAGTTAATATACCGCTGTTTAAGATTGCGTTTGCGTTTTTCTTTATTTTTATAGGTATTAAGATTTTAATACCCGGAAAATGGATCGGCTGCAATCAAAGCTCAACAGGCCGGGACACCCTATTTGCCGAGAGCATAATATCAGGACCGGATGTAAGCGGAAAATACAGCGTTGTTTTTGGTTCAAATAAAATTGATTTAACAGGCCTGGAAATCAAGGAAGAAGATGTAAAAATTAATGTTGATGTGGTTTTTGGAGCTTCGGAAATCAGGGTTGACTCCAAAAAACCGGTAAAAATATCCTCATCCGCGGTTTTTGGAGCAATAGAGATGCCCGGTGGAAATGCGTCTGTATTCGGAACGAGTTCGTACACTTCAGATTCGTATAAAGAAGGCGAGCCGCATATTCTTATCGGGGCAAACGTTGTTTTTGGCGCAATCGAGATTAAAAAAGATTAAATTTGCCTTATTTATTATGTTGAATTAAGAAAGATGCTATAAAACAGCTATTGAAACTTGACAAAATTGCTATAATGCTTGTATAATATGATAAGCAGGAAAAAACGTTCTAAGGAGGAATGCGAAATGGGAATGACTCAGGCAGAAGCATTGGCGGAAAGGCTGAAACAGGAGGCAAAGAGGCTCTACGCTCCGGTGCTTATCAGGGTTTCGCTTGAAGCCTATCCTAATGATGACGGCGCGGATATTTATATATATGCGCCGAAAAAATTCTCGGATATGCTGCTCTCGAAATTAAAGATTGCCAGAGAGCAGTTTCTTAAAACCGCAAAAGTTGACAAGGATAAGCTGAGGATTTTCATGGAAGACGCTGAGAATATGTCGCCCGAACTTAAAGAGCGGCTTATGGCGGAACAGCCGAAGGAATAAAACAATATTTGGAAACAGGGAATGAGTATACCCGGCAGCAGGCCGAAGGCCTGTTATGCGGGATAAATGTTTTATATGGGGAGAAAAGATAAATGGCAAGAGGAATTAAGAGAAAAAAAAGCCTTACTATTATGCTTGTGCCCGATGATAACACTACTGTATTCAGCTTAAAGTTGGGCGCCAAGTTTCTTATCGCGTTTGTCCTGCTGTGGGCCGTAAGTGTTGTTGTGTCGGTAATAATAATAGGAAGGCACGCGAATTACAGGGCAACACAGGAGTATAACCGGTACCTGGTCGTCAAGCAAAAGGAATTCGCGAAGGAAGTGCTTGAGGCAAGAGAAACAGTAAAAAGGGTCTCTGAGATTGAAAAACAGCTGAAGGATCTTTTGCAGTTAAAATCAAGAAACGCAATAATCAAATATACCGGTTTTGGCGGCCCGTCATACATTGACACAAAATTGCTGGAGGAAAACCTGAAAAGCGGTGATGAGCTCATAAGCAGGACGGCGTTTGAGACGGCGGTAAGATACGTTGACAGTCAGGCACGGGCAAATGAAGCGGGTTTTCAGGAAATCATAAAGTATATAACACAGCAGAGGGCGAGGCTCACTGCCGTGCCTTCGGGCTGGCCTGTCAGGGGATGGATAACAGCGGGGTTTGGTTCGAGGATAGACCCTTTTACAGGCGCGCTATCATTTCACCAGGGTGTTGATATTGCAAACGACCTCGGCACGCCGGTCAGGGCGACAGCGGACGGGGTAATTCATTTCGCGAATTTTGAGCGCGGATACGGCAACATAGTTTCAATAAACCACGGTAACGGATATCTGACGCGGTACGGGCACCTGCAGAGGTATGTGGTGTCGCAGGGCCAGCACGTTAAAAAGGAACAGGTCATAGGATATCTGGGAAATACAGGGCGCTCAACAGCTCCCCACTTGCACTACGAAGTGCTTCTTAATGGCGTGGGCGTAAACCCGGTAAGATATTTGAACAGGGAAGTGGCGCTCAAGTAAAGGCGTAAAAATAAACGCGGATTAAAAAAACGCGGGCGGCGAGGATTAAAATGTTTGGAAAAGGCTCATCTGGAATGGACACACTTGTAGGGTTGGGCGGTGAATTTAAAGGGGATCTGAATGTAAAGGGGACAGTAAGAATAGACGGAAAGATTGAAGGAAATATAAGCGCCTCGGATTCGGTGATAATAGGGGAAAATGCGGTTGTCAAAGGGGATCTTCACGCGAAAAACATAATAATCGGCGGAAAAGTTACCGGAGATGTTATAGCCGCTTCAAAACTTGAAATCCTGAATACAGGCGAACTCTATGGGGATATTCGTACGCCAAGGCTTGTAATAAATGAGGGCGTCATTTTTGAGGGGACCTGTGAAATGGAACGCGCCATTCAGGAGACCCAGGCAAAGAAATAACGTTTTTTTGCCGGCGGAACATTATTAAAAACAATACAAACCATAAAATCAACCGGAGAAAAATGAAATGGTAAAGGTACGTTTTGCACCCAGCCCCACGGGATTTCTGCATATCGGCGGCGCGAGAACCGCCCTGTTCAACTATGTGTTCGCGAAGCATAACAGGGGAAAGTTTGTTTTAAGGATTGAGGACACGGACAAAGAACGCTCAACAAAGGAATCGGAAGAGGAGATTCTTGATTCTTTGCGGTGGCTCGGGCTTGACTGGGACGAGGGCCCCCGAAAGTCCGCTGATGACTCGATGTATTACCAGACAAACAGGCTTGATGTATATAAAAAACACGCGGACAGGCTGCTTGCGGAAGGAAAAGCCTACAGGTGTTTTTGTTCGAAGGAGGAGCTTGATTTATTGAGGAGAGAGGCTGAAGCGCAAAAGAGGGCGTTTAAGTACGACGGCAGGTGTGCTGCCATTCCTGAAAACGAAGCAAAGAAAAGACTGGCGGAAAACACTCCTTATACGGTCAGAATAAAGGTGCCGCGTGACGGCGACACGGTTATAGAGGATCTTGTAAGGGGAAGGGTTAAGACAGCAAATTCGGTGCTGGATGACATGATAATTGTAAGGGCTGACGGAATGCCCGTATATAATTTTGTTGTGGTGGTGGATGATGCTGATATGGAGATAACGCATGTGATAAGGGGGGAGGACCACCTTTCAAACACGTCAAAACAGGTTCATATATATAATGCGCTGGGTTTTACGCCTCCGAAATTCGCTCATATCCCTCTTATACTCGGGCCGGACAGGTCAAAACTTTCCAAAAGGCACGGGGAGACCGCTGTTGTTAAATACAGGGAATCCGGGTTTTTGCCGGAGGCTCTTGTAAATTATATGGCGCTTTTGGGCTGGTCTCCCGATGATGAGGAAACCGTGTTTTCAATGGAAGAGATGACGGAAAAATTCTCCATTGAGCGGGTTCACAAGGCGGGGGCAATGTTTGACAACCAGAAACTGCTGTGGATGAACGGGGTTTACATAAGGGAAAAGAAGAGCGTGAAAGAACTGGCTGCGCTGTGCATGCCGTTTTTTGAGGCTGCCGGGTTAAAGAACCCGCGTTCCGCTGAATATTTTGAAAAGGTTGTCGCGCTTCAGCAGGAGAAACTGAAAACACTCGCTGAATTTCCCGGGCTTTCCGCTTATTTCTTTAATGAAGATGCGCCTCTTTCAGAAGACGCGAAAAAAACATGGGAAAAGAACGCGGAGAACAGAAAACAGGTGATAGAGGTGTTCGTGAATATAATGAAAACAAGGGGCGCGTCATCAGCGGCACAAATCGAGGCTGACATAAAGGCGGATATGGAGAGCGCGGGCATTAAACCCAAGGTGTATATGCATGTAATCAGGGTAGCTGTCAGCGGATCAACAATAGGGCCCGGGTTGTTTGAGCTGGTTGAGACATTGGGCGCGGAAATTTGTGTTAAGCGGGCTGAAAAACTGATAAGTAACGGATGAATAAAATACCTGAATGAAGAATAGAGGAGAGGAAAATGAGGACGAAAGCAGTCGAAAAAAAGGGATTTACTCTCATAGAACTTATGATTGTTGTGGCTATTATCGGTGTGCTTGCGGCTGTTGCCGTGCCTGCGTTTTCCGATATGCTTGAGAAGTCAAGGGAAGGGGCGACGCGGGGGAATATATCGGCAATTATGGGAGCCATAAGGATTTATATATCAAACTATACGAACGTGCCGCCTGACAGCCTGACAGATCAGTCTTTCAGAGCATACCTTGACCCAATTCCTGCGGTAAAGGTTACATGCCCGCACGGACAGTTCAGGTTGAGCGGAAAAAGCAACGAGGTTGAAATATCAAGAAGCCTGCCCGGGCAGGCAAAAGGAAAAGCTGTGGGTTTAAGCGCGTTTAAGAACGATACTGACGGCTGGCGATATGACCCTGAAAGCGGAAATGTCTGGGTTAATAACGGGCAAAAAGATACAAGGGGCATTGATTACACATTTTACGGTTACAGATAGAGGGGATAAAGTATCCGGGCCAATCTTTTTTGATTGTTTAAATTCCGCGTCTTATCTTTATAATCCCGCCGAATACCGAGGCGACGGCTGTAACTTCCCCGTTGAATACAAGCTTAACAAGGCCGCGCAGCGTGCAGGCCTGGTCGTTGATGGAGTGGCCGTTTTTAATTAATTCAGCCTGTTTTTCTGTGAGTTCGTATTCCGGTATATGTGCAAGAGCTGCTCTCACCGGTATTATGCATTCTTCGATTGAAGCTATGGCAGAAATTGGGCGCGCGTCATTTACTGTAAACCCGCCTATTCTTGTCCTTTTAAGGCGCGATAAAACAGCGCAGCTGCCGGCTGCAATGCCCATGTCACGGGCCAAAGAACGCATGTAGGTGCCTGACTCGCATACTACCCTCAGCTTTGCTGTATCCTCTCCCGAAGACAGGAGTGCTATTTCATTTATTACGGCGCGCCTTGGCTCGGGTTCCACGGCCTCGCCTTTTCGAGCCAGGTCACACAGTTTTTCCCCGTTTTTTTTAAGCGCGGAATAAGCAGGAGGCGTTTGCATTATTTCACCGGTAAAGGAGGGGATTAGTCCCTCTATTATGGCAGGTAGTCCGCCGGGAACAGGCTTTTTATCGATGATACTGCCCTGTGTGTCGTCGGTATCAGTCTGGATTCCGAAAGTTATGTCAATGTCATATTCTTTTTCCGAGGGTAAAAAATCATTGAGTTTTGTGCCTTTGTTAATAAGCGCTATTAAGAGGCCCTCGCCCGCGGGGTCGAGCGTGCCGCCGTGGCCTATTTTTTTTAAACGGAACTTCCTTTTTAGAACGTCAATTACCGCGAATGATGTGGGTCCTTTTTCTTTGTCAATAAGAATTATTCCGTCCATATTGCTCCTTTAAACGTAAAGTTGAATAAAACAAATAGTATCCGATTTCGCCGGATAAAGCAACCGGTTTTTCCCGTTCTTTTTTTTCGGTGTTCGTATTAACCTGCAAATTCCAAATTTAAATTATCTTTCAATTGCCTCACTGGAGGTGGGACGGGGCGGCCGGCGGAGAAATTTCGCCGATTTACATCGGCGGCGAGCCCGTTCATCCGATGACTCGTGAATATGCGCGGTTAGGCTTGCGCGGGTTTTAGTGCGGACTGAAGGCTGATGTGCTTTGATGTTTGGTATGGCGTTGAATAGCGCGCAACACAGACGCGTCCTGAGTTCTCGACGAAATTTTCCGCCACCCGCCCCGTCCTGCGATTGTGTGTTTTGGGGCAATACTTGTTTAGCAACCTGCAAAAACCGGTTCGTTTCTTCTTTGTCGTCCACTTGTAAATTGCAAATTCCAAATTGTAAATTGCCCTACTTGAGGTGGGACGGGGCAGGCAGCGGAGAAATTTCCCTGATTGCCATGGGCCTGAACATGTTAATTTCACGATAGACTGCTGTGCGCGGCCCGGCTTACGCACGATTACGGGCGGGTGCGTTCTGCAGGCTTGTAGATTCGAG
>Ga0129302_1002855_pt1 | contig 12123 bp, 13 predicted proteins | sample BlaSprsedimmetaG_FD_94476 | JGI IMG/M metagenome (GOLD analysis project Ga0129302, IMG submission 94476) | Hot spring sediment bacterial and archeal communities from California, USA to study Microbial Dark Matter (Phase II) - Blank Spring... | ecosystem: Environmental > Aquatic > Thermal springs... | reverse complement strand
GACCATACCGACCTCCTAAAGAACTACAGGCAGGGGAATTCCCTGCCTGTAGTTATACCAGCCTTTTTCGATAAAACCTGTGATTACTTTGCGGATTGCACCTGATCTAATTTTTCAGAAAGAGAATCAAGCTTTTCCTGCAGCGCATCTACATCTGCTTTGGTAGCAACTTTGATGGTGTTGCTGCGGCGGATCTTGCTAATGGTTTCTTTGGCCTCGGTCTCACGTTTGTCAACAATTTCTTTGATCAGTTCTCTCGCCTCGTTTTCCGCAATCTCGCCGCGTTCAACCAGGCGGTTGATGAGCCCTACGACCTCTTCTTCAGCAACAACAGCCGCGCCTATCGCCGCAAGAAAAACGCGGCGGAAAAGACCGCCCACCGTTTTGCTGGTTTCTTTGGCTGCATCAACAACCATTTCAGCAGCATGCTCGATGTTCTTCTTCTCTTCTTCAAACACATTGGATTTTTGTTCAGTTTTCGCCATTCGATTCCTCCATAGATTGATGGTTATGCCTCCATTATAACGCATTGCGTCATAAAAGCAAGCAAAAAAAGCAGAAAGTCACAAAATTCTTGCCCGGAGACCTAACTCAAAGTTAGTTTAGAAGGTTTTCCGTGTAAAATTAAAGCATGCTAAACAACCTGCCCCCCATCAGGAACCTGCGGCGTTGGCGCGAGTTGCAGGCAATTCTTTTTCGATATGGTTTTGACTTCCTGATTGATACCAAAGAAGTCAGAACGATCCAATCGACTCTGAGAACCTTGCATCTGCCTGTGTCTATTCCCGAATCAAAACTCCATGAACTGAGCACCCCGGAACGAGTACGCCGCATGCTGCAAGATATGGGGCCGACGTATGTCAAGCTGGGGCAAATCCTTTCCAGCCGTTCTGACTTTCTGCCAGATACGTGGGTGCAGGAATTATCCAAGTTGCAGGACGCTGTGCCGGCTTTTTCTTTCGAAGAAGTGGAACACATCCTTGAAGAAGAAATTGGCACAATTGAACAGTCCTTTTTATTCGTTGACCCTGAGCCGATCGCAGCCGCTTCCATTGGACAGGTACACTACGCCATCCTTAATGATTTCAGTCAGGTTGTGATCAAGGTCCAGCGGCCTAACATAGAAGCCAAAATCCAATCCGACCTGGAATTCGTGCGCGACGTTGCTAAATTACTGCACAACTCAGTCGATTGGGGCAAGAAATACGGTGTCGTCGGCCTGGCTGAAGAATTGATCCGTACCTTGATGGATGAATTGGATTACAACATTGAAGCTACCAATGCTGACCGGCTCCGCCGCAACATGGAAAAATTTCCCGAAATTCACGTCCCCTTTGTCTACTGGGATTACACCACCAAACGAGTATTGACCATGGAAGCCATTGATGGGTACAAAATCAATGATCTTGAAAGTATCGCCACCCTTGACATTGACCGGGTGGGGCTTTCCAAAATCTTCATGCATTCGATTCTGCACCAGGCTTTTATCAATGGTTTCTTCCATGCCGATCCGCATCCCGGCAATTTAATGGTTGAGAAAAAAACCAAACGACTGGTGTATCTGGATACCGGTATGATGGGCAGCCTGCTGCCAGAACAACGCAATGCAATCGGTGAAGTGGTGCAGGCGATCATCAGGCGCGATACAGAGGAGATTCTGCGACTGGCTCTAATTTTAGGAACACCTTTTCAGCAGATAAACGAGAACAAGCTCCGCCGTGACATGGATCACATGATCAACCACTATCTGGAAGCCCCCCTGGAACGGCTGGAAGTCACCCGGCTGCTCAGTGAAATTCTGGTCATGATCTTCGAAGCCGGCATCCGCCTGCCACCAGTGCTGGGTGTGTCTGCCAAAGCCTTGCTGCAAGCAGAAGATGTAGCCCGTGTGTTAAACCCTGATGTGGTTGTGGTCGAGGTAATGAAAGACGTTGCCTACAGTGTTTACCTCCACCAGATCAACCCCGTCAACACTTTCTGGCAGACTGTGAGTCTGGCCAAAGATACCCGCGATCTGGTGCGCATCCTTCCGCGATCCATCACCAAAATTCTCACCAATTTAGTGCAGGGTGAACTCAAGGTAGGCATTCAAATTCTGGAACTCAGTGACATCATCTCCAACATTCTCATCATCGCCAATCGTTTGATCGTGGGTGTCGTACTGGTCGGTATGCTGGTTGGTTCAGCGCTTGCGATGAGTGTCCCGCGCACCGATACGCTCACGATTGTTCCCATTATCGGCGTCATTGGCTTTGTGATCGCTCTTGGTATCAGTTTAATGATGGTTGTGCAAGTCTGGAACACCATTGGTAAGACACGCCGCTGGTCTCGCCGACGGAAAAAGGACGAGAACAAACCCCTCGATTAAATCCTTATCGTTTCCGTTTGGGATTGTTGGTTGGTTTTGAGAATGGCTTCCTGCCATCTTTACCTGCAGGTTTTCTCAGGTTTGAGGAAGGTTCAGCGAAAGATTTTCCACTTCTCAGTGCATTGACCTCTTCAACCGTCAAAAACCGCCAATCCTTTGGCTTCATGTTGCCCAAAGTCAAGGTGCCAATGCGGGTACGGATAATTCTCACGACCGGCAGCCCCAGCAGACGGCAAGTCTCACGGATCTGGCGTTTGCGGCCTTCCGAAAGGATCACCTGCAGCCAGGCGCCTTTACCATGAACCTTGGTCACTTTGACTTTCGCACCACGCGTGCGATAGCCATCTTCCATGACGATACCGCGCCTGAATTTCTGCAGTTGTTCATCGTCTGGCCGCACAGCGACCAGCACTTTATATTCTTTTTCATGCCCAAAACGCGGATGAGATAGTAATTGTTTAAGATCGCCGTCATTGGTCAGCAGAATCAGCCCTTCACTTTCAAAATCAAGCCTGCCCACAGAAAACAAATGGTCAGAATCAGGGACGACATCATGGATCGTGGGACGATGCTCGTTTTTGGGCTCACGGTCAGAGAGCATTTTACGTGGCTTGTAGAGTGCGATATATACCTTCTGTTCAATGGCTGGTATCTCTCGATTGTCTATCTGAATGGCGTCCTTCACAGGGTCAGCTTTGTCACCCAACACAGCCACTTTGCCATTGACCTTCACCCGGCCGGCTTCAATAAACGCCTCACAGGCCCTTCTTGATCCGAAGCCTGCCTGCGCCAATATTTTCTGAACTCTCTCCTGCATGGAATAACCTTCCTAATCTTTCAGCAACTGACCATTGCCGTTGCGGTTCCCATTTTCATGGATGTCATCCTGCACAAACTTCGGCATCTCCTCAACTGATGTCAATCCAAAGTGCTGCAGGAATTCCAGTGTGGTGGCATACAACACTGGCCTGCCAGGTGTCTCATCTCGCCCTACTTCTTCTACCAACCCCTTATTCAGCAAGGTACGGATAACCCCGTCACTATTCACGCCGCGGATAGCATCGATGGCAGGTCGCGTTATCGGTTGCCGGTAACAGACAATGGTCAGGGTTTCGATGGCAGCCCTGCTCAATTTCGTATACGAATCAAGTCCCAGAAATTTCTCAACTGCCTGGGCTTGCTCTGGTGAGGTTGTCAATTGAATTCTACCGCGGCTTTTTTGCAACGACAGGCCGCTGTTGATATACTTTTCTGCCAGCATCGATAATGCTGCTTCAACCATCGATTCAGGTTGACCGACAGCCGAGGCAATCTGTGAAGCGGAAACCGGCTCACCTGCCACAAACAATACCGCCTCAACCGCTGCCAAAAAGCTGCGTTGAGTAGAATCCTCCCCTGTCGTCTGAGTACCTTCAATCAAATCGCTCATGCTATAATACTACCCATGAAATCACTGAATCTCAACAAAAAACCACTGTTGTTAATAGCTATCATAATAACACTTGTAACCCTCGCCTGTCGTGCTGCTGCCGACATACCGTCCGCCAGCGCTTTTCCTGTGCCGGAAATTTCGCAGCAAAGCGCTGACAAAGTAGAAGCCTTATTGGACGATGTTCAATCACAAAGCGGATCCTTTGCTTTCACCATCACCGACCAGGAAATGACTTCTTATCTTACACTCAAAATGGCCGAAAATCAAGAAAGCCCGCCGATTGAGAACCTCAATGTCGTTTTTTCAGACAACCAGATATTTGTGTATGGTGATGTATTTGTGCAAAACCTGGGTATGAAACTACCTGCCGTACTTGTTATTGCAGGCAGAGTCGACACAAATGGAACCCTGCAATTCGAGCTGATCTCCGCCCAGGTGGGCAGAATCAATATGCCTGCCTTTGTACAAGATCAAATTTCGAAGGCAACCACAGGGGCGATGAATTCGCAATTTTCAAAATATTTGAGTGGATATCGTATTGACAATCTGTACATTGACCAGGGCATGCTCACCGTTTCAGGCGGAAAACGTTAATTACCCATCATGACTTCATCGCGCAAAATTTTGGGAATAGGTACCGTCATCAGTTTGTTATTGGCCGTTATACTTGCGGGTTGTGCGACGGGCGCGAATACCAGCGATCAACCGCACATAGCCACAATCATCGTCGATGGGGCCAGTATCGAGAGTACATTCAGTACCGGTGATTCAGTACAAATTGTGCTGGACAAAGCTGGTGTAACTCTTGGAAATCAAGACCAGGTTGAGCCCCCCTCCTTCACCATCTTGACCCGTGATACCACCATCAACATCGTGCGAGTAACTGAAGAATTCATCACCATTGAAGAAACCATTCCGTTTATCAGCCAGACGGTTAAGAATGAAACCCTGCCAGAAGGCCAGACACTTCTGATTCAAAAAGGTCAAAATGGCAAATTGGCGATCACTACCAGAGTGGTGTATGAAGACAACATTGAAACAATGCGTTCAGAATATACCCGCATAATAACAGAAACCGCCAAGCCTGAAATTGTCATGGTTGGCGTGCAGACTCCCTTCAGCCCCATTCCTATTGAAGGGAAGATCGCCTACATTACCACCGGCAATGCCTGGTTGATGGAGACCAACACCGGCAATCGCCGCCCTGTGGTCACCACCGGTGATCTGGATGGCCACATTTTAGAAATATCACCTGACGGTCAATGGCTATTGTTTTCGAGGTCAGTGGAGGAAGAAGAGACTGACAATATCAACGCGCTTTTTGTCGTCGATCTTACCAACCAAACGGCTGAACCATTCGCCATAAATGCAAAAAATGTAATTCATTTTGCCGACTGGGTGCCCGGAAAAACCCGTACGATTACTTACTCGACCGTTGAGCCCAGAGGAGCCACGGATTGGTTGGCGAATAATGACCTTTACCAGGTTACTTTTACCGCGGCTGGCGCGGTGTTAACCAACGAACCCATCCTTGACACATCCAAAGAGGGCGTTAATTTCTGGTGGGGCACCGATTTTGCCTGGTCAGCCAATGGTTCCCGTATAGCCTATGCCAAACCTGATTCAATCGGATTGGTGAATGTCAATGGCGGGACGGTCCAACCCCTCTATACCTATACACCTTATGAGCCAAACCTCGATTGGCGCTGGTTGGCTCCGCTGGCGTGGTCACCCGACTACAGCGCCCTCTTCACAGTTCGCCACAACCCGGCCAGTACAGAATCCTATCAGCAATTCAACCTGTCAGTTCTGCTGCCAGACGACAACTTGTTGATCGATTTGGTAGAGGATGCGGGCATGTTCGCTTTTCCCTCGCCATCCCCGATGAATCAATCAGGGCGCTTCACAGTGGCGTATCTGCAGGCGTTGTTCCCTGATCGCAGTGATACCTCCCGCTATCGCTTGATGATCATGGACCGCGATGGCTCCAACCGCAGAGAACTTTTCCCGCCCGAAGGTTCCTTGGGGCTCAGTCCGCAGACGGTGCAGTGGCAACCACCCAGTTTAACCCAAAAAAGCGGTAAAATTGCATTACTCTATCAAGGCAACATCTACCTGTACGATCTCGAAACAAACCGGGCGATTCAGGTTACTGGCGATGGTTCCGTAAGTCGCCTTGATTGGCAATAAAAAAAATAAAACTGGCAAATAGACGCCAGAAATACCAAAGGGAGAATGATGAACATATTAGTTACAGGCGCAGCAGGATTCTTGGGGTCACATCTATGTGATCGACTCATCAAAGATGGCCACTTTGTCATCGGCATGGATAATTTCATCACTGGCAGCCCAAAAAATCTGGAACATCTGGCTGGCAATGAACAATTTCTTTTCATCAAACAGGATGTATCAAATTTTATTTTCGCCCCCGGCGAAATCGATGCCGTCATGCATTTTGCCTCGCCGGCCAGCCCCAACAAAGAATCCAGGTTTGGCTACCCCAATCTGCCTATCCAGACCATGAAAGCCGGGGCGTTGGGCACCCATAACACATTGGGCGTCGCCAAAGCCCATCATGCCCGGTATCTGCTGGCTTCCACCAGTGAAATTTATGGTGATCCCGCTGTGAATCCCCAGCCGGAGTCTTATTGGGGTCATGTCAATCCCATCGGCCCTCGTTCCATGTACGATGAAGCCAAACGCTTTGCTGAAGCATTGGTGATGTCCTATCACAATTTCCACTCCATCGATACCCGTATCGTGCGCATCTTCAATACTTACGGCACGCGCATGCGACTGGATGACGGCCGGGTTGTGCCCAATTTCATCCAGCAAGCGTTGCGAAAAGAACCCCTCACCGTCTATGGAGATGGTTCGCAAACAAGGTCTTTTTGTTTCGTTGATGACCTGATTGAGGGCATCGTGCGATTATTCCACTCTGACGAAACTATGCCGGTGAACATCGGTAATCCAGTGGAAATGTCCATGCTGGCGCTGGCTGACACCATCAACCAAATTTGTGACAACCCCGCTGGCATCAAATTTATGAAAAACCTGCAGCTGGGCAATGACCCCAAACGCCGCCAGCCAGACATCACCAAAGCCAAACAAATCCTCGATTGGTCGCCACAGGTTAACGTGGAAGAAGGTATTCGACGGGTCTTGCCCTATTTTAAGCAAGAAATGGGCCTGGTAGAATGAAATTCAGTATAGCCGCCAGAAAAGAAACCAATCGCTTTCTGAAATTCGCTGTGGTGGGCGCTATTGGCGCAGTGGTCGATTTTGGCACACTTAATCTGTTGAATTATCTGACCGGGATGGATTTCATCTACCGGCAGGCGATTTCATTCACCCTGGCTATCATCAATAACTTCCTTTGGAATCGCTACTGGACCTACCCCGATTCGCGCAGCAAACCCCTGGGCAAACAATTGACCCAATTCTTCCTCATCAACGCCATTGGTATTCTGGTCAGGACGCCCATCATCCAATTCTCAATGAAAGCGATTCGCTCCTTTTTGGAGCCTCTGTTGGGCGATGTCGTGTTGCCCTTCTCGGAATTTTTGACAGTCGAGGTAATTGCAGAAAACCTGGCTGTGGTCATTGCCATTTTCGTCATCATGATGTGGAACTTCTTTGTCAACCGCTACTGGACTTACAACGATATAGATAAAGAAGAATTAACCGAAGTAGAATCAGAGTATGAACGAACAACCGAATAACGCAGGTTCACCAGACCAACCGTATCCAACGGAGAATCAACCGACACTCTTGCCGTCCAATATCCGGTCATTGAAGGATCTCATTGACACGGTAACCGGCAAATACTTGATGGATGAGAGCGAGGTCGGTGAATCAGGCTTCGTCGATCAACAGCCATTTCCATTCCTGGCATTGGTCGGCCAAAAAGAGATGAAATTGGCGTTGCTGCTCAATCTGATCAATCCCGCCATCGGTGGTGTGCTGCTCTTGGGGCCGCGCGGTACCGGCAAAACCACCGCTGTACGCAGTCTGGCGAATCTGACCCCAAGAATCCCGCGCAGCCTCTGCTACTATGGCTGCACCGAACAGGATGTAGAAGCACAGGGCATAGACGCCATCTGCCCTGCCTGTGCCAAGAAATTCGGCGAGGGCAAATCATTGACCCAAATGGAAGAGGTGCGACTGGTCGAATTACCGCTCAATGCACAAATCGAGGATGTCGTCGGAGGCATTGACGAACGCGCTGCCATACATCAACGCATGCGTTTGAAACGCGGGATCTTGTCGCAGGCTGACCGCAACATCCTGTACGTGGACGAAGTCAACCTGTTAGACGATGATATCATTAATGCCATTCTCGATGCTTCGGCGATGGGCACCTACACCGTGCGCCGCGGTCCGATTTCATCTACTTATTTTGCGCGTTTCTCGCTGGTTGGCTCCATGAACCCGGAGGAAGGCGCATTACGCCCTCAGATCATGGATCGCTTTGGCCTGCGGATTCTCGTAGATGGTCTTGAGGATCCGCAAGAACGATGGATTGCCTACCAACATGTAGATCAATACCGGAGGAGTCCCAACGCAATGCTGGCTGACTATCAGGAACAATCCCAATTCGCGCGCACCGAAGTACAGCATGCCCGCGACTTGCTTCCAACCGTGCAAATTCCAGCAACGGTTGCCAAAGCAGGACTGCATTTGATCCAGGTATTGGAAATTGCCTCCCTGAGGGCAGAAATCAGCCTGTTTGAAGCGTCAAAGGCTTATGCGGCGGCAGACAATCGCTCCATAGTGGAGGTTGCTGATCTTGAGGTGATTGCGCCTATGGCACTGCGCATGCGCCGTTCTGCCTTCATGAGCCAATATTTTGCCGATCAGCAACAGGAAGATCAACGTTTGCGTGAAAATCTGAAACAAATCACCAAAGAGTTATTGGAACACTAATGGCCTCTCCCCGTATCATCGCCGGAAAAGCCAAAGGGATGCGCCTGTTTCCTGTGCCGGGTGACAGCACCCGCCCCATTACAGACCGCGTGAAGGAGAATTTATTCAACATCATCGGGGTCGATATTATTGACACAGCTTTTCTGGATCTGTTTGGCGGGACAGGCTCGGTGGGCCTGGAAGCCATCAGCCGCGGCGCTGCTTATTGCCGATTTATCGAAAAAAACCCCAATGCCGCCAAAACCCTGAGGAAAAACATTGTCTATACGAAACTTGAAGGTTCAAGCGAACTTATTAATACCGATGCCTTACCTTATTTGAAGCAGACTCCTGACCGCTCCTTTGACATGATCTATGTCGCCCCACCCCAATACAAACAAATGTGGAAAACCACCCTGAACTTATTAGACCAGCATCCAGCCTGGCTGGCGCCCTATGCCTGGATCATCGTACAGATTCATCCCGTCGAATTTGAAGAAGACCTGGCATTCACCAATTTCCACGAATTTGACCGGCGCAAATATGGTTCAACGATATTAATTTTTTACGAAGCCAACCAATAAGCCTTTTCTTCAGGGAAATAGAGCCAACTGCCATAGTCCTTGCTCAAAGTAATCTTGTTTTAAGGTTCCCCTCTTCGTCATAATAATTTAAGCCTGACAAAATACGATCACCAGGTTTCCACTGCCACACCTTTGGCAGTAAGACGGACAGATCTTCTACCAGAGGAAGCTGCCCCAACGATGACATCGAGACCCAATGCAAATTGCCTTCTTCAGAAATGGTCAACTGTTGGCCGCCATATTCTCCGCGAAAGAGAAATACCGCGATGCCATGCTGTGCTTCCACATCACACATCACCACACCGCAGCAGTGCAGGTCAATGTCGTTGATTCCAGCTTCCTCCGCCAACTCCCGTTTTGCTGAGGTAAGCACATCTTCACCCACCTCAATGTGCCCGCCCAACCCATTAAACTTGCCAGCCCAAATTTTCTTATTCTCCGCCCCTTTTAACAACAACACATCATTATGTTTAAAAACAAAAATCAATGTACGCGGTATCACCGAATAGCGTTGCTTATCAAGACCTTGATCACTGACAGGCATAAGTAACCTCTTTCTCTTAACAAAAAAGGCACCTCCCGGTATCATCAGGAGATGCCTTTTTGACTTTTTCTGATTAGCCCTGAGCTAACATGGCGCGGATTTCGTCCAACTTATTATCCGAACCTAATTTAACGTTTTTGTCAGCAATAAACTTAGCATATTCTGCCATGAAGATTTTGCCAGGAGCGCGCAGGTCGAAACCTTCGGGCTTGTCACGGAAGAACTCACGGTGAACACGCGTCCATACCAGCCGTCCGTCAGTGTCGATGTTGATCTTGGTAACGCCAAGTTTGGCAGCGGGAAGGAATTGATCTGCATCCACGCCCTTAGCGCCAGCCAGCTTACCACCCGCCGCATTGATCCGCTCCACTTCTTCTTGAGGAACAGAGGAGGAACCATGCATCACCAGAGGATAACCCGGCAGAAGTTTTTGAATTTCTGCCAGTACATCAAAATGAAGCCCCTGGGTTCCAGAGAATTTGAATGCGCCGTGGCTGGTGCCGATAGCGGCAGCCAATGAATCACAGCCGGTGCGCTCAACAAATTCCTTCGCCTGCTCCGGATCGGTCAATTTGGCATCTGCCTCGGCGACCTTTATGTCTTCTTCTACGCCACCCAACTGACCCAACTCAGCTTCCACTACGATTCCTTTGGCATGTGCAGCTTCCACGACACGTTTGGTGATAGCGATATTGGTTTCGAAGTCTTCATGCGATGCATCGATCATCACAGAACTATAGAAGCCGCTTTCAATGCAGTCATAACAGGTCTGTTCATCTCCGTGATCCAGGTGAACAGCAAAAATAGATTCGGGGAAAATTTCATCTGCGGCGCGAATCATGGCTTCTAACATGCGCTTGTCGGTGTAGGAGCGAGCGCCTTTGCTGATCTGAACAATGAAAGGTGACTGGCTCATCAAGTTTCCCTGAAACAAACCCATAGTTTGCTCTATATTGTTGATATTGTAGGCGCCGATAGCAAACTTGCCGTACGCAGCTTCAAATAGCTTTTTGGTTGTAACAATCATGTGTATTTCCTCTTTTAGAATTAGGTAGTTTTTTTAAACAAAGGGTGACATAACTGCCACCCTTTCGTTTTTTTACTGTAAGAACATCGGCACGCCGATAATGTCCTGGATACTCGGTCGATACTGCTTGGCATCATAGTAGCGGTCAATATCCACAACCTTCTTGCCAGACATAATGTAGTCAATCGGAATCGCGGTGTAGCAGCCATTCTGCAACGCCACCATCTTACCAGTGTCACCCTTCAGGATCAACTGAGCAGCCAGGTTACCATAGCACATCGCCACCATCCGGTCTAATGAATCCGGAGCGCCTGAACGCATCAGGTAAGCAGGCTGCTGGAACATGATGTGATGGCCGGTGCGGTATTTGATCTCTTCTGCCAAAATCCTGCCGACGCCACCCAGTTTACGGTGGCCATAGGCATCTTCTTCACCGGTCACAACCACATCCATGCCTTTCAGGATCGCGCCTTCAGACACAGTCATAATAGCGTAGTTTGAGGGATTGTTGCGTTTGTCTTCCAGTAAGTATTCGCACAATTCTGCCACATCGCATTCTACCTCGGGAATCACTGCCCGATCCACGTAAGAAAGATAAGCGGAGAACAAACTGGTTTCGCCAGAATAGCGGCCAAATAACTCGACCACACCAATGCGCTCGTGTGAACCAACCGAAGTTCGCATGTTGGTGATGAATTCTACACTACGTGTAATGGCAGTAGAAAAGCCGATGCAGTAATCCGTACCAAAGACATCATTGTCCATGGTCTTGGGAATACAAACCGCTGGATACCCCTCTTTATGGATTCTCGCACCATAACTGAGGGTGTCATCGCCACCAATCGGCACAAGGGTATCAATGTTGAGGTGGTTTAACACTTTGATGACATGATCAGTGTAGTCCATCGTGCCATCATCCTTCACCTGGACACCCAGAGATGAATTTTTCAAGAAATCGGGAACGGCATCCGCTTTCACATTTTGCGGATTGGTGCGCGAAGTGTGCAGAAAAGTCCCGCCGGTGCGGTCAATCGTGCGAACATCCCAGCGTGACAGCTCGCGAATATAGTAATCATGAGTGGCAGGATCATCCAGATTGTAATTTAACAATCCACCCCAGCCTTTGCGAATGCCCAGCACGCGGTAGCCAGCCTCCAAAGCGCTCAACACCACCGCTTTCATAGCCGGATTCAAACCGGGAACATCGCCTCCCCCTGTGAGAATACCAATTGTTTTTGTCATTTTTCTTTCTCCTCAACTAAT
>Ga0129302_1002852_pt1 | contig 12132 bp, 10 predicted proteins | sample BlaSprsedimmetaG_FD_94476 | JGI IMG/M metagenome (GOLD analysis project Ga0129302, IMG submission 94476) | Hot spring sediment bacterial and archeal communities from California, USA to study Microbial Dark Matter (Phase II) - Blank Spring... | ecosystem: Environmental > Aquatic > Thermal springs... | reverse complement strand
TCTTGCCGTCTCCCAGCAGTCGCTTGTCCCGCCAGGTCTTGCCGAAGTCTATGGGGGTGCCTCCTCCCAGCACCACCGCCGAGGCGTTGGCCAGGTAGGCAGGGAGCACCAGCCACACGGCTTCCAGGGGCAGCATGCAGTCCATGGGGTTGTATCACCCAGCCATTAAATATTCTTTACGACTACGCTCCCCGCCGCCATATCCCCCAGCCGCTGTTTGCGCGGAGACAGCGCTATCAGCAGCAGACTTACCAGGTAGCCGCCCAGCAGCATGTCGAAAAAGCGGATGGTGTTTCGGGTAAAGGAGGCGATGAACCGCAAATCTGTTCGGTCCGCCTCGCGCACCGATAGGTCCAGGAGGGCTTTCCCCAGGGTGGTTCCCGTCCAGTATTCCAGAATGACGAAATACAGGAACTGCAGGGAGAACAGGAAAACGAAAAACAGGCTGCTGATGTGCGTCTCAGCGGCCAGGGACAGCAGGAGGGCCAGTGGAGCCAGCACCACGAAGTCTATCAGAAAGGCTCCCGTCCGCTGCAGGGAGGAGGCATAACATTCCCGCTCCTTTTTGGCCAGGGCGTCCAGCAGCAGACGGGCGGTTACCCGGGCTCTGGCCATGTCCTGGGCGCTGGTAACCGGCTTGCTCCGGAGCAGGTAAAAGTCATGGCTGGCCACCGGGCCGAGGAGGCTGTGCACCAGGTCATTTACCGGATGGTGGAGCAGAAGGGCGGTGTGCTTTGCCGCCTCCTGCACGGCCTGCACCAGGTGGTGGCGGGCCAGAGTGTAGTCTCCGGCGTGTGCCGCCCGGTCAGCCAGGGAGACGGGGGACGCGGGAAAAGGCAGGCGTTTTATGTCCCGGCTCATCACGGGCAGCAGCAGGCAGATGGTGAGCAGGCCGGCGATGTACACCATGTCGTAGAGTCCGGCTCCGCCCAGGGAGCCCATGAACGGCTGGCTGAAAATCTCCGGCAGGTGGAAAAGGTCGCCGCCCACCAGTACTCCCAGGGTGGCCACCGCATATCCATAAGCGGGGGCGGCAAGGGAGCGATGAGAGCAAAGCAGCAGGGCCAGCAGGGCGGCCAGCACGGAGGGCAGGAGGTAAAAGGGAAAGGAGGCCACCACTCCCAAATCCGTGACCCGGGTGACCATGAACGTGGCCAGGGCCACCATTCCCACGCCAACCACCGTTTTGGGCAGAGAGGGCTGCTGCTTCCAGAGCAGGTGGAGGGACAGCACCACGGGCACCACCGCCCCGCCGATGTTCATGGCCAAAAAATAGTCTCGGGAGATGAATACCGGAACGTCGAACAGCATGGCTGCAAAAGGTCCAATGGCCAGCAACCCCATCTCCCGTCGGGACAGCCCCACGGCTACAAACATGCCCCGGTTTCTCGCGTAGGCCGCAACCAGTCCGGCCAGGAGTACCAGTGGCAGCAACAGCAGAAAAAGTCCCGGGAGCAGGTCAGGCCACACAGGCCATGATGGCCTGATTGATACAAAAAGGTTTGGAAAAATGTGGCATGCTCCTGACTGGTTTGATGGCAAAATGGACCGTCGATATGTGGTGGCTTAAGCGCGGTTTGTGAATGAAAAGAGGCCTGCACCGTGGATAAATGGTGTTCGTGGTGCTACGGTGGCACATGATGCTTATTAAAATATTTATACGTCTCTCGCTTTTGTACCTTATGAGGTCTCAGATACTGGTGGTCGTCCTTGCTATATGTATTATTGTCCCTGCTGGTGCAGGGATACAGAGCGTGGCCTTTACACAGCACACCGACATCATCGACCAGGTTACGGTGTCCATGATGGAGGGCTACATCCAGGCCCTGCAGGACATCGGACCCCGGGTGACTGGCACCTCGGGTACAGAGGAGGCGGCCCGGTATATCACCGCCCACTTCCAGTCGTTGGGGTTGACGGTGCGCGAGGACCCCTGGGAGTATCGGGACTACGAGGACGTGAACATAGAGGCTATCCTGCCCGGGGTCAACCGTTCCAGCAATCGGGTGTTTGTCATCTGTGCACACTACGACACGGTGCAGGGCTCTCCCGGTGCAGACGACGACGGCTCGGGAACGGCGGCGGTGATGGCTGCCGCCCAGGTGCTCAGCCAATTCCAGTTCCAGCATACCATCAAGTTTGTCACCTTTTCCGGAGAGGAGCAGGGTCTGCTGGGCTCCCATGAATACGCCCGGGTAGCCAATGAGACAGGGGTCAACATCGTGGGCGTGCTCAACGCCGACATGATTGGGTATACAGAGACCGAGGAAGGACGTACCCAGATAGAGATTCAGGAGACACCGGAGTCCATGTGGCTCACCAACGTCTCCATAGCCTTCAGCCAGGAATACCGAGAGAGCATCGATCTGCAGGTGGTGCGGGACAGCGCCCATCCATACAGCGACCACTATTCGTTCATCCGCTACGGCTTCAATGCCACCTTTTTCTTTGAATACGAGTTTAACGATTACTATCACTCCCCGGAGGACGTCATCGAGAACATGGACCTCGACTACTGCACCCGGGTCACCCGGCTGATGGTGGGCACCCTGGCTGAACTGGCGGAGCTGGCCACTGGCGACTGGACCCCGCCGTACCTCCGGATGGACACCCCCGCCCCCGGTCGCCTCTACTTCCGGGGACAGGAACTGATTCCCCTGCCCTTCGGTACCACCGTGGTGGTGGGCGGGCTGACGGTTACCGTGTACGCCGGCGACAACGACACCGGCATGGACCGGGTGGAATTCTACGTTGACGGTGTTCTGCAGGCCACCGACGACCAGGATCCCTACCAGTTCGTCTGGGACCAGCCGTCGCTGTTCCGCCGCACGCTGGAGGCGCAGGCCTACGACCGGGCCGGCAACAGGGCCAGCGTGACCTCCCGCATCTGGACGTTCATCTTCTAGTCCCCGGTCGACCTGGGTGGAGGAGAGCAGGGCCCGTCACATCAAAAACATTTTAACGTCCGGTCCTTTATCCCTGCGATGGGCACGGATGCAGACGTCTCAGAAGGACGGTACGACCCTCCCACTGTGGAGAAGGAAGTCATGGATTTCTGGCATCACAACCATATTTTCGAAAAATCCCTGTCCAACCGTAAGGACGGCCCCCGTTTTATCTTTCTGGAGGGCCCGCCCACGGCCAATGGCCTTCCCCATCCCGGTCACGTGCTGACCCGGGCCATCAAGGACGTTGTTCTCCGCTACAAGACCATGCAGGGGTGCTACGTGGAGCGTAAGGCGGGCTGGGACACCCATGGGCTGCCGGTGGAGATAGAGGTGGAAAAATCCCTGGGCCTGGAAACCAAGCAGGATGTGGAAAACTACGGCATAGCCAGGTTCAACCAGCAGTGCAAGGAGAGTGTATTTCGCTACGAGGAGGCCTGGAAGGAGATGACCGCCCGGGTGGGCTTCTGGATTGACATGGAGAATCCCTACATAACCCTCAAAAACGACTACATCGAATCCGTGTGGTGGTCTCTGAAGCAGGCCTGGGACAAGGGCCTGCTGACCCGGGGTCATCGGGTTACTCCCTACTGCCCCCGCTGCGGTACCACCCTGTCGTCGCATGAAGTGGCTCAGGGCTATGAGGAGGTGGAGGACCCCTCCATTTTCGTCAAGTTCAAGGTGCGGGGCAAGGACGAATATCTGCTGGCCTGGACCACCACTCCCTGGACCCTCATCTCCAATGTGGCGCTGGCCGTTAACCCCGAGGAATGGTATCTCAAAATCGAATACGAGGGGGAGCGGCTCATTCTGTCCGAGCAGCGGGCGGACGTGCTGCTGAAGGGTGAGGACTACTCCATTGTGGACGGCTGGAAGGGAGAGGAGCTCACCGGCCTGGAATACGAGCCTTTGTACACCTACGCCCGGCCCGACAGGGACTGCTGGCGGGTGATTGGTGCCCGCTTCGTCACTATGGAGGAGGGAACGGGAATCGTGCATGTTGCCCCGGCCTTCGGCGAGGAGGACTACCAGGCGGGCAAGGACTATGACCTGCCGGTGGTGCAGCTGGTGGAGCAGGATGGCACCTTTCCCCGGCAGGTGGAAAAATGGGCCGGGATGTTCGTCAAGGACGCAGACCCCCTTATTATCGACGACCTCAAGCAGCGCGGCCTGCTGATGTCCGTGCAGACGTACCGCCACCAGTATCCCTTCTGCTGGCGATGCGGCTCTCCCCTGCTTTACTATGCCATAGAGTCCTGGTTTGTCACCATGTCCAAGCTGCGGGACAACCTCATGGCCAACAACGAGGATATCCACTGGCACCCGGAGCACCTGAAGCACGGTCGATTCGGCGATTTCATCTCGGAGGCCCGGGACTGGTCTCTGTCCCGGAAGCGCTACTGGGGCACCCCTCTGCCCATCTGGACCTGCCGGGAGTGCGGCCACCAGGTGTGCGTGGGAAGCGTGGAGGAGCTGCGAACCCTGGTCGTCGACTTCCCCGTCGACTACGACCTCCATCGTCCCTTTGTGGATCACCTGGAGGTTCGCTGCCCGGAATGTCAGGGAGCCATGCGGCGGGAGGAAGAGGTCATCGACGCCTGGTATGACTCTGGCTCCGCCTTCTTTGCCCAGTGGCATTACCCCTTTGAAAACCAGGATAAATTCAAAGAAAATTTCCCGGCGGATTTCATCTGCGAGGCCATCGACCAGACCCGGGGGTGGTTTTACTCCCTGCTGGCCGTATCCACTCTCACCTTTGACGCCCCGCCCTACCGCCAGGTGCTATCCCTGGGCCACATCCTGGACAAGGAGGGCCAGAAGATGTCCAAGAAGACCCAGAACTACGTCAGTCCCCATGAAATCTTTGGCCGGGAGGGGGCGGATGCCATGCGATGGTACCTCATCTCCGCCTCCGCTCCCTGGTTCCCCAAGCGTTTCTACGAGGAGGTGGTCCGGGAGGCCCTGGGAAAGTTTCTGCTGACGATATGGAACGTCTATTCCTTCTACGATACCTATGCCTCACTGGACGGCTTTGACTACGGGCGACGGCGGGTTCCCGTTGAGCAGCGCCCCCTGCTGGACCGGTGGGTTCTCTCCCGCCTGCACTCTCTCATCGCCCGGGTCACGGAGCAGATAGAGGCCTTTGACCTGCACAAGGCGGCCCGGGACGTGGAGGACTTTGTGGTCAGGGACGTCAGCAACTGGTACATTCGCAACTCCCGCAAGCGCTTCTGGGCGGAGGAGGAAACAGCGGATAAACTGGCCGGCTACGCCACCATCTACGAGGTGCTGGTTACCCTGTGCAGGCTTATTGCTCCCTTCGTGCCCTTCATCTCAGAAAAAATGTACCGCAGCCTGGGGGCCGGAGAGAGCGTGCACCTGGCCGACTACCCATGCAGCGATGCCGTCCTGGTTGATCCCCATCTGGAGACGGCCATGGAGCAGGTGCGGGGAATCGCGGAGACCGCCCGGGCGCTGCGTGCCCAGAAGGGAGTCAAGCTGCGCTATCCCCTGCCCCGGGCCGTCGTGGTTGCCGATGTCGACCTGTCTTCCCTGGCCGAGCTGCTGCGGAACGAAATAAACGTGAAGGAGGTCCTGTTTGCCGACAGCCTGGACCCCTACCTGACCTCGGTGGTGAAGCCCAACTTCTCCTCTCTGGGCCCCAAATTCAAGGGAAAGGCGGGAGAGGTGGCCGCCCGCATCGCCGCCGCTTCCCCCGACGAGGCGAAGGGCCTGACGGTCACCGTGGACGGCCGGGAGATGGTCGTCGAGGACGGCGACTATCATCTGGAGCAGCGGGAAAGGGAGGGATACGTCATCGGCGAGAGCGGCGACGCCTACGTGGTACTGGACATTCGGCAGACCCCCGAGCTTATAGCCGAGGGCTTTGCCCGGGAGCTGGTGCGGCGAGTGCAGGAGATGCGCAAAGAAATGAATCTGGACATGGAAGAGCAGATTGTTACGTCCATTAACATCGACCCCGAGCGGGTGGCGGGGTGGGAGGACTACATCCGCCGGGAAACGCGCTCTTGCCATCTGAGTTTCGACGAGGCCAGCGGCGGCTTTGTCAAGGAATGGGGCATCGACGGCCAGACCGTGGCCATCGGCATCAGCCGGCAGCCCGCCTAGCGCTTCTCCCCTGGGATGATTATTTAAATCCATTGGCCATTTAGATTGCATGATTGTCCAAAACCAGAGAGACGTACCGGCCAAGGACGTGGTTATGGAGGATGCGGAGAATGTGCGTATCCAGGTGCTCATGGGAGATAATGTGGCTGCTCCTCATTTCGTGATGCGCCGTTTCACCATCGGCCCCGGTGGCCACACCCCGCTGCACGACCACGACTGGGAGCACGAGGTGTTCGTGCTGGACGGCAGGGGCGCCCTGGTTGACGAGAATGGCCGGGAGATTCCGCTCCGTCCCACCGACTTTGCCTTTGTGCCCGCCGGAGAGGTCCATCAGTTTAGGAACACGGGCCAGGAGGACTTCGTGTTCCTGTGTGTTATCCCCGTCCAATGACCTTTGAAGCCTTCTTTCTGAGCCGGGAACCGGTGTGCAACCCGGTGGTGGCGGAGGTGGTAGCTGCCGGCCGCCATCTGGGAGACGGCATCCGGTGTCCGGGGACCATTTCCGTTCGATATGGAAACCGAATGCTGATTACCGGACAGGGCGTGAACCTCTGCCGTCTGGAGCCCGAGGACCTGGTGGAGGTGGCCGACTACGACCCGGTGCGGCAGACAGTGATGGTTATTGGGCCCCGGCAGCCCTCGCTGTCCACTCCTCTCCACTGGTTTCTGTACCGCCGGCCGGACGTTCATGCCGCCGTACAGACGCATGGGGAAACGGCAGCGCTGCGGGAAGACCAGCAGGAGGCCTACCCCATGGAGATGGTAATGGAGGCACTGAGGGGACTTAGAGATTCAGCGATGATCAACCTGGGCGGCGACCGCCTGGCGGTGGGCCCCAGCCTAGAGAATGCACTGGAGGAGTTAGGATGCAAATAGGAGGAAAAGATATGCGTTCTCTGTGGTGGGAGGACCACAAGCTGGTGTTTATAGACCAGCGCCATCTGCCCTTTCAATTGCGGTTTTTTGAGGCAGACACCGACGTCAGGGTGGCAGAGGCCATCAAAAAAATGGTGGTCCGGGGTGCTCCGGCCATTGGCTGCGCCGCTGTCTACGGCATGGTGCTGGGGGAAGAACCGGAAAAGACTGCCCGCCGCCTCCGCCGCACCCGCCCCACCGCCCACGACTTGTTCTACGCCGTCGACTACATGCTGGAGCACGGCTGCTCCCTGGACGCCGCCCATGCCTATGTGGAGACCGTCATCGACAAATGCCGGCGTATAGGCCGGGTGGGGGCCCGACTCATTGAGCGGGGACAATGCATTCTCACCCACTGCAATGCCGGGGCCCTGGCCACCGTGGACTGGGGAACGGCCCTGGCCCCCCTGCGGGCGGCCAAGGACCGGGATGTTTTCGTGTGGGTGGACGAGACCCGACCCCGTCTGCAGGGGCTGCTCACCGCCTGGGAGCTGCAGCAGGAGGGCATCCGGCATGCGCTGATTGTCGACAACGCCGCCGGTTACTACATGCAGCGGGGGGAGGTGGACATGGTCATAGTGGGGGCCGACCGTATCGCCGCCAACTACGACGTGGCCAACAAAATCGGTACCTATGAAAAGGCGGTTGTGGCCCACGAAAACGACGTTCCCTTTTACGTGGCTGCGCCCGTGAGCACCTTTGACCGTTCCATAGGGAGCGGGGCCGATATCCGGATTGAGGAACGGGATGAGGTGGAGGTCACCAGGATATTTGACTATGGGCCGGAGCAGGTGCAAAATCCGGCCTTTGACGTCACTCCGGCCCGATACATCACGGGTATCATCACCGAGGACGGCATCATTACCCCGTAGGCTGACGGAGGCATACCATCAAAAGTTATATAGTAACTTGATATTCCCCCTTTTGGTCATAGCCCTGTGGTGTAGCGGCCAATCATATCGGGCTTTGGACCCGATGACGGCAGTTCGAATCTGCCCAGGGCTATGCTGGATGCTCCCGTGGTGTAGTCCGGCCAATCATTCCGGCCTTTCGAGAACCCCTGAACACCCTTAGAAAAGGTGTTTCACCCCCAGGGTTCAAAGAGAGCCGGCCACCCGGGTTCAAATCCCGGCGGGAGCATTATTTTACACGTCACATTTATATAGGTCTCTCTGTATAATATACTGTGAACACATCATGAAATATGCCGATCGGATGAGTCGACGGGTGGATGTGTACCTTCCCACCCCCGGGGAGAAGGACCGGTGGAAGCAGTTGGCGGCGGACCGGGGGATGACGCTGTCCAAGTGGGTGGTGGCTCTGGTGGAGGAGACGCTGGAGGAGGATGCCACGAGCACCTCGAAACCAGAACTGATAAAGGAACTACGGGAACTGAAAGAGGAACTGGCGGGTGTCCGGGAGAAAAACCGGCAGCTGGATATCCTGGTCGGCCAGTTGGAGACGGAGCTGCGGAGCTATCGGGCGCAGCCCTTCCTGGGCCAGGAGTACCAGGGCGTCAGAGGGTTTAGCCGGGAGCTGGTGGAGGTGCTGCGGGAAACCCGGAGGAGTGATGGCCGCCCTAAACCCGTGAGTGATGAGGACATCGTGCGGTACCTGGGGGTCAAGCTGGGTGAAACAGAGGCCATTAGGGCGCTGTCACGGCAGCTGGACATCCTGGAATCCTATGGCCTGGTGGAGTCAACTCCGAAGGGGTGGAAATGGAGGGACTAGTCACTGAACACACGAGAGATATGTCATCGAGCATACCCTCCAATGATAACTTACTGCGGTTGTATGTGGCCGATGCGCGGAGACGACGCTTAACAAAGCGGACCATTGACAACTATCGGTCCTCCCTCCGCATCTTCTTCAAGCATGTCGGTAAGCCGGCCCCTGCTGTGGATATCGATGACCTGCGGGGGTTTCTTGATTTCTTGACGGTCGACAAAGAGTTGAAGGACCCGACGATCAGCCGGTATTTCTCTGCTCTCCGGTCGTTTTATGAGTTTCTGGAGTTTGAGAACCTGGTGACTAAAAACCTGATACCCCTGTTTGGGAAACGCTATCTCCGCCAGCTATGCTTGAAGCATAATCGTGAATCGGAGCGGCAGATCATCTCGGAGGAACAAATGGTTAAGCTCATCACCAGTATCCTGGACCCGCGAGATAAAGCGGTGGTGACGCTGCTCGCCAAGACGGGCATCCGGAGAAACGAGCTCATAACTCTCGACATCGATGACATCGACTGGGTCGACTACAGCATCACCCTTAAACCCACCCGGAAACGGACAAACCGGGTTGTATTTTTTGATCATGAGACGGCGGTGATCCTCAAGAGATGGATGACCACAAGAGAGAGTCGATTACAGGGTGAAGACAAAAAGCCGCTGTTCATCAACGAGCAACAGGGACGACTCAATCGTAACGGGGTCTACGCTATCGTCACGAAATATGCACAACGGATGGGCCTCCACGATCCTACCTCCCAGAATCTCGGAAAGAAATTTTCGCCGCACAACTGCCGGCACTGGTTCACGACCATGCTCCTCCGCGGGGGAATGAAACGGGAATATGTCAAGGAACTCCGGGGCGACTCAAGGAGTGAGGCCATTGATATTTATCATCATATCGATCGGGAGGAGTTGAAAAAGGAGTATCTGGCCTGTATCCCGCAGCTGGGGGTGTTCTGAGATGGTTTCTGGTCGGTATGATAGGGGCTATGTGGTTGTTTTTCTTGAAGAGAATATGCGGCCCTTTAACTCTAACGTGTTGGTGGAGCGGCTGGTGGGTATCACGGATAGGTCTCCGCGAACGATTCGTAACTGGCTGAGGTACTATCGGGATAGGATGGATCGGGGTGATCCGGATGGCGTTGTTTATCAGAGACGGGGACGGGAGGTTTTTTACTATGCCGAGGTGCATCGGCACCATGTCGAGCGGGAACATAGGGAAACCTTGGGGCGAGTAATTCCTGAGGTTAAGGAGCAGCAACGGTTTCTGACGGAGAAGAAAAAAGAGTTGGGTGCTGCATTTTCACCGTGGCTCAGAGGGGAGGTGAAGATTCATGTCTTTAGGCTGGATATGTTAAAGGGGCGGCTGCATTATTTTGAGGGGTTGAGTTCTAAATGTAATATTGAACGGTATAGGGTAGGTTATCTTCGTCGGAATCCGGACAAAACGGATTTGGACGCGCTTTACTCTACCTGGGCTGTTTATTTTTTGGATGCAGCCTTGCTTCATCCTGATGAGGAGATTCGGGTTGTGGCCTGGGAGCATTTTGACTACTGGAGGGACCGGCGGGAGGACGAGGGGAAACAGGCGTTTCAGAGCCGGGAGGGCTCGCGTTTTATGTAACGGGAAGCATAGGTGCACTTTTTTTCTTCGAGTGGTTGCAGTTGTCCATTTAAATAGGTAGATGGTGGGGAAACTCGTTACATATCCATGGACGTACAACTTGGACTTTGGCAGGAAATGGTGGGGACTATTGTTGGTGTTGAACAACGGGGCGGGACTGTTGTGGTGACGTTTCGTCATGGTGTCGGGGTGGTGGTTCCGGGTGATGCTTTACAGTCTATAACTCAGTTGAGGACCGCGGTGGGGAAACGAGGGTCAATTTTGCGGACCGATGTCCCTGCTAGGGAGTATCTCGTACGAAAGGAGGGTGGGGAGGATGAATGATGCGAGGAGGAGGTATAATCGTATGTACAACCAGAGGTGTCCTGTGGTATCGTTGAGGTTGACGCCTGAGCGTAAATTTGTTCTGGATACGTATCGGTATCCGGGGGAGAGCTACGGGGACGCCTATGTTCGGGCTGTGGATGAAATGGATCGCATTGATTCCGTGGCATATAAAGCACGGGCTGAGGGCTATGCGAGGGGCTGGGCTCAGGCTCGTAAGTACATTGTTCGTTTTCCCTGTTGGAAATGCGGTGGTCTCGTACCGCTTGATCCTTATGATACGTATTGGATGGATCGTATTGCGCGCTTTCTCATCCAGAATCGATGGGGTCACGAGTGGTGTCCCCGATGATCCTGGCGTCTGCATGTCGATAGAGGGGTAGTTGTTTACGTATGGTATACGTGTCGTCCACTTTTTGTTTACGGTGTGTTTACGGTGTGTATACTTTTTGCGTACATGTCGTAGACGGGCACCAATTTTTTTGAAGGATATGATTTTGTGGAGTTGTGATGACGTCTCATTGTAGCTCTGTCCTGCGTCATCGATGGACGGGGGTACGTATGGGGGGGATTTTGGTTGTGCTCCCGGTTGGTTGGTGTATACCTGTGAGTGATCTACGGACATCCTGCGTCATCAATCGAAGGAGGTACGGGGGGTATGTGGGTCGTTACCAGGTAGGGTAATTATCGGTTCGTGGTTCTGTCAGGATGGTAAAAAGTGAGAGTGTTAAAGGGGAATTCTCAGGTAATTACCGAGTAATTACTGTGTAATTACTTGGTCGTTACTTTGTCAGGTCGGTCATACTGTTGCGAATTCGGGTGATTGCTCATATTCTCACACATATAAAAATAACGTAATCACCCGCAAACTTAACAGAACCGAACCAGCGAACAAAACCATCCGTCAGCGCACATGAACAGAGAAAGGAGGCCGAAGTCAATAAAATCCTTTGTTGAGATCAGCGCATCGCCTGAACGACCTTAACTGAATAGGATGGCTATTAACAGATAGTTATTCTCACTAGAATTAACGCTAAGCAAAACAATTTGATATTGCTCATACAGACCTATTCGCAACATATTGAATAGCCTTAGAATCATTGCCCCTAGTGGTAGTTAAGTTGCTATGATATAGTGTTGCGAAATCGAAAAGTATTACCAAAATAGCAGCAAGAAAACCAGTTCGTTAGGCTTCGGAGCAGCCTTAAAAAATGTGGTTGAAGGGGATGGCTCAGTGGCTCTTGTGTTAGCCTAACGGAATTGAAATTGCCATTAATGGTTTGATGCTATAAAAACATATAAATTGAGTTTACCGATGTAGAATGTGGTGGGAGAATGATTTGGAGGAAACAACTAATAGTCTTCGTTTTGCTTGCGATGGTATTGGGCGTTACATCTGCCAATCCAGTTGAATATGGAAAAGATATTGATGGGGCAGATGTAGGAATACTGGTAAATATAGATA
>Ga0129302_1002845_pt1 | contig 12150 bp, 10 predicted proteins | sample BlaSprsedimmetaG_FD_94476 | JGI IMG/M metagenome (GOLD analysis project Ga0129302, IMG submission 94476) | Hot spring sediment bacterial and archeal communities from California, USA to study Microbial Dark Matter (Phase II) - Blank Spring... | ecosystem: Environmental > Aquatic > Thermal springs... | reverse complement strand
TTTATTTTTAATTGGTGTACCATGAAACAGGTCAAGCTAAAAGATAAGGAATTCAGGTTAAGTTATCCCGAAGACGAAATTCAGAATGATATCGATTTGGTTGCATCCAAAATCAACCATGATTTTGCCAAGAGTGGCGATATTCCAGTTTTTGTCAGTGTGCTAAACGGTTCCTTTATGTTTACTGCTGACCTGTTAAAGCGTATTACCGTTTCTTGCGAAGTTACCTTTGTTAAGCTGGCTTCGTATCAAGGAACTTCAACTACAGGAAAGGTTAACCAATTAATTGGCATAAACGAAGATGTAACAGGTAGAACCCTTGTTGTTCTGGAGGATATTGTTGATACTGGCATTACCTTAAGTAAGCTATACGAAGAGCTCCGCAAGCTTAACCCAAAGGAGATAAGGGTTGCCACCCTGCTTTTCAAGCCCGACGCCTATAAGGGAAATATTAAACTCGATTACATTGGGCGTAGCATACCCAACGATTTTATAGTAGGCTATGGCCTCGATTACAACGGACTTGGTAGAAACCTTCCGGATATTTACACTCTGATTTAGTAGAGAATAACAGCCTAAACAATTGCCCACCTGTGCTTTCAGGTGGGTTTTTAGGTTTAGTTTTAGGGTTGATTTTTATCAAAATCGGCAAATTATTTAAGCATTCAGAGCAAAAAAAGGTAACTTTGAAATCCATTAATCAATTTTAAAAATATGGATTCATTAGTCAACAGCCATTTCATTATACCCTTTCTTATATCTATGTTTCTAGCCATCAATATGGGAGGTAGTGGAACAGGGCCAGCTTTTTCGGTTGCCTTTGGAGCAAATGTTCTGAAAAAAACCTCAATCCCTGCCCTGTTTGGACTAATGGTATTTTTAGGAGCTATAATTGCAGGCAAGGCTACCTCAGCAACTATGGGTAAAGGACTTGTAAATCCGGAGCTTATGAACTACGCTCAGGTTTCAATCATTCTTTTTGCGGTTTCCATTTCGTTGCTTGTAGCGAACCTTTTTGGGATTCCACAATCTACAAGCCAATCAACAGTTCTGGCCGTTATAGCTCCAGGCATTTACTTCCATGAGTTTAATGCCCGCAAGTTTTTCTTTGAAGTTATTCCCACATGGTTTATCCTGCCAATTATTGCATTCATCTTAAGTCTTATAATTGGCAAATACATTTATACGCCTTTGCGGAGAAGGGGATATACCATATCGAGCCGGATAAATGACCATTACATGCTCCGTGGGGCAATAATATTTGCCTCGCTTTACGTTGCCTTTTCCATTGGTGCCAACAACGTGGCAAATGCTAGCGGGCCATTAACCTCTATGACAATGAATGAGTTAGGTTTAGGAAATCGGGGCGGAAGGTTACTCATCCTTATCATGATTATGTCAACCATGATAGTTGCGCCAAGCTTTGGCATTGGAAGTTCGTTGTTTGGAGAGAAAATTCTGAAAAATACCGGCAAGGAACTTTTCCTTTTTGGGCGTATTGAGGCAGTAATAATTGCCGTAATATCGGCATCGCTTCTGCTTGCAGTATCAATTTTTAAAGGCATTCCAACCTCATTGGTTCAACTCAATGTTGGCGCCATACTGGGTATTGGCGTTGCCCGCCTTGGGCCTCGAAATATCTTTAAAAAAACAGCCGTTCGGAAGTTTTTCCTGATGTGGCTTATTGCACCAATCATCGCGTTCCTGCTCTCATGGTACCTAACCTACCTTGCCGATAATTTCGGATACCTTTAAAGCATTTTCTTCAAGTTTACAAGCTGAAGTGGGAAATGGAATGCAGATAAAACAAATCTGCGCCAATCTGTTATATCCGGGTTATCAGCGTTCCATGTCAACCCTTCCTGTATTAACCCTATAATCTTTCTTCTGCCCATAAACAAATATAGCGTACCTGAAGGTACGCTATGAATGACTGTTGATGAGCATCCTACTCAAACATCCCACGCATCCTTTCAAAGAATGAACCTACCTCATTGGGGTTAGGGGTAAAAGTTGGCGATTTTGCAAATTTCTCAAAAATTGCTCTTTCTTCCCGGGTAAGGTTTTTTGGTATGTAAACATTAACCGCCACAAGCAAATCGCCACGCTGGTAGCTGTTCACCTCGGGTAATCCCTTACCCCTTAGGCGGAGAATTTTACCGGGTTGGGTGCCGGGCTCTATTTTAATCTTTACCTTTCCATCAACAGTAGGAATCTCAGCTGGCGCACCAAGTATTGCATCGGGGATACTGATGTTAAGGTTGTAAATTAGGTCGTTACCGTCGCGCACCAGGTTAGGGTGCTTTTCCTCCTCAATCATAACCAGCAAATCGCCAGGAACGCCGCCACGGCGGGCAGCATTACCCTTGCCCTGAACGTTAAGCTGCATGCCCTCGGCAACACCTGCAGGTATTTTAACGGTGATAACTTCATTGTCACGAACCACGCCTTCACCGTTACATGCAACACACTTGTTTGTTATCACTTTTCCCTCGCCATTGCAGGTTGGACAAGGTGTGGTAGTTTGCATCTGTCCAAGCAAGGTATTGGTTACGCGGGTTACATACCCTGAACCGCGGCAAGTTGAACAGGTACTGTACGAAGAACCTCCTGCTGCACCAGTTCCTCCGCATGAATGGCACGATACGTACTTGTTAACCTTTATCTTTTTTTCAACCCCGTTAGCAATATCGCTTAACGACAGCTTAACCTTAACGCGCAAGTCGGTACCGCGGTTAGTGCGTCGCGATGAGCGTCCTCTACCAAAACCACCAAATCCGCCAAAACTGCCAAAATGGCCGCCAAAAATATCGCCGAACTGCGCAAAAATATCCTCTATGGTCCAGTCGTGAGAGAAACCACCACCTCCTGCACCGTTACCCATTCCCGCATGTCCAAACTGGTCGTAACGGGCACGTTTGTTATCGTCGCTAAGAACCTCGTAGGCTTCAGCTGCCTCCTTGAACTTTTCCTCGGCTTTCTTATCGCCCGGGTTCTTATCGGGGTGATATTTTAACGCCATTTTGCGGTATGCCTTTTTAATATCCTCCTTGGTGGCATTCCGCGGTATGCCAAGTATTTCGTAGTAATCACGTTTGGTTGTCATACCCTACTATTTTAATCTCCAACCACAACCTTTGAGAACCGCATTACCTTATCGTGCAGCATGTAACCCTTTTGGATTACATCAACAATTTTGCCCTTCTGGGCCTTGTCCTGCACCGGTATTTTGGAAATGGCCTCATGCAAATCGGTGTCAAGCTCATTGCCAATGGCATCAATCTCTTTAACTCCCTTTGCCTTAAGGAAATCGTTGAACTTATTTACAATTAGCGCAATACCCTCCTTAACTGCATTGATATCGTTTGCCGTTTCAATGGCCTTAAGGGCTCTATCGAGATCGTCGATGACCGGAAGCAGATCCTTGAGAACCTCCTCCGAAGCAAATTTTATCAAATCGGTCTTTTCCTTGAGTGTTCGCTTACGGTAGTTGTCAAATTCGGCAGTAAGGCGCAAATACTTATCTTTCATCTCCTCCAACTGGGCAGTCAATTCGGCAATATTATCATCCTTAGGTTGCTCGACTTGGGCTGCATGATCTTTGCCCTCGTCGGCATGAGCCCTACTGTCTGTTACATTGCTCTCGGTATTACCTGTTTGCTGATTTGCTAGCTCCTGTTCAATTTCCTCCTTTTTGTGTTTCTTGCTCATATATGTTGATATTTTTATGTTTCACACTAATTCCCAACTCTACTTTCAAAATCTATTCCAGCAGTTAATGCCGGACAAATTGACATAACAATATCGTTTGTTGATGTCATAAATTCTTTTTTAAAAAGCCAGGTTGCCTAGCACACTTATACCTTTCCCTTAAAGTAAACCGCTAATCCCCCATGAATTCTAATAACCAATGCATCGCTGCGTTCAAACCGGTTAGGCTACTTAGCCCTTAATTTAATATCCTTGATCCGAAACTGTAGGGTGATATTGCCTCTGTAGTTATTCTCGTGTATTGCAAAGCAAGCATCAAAAGGTTGACCATAGTGTATTGGTTTATAGTACTCAGCCATTTGAAATGCAATGGCATCGTACTTTTTAGAACTTCCCTTCTGAGTTATTGTAAGTTTAAGGTGCTCCTTCTCGCTGCCAACTAGTCGGGCTTTGCCGGCATCGTAAACATTATCGGCCATAAATACCGGCGACATGTTTCCTGGCCCAAAGGGCTGGAACCGCTTTAAAACGTTGAAAAATTTCTCGGTTATATCGTCAAGCCTAATCCGAGCGTCAATATCAATTTGTGGCGATAGCATCTCAGGGGTAATGGTTTTACTCACATGCTCCTCGAAACGTCGCTTAAACTCTTCAACTTTATCCACTTTCATGGTAAGGCCGGCAGCATACATGTGCCCACCAAAGTTCTCGAGCAGGTCGGAGCAGGCCTCAATGGCCTGATACAGGTCGTATCCCTGAACGGAACGCGCCGAACCTGTAGCCAAATCGCCGGATTGGGTTAAAATGATAGTAGGACGATAGTAGGTTTCTATCAAACGTGAGGCAACTATACCCACCACACCCTTATGCCACGATGGGTTAAAAAGTACGGTTGAGTAGCTGTGCTGCAACCTTTTATCCTGCGCAATCATTTTAATGGCTTCGTGGGTAATGGCACGGTCAATATTCTTTCGGTCGTTGTTACACGAGTCAATTAACGCTCCTACCTCATGGGCTGAGCTATCGTCCGAAGCACAAAGCAGGTCCACTGCAGTTTTACCCGACTCCATTCGTCCTGCCGCATTAATTCGAGGACCTATACGGAACACTATATCGTCGATGGCAATCCTTTGGTTTTCAATACCTGCAATTTTGATTATTGACCTTAGTCCTCTACCTGGATTGGTGTTGAGTTTTTCCAAGCCGTAAAAGGCCAAAACCCTATTCTCATCTACTATAGGCACAATATCGGATGCAATACTAACGGCAAGTAAATCGAGGTGTTGATACAACTCCTCCTCTGAAATGCCTTCCTTTTTACAATAGCCTTGCAGTAGCTTAAACCCAACTCCACAGCCCGACAACTCCTTAAACGGGTATTTGCAGTCAGGGCGTTTGGGGTCGAGCACAGCAACAGCATCGGGAATTCTATCGCCAGGTAAGTGGTGGTCGCATATGATAAAGTCAATATTACGCAGTGAGGCATAGCGTACTTTGTCAATAGCTTTTATGCCACAATCGAGGGCAATGATAAGTGTATAACCATTTTCAAAAGCATAGTCTATTCCCTTGAGCGATATTCCATACCCCTCGTTATACCTGTCGGGAATGTAATAGCCAATTTTTGAGTACCGCTTTCTGAAGAAAGAGTACATTAGGGCAACGGCAGTGGTTCCGTCAACATCGTAATCGCCGTAAAAGAGAATAGATTCGCCCCGACGGATTGCTCTCTCGATGCGCTCAACCGCTTCAACCATATCCTTCATCAGGAATGGGTCGTGTAAATCGGTCAGCGAAGGTCTAAAAAAGCGTTTCGCCTTATCATAGCTATCAATTCCGCGCTGAACCAGGAGCGAAGCTATGGTCTCGCTAACGTTAATTTCCTTAGCCAAGGAGTTAACTAATGCCGGATCGCCCGGATCCTTGAGAACCCATCGTTTTTCCATTTCTGCATGGTTTAAAGGTTAAGCAATACCAATGCGGTCGCATGCGAAATGAAACCGATGAGTAAAATGGTTAAGGAGTTTAGCCTTAACCTCTTCGATATCAACCGAGCGGTTCAGCTCCACCTGCATGGAGGTAACCCCCTTGTCAACAAACCCGCAAGGGTTTATGTAGCGGAAGTAATCCAAATTAGTGTTTACGTTAAAAGCTAAGCCGTGCATGGTTACAAATCGGCTGGCCTTAACGCCAATGGCGCATATTTTACGTTCGCGACCCTTTACACCGGGGTCGATCCAAACGCCTGTTGCACCTTCGAGCCTATCGGCTACAATGCCATACTCCTGAAGGCAATCGATTACCACCTGCTCCAGCAGGTGTATGTAGGATTTGAGGGTTAGCCCAAAAGCCTCCAGATTAAATATGGGGTAGGCAACTATTTGTCCGGGGCCATGATAGGTAATATCGCCCCCTCGGTTGATGTGGTAGAACGATGCATTAATCCGTTTAAGCATCTCTTCGGGGATTAGCAGGTTATTGTTCTCGCCACTTTTGCCAAGCGTGTAAACATGCGGATGCTCGCAAAACAGTAGATAGTGCAACTTGCCATCGCCGCTCAGTTTACGTTTGGTTACCTCGTCAAATAGTTTTTCCTGATAATCCCATGCCTCCTTGTAATCAACCGTTCCAAGATCATGAAACTTTACATTTTGCATTATATATTGTTTTTCCTATTTGCATAGCAAGTCAGCCCATTTAGGTCGGTTACTTACAACACCCTTTAACCAGGTGTTGAGCCTTATCGGCGTGGTACGACGAGCGAACCAATGGGCCGCTTTCGGCAAAATCGAACCCCTTTGCAAGGGCAATCTGTTTATACTCTTCAAACTCCTCAGGGGTAACATAGCGTTGAACGGGTAAGTTTGTTGGTCGTGGTTGCAAGTACTGCCCTATGGTAACCATAAGGCAACCGGCTGCAACTAAATCGTCGAGGGTTTGAATTACCTCGTCGCGGGTTTCGCCCAGCCCTAGCATTATTCCCGATTTTGCCCTAAAACCTCGCTTAGCAATGTGTTCAAGCACTTTCAGGCTTCGCCTGTAACTTGCTTTTGTCCTAACAAGCGGGGTAAGGCTCTCCACGGTTTCGAGGTTGTGCCCAACAACATCGGGCTCCGATTCAAGAAATAAATCAATAAGCTCAGTCCTCCCATCAAAATCTGGTATTAAAACCTCTATAGTAGTACTGGGGTTAACCCTACGAATCTCCAAAACAGTTTTACGCCAATGGTCGGCCCCGTGGTCGGGCAAATCGTCACGGTCAACCGATGTAATTACACAGTAACTCAGCCCCATTAGGCTTACTGTGCGAGCCACCTTAGTTGGTTCATTAGGATCGGGTGGAAGTGGTTTACCCGTTGTTGTTGCACAAAACTTGCACGAACGAGTACAGATATCGCCCAAAATCATTAAAGTTGCAACTCCGTTGCCCCAGCATTCGCCAATATTAGGACACATTCCACTGCTGCAAATGGTATGCAGACCATGTTTCTTAACTATGGAATTCACCTGGGTGTACCCTTCTCCACCGGGTAACTTTATCTTGAGCCATTCCGGCTTCCGTTCATTTCCCATCCCAAAAAATTTTTACAAATTAACTAAAAAAAATGCTCTTAAACGATTATTTAGTGCTAAAAGTGATTGGTTAACAGTGAATGGTTAGAAAAGGTTCGTAGGACGTTAGATGTTAAACGAAAGAAGCCAGAAATTGAGGTAGTTAATGAAAGTTAGAGGAAAATAGAACGTTAAATATGAGCCGTTAAACGGTGTAGAGTAATAAGCAACGCCTCCTGTCATTCCGAGCAACTGCAAGGAATCACATTAAGGATAAAAGATAAAGAGCCTGTCCCGCATTAGCGAGATTCAAGATTCCAGAACCAGTCCTGCAATAGCGGAAACCTGTCTCGCACTAGCTGGATTCAAGATTAAATGTGAATTCTTTCTCGTCGTTAGCGCACGTCTTCCGACGCGTGCGTTCACTCTAAAAAAATCGCCCCGTAGAGGCAAATAGAGTTAGCCCAGGGTTTTAACCCCGGGTATTGAGGTATACCAAGTATTAAGCGATGCACGTGTTGTATAATCCAAAGAGCAATGGGGAAGCGTTGCATCGCAAAAGGGGAAGTATGGCAAAGAGCGATTTTAGCGAGAATCATTCAAAAAGGGATAAAGGTTTGAAGGTAAAAAGCGATGCTTTGGCTAAGCTCATCATGCATGAGAGGACGGGTCGCCTCCAAACTAACAACAAACTACTAAGTAAGTACCACAGTGTTACACAGAGTTTACTTAGTGTTACGCAGTGAAAATTAGCATAATCTGCAACGCCAGCGTTCTATTTTAACTTAACTCTCAACTATAAACAAGCAACGTACAACCAAACCATCTGCGCTATGTGCGTTCCATATCAAGCACCAAACACATACCCCTTACCATTTTCGGGCACACCTTTGCCAGCAAATTTTACCATTTACGGACATTATTTGCATAATTCAACTACGTAAAACGCAAATAAACAATTACATACAAGTTATGGCACTGTAATTGATATTTGAACGTGACGTTCACTGGCTTACATTTTTTCGTGGTAGCATAAAAGGTGTTGGTCAAAAAAGTTATAGTAAAATAACCATAGAGCTAAACCTTTTAACTACTTAAACGTAAATAGCCAAGGTGTACAATTTGAAAAATTTATGCGCATACAATGCAAACATAGTAAACGGACGCCCCCCGCAGCAACCGGCCCTTGTAGCCAAAATAGCGGGCAAGTGAGTTTAAACCCGCAATGGGGTATTTTTGTAAACAAATTTTTAATACTAAACAAAACTGAATTTTTTAATTATAAACCACTAAATTTTAAAACTATGAAAAGATCAACACTGTTAAATTTGGCCTTAGTTATCATGGCCACATTTATGTTTGCAAGTGCAAACGCTCAAATTTTGACTGACTATAGCGAAGACGAGGCTACAGAAATGTACCAAACAGAAGATCGCACCTTCCGTCTTTACGTTTTGCCAGACCCAATTTACAGCCCTTCATATGTGGCTGCAACAAACTCTAACCTTGGGGCAAACTCCGAATGGCGTTTTGTTTTTACAGGTTTAACTGCTGTGGCTCCTGTGGTATCTGGCACTCCTGTTGCCCAGAACTGGGTTGAGTTTACCAACCCCGCAGTGGGTGATTACACTGTAGATGTAACTGAGCTTAATACACTTATTGGATGCGAGGATGCTACACCCCGCACAACTACTATTCACGTAGTTGCCGCCCCATCCGCAACCTGTACAACAGTGGATAAAACTGATTTTTGCGGTGACCAAGCTGCTCAAGAAATCACTTTAAGCATCACCGAAAACGTACCTGATAACCTTGCCGCCTATGCCTTTTCAGTGGAAGAACTTGTTGAGGAGATAGATGGCTCAGGTACAGTGATTGCAACCGTTTCAACCAATTCAACATTTGTTGACTTTACCCTTGCTGCTAAGGTAAAATCTGGAACACCTGGTTTCACCGCAGCAACTCCCAGCTTTACTTATACTTTCAATTCATCTGCACTTAATATTAGCAATAACTACAGAACCCGTTACACCTACACCTTCAAAAAAGCTTCTGACGCTGGCGCTGTTGCCGATGGTATTATTTCAGCTATCAGCCACAAATCCGATTATATCGATGGTTTAACCAGCTATGCTTTCACCGATGACCAGGTAGTATTTATTGTTAACCCAGCACCTGTTACCGGTCCTGTTTACCATATTCCTAACGCATTTAACTACTAGGATTGATAGAATTTCCCGGCCGGGCTTGGCCTGGTCGGGTTTTTTAAAAACTTATTCCTTTTTTCCTGATTAGTTACAGTTTAGAAACAGAAAGGTTTGGTTTTGAAAAGGTTACATTACATATTACCCCTTCTTTTTACCCTAATGGGTATAGCAGTTCAGGCACAGCAAGCCGATTTACCCATGGCCTGCGTGGGCCATACTGAGCGTTACGGCGTAAAGGGCTTCAATGGCATTTCCGATTTCCAGTGGACCATTACCGACCCCGATGGCAACGTGCTTCAACTTGGCACCGATTACAATCTTCTGGCGCGAGGCGATTCAATTGATATCCTCTGGCGCGAGGGGATGAAGGGTGGAATTTACACCCTTACGGTGGTTGAGCATACCGATTACGGCTGCACCGGAAACCCTTACACTGTGAACGTGGTTCTCAATACCCCTGAGATATTTATACCCATAACCAATAATATCCCAGATGAGCTTAATGTTTGTATTGGTAGTATTGCGACCCTTGATCCTGGTAGTGGGTTTATCCATTACCTGTGGCACGATGGAAATACTAACCAGGTTTACTATACTGGTGAAAGTGGAACCTACACCGTTAGGCTGGTTAACTCAGACTACAGCTGTTCTTACGATATAACCGAGGTAACCGTTAGACCACTCCCCGTGGTTGATTTAGGTAACGATACTGTCCTGTTTGCCAACCAAACCCTGCTGCTCGATGTGTACAACCCCGATTTTACGGTTTACGACTGGAGCACCGGTGCAGTTACCCCAAGCATTACTGTTGACGGTCAAAGCGGCGACCAACTCATTTGGGTTACGGTTACCGATAACTACGGATGTTCCAACTCCGACTCCATTCAGGTTTCGGCTGCCGATTACAGCAACCTGCGTATTCCCGCAGCTTTTACACCTAACAAGGACGGTGTAAACGATACCTGGGAATTCCCTGCTCCCTATAAGGGTCAAGACCTAAGGGGTTACATAAACGATGTGGATGTTAAGGTATTTAACCGCTGGGGCAAGTTGGTTTGGAGCAGCAAGGGCTCATATAAATCCTGGGATGGCAGGGATTTGAACGGCAAGGAGTTGCCAATGGATTCGTACCACTACATCATTGTATTCAGCGTTGGCAAAAAGAAGTACGAGTACAAGGGTAGTGTAACGATAATAAGATAGTGTTCAGTTTTTAGTGTACAGTGTACAGTGTGCAGTGTAAAGTTGATGGTTGATGGTTGATGGTTTATTGTGATCGGTAAATGTAAAAATGGTAAATTACGACATATATTCTTAATATCTTTTTTTATCCTTCAACCTTTAATCCAGCAGAGCGTGGAAGGTTTTTAACTTTGAAATCTTGAATTTGGAATCATAATTAAGTATAAATGAGAAGCAACACTTACATAGGGATACTTGCAGCAGTGGCACTCATGGGAATGGCAGGTGTGGTTAAGGGCCAGCAGCAACCCCTATACAGCCAGTACATGCTCGATCCTTTTCTGGTAAACCCGGCAGTTGCCGGTGCCGAGGGGGTTACAGCTGTAAACCTAACAGCCCGGCAGCAGTGGATTGGTTACTCCGAGGCACCAAGCACCTATGCGCTTAGCGCGCAAACCCGAATTCTAAAAACCAGCTTTCGCAACCGAAGCAGGCTGATTAAATCAAAAGTGCGTCGTCGTCGCCCCAGTGGACGTGTTGGGATAGGTGCGTTTGTATTCAACGATAACAACGGTCGAATCCACCGTACAGGATTTCAGGCAACCTATGCCTACCATATCTACATGCGCGATTACCAGCTAAGCCTTGGCGCTTCGCTTACCAGCTTTCAGTTCAAGGCAAATGTAAATGCAGTTGATGGTTACGAACAAACCAACGACCCCATGTTAATGGGTAAGACCTCCAAATTTGCCCCCGATGCCAACTTTGGGGTATTGCTTAGCACTCAAAAGTACTATGTTGGTTTTTCGGCCACATCGCTATTCCAAAGTTTCATTCAGTTTGGTGGGGGTAATTCCGAGGTAGCATACCGTTTACTACGCCAGTACTACCTGGCAGGGGGGTATAGGTATCAACCCTACCGAAGCGATTTTGCCATTGAGCCATCGTTCCTTTTAACCACCAATGAGCGTTTCCAGTTTGGAGCCGACCTAAACATAAAGGGCTACTACAAAAACGATTACTGGGCTGGTGTTTCAATCCGTTCCACCGGGGCTGTAATTACCATGGTTGGTGTTAAGTACCAGCAGTTTTACTTTGGCTACGCCTTTGACTATAACTTTACCGATGTATCAACCTTTTCCAAGGCAGGCTCGCACGAGTTGATGCTAGGGATGAAACTAGGCGATACCGCCCGTCGCTACCGCTGGTTGAATAGGTTCTAAGGAAGGATAAAGGTTAAAGAGCCTGTCCCGCATTAACGGGATTCCAGATTCCAGAACCAGTCCTGCAATAGCGGTAACCTGTCCCGCACAAACTGAATTCAAGATTAAGTGTGAATTCTTTCTCGTCGTTAGCGCGCGTCTCAAGACGCGTGCAATCATTCTAAAAATCGCCCCGTAGAGGCAAATAGAGTTAGCCCAGGGTTTTAACCCTGGGTTTAGAGGTATTCCTAGTATTTGGCGATGCACGTGTTGTATAATCCAAAGAGCAATGGGGA
>Ga0129302_1002843_pt1 | contig 12159 bp, 13 predicted proteins | sample BlaSprsedimmetaG_FD_94476 | JGI IMG/M metagenome (GOLD analysis project Ga0129302, IMG submission 94476) | Hot spring sediment bacterial and archeal communities from California, USA to study Microbial Dark Matter (Phase II) - Blank Spring... | ecosystem: Environmental > Aquatic > Thermal springs... | reverse complement strand
CGCCAGCCAGCTACACCACGACGACGCTCGCAAGTGTTTCGACGACTGTAGTCCAGCAGACGACGACTACGCTGGCGCAGGCTACCACAACGCTTTCCGGCGCCACCACGACAGTTTCCCCGACGACTACCGAACGTGGGACTACGACAACAATAGACACAAGCCAGCTGGGTGAGCTTGTTGAAGGATGCAGTTGTAGTGGCGGCGGGCAAAGCTGTTTCGACAACTGCGGCGGCATTCCAGCAGGCTATCCGGCAGGAACAACTGGGATATACGACTGTATTGGCGGAAAATGCTATTTTACAGTAGTCCAGTTATAACAATAGGTTTAACGGGGTAGCAGTTTATGGAAACTAAACCCGGTGAAAAAACGTGCAACAAGTGCGGTGGCGGTTTTTTTGTCTGTCCTATGAATCATTCGCTCGGGCTTTTTCTTTTGGGTGTTGCCGCTTTGATATTCGTTTTCGGCGGGAGGGAGCGTTGGAATATCGGCTGGCTCGTGTTTTTTCTGGCGTATCTTCTTCCGAATGTTTGGATTCGGGTAAAAAAGAATTTTGGAAGGAAATAGTGTTCCTTCCGTCGTAATGTATTTTTATTCGATTTGGACTTTCCGTCCCGCGGGTTTTGCCGGAGCCTTCTTCTTCAGCTTGACTTCCAGGACGCCGTTCTTGTAGTTGGCTTTGACTTCGCCTTCCTCGACTTCGGCGGGTAGTTCTATCTCCTTGAAGTATTTCCTGTTTTCAGTGTCCACTTTTATGGTAAGCTCGTTTTGGTTTACAGTCAAGTCTATGTCTTTTTTCTCGATTCCCGGAAGTTCTGCGATTACCGTCACCTCCTTTTCAGAGGGTATTACGTCCGTTAAAGGTTCCCGCCCTCCCTCAAAGTCTTTAACCCTTCCTTTCACGTTTCCGAACTCGTCGATGTGCGGGACTCCGTCGGGGCCGACCCTCATGTTGAAGCCGTAGACGAAGGGGCCGTGCCTGCCCGGCTCTTTCCCGGACATCCGCACTGCGTCCGCCATAATCTTGTTTATGTGTTCCGTCATGTGGTTCATGTAGTCGTCGATGTCTCCGAACGGGTCGAAAAAACTTTTCCTCTTCTTTTTCCACGGGTCCATAATTCCACCTACAAAAAAAATGTTTGTGACTATTAATGGGTTTGGGAGCATATAAAGTTTTTGTTTTCTGCGCGTTTGAACAATAAAAAAAAGTAAGACGGCCAGTAAACCGCCGAGTTTATCAATTTAAATCGATTGAAACCTTATTTTAAAGAACGGATTTTTTTTTATTCCACGCGGGAGGGAAAAAACCGGAGGGTGAAGATGGCGAAAAAAACAATATACCTTATAGACGTTACAAACCGCGACGGAGTGCAGACATCGCGAATTGGCCTTGCGAAACTCGAAAAGACCATGATAAACCTCTATCTCGACAAGATGGGGGTATTCCAGACGGAATTCGGATTCCCGCTCACCCGCCACGAAACAAACTACCTGAACGCCAACCTCGAGCTCGACGAAATGAACGTCTTCCGAAACATCAGGCTTTCAGGATGGGCGCGCGCGATAAAGTCGGACGTGGAAAAATCATTCGAACTCGTCCCGAAAATCAAATACTTCAACCTCAGCATGTCAACGTCAGAACAGATGCTGAAATACAAGTTCAAGGGCAAGTACAGTTGGAACCAGATACTCTCCCAAATGAGGGAGTCAGTAAAATACGCGCTCGCCCACGGGGCGGAAGCGGTGGGAGTCAACGCGGAAGACGCAAGCCGCACCGAACTGGAAAGATTGATTGAATTCACGAACACGGCGAAACAGGCGGGGGCGGAACGGGTAAGATACTGCGACACTCTCGGCTACGACGACCCTCTGACGACATACGAGCGGATTTACGAGATTGCGCGGGAAACACAGGTTCCGATAGAAATGCACTGCCACAATGACCTGGGCATGGCCGTTGGAAACAGTGTTGCCGGCGCGAAAGCCGCGGTGGACGCGGGAGTGGACGCGTACATAAACACTACCGTAAACGGGATAGGCGAGCGTGCCGGAAACGCCGACCTTGTCTCCACCATACTCGCAGTCGAAAAGTCAAGCGGAATGGAGGGCAACTACAGGCTCGACCCGAAAGTCAAGTTGAAGTACGCGTGGAAGATTGCTAAATACGCGAGCCAGTCATTCCACATTCCAATACCAGTCAACCAGCCGGCAGTCGGAGACAACGCCTTCGCCCACGAGTCAGGCATTCACGCGGACGGAGCCTTGAAGAACTCCAGAAATTACGAGCTCTACCATTATACTGAAGTCGGGCGCGGACACATAGAACAGCTTGAGACGGGGAGAAACATCACTGCTGGAGAGTACAGTGGAATCAAGGGTTTCAAGAATATTGCGGGCAAATACGAGATAAAGTTCGCTGACGAGGCTGATGCGCGCGAAATCCTCGAGCTCGTGAGGTATGCGAACGTCCACACTCAAAAGCCGATAACAGAAGACGAGTTGAAGTTTATCGCCAATTATCCAGCGCAGGCGAGGAAGATTATGACCGTCGTCCCCTAGGCGCCGGCATACCTTACCCGCCCCTCTATTTTTTCCACCCGGCTTTTAGTTTCAGCGTCGGCGCCGTATCCTTCCAGCACCCTACCCCAGATGAACTCGAATCGTTTGGGGTGGGTGGCGCGCAGGCTTTTTTTGAACACCACAAGGTCCATCGCCCGGTCTTCAGTCCTCCGTGTATGTTGGGCGAGGCCGAAGTCTATCATAAAAACCTTACCATCAGACAGTATCATGTTGCTGGTAGTCAAGTCATTGTGGACGAGAGATATTGCATGGAGTTTTTTCAAGAAACGTCCGATATCAAGCGCGTGTCTTCCAGCCTCCTCCTCCGGCTCGTCTTCGAAAACATCCTTCAAAAGGACGCCGTCAATCCGCTCGATCTCGAGCATGTATGCCTTGTCGTCGAAAGACTTTACTTTCGGGACGTCCAGTCCCGCGTCTTTGGCAAGCTTGAGGTAGCGGGCTTCCCGCCTGGTCCTCTGGCGCCTCAAAGTCTCGTCAAGTTCTGGAATGCGATACTCTTTTTCCACACGCTCCTTGACTATCGCACCGTCTGTTTTGTAGAGGTTTGCTTCCGCGCCTTTTGAAAACAACTCCATTTTAGATTTTACCTTAATACGAGCCTTTAGGGCTTTATTAATGTGGTTTACATATATTGTAAAATCGTTTTCGAATAAAAATTGTTTTATCTTTTTGAGGCGTAAATTGGACGTTAAAACCATACTGGAGCGGATTGACGAGGTGATGTCTGAACACAACATGCCGAAGAGGGTGAAGGCCACTCTCGAAGACATCAAACGCAATCTTGCAAACGACAAGGAAGATTTAGCTGTCCGGGCGACCACCGCGATATACGCGATAGACGAGCTCTCAAATGACGTCAACATTCCAATGCACATGAAGACGGTATTGTGGGATATCACAGGCCTTCTTGAAACACTTAAAGGCGATTAAATTGATTGACTCAGAATTGATGCTGAGAAACACGCTGGAGACAGTGACTGAAGAAGACTTCCATAAACTTTTGAAGTCCGGTAAAACTCCTGTCGCATACTGCGGGTATGAAGTGTCCGGGCCAGTCCACATTGGAACCTTGATTGCGATTCTAAAGCAAAAGGATTTCCAGGATGCGGGCTGCAGGGTCAAAGTCTTGTTCGCCGACGTCCACACGAGGCTCAACCGCAAGGGCGAGCAGGAGTGGATTGACAGGATGGTGAAATACTGGGAGACCTGCTTCAAGTCGATTGGACTTGACAAGGCAGACTATGTTTTGGGTTCGAGCTTCCAGTTCGACGATGATTACGTGAAAGACGTCTTGGAGTTGGGCTTGAACTCCACGCTCAACCGGGCGCTTCGAAGCATGCAGGAGGTCGCCCGCGACATCGAGCATGCGACAGTATCGCAAGTCATATACCCGCTCATGCAGATTGCTGACGTCAAGGCGCTTGGCGCAGACATCGCCTACGGCGGGATAGAACAGAGGAAGATCCACATGCTCGCAAGAGAAATACTCCCGGCAATCGGCTGCGAAAAGCCGGTGTGCATACACACGCCGCTTTTGGTGAGCCTTCAGGGCCCGGGATGCAAGATGAGTTCCAGCAAGCCTGAGACCATAATAATGCTGCATGACGAGCCTGACGCAATCAGGAAGAAGGTTAATTCAGCCTACTGCCCGGTTGAGGCGGAAGGAAATCCGATACTCCAGGTTGCGGAATTCATACTGTTCCCCCATCTTGGAGTTTTGAAGGTTGAGCGTCCTGAAAAGTTCGGCGGAAACGTAGAATACAAGGAGTACAAATCTTTGGAGAAAGACTACTTGGGGGGGAAACTACATCCCGCAGACTTGAAGGAGACTGTCGCGAAAACAATCACAGAATTCCTGGCGCCAGTGAGAAAAGCGGTTGCAGAAATCGGTGGTTATCCAGAGAAATAATTTCTAGGTATCTGTCCTAACCTTTTCTCATAGTTCTTATGCCGTCACGCCAATATTTTTTTGTGAAAACAGGTTTAGTCCTGATTATTTCGGCTCTCGTCCTCTTGTGCGGGTGCGTGGGCAACAGTGTGGTTGAGACGGCCATGACAACGACCACGACTCCGTCTTCCGTGGAAACCTCGGAGAAGTGGACTATCAGCTTGGTCATCTCAGACATGATCCCGAAGGAACTGACGATTAAAGAGGATGGAACAATCCAGCTTGCGGAAGGAGACAACGTCAAAAGCCACAGCATAAACATTGAAGAAGTGGATGCTATCAAAAAGAGGATAACAGACATTGGATTCTTCAGCATGAACCCAGTCAACGAAGGCGACGGATGCTGCGACTTCGTCCCCCACAATATCACAGTCACAAGAGAAGGTGAAGCGCACTCAGTCTACTGCTACAACCAATGTCCGGAAGGATTCGACCAGCTGGCCTACAACATCAAAAGCCTATGGCCTGAAGAGATCATTGTGGAAGGATTCGCTTAAGACAAGGATATTTTTATTCTAGTTTCCGCAATCGTCAGGAAATCCTACTCCAGTTTCCTCGCAACCGTCAGAAATCCCGTGTGCCCTATCATCTGGGTGTCGGGCCTCATTGTGTCCGGCTTCCAGTGGCGTTGGATGCATTCGAATGTTTCCTGCGAGAAGATTTCAGGGAGTGCTGTTGAGAATTTGTTGACTTGGTTGACGCTCGGACTGTAGGATACGATACGCCCGCCCACCTTCAAGGCTTTTTGCGCGTGAGGTATTACATCCCAAGGTTCGGGCAAGTCGAGGATTATCGCATCTAATTCCTTCTCGTCGACGCCGTCATAAATGTTTTGGAGTTTTGATTCTATGTTTTTGAAGCCGAACCTCTCAAAGTTTTCAATCGCGATAGCGCGAAAGTCCTCGCGCAACTCGTAGGTCACGAGTTTCCCCGGATTTATGGTGTGAGCGAGATACATTGAGAGCAGTCCGCTTCCGGTTCCGGCCTCGACGACTTTCGAGCCTGAATGTATTCCAGCGTATGCCGTAATCAAACCCATGTCTTTGAGTGTGACTGCTTGGGGTCCGCGCCTTGCTTTTTTGATGTAGTCGAGTATGTCGGGATTTAGGACGTGAAACTTCATCGCCTTGTTCGACTCGACGATTTCACCGGCCTTGGCCTTGTCGATGTCCTGCGCCTTCACCACCCCCCAGTTGCAGTGCAAGTCCTTGCCTTCTGAGACAAGATAGGAGCGTCCTTTAGCGTCTGTGAGAAGCTTCATAGTCCAATATCAAATGCAGGCGTCGTATAAAACAGGCTGGAAAATGCGAAAACCATTTAAACAGCCTTTAACTCCTTTTTCAGGCGTGTCATCGCGCTATTTAATATATTAATGTTATACTTTATGTCTTGAAAATGGAATATAAGATTATATTCTTAACAGCAATAATTCTCGCTTCAACGGTTATTGCGGAAACGGGGGGTGATTACAAGAATTATTTCAAAGAGTCTTGGAGCAGTGAGACGAAGGGTGTAAGCACTGCGTTAGGGTCTCTCCCAGACGTGGCGGGCTCGCGGATTCTTGTGACATCGGGAGTCAGCTCCTACAGTTTCGGGAAATCCGCGGTGATATACGCCTTCGACTATGAAGGCGGGAAAAAATGGGAGTATCATGTTTCCGGACTTCCCTCAAACATAGACGTCAACCATGATTATATAGCCTACGGTACTGAAGGACAAGGAGGATACATCGTAGTTATCGGAGGCGACGGAAAAAGCATTTGGAAAAAGGGCGGGGGATACAGTTCAAGCTACGAGCATACCATAAGCATAGCGGACATGGATTCCGACGGAAGACCAGAATTTTTCAGCGGGAAGAACTACGGGTCGCGCGGAAACATTCTGGACGCATATGACGTGGAGGGGAAGGCGTTCGCCACGTTAAGTTTCGGCTCCCGCGATCTTCCGGTAGTCGTCAGGGCCGCCGACTTGAACGGTGACGGAATCGACGACTTCATCATAGGATTTGCAACAAGCGCGCCGTCGGTTACTGGAGGAATTTTCGTGGGCATTGACGTAAGCTATAGGACTCCGGCATACATTCGCGCATACAAGAATGATGGAACCCCCCTTTGGGACATTAGGACGGACGCGGGAGTGCAGGATATTGCCGTGGCGGACTTCGACGGGGACGGCAGTCTTGACGTGGCGGCGGCCGTCGGAAGCAAGGTCATGGTGATAGGAGGCGGGGGAGAGCTGAAGTGGACTTATCCGCTGGGCGATTCTGTGAGAAAGCTTGGCGTCGTGGATTATCTCGGAAACACCGCAATTGCGGCCGGCGCCGACAAGATATATCTTCTGAACTCCGGCGAAACATTGTGGGCTTACTCCACGACAACCGTCAGAGACATGACCACGGCGGATTTGGACGGCGACGGCTGCACGGAGATTATAGCCGGTGCAAGCGAGTTGTATGTGATAGACTGCAGGGGAAATCTCATGTTTTCCTCAAGCGGTTTGAAGACAGTCTACAAAGTGCATGCTGCAAACCTGAATGGCATAGGCGTTGAGGAGATTGCCGTGGGACTGCAGGATTCTGTCGCTGTTTTTTCGGCTGAAGATTATGCGAGGATAAGAAAAGCCGAAAACTCGTACAACCTTGCGAAAGAATTGTATGACCGGGGGAATTATTCGGAGGTTCAAGCCCATGCGAGAAACGCTTTCGTGTTATACACTCATGTCGGAAGGACTGTTGAGGCCAAGAGGGCGGAAAGTCTTGAAGCCAACGCGGAGTCGATGATTAGCGCGGAATTTTTTTACAACAAGTCTTTAGCCTACTTTGAGTCCGGACTTTTGAACGAGAGTATTGAGGCTGCTGAAGAAGGGATTAAACACGCTCGTGCTGCCGGAAACACCGGGCTTTCAACAAAATTATCGAAGATAAAGTCTGAGGCTGAACTCTCATGCGATTGTCTTGAAAACCTTGCCGATGCGAAACGATTCTACGACAATGGATTTTGGCTTAACGCGAGCATTTCGGCCGAACGGGCTTATGAGGGTTTCACGACTCTTGGAGTGCAAGGCCTTGCCGACGAGTCTTTGAGGATAAAACAGGTTTCAGACAATATTATGACGGGTGAAACACTTTTCGCCCAAGCAGTGGAAGAGACTTTGGATGAAAGGTATACTAGCGCGGAAATCTCGCTCGCCTCAAGCGCTGAATTTTACGGGCTTGCAGGATACGCGGACAAGGACGGCGAGTTGGCGGCTCTTGAGTCAGTAATCAACTGGCGTGTCTTCAGGAAAACGTGGATGCCGAGAGCATTCTACCTGTTTATCGTCCTGATGTTAATGTCGTTTTTAACCCTTTTCCTGAACCTGGTGTTCCACGTCCAGATTAGGGGGGGTTTGCCCTGGCTTTTCATGAAGATTGACGACACAGTATATGCTGTTAGGTACGGTTCCGGGAGTTTTTTGGAGAACATCGCCCGCTCGCTCGCCCCGAAAGACGGCAGGGATTATGAAGTCGGAAAACGGACGCCGCCACGCAAGGATGCGGGAAAGAAGGGCGGGCTGACGACGCTCGACTCCGTCCTGAATCAACTGGATTATGAAGATTAAATGGACTGCGGTTTACACCAGATTTTTCTCGCACTTTTTTTCAAGAACGCACTCCCCGCATCTTGGATTGTTTTTCAGACAGTATTTTTTCGCGTGCTCGACGATAAGCCCGTGATAATGCTGGTATAAGAGGACTTCTTTGGGGAGGCTGTCTTCGAAGATTTTGCGGACTTGCCCGTAGTCTTCACCCCCAGATAGTTTTCCAAGCCGCGTGAAAATCCTTTTAGTGTAGGCGTCGACGACGAAAACGGGTTTTCCGAGCGCATAGAGCAGTATCGAGTCGGCTGTTTCCGGGCCGACGCCCCAGACGCCCAAGAGTTTTTTCCGAAGAACCTTAAAGTCTTCCCGACTCATCAGATTGAAGTCGCCACCGTATTCCCTGAAAATGAATTCAGCGAACTCCTTAAGCTTCCTCGCCTTCTGATTGTGGTAGAGGCTGGATTTCACAATAAAAGCCAGTTCTTTCAAACCAGCATTTCGGATTGCGGCGGGGTTCAAAAGGTTTCTCCGCCTCATTTCAGAAAGGCTTTTCTCAACATTACTCCAGCTTGTAGCCTGCGCGAGTATCGCCCCAACACATATCTCAAAAGCGCTATCCCCCGGCCACCATTTGTCCGGACTCCCGCCTAAAGACAATAAGTCATAGATATCCTTCAAGGTCACCCACCATGGTTATGCCATCTCCAGCCGACTGTGTGATTTAGATTATTTTTTTGGAGGATCTTTCGTCAGATATTTTCAGATGTGAAAAAATCCTTGTCTTTGACTATAATCCTCTCGTCTCGTAGTATGTCTTCGATGAATCCGAACCAGTAGACTACCATGCCGGCGCCGAACAAGTCCACATAGTGTGTCAGCTGGGTCGTATAATTCTTGTTTATCTCGACGCGGTCTCCGAACGTGCCCTTGCATTCTATCCAGTTGACCCATTTCCCGTCAACCTTAATCGGCGCCTCAAGCTTGAAGTCGGGTGTTTTCGGGTGACCTTCCGCCTGCGCGTCCTTCTCGGTCATATAGCCGCGTCCGCGTTCTTTAAGCCAGCGTCCGACGAACAGTTCGACTTCCTTGCCCCGGTCGAACTGGCGTTGATTTCCGTACGGCGAATATATCAGGTCCGCGTCGCTCGCCTGCCTTAAATCCTCCCTGATTCTCGAGTCCTCTATCATGCGCGGCTCCTGTAGGGAGCGCCTCACGCGCTTCTTGCTCCAACCCATCTGCTGGAGTAGGATTGAAGCGGTGATTACCGGAGAAAACTTGTGTTCTCTCGCAAGCTCGAGGAATGATTCCCCGCGCCTCCATCGGGAGAGAAGTTCTTTGGACTTTCTCTTTACTGAATAATGCCTTTTCTTGGTGTCCCGTATTATCCGGTTGGTGTATATGACAAAAAGAAGCTCGTGGTCGTATCCCTCGGCCTCGAGGGCTCTTACAGCCTCGAACGAGTCTAGCTTGTTATACAGGTGGTTGAATTCCTTCTCATCCATTTTTGGGGTGCCGTTAAAAACCACCCCATATAATTATATAATTATACGGGCGGGTTTAAAACTAAATTCTGGGAATCCGGCCAAAACAGTTTTTTTAGGGGGTATTGCAGGATTCAACGCATTCTTTTTTCAATCCCTCGTCAGTAATCTGCCCGCAGTAAAAACGGTTCTGCCTGTTTAACGCCAGGCTTTTCAGGCACTGGTTTCGGAAGTCTTCATCTTCCAGCCCCATGCACGTGTCAACGCAGTTTACGTTTTCAAGCGCAATCCTCACACATTCATCGCGGGCGGGGCCCTCCAATGCGTCCAAACACTTGTTGAAGTCTACGTTTTCCACGCACCTGCTGCAGCCGCAGGCGAAAACCGCCATGGCCAAGACTAACATTATTTTGCTCATAAATCAACCACCTCGGCCTGAATGCTTTCAGTATCAAATAGCAGGTAGGTTGCCCTGCCCGTGATATAGCCGCAGGCTTCGCCGGGATTAACAGTCAAAACACCGTTATCTTCTTGGACGAGAGGCTCGTGCGTGTGGCCTGACGCCACAACCTTGTATTTTCCGCTTGAAACAATCTCTCCAAGCCTTTTGCGGTCCGTCCCGTGGTATGCGCAAAAACTTATCCCGTCAAAATCGAATTCCAAAAAGTCGGTGAACTGGACGCCCATTCCTTCAAGCCTCTTGTTGATTGATTCCCGCGCGCCGTCGCAGTTTCCGAAAACCCCTTTAAGCGGCGCCTTGATTTTTTCAAGCTCTCCGACAGTGAACGGGGAACACAAGTCTCCGAGAAAAACAACGAGTTTCACGCCCCGCCGGTTTACGTCTTCAACAATACGCCTTACGTTGGGCAGGTTGTCGTGCGTGTCTGAAATGAATGCCACCAAAGACATGAAATAAATTATTGAAGCGTCGCTTAAAACAAGTGAAAATCTTTTTTTTATACAGTTTAAACTAAGTATTTCATATGCCTAAGGCAGAACACGTTTTCGAATGCTCTTATGAAGTGTGCAACAAGGTCGGGGGGATATATACCGTCCTGAAAAGCAAGGCGTCGGAGATGATCCACCACTATGACGGCAACTACACTTCCGTGGGATTCTACAACCCCGACAAGGCGAGGATAGACTTTGACGAGGAGGAGACTCCGCAAGACTTCAAGCCGGTTTTCGAACAATTGGAGAAGGAGGGCGTAAAATGCTATTATGGAGTCTGGCTGGTTCCGGGACGGCCGAAAACCATACTTGTAGATCCGGCGGGATACTACAACCGCGTCAACGACGTCAAGGCCTGGATGTGGGAGAAGTATCAGGTGGACAGCCTCAACTCCGACGACACGTTCAACCATCCGCTCGTCTGGAGCTACTGCACTGGAATCGTGATAGAGAGGCTTCTTGAGACTGGCACGCTTAAAGGCAGGCGGGTTGTCGTCCACGTCCACGAGTGGATGAGCGGAGCCGGGGCACTGTATCTTAAGTCTAAGAAAGCGCCGTGCGCCACAGTATTCACGACGCACGCCACAATGCTTGGGAGAACAATCGCAGGCTCTGGCGGAGACCTTTACAAGATGGTCGGTGAAGGCGTTAAGGGACGGACTGTAGACCCGGATGTCGCGAGAAAATACGGTGTTAACGACAAGCACACCATGGAGGTGGCTTGCGCCAACCACTGCGACGTGTTCACGACGGTCTCAACGATTACTGGAGGCGAGGCGAAGTATCTTTTGGGGAAGCGGCCGGCAATATTTCTTCCCAACGGGATTGATTACGCGAAATATTCGGAGCTTGACGAGGCGGCCATCCTCCGCCGGAAATACAGGAAGGACATGAGAAAGTTTCTGACGGCATACTTCAGCAGATACTATAACATAGACTACATGAAAATCAGGAGTTTTTTCATAAGCGGACGGTACGAGTTCCACAACAAGGGGATAGACGTCTACGTTGACGCTCTCGGAAAGCTTAACGAGGAGATGAAGAGCAACGGGTATGAGAACACTGTGATAGCATTCATCTTCGTTCCCGCCGCAGTCAGGGGTGAAAACATAAGGATTTTGAAGAATGCGGGCCTGCTTGAGGAGTTGTACGACCAGGTTGAAGACGCGCTTCCGGATATTGAATCCAGGATAATAACGTCCCTCACGAACGGGGAGCTTGCTGAAGACATATATTCTGAAGACTTCAGAAGGCAGGCGAGGAAGATGATTGTACACTTCAAGGAGCTTGTCGGACAGACTCCCCCGCTTTGCGCTTTCCAGCTTATTGACGAGGGCAATGACGCGATAATCAACGCCTTGAAGAGGAACGGGCTTTTGAACAGGATGGAAGACCGGGTGAAGGTAATATTTTATCCGGCATACTTGTCTTCGTCAGACAGGCTTATCGGTCTTGAATACAATCAGGCCACGTTAACCTGCGATTTGGGTGTTTTCCCATCATTCTACGAGCCTTGGGGCTATACGCCGGTCGAGACGGCAGTGCAGTCCACGCCCGCAATAACAACAGACTTGGCGGGTTTCGGACAGTTCATACAAGGGAAGGGCGAAGGGATTACT
>Ga0129302_1002840_pt1 | contig 12171 bp, 8 predicted proteins | sample BlaSprsedimmetaG_FD_94476 | JGI IMG/M metagenome (GOLD analysis project Ga0129302, IMG submission 94476) | Hot spring sediment bacterial and archeal communities from California, USA to study Microbial Dark Matter (Phase II) - Blank Spring... | ecosystem: Environmental > Aquatic > Thermal springs... | reverse complement strand
GGCCTGAAAGTCGTGTCGCGCCCGAGGGGGGCGCGACCGGATGAGACGAAGCTGCTAGATCAGGGAGTCTTCCCGGGTGGGTGGTGCGAGGGGGTGGTAGGAAGATAAATTCTCCACGTTTTCGCAACTTCGCTCATCCGTGAAACCAGCTTTCGTCGCAAAAGGTTAATACAAAGTGAACAGATTCAAGAAAGTCGCCCTTAAGGAGAGTTTTTTCCGCCTTTGGGCAAGGATCGGCGGATTCTTGTCAATCACCGGGTGCCCCGATCAGGATCCGGCGCCGCCCACGGTCAGCCCGCCGATCATCAGGGTCGGCTGTCCCACGCCCACCGGCACCCATTGCCCCTGCTTGCCGCAATTGCCGATGCCGGGGTCGAGCGCCATGTCGTTCCCGATGGCGCGGATCTGCTGCATCACGGTCGGCCCGTCGCCGATCAGCGTCGCGCCCTTGACCGGCGCGCCGACTTTGCCGTTCCTGACGCGATAGGCTTCGGTGCAGGAGAAGACGAATTTTCCATTCGTGATGTCGACCTGTCCGCCCCCGAATCCAACGGCATAGAGGCCGTCCTTGAGATCCGCGAGGATATCGGCGGGGGCGGAATTGCCCGACAGCATGCAGGTATTGGTCATGCGCGGCATCGGCGGGTGGGCGAAACTCTGGCGCCGTCCGTTGCCGGTGGGGGAAACGCCCATCAGCCGCGCGTTCTGCCGGTCCTGCATCAGGCCGACCAGGATTCCGTCCTCGATCAGCACGGTGCGGCCCGACGGCGTGCCCTCGTCATCGACGCTGATCGAGCCGCGCCGATCGGGAAACGTGCCGTCGTCAAGCACCGTGACGCCCGGTGCGGCGATTCGCTGGCCCATCAGCCCGGCGAAGGCCGAACTCCCCTTGCGGTTGAAATCGCCCTCCAGCCCGTGGCCCACGGCCTCGTGCAGCAGCACGCCCGGCCAGCCGGGGCCGAGGACCACATCCATCACGCCTGCGGGTGCGGCTTCGGCGTCGAGATTGACCAGCGCGATGCGCAGCGCCTCGCGGGTTGCGGCCTCCCAGTTCGTGCGCGCGATCAGCCCGGCAAGGCCGCGCCGCCCGCCGCCGCCATGGCTGCCGGATTCGCGGCGGCCATCCTGTTCGACGATCACGCCGACATTCAGCCGGGTCATCGGGCGGATGTCGGAAAACAGCATCCCGTCGGGGCGCAGGATCACGACCTCCTGCAGCGAGGCGGCGAGCGTCGCGGTCACCTGAACCACGCGCGGGTCCAGCGCCCGGGCGAAGGCGTCGATCTCGCGCAGCGTGTCGAGCTTTACGCCGAACGTGGCCTCGGCCATCGGGTCGGCGTCGGTGTAAAGGCGCCGGTTGGTGGCCTGCGGCGGATCGGCAAGCGTGCCGCCGCCCTCGGCCACCGCCAGCCGGGCGGTCCGGGTGGCGCGGATCAGGGCCTGTTCGGAGATCTCGGTGGAATGGGCATAGCCCGCGGCCTCGCCCCGCACGGCGCGCAGCCCGAACCCTTCGGAGGCGTCGTAGCTGGCGGTGCGCACGCGGCCGTCATCGAAGCTGAGAACCTCGGAGCGGGTGCGTTCGAGGAACAATTCTCCGTCATCGGCCCCGGCGGTTGCCTGTTGCAGAAGCGCCAGCGCGCGGTCGCGGTCGAGCAGCGTCTCGAAGGGGCGGAAGGGGCCTTGGGGCATGCGCGTCCTCTGGGTGAAGAAAGGCGGCAGAATGTCGCATCTTTCGCTTGTATCCTGCCGCTCAATATGTTTCTTTGGCCGGGCGATACAACTGTCTCCGCAGAGATCGCGACGAAGGGCGGCCAACGCCCGAAAAGGGAACCGGGGAATAGCGCCCAGCGCGAGGCCCGGACTTCGACTGCCGGGTTTTCCCTGATCTTGTCCGGTGCCGCGCGCTCCCGCGGCCCGGACGCCCTTCCCCCGTCACACCTGCCCGAAAATCTCGTTTCCGTCCGGGGTGACAGCGCCCCGCGTCTGGCGTATCAGGCCGCAGAGCGGAAAAAGGCAGGCAGATGCGCTATGTGTCCACGCGGGGGCAGGCCCCGATCCTGACATTCGAAGAGGCGATGCTGACGGGGCTGGCGCGCGATGGCGGGCTGTATGTCCCCGAGACCGTGCCCGCGATGGCGCAAGCCGAGATCGCGGGGCTTGCGGGGCTGTCCTATGAAGCGGCGGCGTTCCGGGTGATGCGGCCCTTCATCGGCGATGCCTTCACCGATGCCGAGTTCGAGGCGATCATCGGCCGGGCCTATGCGGGATTCAGCCATGCCGCGCGCGCGCCGCTGGTGCAGCTTGGGGCCAATCATTTCCTGCTGGAGCTGTTCCACGGGCCGACGCTGGCCTTCAAGGATTTCGCGATGCAGCTGATCGGCCAGCTGTTCCAGGCGGCGCTGGCGCGCTCGGGGAGCCGCGTGACCATCGTCGGCGCGACGAGCGGGGATACCGGGTCGGCGGCGATCGAGGCGTTCCGGGGGCTGGACAATGTCGATGTGTTCATCCTGTTCCCCGAGGGCCGCGTCAGCGAGGTGCAGCGCCGCCAGATGACGACGCCGTCCGAGGCGAATGTCCATGCGCTGGCCGTGCGGGGCGATTTCGATGATTGCCAGGCGCGCGTGAAGGACATGTTCAACGATTTCGCCTTTCGCGATGCCGTGGGGCTGGCCGGCGTCAACTCGATCAACTGGGCGCGGGTGCTGGCGCAGGTGGTCTATTACTTCACCTCGGCCGTGGCGCTGGGGGCACCGGACCGGGCGGTCAGCTTTACCGTGCCCACGGGCAATTTCGGCGACATCTTCGCGGGCTACATCGCGCGCCGGATGGGGTTGCCGATCGAAAAACTGGTGATCGCGACGAACCAGAACGACATCCTGCACCGCGCGCTGGAAACCGGGGCCTATGAAACCCACGGCGTCACCCCCTCGATCAGCCCGTCGATGGATATCCAGGTCTCCTCGAATTTCGAGCGTGCGCTGTTCGAGGCCTATGGCCGCGACGGCGCCGCGGTGGCCCAGCAGATGCAGGCGCTGAAGGACCAGGGCGGGTTCACCATCAGCCAGGGCGCGTTGCAGGCCCTGCGCGAGGTCTTCGCCTCGGGCCGGGCCTCCGAGGAGGAGACCGGCGCCACGATCCGCGCCACCCATGAAGCGACGGGCGAGATCCTGTGCCCGCATTCGGCGGTGGGCGTGAAGGTGGCGCAGGACCAGCCCGCCAGCGCCACGCCGATGATCGCGCTGGCGACCGCGCATCCGGCGAAATTTCCCGATGCGGTCGCCGCGGCCACCGGGATCAGGCCGCCCCTTCCCAGGCGCATGGCGGATCTGTATGAGCGCCCCGAGCGCGTGACGGTCGTGGACAACGACCTTGGCGCGATCGAGTCCCTGATCGAGGAAAGGCGCGCGGATTGAGCGTAGAGCTGCACAGGATGCCCAACGGATTCCGCGTCGTGACCGAGCGGATGCCGGGGCTGAAATCGGCCTCGATCGGGATCTGGATCATGGCGGGCGGCCGCGACGAGCGGGCCGAGGAAAACGGCATCGCCCATTTCCTGGAGCACATGGCGTTCAAGGGCACCGACAAGCGCACGACCCTGCAGATCGCCGAGGCGATCGAGGATGTGGGCGGCTATATCAACGCCTATACGGGCCGCGAGATGACCGCCTATTACGCCCGCGTGCTGGAGGCCGATGTGCCGCTGGCGCTGGACGTGCTGGCCGATATCCTGCTGAACCCGCTGTTCGAGCCCGCCGAGATCGAGGTCGAGCGCGGCGTGATCCTGCAGGAGATCGGGCAGGTGCTGGACACGCCCGACGACGTGATCTTCGACTGGTTGCAGGAGGTCGCCTATCCCGGCCAGTCCATCGGGCGCACGTTGCTGGGGCCTGCGGAACGGGTGCGCGGCTTCACCCGGGACGATCTGTTTTCCTTCATCGGGCGGCATTACACGCCCGACCGGATGATCCTGTCGGCGGCGGGTGCGGTCGACCATGACGAGATCGTGCGGCTGGCCGAGGGGCTGTTCGGCCATCTGGCGCCCGGCACGCAGGCGGCGCATGAACCGGCCCGCTTTACCGGCGGCGAGCGGCGCGAGGTCAAGACGCTGGAACAGGCGCATATGGCGCTGGCCTTCGAATGCCCCAGCTATCGCGACCCCGCGATCTATACCGCGCAGATCTTTGCCACCGCGCTGGGCGGGGGCATGTCCTCGCGGCTGTTTCAGGAACTCAGGGAAAAGCGTGGGCTTTGCTATACCGTCTTTGCCCAGGCCGGCGCCTATGCCGATACCGGGCTGATCACGCTTTATGCGGGCACCAGCGCGGCGCAGATCGGCGACCTGGCCGAGCTGACCATGGCCGAGATCGCGCGTTCGGCGCAGGACATGACGCCCGCCGAGGTGGCCCGGGCGCGCGCGCAGATGAAGGCGGGGTTGCTGATGGGGCTGGAAAGCCCGTCGAACCGGACCGAGCGGCTGGCGCGGCTGGTGTCGATCTGGGACCGGGTGCCCGGCATCGAGGAGACCATCGCCCATATCGACGCGGTGACCACGGGCGATGTGCGCGACTTCGCCGGGCGGATGGCCAGGGCGGGGCAGGCCGCGCTTGCGCTTTATGGCCCTGTCTCGAAGGCGCCGGGGCTGGACGCGTTGCAGGGCAGGCTTGCGGCCTGATGCTGGGTCTCAGGCGCAAGGTCCGGATCGAGACGGACCGGATGTTTCTGCGCCCGCCGGTCCATGCCGATTTCCGCGACTGGGCCGCGCTGCGGGCGGCGAGTGCCGCCTTCCTGACCCCGTGGGAGCCGGCCTGGGCGCCCGATCACCTGACGCGCAAGGCGTTCACCAACCGGGTCTACTGGGCGCAGCGGGCGATGGGCACGGGGTCTGCGATCCCGCTTTTCCTGTTCCGGCGGGCCGATGACGTGCTGCTGGGCGCGATCACGCTGGACAATATCCGGCGCGGGCCGTCGCAATCGGGGACGCTGGGCTACTGGATCGGGCAGCCCTTTGCCCGGCAGGGCTATATGCGCGAGGCGATCGAGGCGGTGGTTCACCATGCCTTTGCCATGCGGGATCTGAGCCGGATCGAGGCGGCCTGCCTGCCCGAGAACGTCGCCTCGCGGGGCGTGCTGGAGAAATCCGGCTTCAAGTATGAGGGCGTGGCGCAGAGCTATCTGCAGATCAACAATCGCTGGCGCAACCACGTCCTTTACGCGAACCTGCGCAGCGACCGGCGCGGGCGGACCGAGACCGGGCTGGCCTGAGGTCGCGCCGTTCTGGTGCGGCGGGGTCACGGTCTCGCGCGCAAGCGGTGGGAATATCGGGCTTTAACCGAATTTCTGTTGCACCGACTCACGCAAGTCCATATGCACTTGCGTTACGGACGCCAACGCACGCGCCTCTGTCCCCTCACGGGTTACGTAGCGACGGTAACGTCTCCCTTGGAACTGAGCGGCCATGTCATGGCCGGGTCTATTGGAGATGACCATGCACGCTGCGCGAACCGACTTCGTCGGTCGATCCTCTGTCCTGTCCTCCTCCCGCGCCGAAGACTTCATCCGCGCGCACCGCTTCGAGCGGCCGACATTGGTGCTGGACATCGAGGCGGTGGCCGACCGCTACGCCGCGCTGAAGGCCGGGCTGGGCCGGGCGGCGATCCATTATGCCGTCAAGGCCAACCCCGCGCCCGAGATCGTGGCGCGGCTGGCGGCGCTGGGCTCGGGCTTCGATGCCGCCTCGCGCGCCGAGATCGAGCTGTGCCTTGCGCAAGGGGCGGCGCCGTCCGCGATTTCCTTTGGCAACACGGTCAAGCGGGCCTCGGACATCGCCTTTGCCCATGCCGCGGGGATCACGCTGTTCGCGGCCGATGCCGAGGAAGAGATCGACAAGATCGCCGAACACGCCCCCGGCGCGCAGGTCTATATCCGCGTGCTGGTCACCGCGAGCGAGGCCGATTGGCCGCTGTCGCGCAAGTTCGGCTGCGCGCCGGGCAAGGTGCAGCCGCTGCTGGCGCGCGCCCTTGCGGCGGGGCTGCGGCCGGTGGGCCTGTCGTTCCATGTCGGCAGCCAGACGCGCGTGGCGCGGATGTGGCTGTCGGTGCTGGACGAGGTGGCGGGCATCTGGCGCGCGGCGCATGCGGCGGGCTTTGACCTGGAATTGCTGAATATCGGCGGCGGGTTCCCGGCCTTCTACGGCGAAGAGGTCGAGCAGCCCGAGATCTATGCCGCCCAGGTGATGCGGCTGGTCACCGACCTGTTCGGGGCGGTGCCGCGCGTGATGGCCGAACCCGGGCGCGGCATGGTGGCCGAGGCGGGCGCGATCGCGGCCGAGGTGATGCTGGTCTCGCGCAAATGCGACACCGATGCCTATCGCTGGGTCTATCTGGACATCGGCAAGTTCTCGGGGCTGGCCGAAACGATGAACGAGGCGATTCGCTACCAGTTCCTGACCGGGCGCGAGCATGAGCCGGTCGGCCCCTGCATCCTGGCCGGGCCGTCCTGCGACAGCGCGGATGTGCTGTATGAAAAGCGCCCCGTGCTGCTGCCGCTGGGGCTGAGTGCGGGCGACCGGGTCATCATCCGCAATGCGGGGGCCTATACGTCGAGCTATGCCTCGGTCGGCTTCAACGGCTTTCCGCCGCTCGATGTCGTGGTGATCTGACACGGCCTGCGCGCCGCGCTGCTGCATTGCGGCGCGGCGCGGGTCGGGCTATCGCTTGGGCGCATCATCAGGATCCGCGCCCATGACCCGACCCACCGACCCCGTTGCCCTGACCGCCGATCTGATCCGCTGCGCGTCGGTCACGCCGAGCGAGGCGGGCACGTTGCGCCTGCTGGAAACCCGACTGGCCGCGGCGGGGTTCGAATGTCGCCGGGTGGACCGTGCGGGCGTGCCGAACCTGTTCGCGCGCTGGGGGGCGAAGGGGCATCCGCGGAGCTTTGGCTTCAACGGGCATACCGATGTCGTGCCCGCGGGCGACACCGCGGCCTGGACCCATGACCCGTTCGGGGCGGAGATCCGCGACGGCTATCTGTGGGGGCGGGGCGCGGCCGACATGAAATCGGGCGTTGCGGCTTTCGTCGCCGCCGCGATCGACTTCGTCACCGACACGCCGCCCGAGGGTGCCATCGTGCTGACGATCACCGGAGACGAAGAGGGCGACGCGACGGATGGGACCGCGGCGCTGCTGGACTGGATGGCGACCGAGGGCGAGCGGATGGATGTCTGCCTGGTGGGCGAGCCGACCAGCCGCGAGCGCCTTGGCGACATGATGAAGATCGGGCGGCGCGGGTCGATGACGGCGTGGTTCACCGCCCATGGCGTGCAGGGCCACTCGGCCTATCCGCAGCGCGCGCAGAACCCGATCCCGGCGCTGGCGCGGCTGGTCGAGCGGCTGTCGGCCTATCCGCTGGACGAGGGCACGCGCCATTTCGATCCCTCGACGCTGGCGGTCACCACGTTTGATACCGGCAATCCCGCGACCAACGTGATCCCGGGGCTGTGCCGGGCAACCGTCAATATTCGCTTCAACGAGGCGCATGGGTCCGACAGCCTGACCGAGTGGCTGCGCGCCGAGGCGGATCGCGTGACCGGCGAGACCGGCATCCGTTTCGATCTGGAGGTGAAGGTTTCGGGCGAAAGCTTCCTGACGCCGCCGGGCGCGCTGTCCGACCTGGTGGCCGGCGCGGTCGAGGCGGAAACCGGGCTGCGGCCCGAGCTGTCGACCTCGGGCGGGACATCGGATGCGCGCTTCGTCAAGGATTTCTGCCCGGTGGTCGAGTTCGGGCTGGTGGGCAAGACGATGCACCAGGTGGACGAGCGGGTGGAACCGGCCCAGATCGAGGCGCTGAAACGGGTCTATGGCCGCATCCTTGCCGCCTATTTCGCCTGATCCGGCACCGGTTTCCGGCTGACGGGCGCGCGCGCGCGTGCTAGCTCTGCGTGTATGAGCCAGATACCCTCCAAGACCGAAATCCTCGACTGGATCGCCGCGCATCCCGGCGAAAGCTCGAAGCGCGACATCGCCCGGGCCTTCGGCATCAGGGGGGGCGACCGGATCGACCTCAAGCGCGTGCTCAAGGAACTGGAGGACGAGGGCCATCTGGAGAAACGGCGCCGGAGCTATCGCGACCCCGACCGGCTGCCGCCGGTGAGCGTGTTGCAGATCCTGGCGCCGAACCGCGATGGCGACCTGTTCGCGAAACCGCTGGAATGGCATGGCGAGGGGGCGGAGCCGCGCATTCTGTTCGTCGCGCGCAAGCAAGAACCCGCGCTGGCCGAGGGCGACCGGATCCTCGCCCGCCTGCAGGAGGTGCGCGGCGAGGATCACCAATACGAGGCGCGGCTGATCCGCAAGATCGGCGTCAACCCGAAACGGATGCTGGGCATCTTTCGCACCGGCGCCGAGGGCGGGCGGATCGTGCCGATCGACAAGGGCGCCGATCTGGAATGGATGGTGGGGCGCGATGCGACCCATGGCGCGAAGGATGGCGAACTGGTCGAGGCCGAGCAGATCGGCCCGCGCGCCCGCATGGGCCTGCCGCGGGCGCGTGTCGTCGACCGGCTGGGCGATCCGTCGGCGCCGAAAGCCGTCAGCCTGATCGCGATCCACCAGCATGGCATCCCCGACGAGTTTCCCGACGACGTCATCGCCGAGGCCGACCGGGCGAAACCCGCCGGGCTGGGCGCGCGCGAGGATCTGCGCCATCTGCCACTGGTGACCATCGACCCGGCCGATGCGCGCGACCGCGACGACTCGGTGCTGGCGATGCCCGACGACGACCCGAAGAACCCGGGCGGGCATGTGCTGTGGGTCGCCATCGCCGATGTCGCCCATTACGTCCGCCCCGGCGGCGCGCTGGATCGTGAGGCGCGCGAGCGCGGCAATTCCACCTATTTCCCCGACCGTGTGGTGCCGATGCTGCCCGACCGGCTGTCGGGCGATCTGTGTTCGCTGCATGAGGGCGTGCCGCGCGCCTGTATCGCGGTCAGGATGGTGATCGACGCCCACGGCACCAAGCTGTCGCATCGCTTCACCCGGGGGCTGATGGCCTCTGCCGCGGCGCTGACCTATGCCCAGTTGCAGGCGGCGCAGGATGGCCAGCCGGACGAACGCACCGCGGAGCTGCTGGATGACGTGATCCGCCCGCTTTACGCCGCCTACGGGGCGCTGACCCGCGCGCGGGAGGCACGTCAGCCGCTTGATCTCGACCTGCCCGAACGCCGGATCGAACTGTCCGAGGACGGGCATGTGACCTCGGTCCGGTTCCGCGACCGGCTGGAGGCGCACCGGCTGATCGAGGAATTCATGGTGCTGGCCAATGTCGCCGCCGCCGAGGAACTGACCCGGCTGCGCCGCCCGCTGATCTTCCGCGTGCATGAGGAACCCAGCCCCGAGAAGCTGGACGCGCTGCGCGAGGTGGCCGCGGCCTCGGGCTTCACGCTGGCGAAGGGTCAGGTGTTGCAGACGCGGCACCTGAACAACCTGCTGGATCAGGCGATGGGGACCGAGTTTTCCGAACTCATCAACCTGTCGACGCTGCGCTCGATGACGCAGGCCTATTACACGCCGGAACATTTCGGCCATTTCGGGCTGGCGCTGCGCTCCTATGCGCATTTCACCTCGCCCATTCGCCGCTATGCCGACCTGATCGTGCATCGCGCGCTGATCACGGCGCATGGCTGGGGCAAGGACGGGCTGTCACCGCAGGAGATCGAGGAACTGGAGGCGACCGCGCAGCATATCAGCGAGACCGAGCGCCGCTCGATGGAGGCCGAGCGCGACACGACCGACCGTTACCTTGCCGCCTATCTGTCCGAACGGGTGGGCAACGAGTTCGCGGGGCGGGTGTCGGGCATCGCGCGGTTCGGGGTGTTCGTGAAGCTCGACGAGACCGGCGCCGACGGGCTGATCCCGATCCGCGAACTGGGGCAGGAATATTTCCACCATGACCGCGAGGCGCAGACGCTGATGGGCGCCGATACCGGGCTGACCATCGGCATCGGCCAGCGCGTGACCGTGCGGCTGTCCGAGGCGGTGCCGGTCACCGGTGGGCTGGTGCTGGAACTGTTGTCGATCGAGGACAAGGCGATGCGCCCCGGCCCGCGCAAGACCCGTGGCAAGATCCCCAAGCGCAACCTTGGCCGGTCGAAGGCGCGGGCCGACAAGGCGAAGCGCAAGGTCATGCGCAAACGCTAGGCGAAATCCGGCGGGCGGCGGGAATGGCGCTTTGCGCTCGGCCGGGGAGCGGGTACATTCGCGGCAAAACCGGAAAGGTCCGAGCAGATGTCATTCCCCCCCGCCTGGGCTGCGGCCCTTGCCCCGTTGCTGTGCGCCCTGAGCATGACCGCCCCGGCCCAGGCGCTGGAAACCTCGCCGCGCCCGACGCCGCGCCCCGCGCTGGCCGAGCTGGCCGAAAGCGCGCGCCCTGCGGCCCGCGCCACCGTCACGAGGGGAGCCGCAATGGACCAGGCGCAGCATTCGACGGCGCATATCGGGTTCGAGCGCTGGGTCGGCGAGTTCCGCGGCCGCGCGCTGGCCCAGGGCATCGCGCCGGCGGTCTTCGACCGGGCCTTCCGGGGGGTGGGTTACAATGCCGATGTGATCGGGCGCGACCGCAACCAGTCGGAATTCACCCGCACGATCTGGGATTATCTCGACAGCGCGGCCTCGGAAACGCGGGTGGCGAACGGGCGCGAGGCGCTGGCGCGGCACCGTGCCCTGCTGGAGCGGATCGAGGCGCGGTTCGGCGTCGACAAGGAGGTGGTGGTCGCGATCTGGGGGCTGGAAAGCGCCTATGGCACGTTCCGCGGCACCACGCCGATCATCGAGGCGCTGGCCACGCTGGCCTATGACGGGCGGCGCGGCGCCTTTTTCGAACAGCAACTGGTCGCGGCGCTCAGGATCGTGCAGGCGGGCGATACCGAGGCGCGCAACATGACCGGAAGCTGGGCGGGGGCGATGGGGCATACCCAGTTCATCCCCACCTCCTATCTGGATTATGCGGTGGATTTCACCGGCGACGGGCGGCGCGACATCTGGTCGGAGGATCCGGCCGATGCGCTGGCCTCGACCGCGGCCTATCTGGCGCGGTTCGGCTGGAAGACGGGCCAGCCCTGGGGCGTCGAGGTGCGGCTGCCGGGCAATTTCGACTACCGGCTGGCCGATCGCGGCGAGAAGCGGATGCCGTCCGACTGGGCGGCGCTGGGGGTACGCGACATGGACGGGCGGGCGGTGCCCGATCACGGGCCCGCCTCGATCCTGCTGCCCGCGGGGGCGCGCGGCGCGGCCTTCATGATCTTCGACAATTTCGCGGTGATCGAACGCTACAACACGGCGGATGCCTATGTGATCGGGGTGGGGCATCTGGCCGACCGGATCCGGGGCGGAGGGCCGATCCGGGCCGACTGGCCGCGCGAGGACCGCGCGCTGGTCTTTGCCGAGCGCCAGGAATTGCAGGAGCGGCTGACGCGGGCGGGATTCGACACGAGGGGGATCGACGGCCGGATCGGGCCGAACACCATCGCCGCGGTGCGCGCTTTCCAGCGCTCGGCGGGGATGATCCCGGATGGCTATGCAAGCCTCGATCTGCTGAACCGGCTGCGCTGAGCCCGCCCGGGGCACCCGGGGAGCCGACTGCGTCGGCTGCCTTCGGCGAGGATATTTCAGGCCAGAAGAAGATCAGGGTGGACCCCCTGTCCGGGCCTTCCGCGGGGGGGGAACGGGAAGGGGGGACAGGGGGCCTTCTCCTGGCGCGGTCATCGGCGTCCCCGCCTTTACCGCCCGGTCAGACTGGCGCAATAAGGTTAATCATTCGTTGCTTCTTCTGGCCGGAAATATCCCCGCCGGAGGCAGGGTTCGTCCTGGCGCGACGTCGGGGGTGTCAGGCGGAGGGGGTCAGGCGGTCGCGGATCAGGGCCACGGGGTGGCGGCGCAGGGTGAAGCGCAGCGCGAGGTAATCCTCGACCACCTCTTCGGCTTCGCTCATGGCGGGCAGGGTGACGGGCGGTTCGGCGATGCCCTCGCCGTCGAGATCGCCTGTAAAGAGCGGCAGCGGTTTCGGGCCGGACAGCGCGCGCGCGGCCCAGAGCGCGGCGCGGCGGTCGATCCCCAGCCCGGCGAAGGCGTCGGCCTCGGCCAGGGCGGCGACCAGCGCGGGGGGCAGGCCGGCGCG
>Ga0129302_1002839_pt1 | contig 12171 bp, 16 predicted proteins | sample BlaSprsedimmetaG_FD_94476 | JGI IMG/M metagenome (GOLD analysis project Ga0129302, IMG submission 94476) | Hot spring sediment bacterial and archeal communities from California, USA to study Microbial Dark Matter (Phase II) - Blank Spring... | ecosystem: Environmental > Aquatic > Thermal springs... | reverse complement strand
AAATATGGTCTTCAAAATGTCTCTTTTCCGGCGGCAGTTTTTCTGCGTTTTGCTTTGAGCGCGCTTATTATGCGGGCCATTGCCACCGGTGGCAACAGCATCACAGAAATCTCTTCTAAACAATGGCTTATCTTTTTTATTATTCTGTTCACAAGCGGCGGCGCTGCCATCTATCTCTATTATTTCGGATTGCGCCGAATCAGCGCATCGGTAAGCACTATCTGCGAACTGGCTTTTCCTCTGACTGCCATTTTACTAGAGTATTTTCTCAGGGGAAATATGCTCTCTCCGGTGCAATGGGGAGCCGTGCTGCTGCTGATCTTAGCCATCGGTCGTGTTTCGGTGATACAAAATCAGCTTTCTAAAGAATCGGTGCTGCTGGAGGATAAAAATTTGATTCATACAACAAATAGCTTAAATTTCCCCGCTGAGAAAGAGTGAGTGTATGGGAAGAGTTATTGTCATAGCAAATCAAAAAGGGGGAGTGGGAAAGACCACCACCGCCATCAATCTGGCCGCTTCCATTGCAGTTATGGAAAGGCGTGTTTTGATTATTGATACAGATCCTCAATCTAATGCCAGTTCCGGTGTGGGGATTGATGTAGGCAATCTGAAAAATACAATCTACGAGGTTTTGATAAATAATCAGCCCCTGGAGGATATAATCCAAAAAAGTTTGTTGCCGTATCTATTTATCGCGCCGGCTCATCCCCGCCTTGTGGGCGCTGAGATTGAGATGGTAAATATGCTGGCCCGGGAGCATAAGCTGCGGCAGGCGCTGGAGCCAATTTTAGATGACTATGACTATATTTTTATTGATTGCCCGCCATCGCTGAATATGCTCACCGTGAATAGTTTTACTGCAGCAGATTCAGTGCTTATTCCCATTCAGTGTGAATATTTTGCTCTGGAAGGACTGACACAGCTTTTAAATACCATTCATCTCGTCCAGAAAAGCCTGAACCGCAAGCTGGATATAGAGGGCGTTTTGCTGACAATGTATGATGGCCGCTTAAATCTGAGCCGAATGGTGATGGAAGAGGTAAAACAGTATTTTGGCGAAAAGGTTTATAAGACCGTTATCAACCGCAATGTCCGCCTAGGAGAAGCCCCCAGTTATGGCCAGCCGGTCCTCACTTTTGATATCAATTCGATGGGAGCAAAAAATTATCTCCAGTTAGCAGAGGAGTTCCTGAAAAATGATGCGTAAAAAAGCTCTTGGGCGGGGAATTAACGCGATTATACCAGAGGCGCCAGCCACAGAAGGCAATAGCGACAGTAAAGGTTTTGAAGTGGAGCTGCACCGTGTTGCGGTTAATCCTTTTCAGCCCCGTCGGGATTTTCGGGAAGAAGAGCTGATGGAGCTGGCTGATTCCATTCGGGAGCATGGCATTATTCAGCCGCTGACGGTTCGCCGCAAGGGAGATGATTTTGAGCTGGTGGCGGGTGAAAGAAGGCTCAGAGCCGCTCGTTTTCTCAATCTGGCCACAGTGCCAGTTTATCTTATCGAGACGGAAAGCGATGAATCGCTGATGGAGCTGGCGCTGATTGAGAATCTCCAGCGTGAAGACCTTAACGCCGTGGAAGAGGCCCAGGCCTATAAGCTCCTTATTGAGCGCTTCCAGCTTTCTCAGGAAGATGTGGCCAAAAGAGTGGGAAAAAATCGCAGCACCGTCACCAATATGCTTCGCCTTTTAAAACTGCCTGATGAAATACTGAATAGTTTATCAAAGCAGGATGAACCCTTTAGCGCCGGACATGCCCGGGCGCTTCTTGCACTTGAGAGTCCTGAGAAGATGCGCAGTCTCTGGCAGAGAGTCCTATCGGCAAAACTCTCAGTACGCGAGACAGAAGAGCTAGTCCGCAAATTGACAGCAACAGAAACGGCAGAGAAAAAATCAGCTGGCAGAAAGCCCCGCTCTCCTTATCAGAGGCAAATTGAAGACCGGCTGCAAAATACACTGGGGACCAAGGTGCGTCTCAAGCCCAAGGCCAAAGGCGGTGCCGTAGAGATAGAATACTACTCGCTGGAAGACCTGGAACGCCTAATGGAAATTTTTGACACCATCAAGCTGTAAAAATGGCTGCAAAAGACAATAGTAAAAAATATACAATCTATCTAATTCCGTCAGATGAAGGAAAACAGCGAGAATTTACTGTCAGAAAACGAAGCCTCATCATTTTGCTGCTTGTGCTGGCTGCCCTTTTTGTAGGGTTGATAGTTTCGGTGGCGCTGATGGCTCCTCGCGCTGTTCAGAGTGGCGTTTTAAGCGGAGAGCTTGATCGCTTGAGCAGTGATCGGGCTCAGATGGTACAGCTTCTGGAAGATTATCGTAAAATGAAGGCGATGAATCAATATATTCGTAAACTTTTAGGACTCCATCTGGTGAAATGGGAAGATGATTCGGCTACAATCTCATTGCCTGACTCTCTCTTTGATTTTAGCTTTAGTCCAGAGTCTCACATTGTGGTTCTTGATAATATTCCCAATTCTATTCCGGCTTATGGAATTATTTCTCAGCCATTTAACGACAGTTCACCATTTTATCAGGATAATCACTACGGAATTGATATCGCGATGCGGGTTGGGTCTTCAATCCACGCCGCCGCATCCGGTTTAGTGGTATTCAGCGGCTGGACCGACCATTTTGGCAATATGCTTATCATTGATCATCGGTCAGGATATTACAGCGTCTATGCCCACAACAGCAGGAATGTTGTGAGTCAGCGCCAGTGGGTGAACCGCCGGCAGCTTATAGCCTTGTCTGGAAACAGCGGCTACAGCACAGGGCCGCACCTCCATTTTGAAATCTGGAAAGATGGCGTAGCCTTAGACCCTTCTATATTTATCAGTGAATATATTTTTCGATAAGGAACAGAGATGAAAGATCGACCAACCTATACCATCATCGGCGACAATACAAAAATTGAAGGCACGCTGCATATTAAAGGAAGCCTTATGGTTGCAGGTGAAATTGATGGGGATATTTTCTCCAGTGAAACAGTGAGAATTGCCGAAGAAGCCAAAGTAAGCGGCAAAGTGACAGCGGCAGAAGTCTTTTTGAATGGCTTTGTGGGAAATGGCATCCATTGTGCCGGAAAGGTTGTGCTCGGCTCCCAGAGCAAGCTCATTGGCGAGCTGACAGCCAGCCGCTTGATTGTGGAAGAAGGCGCCGTATTTGTAGGAAAAAGCGAAGTAAATGATCCAGAATCTACAGAATCAGCAGAATAAAGACCAGCGGCCTGAATCCTGGCGCTTTTTTACCGGTGCAGGCCTGCAGTTCGCCGGAACCGTCGCGCTATGTGCCTGGCTGGGCAGCAAAGCGGATGAATGGCTCGATTTATCACCTTTTGGTGTGTTATTCGGTATTTTTTTTGGTATATTTGCTGCGATGATAAACTTGATAAAAGCAGTTAAGTCAATCGGGAACAACTAATGCTGCGCTTCTCAATCTATCTGATCGGTGCAACTTTTATTCTCTTAGTCGTTATGAATCTTATATCCAGCGCAGTCTTGCTTCGTGATTCGCTCATAGCTGCCGGTATGTCTGCAGCCAATGCTCTCACAGGTTACTATCTCGCTGTATCCGGCGCAGATAAGGAGCATAGCGGATTCATCAAAATAGTATTTGGTGGAATGACGCTGCGGCTTTTAACACTTGTTTTCCTTACGGTTTTGCTCATTCGAATGGAATGGGTAGAAGCGATTCCTTTTTTTCTGATGCTGATGGGTTTTTATGTGCTGCATCAGATTATGGAGCTGACGGCTCTCAATCGCAAGATTAAGAGTGGACTGAAACTTTCCCAAAAGAGAAGAGTATGAGCAGACGATATTTGATAATATTTTTGGCAGCCTTTTTGATTATTGGCGGCGGTAGGGCCAATGCTGCCGGTGACGGATATCCTGAGCAGGTTGATTTTGAAGTGATGAAGGACCATCTTATTGGGCGCACTGTTTTTGAAATTTTTAATCCCTTTCATCCCTTTCATCCCATTATGCTTTATGTACCCATCTGGATTGTGCCAGAAACGGATAAACTGAGCATTCTCAAAGATGGAAAAGAGATGCAGGTAGAAGGAAAAATCATCGCTCATACATCAGAATATATAGAAATTGACCAGTTAGTGGAGAAATATGCTCATCGTACAGTAGTCCGCAAACAATATCCGGTGCACCAGGTCACAGCAGTTGATGATGTGAAAAATATTGATATTTCTCCTTATAAGCAGGTTATTATGATGTGGCTTGTGAGTTTGCTACTGATTCTGTTTTTGTCAAGAGCACTGCGAAGAAAAGAACCGCTATATAAATCCCGCATTGGCAATCTTATAGAGATTTTTGTACTGTATTTTCGTGATGAGGTCATCTATCCAAATATGGGCAAAAAGCAGGGCAGACGTTTTGCGCCCCTCATTTTGTCTCTCTTTTTCTTTATCCTCTTAGCTAACCTTTTCGGGCTTATTCCTGGCTCCAGCACGGCCACCGGCAGCATTTCTGTCACGCTGGGTCTGGCCACAATCACCTTCATTACCACACAGCTTTTTGGAAATAAAGATTATTGGCGGCATAAATTTGCCACACCTGGCGTGCCACTGTGGCTTTTGCCAATTATGATCCCCGTTGAAATATTGGGGCTTTTTACCAAACCCTTTGCCCTCACTATTCGTCTATTTGCCAATATGACGGCAGGGCACGTTATCATCCTAAGCTTTTTGGGAATGATTATCAATTTTAAAAATGGCTGGATTGCCCTGGGAGCTATTCCTATGGCCATAGCTATCTATATGCTTGAACTCTTTGTCGGCTTTCTGCAGGCCTATATTTTTGCCCTTTTGTCATCAATTTTCATTGGTGAAGCAGTGCAGGAGCATGAAGGGCACGGACATTAAACTAAAATAAAGTCAATTGGAGGAAAAAATGGATTCACAATTAGCAAACGCCTTTTCTTACCTTGCCGCTGGCATTGGCGCCGGGCTGGTAACTATCGGAGCAGGTTATGGCATCGGTCGGATTACCGCCACGGCTGTAGAGGCCACTGGTCGTCAGCCTGAAGCTGCAAATGATATTCGCCTTACCGCCCTCATTATGTCGGCGCTTATTGAAGGTGTCGCTCTTTTCAGCGCTGTCACCACTTTTTTACTGGCAGTTAAATAACAAAAGGTCAATATTATGTTAGAAGTCCATGGCGGATTACTATTCTGGACCGTGGTCACTTTTCTGGCCGTCCTTTTTGTTTTGGGAAAATTTGTCTGGCGTCCGCTGCTCAATATGCTGGACGAGCGGGAAGCCAAAATTTTCAAGAGTCTGGAAGATGCTGAAAAAGCGGCGTTGAGCGCCAAAGAGGCAGAGCATCGCTATAAAGAGACGCTTGATAGCGGCCGGTCTGAGGCAATGGGAATTGTGCAGAAAAGCAAAGTGACAGCCGAAAAGATGCGGGATGAGCTTATTAAGGAAGCCCGACAAAAGGCAGAAAAATTGCTGCAAGACGCAGAAATACGTATTGAGACTGAAAAAGAGAAAGCGCTGCAAGAGATTCGCTCTGAAGCAGCCGACCTGATTATTAAAGCTACGGAAGCTATTTTGAAGCGGGAAGTGGACAGCAAAGACAATCGGTCGCTGATTAATGATACTTTAAGGGCTTTTGAGAAGCAGCATGAAGCATGAGCGGATTCTGAAAAATTTGGCCTGGCAGAGCGTCGGGCTTTTTGAGGAAGTGAATCAAGGCGCCAAAACGCTGGAAGAGCTGAAAGCGCTGGAACAAATGCTGCGGAAGCTTCCTCAATGGAAAGCCCTGCTTTTATCAGGAAAAGTTGAAATCAGCATAAAATTACAAATCAACCTGAATTTACTATCCCAAAGTGTCTCTGAGATTACGATGGCTATATTCCAGATTCTCACCGAATATCAGCTTTTATCAGAAATGGAGCCATTTATCCGCGAACTGGAGAAAGTTTACAAAAGCCGGATGAATGTTGCATTTGTCAAAATCAGCTATCCCTTAGCCCTTTCTCAAAAAGAGCTGACCCAGATGAAAAACGAACTGGCTGAGCACATTCTGAAAAATGTCGTCTGGAAGGAGTTGCCCGATACCCGAATCATCGGCGGAGTGCAGATTAGAGTTGATTATCAGCTTTATGATGCAACAATCAATCATCAGCTCACAACGCTGCGCCGTCTTATGGAATCAAATTAGGAAAAGGAGAATGCCTGCATGGAGATCAATGCCGGTGACATTACACGCCAACTAAAAAAACAGCTTGAAAATTTCAAGATTGATATTGATACCGCAGAAGTGGGAGAAATTGTCCAGATTGGTGACGGTATTGCCCGCGTCAGGGGGCTGGACAATGTTATGGCGTCAGAGCTAATTGATTTTGGCCACGACGTTTTTGGCATGGCTCTTAACCTGGAAGAAGACGAAGTGGGAATTGTACTCCTCAGCGAAGCGCTTCACATCGCGGAAGGTGATACTGTAAAGCGAACCGGCCGGCTCGTGGAAATAGGTGTCGGCGAAGAAATGCTGGGCAGAGTGGTCAATAGCATCGGTCAGCCCATCGACGGCAAGGGTTCCATTGAAACAAAAAAAACGTATCCTATTGAGCGGAAAGCCTTAGGTGTCTTGCAGAGGCAGCCTGTTAAGGAGCCTTTGCAAACAGGCCTGAAAAGTATTGATGCCATGACACCCATCGGCAGGGGCCAGCGAGAGCTGATTATCGGCGATCGCCAGACAGGCAAAACCGCCGTCGCAGTTGATACAATCATCAACCAGAAAAATAACGATGTCTTTTGTATCTATGTCGCCATTGGCCAAAAATCCAGCACCGTAGCTAAAGTCGTTCGGGAGCTGGAAGAGCGGGGTGCTATGGAATACACAGTAGTAGTGGCTGCTAATGCCTCAGACCCTGCGCCGTTACAGTTTCTGGCGCCCTATGCCGGAGCCACGCTTGGGGAATATTTCCGTGATAACGGAAAACATGCCCTGGTAGTTTATGACGATTTAAGCAAGCAGGCTTGGGCATATCGTCAGATGTCTCTGCTGCTGCGTCGTCCCCCTGGCCGCGAAGCCTATCCAGGAGATATTTTTTACCTCCATAGCCGCCTTTTGGAGCGCTCATCTAAGCTGAGTGATGAGCTTGGCGGTGGTAGTCTGACTGCTTTGCCTATCATCGAAACACAAGCTGGCGATGTCTCTGCCTATATTCCCACAAATGTAATTTCCATAACCGATGGGCAGATTTATCTGGAAAGCAATCTTTTCTACAGCGGTTTCAGGCCTGCTATCAATGTGGGTATCTCTGTCAGCCGTGTGGGTGGAAGCGCTCAGATTAAAGCGATGAAACAGGTAGCGGGTAGTCTCCGTCTTGACCTGGCTCAGTATCGTGAATTGGAAGCTTTTACCAAATTTGGCTCAGACCTGGACAAGGCCACCCAGGCGCGTCTCAGCCGCGGTGAAAGGCTAGTTGAAATTCTCAAGCAAGACCAATATGAGCCATTAGACGTAGAAAAGCAGATTGCCGTCATAGCAGTTGCCACGTCAGGGCGGCTAGATATCCTGCCAGTTTCCAGAGTTCGACAATGGGAAAAAGATTTTCTCGAATATCTTGATGCCCAATCTCCCGAGATTCTGGAAATGATTCGGAAAGAGAAGGTTTTTTCTCCGAATATCAAAGAGAAGCTTTTTGCCGCTGCCGACCATTTCATTGAGCTTTTTAAAGCAAAAGGGTAATTTATGCCAACGTTAAGGGCAGTCAAGCGGCGTATCGGCGCCGTCAAAAATACACAGCAGGTCACGCGGGCTATGAAAATGGTCTCGGCAGCCCGAATGAAAAAAGCACAGCTAAATATGGAGCGTGCCAGACCTTATTCGGGCAAAGTAGCAGAATTGCTCCAGCATGTGCTCCCCTCTATTTCCAGAGACACCCATCCATTATTAAAGATTCATTCGCCTATTGAGAAAGCAGGATTTGTCATCATAACGGCAGACCGCGGACTATGCGGTAGTTTTAACACAAAGATTATCAAGCTGGCGGAAAACAAAATAGCTGAGACTGGAAAAGAAAAGTGCTCCCTCATCTGCATTGGTCGCAGAGGGAATGACTATTTTCGGAAACGAGGCTATAATGTCATCGGGTCTTACGTAAATTTTTTCAATGAGCTGGACTTTGGCCACGCGGTGCAGATTGTCGAGCAGATAAACAATCTCTACGTCAAAGAAGGTCTCGGTGAAGTGCACGTCATTTATAACCGATTTAAAAATATGCTGACCCAGGAATTGCGCGCTGAGAGATTTTTGCCGCTTTTACTGGAAGAGAATGAATCTGTGAAATATGAGCAGTGTCTTTTTGAGCCAGGAAAACCGGAAATTGTCCACTCGCTGGTTCCCAGGCATCTGAATGTCCAGATGTGGCAATATCTACTTGAAAGCAACGCGTCTGAGCAGACTGCACGAATGGTGGCGATGGACAATGCCACTACCAATGCAGAAGACTTGCTCAAACGGTTGCAACTTACGTATAATAAAACGCGGCAGGCGGTCATTACCCGGGAAATCCTGGAGGTGGTCAGCGGCGCTGAAGCAATGAAGCAATAGAGGTAAATCAGACCAATGAATAAAGGAAAAATACTGCAGGTTATGGGTCCGGTAGTGGATGTCATCTTTGAAGAAGGCAGTCTGCCGGCGATTTATAACGCGCTCATAACAGAAAATCAGGGAAATAAGCTTGTTTTGGAAACATTGCAGCATCTTGGGGGGCGCCGCATTCGTACGGTGGCGATGGATTCTACTGACGGCCTTTGCAGGGGAATGGAAGTAAAAGATAGCGGTGAACCAATTACGACTCCCGTAGGTCCCGAAACGCTGGGGCGGCTCTTTAATGTCACGGGTGATGTGATTGACGGTAAAGCAGAGCTCAAAAATGTAAAGCGTTATCCTATTCATCGCCCGGCGCCGCGATTAGATGAGCTTGAAACCAGCACTGAAATTCTGGAAACAGGCATTAAGGTGGTAGACCTTTTGGAGCCATATACAAAAGGTGGGAAAACTGGACTTTTTGGCGGCGCTGGTGTTGGCAAAACGGTGCTGATTCAGGAGCTGATTCACAATATTGCCACTGAGCATAGCGGATACTCCATATTTGCAGGTGTAGGAGAAAGAACTCGTGAAGGGAATGACCTATATCTGGAAATGACCGAATCAGGCGTGATTGAAAAAACAGCGATGGTTTTTGGCCAGATGAATGAGCCGCCGGGCGCCAGAGCCAGAGTTGCACTGACTGGTTTGGCTATTGCTGAATATTTTCGTGATGAAGAAAAGCGTGATGTACTCCTTTTTATTGATAATATTTTCCGCTTTACACAGGCTGGCTCCGAGGTGTCGGCACTTTTGGGGCGCGTGCCATCGGCAGTGGGTTATCAGCCGACATTGGCTACGGAAATGGGTGAGCTGCAAGAGAGGATTACCTCTACGAAAGATGGTTCTATTACATCAGTTCAAGCTATTTATGTGCCAGCAGACGACTTGACAGACCCGGCTCCGGCTACAGCTTTCAGCCACTTGGATGCCACAACGGTATTGGACCGCGGTATTTCAGAATTGGGCATCTATCCTGCTGTTGATCCCCTGGCTTCCACCTCCCGAATTTTGGACCCGCGGGTCGTTGGTGTCAGACACTACCGTGTTGCAAAGGAAGTGCAGGAGATTCTCCAAAAATATAAAGATCTGCAGGATATTATCGCCATTTTGGGAATGGATGAACTCTCTGATGATGACAAAACCACCGTTCACCGGGCCAGACGGATTCAACGTTTTCTCAGCCAACCCTTTCATGTGGCAGAAGCTTTTACCAATACACCTGGTGTATATGTCCGCCTGGAGGATACCATCAATGATTTTGAGCGGATTCTTCAGGGGGAATTTGACCATTTGCCAGAGCAGGCCTTTCTCTATATCGGTCGGGTAGATGAAGCCGTAAAGAAAGCGGAAAATCTCTAAAGGAGCTGACGTGGCCTTAACAAAAGTCGAAATCGTCACACCGCTGCGGCAGATAATGCTGGAGCAGGTGACTTATCTGCGGGCGCCTTCCAGTGATGGACTCTTTGGTGTAAAGCCTCGGCATGCCCATGCTATTTTTGCGCTGAATGTCGGTGAACTTGCAGTGGAAATTGGTGGTAAGAAGCAATTTTTTGCCATTGGGGGCGGATATGCTGAAGTTTTTGGTGATCATATTATGCTGATTGTTCAGTCGGCAGAGCGAGCCGATGAGATAGATACCGAGCGGGCGAAACTGGCAGTCCAGCGGGCAAAAGAGAGATTGGCCAAACATGCAGACCCAGATGCTGAGATTGTAGATTTTGATCGGGCAGAGATAGCTCTGAAAAGAGCACTCAACCGACTCAGCATCGCCGGAAAAAATAAATAATTCCTAAAAGCTTCTCAAAAATTGGGGGGCCCGCATCATTTTTCATAATGAAATAGAGCTTTTCCCTTACTATTTTATCATTATGAGTGGAATAAGATAAAGCGGAATAAAAAGTGAAAACGTATTTTGCGCCAGCAGAACGAGCAGATAAAATGAATCTTGAAAAACAGATTGCATTTATCAATGATAATCCCATTTTCACATCGATTTTAGATTCAATGGGCGGTCTTTTGGCTGTTTTAAATGAGCACAGGCAGGTTTTAGCAATTAATCAAAGTTTGCTGAAACACCTAAATATTCACAATTCAGAGGAGTTTTCTGGCTTGCGTCCCGGAGAGCTTCTCGACTGCGTCTATTCTGCTCTGGAAGAAGGCGGTTGCGGGACCTCTAAATATTGCAGCAGTTGTGGCGCTGCAATTGCCATCGTCAGCTCATTGACAGAGGATAAAAGCAAAGAGAAAATTTGCGCCCTTCGAAGGGAAAAGGATGGGCAAATCGAAGACAGAGCCTTGCTGGTGCGCTGCACACCCTTTGTTTTATACGGGAAGCGCCTTCTATTACTTTTTCTCCAGGATATCAGCGAACAAGAGCAGCGTGCAGCCCTTGAGACCATTTTTTTTCATGATATAGCCAATATGCTAAGCGGCCTTTTGGGCGCTGCTGAGCTGATGGACTTTGGCACAAACAAACCAGAATTATCGACTATCATCAGGCAAAATACCGTACGCCTGATCTAGGAAGTTCATATTCAGCGTATGCTTTTATCAAATGAACCAGAAAATCTGAAGCCCAACTTGGAAAAGCATAGCTCCAGGGATATTCTTAAAGAGGTAAAAGAGCTATATATGAACCATTTTTTGGTAGAGGACTATTATTTAAGGGTTGATTTGCCTGATGAGGACATTTTTGTTTTGACTGATAGCAGCATTATGATTCGGATTTTGTCTAATATGATAAGTAATGGTCTCGAGGCAAGCCAGCCGGGTGATGAGCTTAAGCTTTGGTGCCAAAAGGACTCGAAAGGTGTCACTTTTTCAGTCTGGAACAGCCAGTTCATTCCCGAGGATATTTCCCGACGAATCTTTCAAAGGAATTTTAGTACCAAAAGTGGGCCCGGTCGGGGGCTGGGCACCTATTCTATGAAGCTATTGTCAGAAAAATTTCTCAATGCTAAGGTATATTTCACGACAGATATTAAAAACGGCACAACCTTTAATGTGTTTTTGCCAGAATCGATAGAATTGACTAATTACTATAAAAATCAGGCTGTTTCATCAACAGCTGTATCAAGCTCTGCTTGCTTATAAGTTGCTTCAAGTGTTGCTTTTATTGCGGTCTTAGCCTCTATTGAATTACTGCTCATCATAAGCATCTGATTTCGCTTGGCAATTGTATCACTGTCTGATACCATCTGATCTAGCTTGCTGTTAAATGAGCGTGCATCTTGCCAGTAGCCGGGGACACTGTTTGAGCTGGGGCTTAGCCGCTCATTGATGGTAATAAGCTCCATCACTTTTTTTGATGTTTCGCTGTCAAGTGTGGGACTTTCAGCTTGAATTTGAGTCATCGTAGCCTGAGCCATGCCAAAAATTTGCTTTAGCAGCTCTTCTTTCCGGGCAGAAGCAATATTTGAACGTTTTAGCCGGTTTACAACATTTTTCAGGTTTTGGTCTTCAATTTCCTCAGTAGAGGCACCGGTAACTTGGGAGGCAGAGCCTGTTATAACCGCTTTGATAGCTTCGTTTATAGTTT
>Ga0129302_1002836_pt1 | contig 12178 bp, 9 predicted proteins | sample BlaSprsedimmetaG_FD_94476 | JGI IMG/M metagenome (GOLD analysis project Ga0129302, IMG submission 94476) | Hot spring sediment bacterial and archeal communities from California, USA to study Microbial Dark Matter (Phase II) - Blank Spring... | ecosystem: Environmental > Aquatic > Thermal springs... | reverse complement strand
TGCTTCGGCTGTTGAAGGACGGCACGGGCATCGACGCCTGGGTCGGCACCGTGGGCATCGCCATCAGCGTGACGGCACACGAGTACTACGACCAGCCGGCCGTGGCCGTCCTGGCCGGGCACCTGCCCGATGGCGCCTTCCAACTGATCGCCCCGGCCGCCGAGCGCGCACCCGAACTGCCCACGGACAGCCTGTTTGCCCTCATTCACGGCGATCCGGCCAACCCCGCCACGCCCGCGCTCGTCGAGGCCCTGGGGCGGCACGCGACCGCCTTCGTCAATGGCGGCATCACCTCCTCGCAGAGCGAGAACCTGCAGGTGGCCGGCGAGATCTGCCAGGGCGGCATCTCCGGCGTCGCCTTCGGTCCACAGGTCACGGTCATCACCGGCCACACCCAGGGCTGCACGCCCATCGGCCCCAAACACCGCATCACCGACTGCCAGCGCAACATCCTCGCCGGACTGGACCAGCGCCCCGCGCTCGACGTGTTCGTCGATGACATCGGCGAGGTGCTGGCCAAGGACCTCAACCGGGTGGGCGGCTACATCTTCGCGGCCTTTCCCATCGCCGGCTCGGACACCGGCGACTACCTGGTGCGCAACCTCATTGGCATCGACACCGGCCAGAAGCTCATCGCCATCGGCGACTACCTGGAGAAGGACGAACAGATCATGTTTTGCCGGCGCGACGGCAACACCGCGCGCGAGGACATGCGCCGCATGCTCGACGACCTCAAGCTCCGCGCAGCTGGGCGCGAGGTCGCGGGCGGTGTCTACATCTCCTGCCTCGGCCGTGGCCGTCACCAGTTCGGCGATGACTCCGAGGAGTTGCGCCTGATCAGCGACGTGCTGGGCGAGTTCCCGCTGGTCGGCTTCTTTGCCAATGGCGAGATCTTCAACGCCCGCCTCTATGGCTACACCGGTGTACTGACACTGTTCCTGCGCTAGCCTGGCGCACCCCCCCCGCTCGCCCCGCCGCCGAACTGAACAGGCTTTCAGTTTGATTTAAGCCTGACCCGCTTTAATGCAGCGCATCCGGACCCGGTTCCCGAAACCCCAAGGATGTGCCATGCACTATTTCTCCCGATTGATTCTGCTCCCGGCGTTGCTGCTGGCGACCGCCCTGCCGGCATCGGCCGCGCCGCCCACGGCCGGCGAGACGGCCAGCACGGGCGTCGATCTCGCAAGCGTGGTCGACACCGCACTGCAACGTCACCCCGCGTACCAGACCCTCGCCGCCGCCGATGATGAAGCCAATGCGCTCGATCGCCGTGCCCGCAGCCTCGTCAGCGACCAGCCCAGCCTCTCCCTGCACCTGCAGGACGACCGCCTGGCCAGTGACACCGGTTTTCGCGAATGGGAAGCGGGCGTCGACATGCCACTGTGGCGGCCCGGCCAGCGGCGCGCCGCCCGCGACCTGGGAGACAGTGCCCGCGACGAGGCCGTACTGCGTCACCGCACCCTGTCCCTCCAGGTGGCCGGGGAGGTGCGCGAGGCCGCCTGGACGCTGGCCATTGCCCGCAACCGGGCACGCCTGGCCGAACAGGAGCTCGCCACCGCGCGTGAACTCGAGGGCCAGGTGCAGACCCTGCTCGAGCGCGGCGACGTACCCCGCACGGACCTTTTGATGGCCCGCGAGGAGACCCTGCAGCGCGAGGCTGCCTTCCACGCCGCCCATACCGAGGCCCACCACGCCCTGGTGGCCTGGCAGGCGCTCACGGGCATGGCCGATCTGCCCGATCGGCTCGCCGAAACCCGCGCGACCGGGGAGCTTCAGGCCAGCCCGCTGCTGGCCGAGGCCCAGGCACTTGCCGCCCGCGCGCTGGCCGAACAGGCCCTGGTGCGCGAGCAGGCCGGGGGTGCGCCCGTCCTGACCGTGGGCGGACGCAGCGAGGACGACGGGTTCGGACAGACGCGCGACAGCCTGGGCGTGGGCCTCTCCATCCCACTGGGACTGAAATCACATCGCGGCCCGGCCGAGGCCGCCGCCGCACGCCAGCTCGCGGCCGCACAGGCCGAGCGCGACCGCCAGCACCGGCAGCTGTCGCTGGCCGTGGCGGAGGCCGAAGAAGCCATCACCATGAGTACGCAGACACTGGCCATCGCCCGGGCCCGCCACGAACTCGCCGCCGAAAACCTGAGTCTGGCCCGCAAGGCCTACACGCTCGGCGAGACCGGACTCTCCGACCTGCTGCGCGTACAGACCCGCGCCTTTACCGCCGAACGCGACGCCGTGCTGCGCGAGCTCGAACGTGACCGCGCCATCGCCCGTTACAACCAAGCCCTGGGAGTTGCCCCATGAAGTGCCTCAGCCATCGCCCGCCGCACGGGCGCGCCCTCATCACCGCCCTCACCCTGGGTACGGCCCTGCTGCTGGCCTCGGCCGGCACCCTGGCCGACCCGGCGACCGGTGAGCAGATCACCTTCTCGCCGGCACAGATCGAGGCGCTGGGTGTCGAACTGGCACACCCGCTCGCCGTCACTGATGCAGCCGGCCCCGTCGTCGCCGCCCGCGTGGTCATTCCGCCGGGCCAGGACACCGTGGTGGCCGCGCCCCTCGACGGGCTGGTCGACACGCTGCTGGTGGCCGAGGGCCAGACCGTGACGGCCGGCCAGGCACTGGCCACCCTGCGCAGCCCCGGCCTGCTGGCGCTGCAGCGTGGTTACCTGGAGGCCCTGGCCCGCGACCGTCTCGCCCGCCAGCAGCTCAGCCGCGACGAGGCCCTGTTCAAGGACGGGATCATCGCCGAGCGCCGCCTGCTGGAGACCCGCAGCACGGCCGCCGAGGCCCGCGCCGCCGCCAACGCCCAGCGCCAGGCGCTGGAGCTGTCGGGTATCGCCGAGAGCGACCTCGAGGCCCTGGCCCGCAGCGGCCGGATCGGTTCCAGCCTGACCCTGCGCGCCCCGCGCGACGGCGTGATCCTCGAGGTCATGGCCGTGACCGGCCAGCGTCTGGAGGCATCCGCCCCCGTGCTGCGCCTGGCCGCCCTGGACCGCCTGTGGCTGGAACTGCACCTGCCCGCCGAGCAACTCGACGGCCTGGCCGTCGACGATGCCGTGGTCACCGCCGACGGCCAGGCCCGCGGCCGGGTGCGCCTCATCGGCGGCACCGTCAGCAGCGGGGACGAAACCGTGCTGGTGCGCGTCGAGGTCGACTCCGGCACCGAACACCTGCGCCCCGGCCAGTTCGTACAGGCCCGCGTGCTCGGTCTGCAGGGCACCGACAGCTTCAGCATCCCCGCCAGCGCCGTGGTGCGTCGGGCGGACGGCGACTATGTCTTCGTGCGCCGCGCGGCGGGCTTTGCCGCGGTGGCGGTGGAGCGCATCGCCGCCGACGGCGAGCGGCTCGTGGTGCGCGGCCCGCTGACGCTGGATGACGCGATCGCCGTCAGCGGGGCCGCCGCCATCAAGGGCGCCTGGATGGGCATCGGGGGTGGCGAATGATGCTCGCGCGCCTGGTCCGTTTCGCGCTCACCCAGCGGCTGTTCATGCTGCTGATGGTGCTGCTGCTCGTGGTGCTCGGGGCACTGGCCTTCAACCGCCTGCCCATCGATGCCTTCCCCGACGTCTCCACCCCGCAGGTGAAGATCGTCATCAAGGCCCCGGGCATGACGCCCGAGGAAGTGGAGGCGCGCATCACCGCCCCCATCGAGGTGGAGATGCTCGGCATCCCCGACCAGGTGATGCTGCGCTCCATTGCCAAGTACGGGCTCACCGACATCACCATCGACTTCGCTGAGGGGACGGACATCTACTGGGCCCGCCAGCAGGTGAGCGAGCGCCTCTCCGGAATCTGGGGCGACCTGCCGCCGGACATCGGCGGCGGCATGGCCCCCATCACCACGCCGCTGGGCGAGATGTTCATGTTTGTCATTGAGGGCGGCGAGATGAGCCTGCCCGAGCGCCGTGCCCTGCTCGACTGGGTGATCCGCCCGGCCCTGCGCACCGTGCCCGGCGTGGCGGACGTCAACGCCCTGGGCGGCCAGGTGGCGACCTTCGAGGTGGTGCCGGACGTCACCCGCATGAACGCCCGCGGGATCACGCTCATGGACCTGGAAGACGCACTCGTGCAGAACAACCGCAACGACGGCGCCGGCCGCCTGCGCGAGGGCGAGGAGACGCTGCTGGTGCGCGTCGAGGGCAGCATCAAGACCCTCGATGACCTGCGCAGCACCGTGATCACTGCCACCACCGGCGGCACGATCCGCGTGATGGATGTCGCCGAGGTACGCATGGGCAGCCTGACGCGCTACGGCGCGGTCACGCAGAACGGGGCCGGCGAGACGGTCGAGGGCCTGGTCCTGGGCCTGCGCGGCGCCAATGCCCGCGAGGTGGTCGAAGGCGTGCAGCAACGCCTGGACGAACTCGCCCCCACCCTGCCCGAGGGCGTCGAGGTGCGCGTCTTCTATAACCGCGGCAGCCTGGTCGAGCGCGCCGTACACACCGTGAGCAAGGCCCTGGGCGAGGCCATCGTGCTGGTGCTCATCCTGCTCGCGGTGTTCCTCGGCAACCTGCGCGCGGCCATCACCGTCGCGCTCATCCTGCCGCTGGCGGCACTCGCCACCTTCATCCTCATGGACGCGGTGGGCATGTCCGCCAACCTCATGAGCCTGGGGGGCCTGGCCATTGCCATCGGCATGCTGGTGGACGCCGCCGTGGTGGTGGTGGAGAACGTGGTCGCGCACCTGGCGGAGGGCGATTCACGTCGCCGCCTGCCGCGCCTGCACGTGATCTACCGTGCGGTGCGCGAGGTGGCCGGGCCGGTGAGTTCGGGCATCCTCATCATCGTCATCGTCTTCCTGCCCCTGCTCACCCTGGAGGGGCTGGAAGGCAAGCTCTTCATCCCGGTGGCGCTGACCATCGTGTTCGCGCTGGGCGCCTCGCTGCTACTCTCGCTCACCGCCATCCCCGTGATCAGCTCCTACCTGCTCGGCAAGGTGTCCCACGAGGAACCGTGGCTGGTGCGCAAGCTGCAGGCCGTCTATGCGCCGACCCTGCGCTGGGCGCTGGCCCACCCGAAGCAGGTGGGCGGCGTGGCGGTGGCCGCGCTGCTGGCCGCCGGCGTGATCTATACCCAGGTGGGCAAGAGCTTCATGCCGACCATGGACGAGGGCGACCTCATCGTGCAGCTGGAGAAACTGCCCTCCATCAGCCTGGAGGAGTCCATCGCCATCGACCAGCGGGTGCAGCGCGCGCTGATGGAACGCGTGCCCGAGGTCACCGGCATGGTGGCGCGCACCGGCTCGGACGATCTCGGCATGGACCCCATGGGGCTCAACCAGACCGACGGCTTCCTGCTGCTGAAACCGCGTGACCAATGGCGCTTCAAGACCCGGGACGAGCTGCAGGACGCGATCCGCGAGGTGCTGGCCGACTTCCCGGGCGTGACCTATGCCTTCACCCAGCCCATCGAGATGCGCGTCTCCGAGATGCTCACCGGCGTGCGCGGCGATCTCGCCATCAAGCTGTTCGGCGCGGACCTCGACGTGCTCAACGCGCGGGCGGCCGACATCGCCAGCGTGGTGGAGCAGATCCCGGGTGCGGAGGACGTGTTCTACACCCGCAACGAGGGCGTGCAGTACCTGCGCGTGGACGTGGACCGCAGCGCCGCGGGCCGCCTCGGCCTGTCGGTGGAGGCGCTGGAACAGCTGTTGCGCGCCCAGCTCGAGGGGCGGCGCGTGGGCACCATCTACGAGGGCATGCGCCGCACGCCGCTGGTGATCCGCGGCGCCGAGGACGTGCAAACCTCGCCCGACGCCTTCGCCGGCCTGCTGGTGAGCCTGGCGGACGGACGCAGCGTGCCGCTGTCCTCGGTCACCCGAATCCAGCGTATCGAGGGCCCCGTGGAGATCAAGCGCGAACTGGGCGCCCGGAACGTGGTGGTCATCGCCAACGTCAGCGGCCGCGACCTGGTGAGCTTCGTGGAGGACGCGCGCGCCGCCGTGGGCGCTCAGGTTCAGCTCGAGCCGGGCTACCACCTGGCCTGGGGCGGCGAGTTCGAGAACCAGCAGCGCGCCGCACAGCGCCTCTCCATCGTGGTACCGGCGGCCGTGGGGCTCATCTTCCTGCTGCTGTTCTCCACCTTCGGCTCGGTGCGCCAGGCCGTGCTGGTGCTGCTCAACATCCCCTTCGCCCTGATCGGCGGCATCGTCGCCCTGTGGCTCTCCGGCGAGTACCTGTCGGTGCCGGCCTCGGTGGGCTTCATCGCCCTGCTCGGCATCGCCGTGCTCAACGGCGTGGTGCTGGTGAGCTACTTCAACCAGCTGCGCGCACTGGGCATGTCGCTATCCGAGGTGGTGATCGAGGGGGCGCGCCGCCGCCTGCGCCCGGTAATGATGACCGCGAGCATCGCAGCCTTCGGCCTGGTGCCACTGCTGTTCGCCTCCGGCCCGGGCTCGGAGATCCAGCGCCCGCTCGCAGTGGTGGTGATCGGCGGACTGGTGACCTCCACCCTGCTCACCCTGGTACTGCTGCCCGTACTCTACGAACGCTTCGGTGAAGCGAGAAAAGGAGCCCTGTCATGAACCCGACCCTGCTGATCCTGGTCGCCGATCCAGAGAACGAGGAGACCGTGGTCGACTGGCTGCTGGCGCAGGACGCCATCGGCGGCTTCACCGGCCACCGCGGCTTCGGCCACAGCACCGAGCATGGCCGCTTCTCCCTGGCCGAGCAGGTGACGGGCCGGCAGGACCGCGTGCTGTTCCACGTCGAGAGCGATGCCGCCACGGCGGCGCGCCTGCTCGACGGCCTGCGCGCGGAGCTGCCCGGACTCGGCATCCGCTACTGGCTCATACCCCTGGCCGGGGCGGGACGCATCGGCTGAGAAGGCCGCACCCCGCCCGCGTGCAATCGGCAAGCCGCGGCCCGTCGCGTTATCATGGGCGGTCCATCCATGACGCGACGGGTCCGTGATGATCTTCGACACCCTGGGCAACACCGATCTCGATGTCAGCCGAATCTGCCTCGGCACCATGACCTTCGGCGAGCAGAACACCGAGGCCGAGGCCCACGCGCAGCTGGACCTGGCCGTGGAACGCGGCGTCAACTTCATCGACACGGCCGAGATGTACCCGGTGCCGCCGAAGGCGGAGACCCAGGGCCGCACCGAGGCCTATATCGGCAGCTGGCTGAAAAAACGCGGCCGGCGCGACGACCTGGTCATCGCCTCCAAGGTGGCCGGCCCCGCCGACTGGATGGACTACCTGCGCGGCGGTCCGCGCCTCACGCGCGACTACATGGAGCAGGCACTCAACGACAGCCTCGCGCGCCTGCAGACCGACTACATCGACCTCTACCAGGTCCACTGGCCGGCACGCAGCACCAACTTCTTCGGCAAGCTCGGCTACCAGCACGACCTCGACGAGCAGGCCACCCCCATCGAGGAGACGCTCGAAGTGCTCGCCGACTTCGTCGCGCAGGGCAGGGTACGCCACATCGGCGTGTCCAACGAGACCCCCTGGGGGGTGATGCGCTACCTGGCGCTGGCCGACCGCCACGGCTGGCCGCGAATCGTCAGCATCCAGAACCCCTACAGCCTGCTCAACCGCAGCTTCGAGGTGGGCCTGGCCGAGATCGCCCACCGCGAGCACACGGGGCTCCTGGCCTATTCGCCACTGGGCTTTGGCGTGCTCACGGGCAAGTACCGGGGCGGCCAGCACCCGCCCCGGGCACGCCTTACGCTGTTCGACCGCTTCACCCGCTACACCAACCCAGAGGGCATCCGCGCCACCGAGGCCTACGTGCAGCTGGCGCACGACCACGGCCTGTCACCGACACAGATGGCGCTGGCCTTCGTCAACAGCCGGCCCTTTCTCACCAGCAACATCATCGGCGCCACCTCGCTGGAGCAGCTCGCCGAGGACCTCGACAGCATCGAGCTGCAGCTCTCCGATGAGGTGCTGGACGCCATCGAGGCCATCCACGCGCGCCAGCCCAACCCCTGCCCGTAGCCGGCAATGCTGCGCGCCACCCTCATCACCGCCCTCCTCGCCCTGGTGCTGTCCGCGGGCGCACGGGCGGGCGAGGTGGACGTACTGCTCGCCAGCGATACACCGCCCCACGGGGTCGTCTTCGAGTTCGCCAGTGGCGACCAGGAGCTCCTGGAGCAGCACCTCCCGGCCCTGCGCGGCGACATCACGCGCCTGCGCGAGCGCTTTCCCGATCTGTCGATCGAGATCGTGAGCCACGGCCTCGAGGTGCTGTCGCTGACCATCGAAAACGAAGACTTCTACCCCTGGGCGCACCGCGTTACCCGCGAGCTCGCGCGCGAGGGCATCCCCCTCACCGTCTGCGGCGCCTACGCCGAGAGCTTCGGCGTGTTCGCCGAGGAGTTTCCATACTACGTCCAGGTGCTGCCTAGCGGCCCGGCGCACATGGACAACCTCATGCAGCTGGACTACATCCTCGTCCGCTACCCGCCGAGGTGAACACCGCATGCGACTGATCGACTCGCACTGCCATCTGGACGATGCGGCCTTCGACGCCGATCGCGACGCGGTGCTTGCCCGGGCGGCCGCCGCGGGTGTCGAGGCCATCGTGCTGCCCGCGGTCTCCGCTGCCACCTGGCCGCGCATGCAGGCGGTGGCAGCCAGCGATCCGCGGCTGTACGCGAGCTACGGACTGCACCCGATGTTCATGGCCGAACACCGGCCCGAGCACCTGGAAGCCCTGCCCGGCTGGCTCGAGCGCGAGCGGCCCGTGGCCGTGGGCGAATGCGGCCTGGACTTCTACATCGACGATCCCGACCGCACGGCGCAGGAACGCTACTTCGACGGCCAGCTCGGCATCGCCTGCGACTTCGGCCTGCCGGTGATCATCCACACCCGGCGCGCCGTGGACGAGGTCACGAAGTGCATCCGCCGCCACCCCGGGGTGCGCGGGGTGATCCACAGCTTTTCGGGCAGCGAGCAGCAGGCCCGCCAACTCATCGACCTGGGGTTCTATCTCGGCCTCGGCGGCCCCATCACCCACCAGCGGGCCCGCCGCCTGCACCGACTGGTGGCCGACCTGCCGCTCGAGTCCCTGCTGGCGGAGACCGACGCCCCGGACCAGCCGGGCAGTGCCCATCGCGGCCAGCGCAACGAGCCGGGCTTCCTGCCGGAGGTGATCGGGACCATGGCCCGCCTGCGCGATATGGCTCCGGAGGACATCGCTGCCGCGACCTGCGAGAATGCCCGCCGACTCTTCCACCTGCCGCTACAGGACCGCCCTGCATGAAACGCCTCGCCGTGGTCGTGATGGTCATCGTCATGAGCATCCCGGTGCTCTACATCGGCTCGACCTTCTACGCAGCCTACTTCTTCGAGCACGACTTCACGCCCATCGAGACACAGGGCCCGGAGGCCATCCACGAGCTGCGTCACTGGCTGGGCCCGCAGGCCGACGGCATCACGGAGGCGCACGGCCTGCGCTACAAGACCGGCATGCCGCCCAGGCCGCTGTTCTTCTACCGCCTCGACGCCGATCCGGCGGTACTCGCCACCCTGCGCGCGCGCTTCGCCCTGGAAGAACGCCCGCTGCCGTCCGAACCGCCGCGCGGCGAACGCCTGCCCGCCTGGTGGCAGCCGCCCGTCGAAGGCGCCACGCACTACCGCGGCCTCGACCGAGGCAACCCGGTCTGGCTCTGGGTCGAGGGCGGGCGCATCCACCTGCACATCCGCGCCGACAGCTGACGGGACTGGCGGCATCATGCGTTAACGTGACGCGCGTCAAACACGCCCCGTCCGCCATGGCGCATAGTTTCATCAACCTTGGACACCAGGGCATCAGAACGACCCCCACTCACGACAAGGAGCGACACACCATGAAAAAATCGCTGATCTACGTCATCGGCGCCGCACTGCTCGTCACCGCTGCCAGTTTCCCGCTGTACGCCCAGGACGAGGACGTGATCTACGGCCGCCAGCTCATGACCGAGCAGGAGATCCAGGAACACCGCAACCAGATACGCGGCTTCCAGACCGAACAGGAACGCGAGCAATACCGCCTGGAGCATCACCAGCGCATGCAGGAACGCGCCCGTACACAGGGCGTGACCCTGCCTGACGAACCCGCGCCCCGCGGCAAGGGAATGGGCCAGGGTCAAGGCCAGGGTCAAGGCCAGGGCATGGGTCCCGGCAAGGGCCAGGGCAAGGGCTATGGCCAGAACCAGGGCCAGGGCAAGTCGCAGGGTCAGGGCAAGGGCTACGGCTCGGGCAACTGATCCGCGCCTGCGGTAACATCAACCCCATCGCGGGGACGCGACCCGGCGTCCCCGCCCCACCCTCGGCATCGGCCGACCCTGCGAACCGGAGCAGTCGGCAGGGTAGATTCGGGACTATGATCAGGGCTACGCGCGCCCCGCCCCGCCACCCCGAGACGAACCGCGATAGCCCATGCGCCCATCACCGCCGCCGCTGGCCAACCCCGACCTCCAGTTGTTCGATACCCTGCCCGACGGCTGTTGCATCGTCGACCGTCATGGCCACCTCCTCGACGCCAACACGGCCCTGCTGAACCTGCTCGGCCTGTCGCGCGACCGGCTTCCCACCCTGCGCCTGCACGATCTCGAGGAGAACCTCGACGAGAACACGGACCGTCGACTGCAATGGGTCCTGCAGGATGGTGAGCTGCAGTACCAGACCCGGCTGCGCACGGCGGGGGGCGACTGGATCGAGGCCCAGATCATCACCCGCGCCGTCGCGCGCGGCGACCAGACGCTGATCTACGCCTTCATCCGCGATATCCACGCCCGGCGCCAGCTGGAGGCCGAGAACCGGCGGTTCACCCACTACCTGCAGTTGCTGCTCGACTCCGCCGGCGAGGGCATCTACAGCGTGGACCTCGGCGGGCACTGCACCTTCATGAACCGCGCGGGCCAGACCATGCTGGGCTATGGGCTGCACGAGGTGCTCGGGCGCAACATGCACGAGCTGATCCACCACACCCAGGACGAGGGGCCGGTGGGCATCGAGCTGTCGGCCATCCACCGCGTGGTCTCAGAGGCGCGTGGCGTTCGCGTCGACGACGAGGTCATCTGGCGCAAGAACGGCACGTCCTTCGCCGCCGAGTACTCGTCCTTCCCCATTCTGGAAAAGGGGCGCGTCACCGGGGCCGTGGTGGTGTTTCGTGATGTCACCGAGGCCCGCTCCATGGCCATGCAACTCGAGTACCAGGCGGGACACGACGCCCTGACCGGGCTCGCCAACCGCCGCGAGTTCCAGGCGCGGCTGGAATCGGCCCTGCAACGCGCACGTCACGAGGGCAGCACCCACGTGCTGCTATTCCTCGATCTCGACCAGTTCAAGGTGATCAACGATGCCTCGGGGCACGCGGCGGGCGACGAACTGCTGCGCGCACTGGCCGACAACCTGGAGGGCCTGATCCGCAAAGGCGACACGCTCGCCCGGCTGGGTGGCGACGAGTTCGGCGTGCTGCTGGAGGACTGCAACGAGCAGGTGGGGCTGGAGATCGCGGAGAAGATCCGCCGCGCGGTGCGCGACTTCCGTTTTTCCTGGGAGGGCAACGCCTTCACCATCGGCGTGAGTATCGGCCTGGTCACCATCACGTCCGAGACGCCCAGCGTCACCTCGGCCCTGAGCGCGGCCGACGCGGCCTGTTACTCGGCCAAGGACCTCGGCCGCAACCGCGTGCGCGTGTACAGCCCTGACGACACCCAGCTGATGCGCCGCCAAGGCGACATGCGCTGGGTCGGGCAGGTGCACCAGGCGCTCAAGGAGAACCGGCTACAGCTCTTCTACCAGGTCATCCAGCCGCTTACCACGCCGGACCATCCGGGGCTGCACATGGAGATGCTGCTCAAGATGCGCGACTTCCACGGCAAGCTCGTGCCACCCGGCGCCTTCCTGCCGGCGGCCGAACGCGCCGGACTCACGCCGGAGATCGACCGCTGGGTGATCGGCACCACCTTCAACTGGCTGAACGGGCTGGGGCGCGCCGTGGACCAGATCGGCCTGTGCTCCATCAATCTCTCCGGCCACTCGCTGAGCGACAAGAACTTCCTCGACTTCATCCTGCACCAGATCGACACAGCCGGTGTCTCGCCGCACAAGCTCTGCTTCGAGGTAACCGAAACAGCCGCCATCGCCAATCTCACCAACGCGCGCCGCCTGTTCACCACCCTCGCGCAGCGCGGCTGCCGCTTCGCACTGGACGATTTCGGCACCGGCATGTCCTCGTAC
>Ga0129302_1002829_pt1 | contig 12196 bp, 11 predicted proteins | sample BlaSprsedimmetaG_FD_94476 | JGI IMG/M metagenome (GOLD analysis project Ga0129302, IMG submission 94476) | Hot spring sediment bacterial and archeal communities from California, USA to study Microbial Dark Matter (Phase II) - Blank Spring... | ecosystem: Environmental > Aquatic > Thermal springs... | reverse complement strand
GGCCTGTACCGCACCGAGGTGCCCTTCATGCTGCGCGAGCGCTTCCCGGGCGAGGAGGAGCAGTTCGGCATCTACCGCACGGTGCTCGAGGCCTTCGCGCCACGCCCTGTGACTCTGCGCACCCTGGACGTCGGCGGCGACAAGGCCCTGTCGTACTTTCCCGTGCAGGAAGACAACCCCTTCCTCGGCTGGCGCGGTATCCGCATTACCCTGGACCATCCCGAGATCTTCCTCACCCAGGTGCGCGCGATGATGCGCGCGAGCCAGGGCTTCAACAACCTGCAGATCCTGCTGCCCATGATCTCCTCGCTGAGCGAGCTGGTGGAATCGCAGGCGCTGCTGGATCGCGCCCGCCAGGAGCTGCTGGACGACGGGGTGATGGTCGAGATGCCCAAGGTCGGCGTCATGATCGAGGTGCCCTCGGCCATCTACATCGCCGACATGCTGGCCCGGCGCGTCGATTTCCTCAGCATCGGCACCAACGACCTGGTGCAATACCTGCTGGCAGTGGACCGCAACAATGCCCGCGTCGCCGACCTCTACCATCACCTGCACCCGGCCGTGCTGCGGGCGCTGGTGCAGGTGGTGGGCGCCTCCCGCGTCGCCGGCAAGCCGATCAGCGTCTGCGGTGAGATGGCCGCCGACCCCGAGGCCGTGCTGCTGCTGCTGGGAATGGGCGTGGACAGCCTGAGCGTGTCGGTGGCCAGCATGCCGCGGGTGAAATGGGTGGTGCGTTCCTTCGAACGGGCGCGGGCGCGTGAGCTGCTGGACCAGGCCCTGCAGATGGAGGACCCGGGCGCCATCCGCGCCATGCTCAACGGCGCCCTGGTCGAGGCCGGCCTGGGCGGGCTGGTGCGGGCGGGGAAGATCTGATGCCGTGAGGCGTATCGCGGTCGCCTTAGCGGCGACCCTTCATCATCCCCATGCCCGCAAATACCACGAAGATCGCCAGCAGGATCGCCATGCCGATGACGGCCGGCATGACGGCCCTGGTGACCACCGCCAGCACGATCCCTACCAGCATGAACACCGGAATCTCGTTGAACCAGCGGTACCACTGGTGGCCGTGGCGGTTGCGGTCGTCGCGAAAGTACATCAGCAGCACGCCGCACCAGATGTGGTAGGCGATGAGCAGGACCACCAGCAGGAGCTTGAGGTGCATCCAGCCCGCAGCGTAGGCGGCGGGGTTCATGCCGATCATCCACAGGCCGAGCACGATGGTGATGATGGCGCCCGGGGTCATGATGCCCCAGAACAGCTTGCGCTCCATGACCTTGAAGCGTTCCCTGCCCGGTATGTCGTTGCACATGGCGTGGTAGACGAACAGGCGCGGGAGATAGAAGAGGCCGGCGAACCAGGTCACCATGAAGATGACGTGGACGGCCTTGATCACCAGGAAGCTCATGCCGCTTTCTCCCCGAGCATGTCACGAATGCTGTTCTCGATGCGGTCCATGTCGAACTCGCCGAGCTTCTTGTAGATGATGCGCCCGCGGGTATCGATGAGGAAGGTGGTGGGGGTCAGGCGCACGTCACCGAAGGCCCTGGCGGCCGAGGAGTCGAGATCCAGCGCGATGGTGTAGGGCAGCTGCCGCTGGTTGCGCATGGCCAGGACCTGGTTCGGCGGGTCATACGCCATCGCCACGCCGATCACCTCCAGGCCCTGCGCGTGGTAGCGCTCGTAGAGTTCCACCAGGTGCGGCATCTCCTTCACGCAGCCCGGACAGGTGGTGGCCCAGAAGGTAAGCAGCACGGGCTGGCCCTGCAGGTCTTCCAGTACGACGGTATCGCCTTCCAGCGTTTGCAGCGTGACCTTCGGGGCCGGCGCGAGCCCGGGTTCGGAGGTCAGAAAGAGCCCGATGCCGCCGCCGATCAGCAGCAGGGCGAAAAGACCGATGAGTATGTCCTTGGTTTTCATGTTGTTCTTCAGCCGTGGTGGTGAGTCGGTGCAGTCTAGCCCGATTCCCCGGGCATGCAAATGTGACCGCGCGCGCCGGGCAAGATTCACAGCCGGTAGGCGGCCTCCACCTGCTCGCGGGTGAGCACGCCGAAGATGCGCGCGATCCCGGGCGCGATGTGGCGCTCGACGTACAGGGCTTCGACATGGCTCTCGACCAGCTGGTGACGGGCCTGCTCCATGTCGGCCTCGCGGTAGATGCCCGCCACCTGCCGGCGTTCGGCCGGGATCTTGAGCAGGTCCAGCTCCGCGCGTTCATCTTCCTCCCGGGCCCGTAACAGGTCGACCGCCGGCAGCAGGGCGACGGGGCGATGGTCGTCGTCGTCCACCAGGACCCAGCGCGGCTCGCTGGCCAGCAGCTCGGCAATGTCCGCGCGCGGGATTACGCGGGCGGCGCGCACGAAGCTGCGGTCCATCACGCTGGCCACACCGATGCGACGCAGCGCCGCCATCACCGGGTCGTTGCGGTAATCCAGGCCGCGGGCGCGCAGCAGGGTCCGGAAAACCGAGGGTGTGCGAAACAGCTCCGAGCTGGTGAGGCTGGCCGTGACGATGGCCAGCATGCCGGGGAAGATGATGCCGGGGTGCCCGGTGAGTTCCATCATGGCGGTGAGCGCCGCCAGCGGTGCCTGCAGGGTGGCTCCCATCATGGCGCCGAGTCCGAGCAGGGCGTAAAAGCCCACGCCGGACGAGTACTCGGGGGAGATGAGGGTGGCGATTACACCGAGAAAGCCGCCCAGCATGGCGCCGATGATCAGAGTCGGGCCAATCAGGCCGCCGGGGATGCCCAGCGCGACCGCCGAGGACGTGGCCAGCAGCTTGAACACGGCCACGCCGAACAGGACGCCAAGCCCCAGCTCGCCCAGCAGTGCGGCGTTGACGCTGTCGTAGCCGATGCCCATCACCTGGGGAAAGGCCAGCGCGCACAGGCCCACGATGGTCCCGGCCAGGGTGGTGCGAAGCAGGAAGTCGCGCTCGCGAAAGTAGTCCGCGGTGCGGCGCGTGAGCTGGATGAATCCCGACGAAAAACCGCCGATGACCACGCCCAGCAGGAGGATGTAGGGCAGCTCCAGCAGGGAGTTGATCTCCTGCATGGGGATGTTGAACACCGGCTCGGAACCGAACACGGCCACCGAGACCGAGGTGGCGGCCACCGCCGAGAGGATGACCGGCATGAAGCTGGCCAGCGAGTAGTCCATCATCACCACCTCCAGGGCGAAGACCACCCCGGCCAGCGGCGTGTTGAAGGAGGCGGCGATGGAGGCGGCGGTGCCGCAGCCGACCAGCGTGCGCAGGGTGTTGTTGGGCAGGCCCAGCCGCTGGCCGAGCAGGCTGCCGCTGGCGGCCCCGAGGTGCACCCCCGGGCCCTCGCGGCCCACGGACTGGCCGCTGATGATGGCGAGGGCGCCGCCCGCGAACTGCAGCAGCAGCCCCCGCAGGGACAGGTAGCCCTGGTGATAGGCCAGTCGCTCCATGACGTGGACAATGCCCACCACGTGACGCCCTCTGGCGGTCAGCTTGAACAGGATCCCGATGGCCACGCCGCCGGCTACCGGCAGGGCGAAGCGCGCCCACAGTGGCAGTCCCTCGTAGGCCTCGATGTCCCCGCCGGGCAGGAAGCCTGCCTGGGTCGACTCGATGGCCAGCCGAAAGGCGACGATCACGCCGCCTGCCAGGACCCCCGTCAGCGCGCCGAGCACCGAGAGCTGCAGGAGGGCGTCGGGACGGGAGAGATGCAGGCGCAGGTTCTCCATCGCCACCTCGAGTTGGCGGCGGCCGGACGGGAAGCGGCTGTGGCGCGACATGGAGGCATTATGCCAAAGCCGGCGCCCGCTGGCAGGACATCTGGCCGCTTTTCGAAAAGCAGCGGGATCGTCCGGGAGCCGGCGGGGCATGGGCCGGACGCCCCTTTTTCATCATCCTGCCCGGGTTGTGATACCGTGCCGTTTCGTCAAATCCTTATAAACGTTATGATTAGCGGCATTTTTCAGGCAGCAGAAGAGGTGGTTGAGGGTGATCAAGGTCGGCGTCGTCGGGGCAACGGGCTACACCGGTGTTGAGCTGCTGCGCCTGCTGGTGCGTCACCCTCAGGTCGAGGTGCTGTGCGTCACATCGCGCGGCGAGGCCGGCACGCGGGTGGACGCCATGTTCCCGAACCTGCGCGGTTTTCTGGACCTCCAGTTCGTCGAGCCCGATGCCGCCCCGCTGACCGAGTGTGACCTCGTATTCTTCGCCACGCCCAACGGCACCGCCATGCAGAGCGTGCCGGCGCTGGTCGAGGCCGGGGTGCGGGTCATCGACCTCGCCGCCGACTTCCGCATCCGGGACGCGGGCGAGTGGACGCAATGGTACGGCATGGAGCACGCCTGCCCGGAGCTGCTGGCCGAGGCCGTCTACGGCCTGCCGGAGATCAATCGCGAGGCCATTCGCAGCGCCCGCGTGGTGGCCAATCCGGGCTGTTACCCCACGGCGGTGACACTTGGCTTCCTGCCGCTGATCGAGAGCGGACTGGCCGCGCGCGGCGCCTTGATCGCCGATGCCAAGTCCGGCGTGAGTGGCGCCGGGCGCAAGGCCCAGGTCGGCACGCTGTTTTCCGAGGCGGATGAGAACTTCAAGGCCTACGGAGTCGCGGGGCACCGCCACCTGCCCGAGATCCGCCAGACCCTTTCCGCCGTGGCCGGCGAGACCGTGGGGCTCACCTTCGTGCCCCACCTGGTGCCGATGGTCCGCGGCATCCACGCCACGCTGTACACGACCGTGGCCGGCGAGGCCGACCTGCAGGCCCTGTTCGAACAGCGGTACGCGGCCGAGCCCTTCGTCGACGTGCTGCCGGCGGGCAGCCATCCGGAGACTCGCACGGTGCGCGGGGTGAACACCTGCCGGATCGCCGTCCACCGGCCGCAGGGTGGCGACACCGTGGTCGTGCTGTCGGTGATCGACAACCTCGTCAAGGGCGCAGCCGGTCAGGCCGTCCACAACCTGAACCTGATGTTCGGCCTGGACGAGGCGCTCGGGCTCGACACGCCGGCCCTGCTGCCCTGATCCGGGATGGAGCGATGAGCCTGTTCGACCTGTTCAAGCGACACGAAGGCCCGGGGTACCGGCTGCATCACCACGACCCGCTGAAAAAGCGGCTCAAGTCGCTGGTGCTGCTGGCGCTGGTGGCGGGCGGCGGCTGGGGGCTATACCAGTACGGCTACCTGAAAAGCGGGTATGACGCGCGCGGCGCGGACGAGCGCCTGTCGATCCTCAGGGAGCGGGTGGATTACCTGGAGGGGCTGAATCTGCAGCTGACGCAGCAGGTCGCCCGGCTCGAGCGCACGCGCGACATCGAGGCGGAGGCCACCACCCAGGTGTCGACCGCATTGACCGCGATGGAGACGGAGATGCTGGAACTTCGGGAGGAGCTTGCGTTCTACCGGAGTATCGTCTCGCCGTCGAAGATGGAGCCGGGGCTGCATGTCCAGCGTTTCGAGCTGGAGCGAGGCGACTCTGAGGGCCAATATCACTACAAGCTGGTGCTGACGCTGGTGCGGGGAAACAACCGCGTGGCGCGCGGCACCGTGGCCATGGAGGTGACCGGCATCGCCGATGGCCAGCCGCGAACCCTGAAGCTGGCGGAGATGGATCCGGGCGCGAAGGAGCTGAACTTCTCGTTCAAGTACTTCCAGAGCATCGAGGGAACCCTCATGCTGCCGGCCGGTTTCCAGCCCCGCAAGCTCGGGATCAGGGTCGACGCCACCGATCGTCGACTGGAAAATATCGATGCCAGTTATGACTGGAATGCCATCCTGACAGGAGAGAATGCGTAATGTGGGGACGTAAGACGACCCAACCGGGGCAGAAATTCAATGCCGCCAAGATCGACACGCTGGTAGGCCGGCACACTCGAGTTCTGGGCGACGTGAAGTTTACCGGCGGCCTGCACGTCGAGGGCTGCATCGAGGGCAACGTGATTGCCGAGGACGAGGATTCGATCCTGATCCTGAGCGAGAACGGGCTGATCAAGGGCGAGGTGCGCGTGCCCAACATGGTGCTCAACGGGAGCGTGGAAGGTGATGTTCATGCCTCCAACCGCGTGGAACTGGCCACCAAGTCGCGTGTCACCGGCAACGTCTACTACAACCTCATCGAGATGGCCATCGGTGCCGAGGTCAACGGCAGCCTGGTGCATCGCAAGGGCGGCAAGCCGCAGCTCGAGTTCAAGAAGTCCGACGAGGCCGACAAGGCCGCGGCCGGCAAGGACGGCGCGGTTCAGGGCGCCTGATTCTTGACTAAACCGCTCGGGTAATGCTAGCTTAGTCTGCAAACCCGGAAATTTTTTGGAGAGACGTGGTCATGAGTGCGACCGAGACTGCAAACGAATCCATGCCGGCGCCGCTGATCTTTACCGACGCGGCGGCGACCAAGGTGAAGGAACTGATCGACGAGGAAAACAACGACAGCCTCAAGCTGCGGGTGTTCGTCACCGGCGGTGGCTGCTCGGGCTTCCAGTACGGCTTTACCTTCGACGAGAGCATCAACGAGGGTGACACCTCGGTCGAGAACAACGGCGTGACGCTGGTGATCGACCCGATGAGCTATCAGTACCTCGTCGGTGCCGAGATCGACTACTCGGAGGGCCTGGAAGGCGCCCAGTTCGTGATCCGCAATCCGAACGCCACCACCACCTGTGGCTGCGGGTCGTCGTTCTCCGTCTGAGCCGTATCCTCGCTTGACGCGAAAAGGGGCCTTGCGGCCCCTTTTTTTGTGCCGGCCACCTTTGCCGCGCCCTATTTCAGTCGCTCGATGCCCAGTGCCCTGAGGACATACTTTTCGTAGATGGGCTCGGAGGTACCGCGCTTCATCTTCAGCAGGAAGTACTTCTCGAACGCGACCTTCGCGTAGTGTACCCACTTGCCCTTCTTGAACCAGTTGACGTTGCGCGGGCCGATCTGCGGCATGGCGACGAAGGCGGCCCCGGTGTCCCCCATGTCCGCCAGGCAGATCGCGTTCCAGGTGCCCTGGGCGTGCGGTGTCGCACCGCGCAGCTCGGCGGCGATGTTCTCCACGATGGCCGTGACCATCGACTCGATCATGTAGCCGGTCTTGGGCGTCCCGGTGGGTACGGGGGTGGTCTCCACGGGCGGGATCGCCACGCACACGCCGGCCGAGTAGATGTTGGTGTAGGTGGGGTTGCGCTGGTGTTCGTCGATGATGACGAAGCCGCGCGGATTGCACAGGCCCTCGACGGCCGCCACGGCATCCACGCCCTTGAAGGCCGGCAGCATCATGGCGTGCCGGAAGGGCAGCGTGTGCTCCTTGTGCACCTTGCCCTCGGCGTCCAGTTCTTCCACCCGCATCGTGCCGGCCTCCACGCGGGTCGTGCGCGCATTGGTGATCCAGCGGATCTGCTCCTGGCGCAGCATTGATTCCAGCAGGCCCTTGGAGTCACCCACGCCCGCCAGGCCGAGGTGGCCGATGTAGGGCTCGGAGGTGACAAAGGTCATCGGGACACGGTCGCGAAGCTTGCGCCGCTTGAGTTCGGTGTTGAGGATGAAGGCGTACTCGTAGGCCGGGCCGAAGCAGCTCGCGCCCTGCAGCGCGCCGACGATCACCGGACCCGGATCGGCGACCAGGCGCTCGAAATCCGTTCGCGACTTCAGGGCGTGCTCCAGCGTGCAGACCGATTGCGTGAAGCCTGCAGGGCCGGCGCCCTCCACCTCGTCGAAGGCGAGCTTTGGCCCGGTGGTGATGACGAGGTAGTCGTAGTCCACCGTGTCGCCGTTGGCGAGCGTCAGGCGGTTGTGTTCGGCGTCGATCGTGTCCACCCGCTGGGCGATGAAGCCGATACCCTTGCGATCGAGGTGGGAGCGGATGTCGAAGGAGATCTGTTCGGCCTTGCGCCAGCCCACCGCCGCCCAGGGATTGGAGGGCACGAACTGGAAGTCCGCGCGCTCGTTGACGACGGTGATGTCATGTGCGCCGGACAGCGCCTCGCGCAGTTCATACGCGCAGGGCATGCCGCCCGTGCCGGCGCCGAGAATGACGATGTGAGCCATGGTGCCTCCTGCCCAAGTGGCGAGGGTGGTGTGTGATGTGCGAACCGCAGCGGGTGCGCTCGATCACAGAAGCATAGCAGGGGCGGGGCGGCTGTCAGTGATCCAGGTCAGGCACCGGCGTGATGGCCCCGAGCACGGCGGCCCGGCGGGCCCCGGTGACCGAGGGCAGGTTGCCTGGTTGTCCCCGCAGGGTCTGGCGTGCGAGCCAGGCGAAGGTCATGGCCTCCACCCAGTCGGGCGGCAGGTCGTGGTCGGCGCTGGACTCCACCTGGCTGTCGGGCAGGAGCTCGCCGAGCCGTCGCATGAGCGCGTGGTTGTGTGCGCCGCCCCCGCAGGCGATCACCCGGGCCGGGTGTCCGCAGTGGCGCGCGATGGCCTCGGCGACCGTGACAGCAGTGAACTCGAGCAGCGTGGCCTGCACGTCGGCGGGCGCGGCGCCCGGTGCCCAGCAGGCCAGGTGCCGGTCCAGCCAGGCCAGGTTGAACAGCTCCCGCCCGGTGCTCTTGGGCGGCGGCAGGGCCAGGTAGGGCTCCTCCAGCAGGGTGCCGAGCAGGGCGGGAATGGGGGTGCCGCTCACCGCCCAGGCACCGCCCTGATCATAGTGGCTACCGGCGTGGCGCCGGATCCAGCCGTCCATCAGGGTGTTGGCCGGGCCCGTGTCGAAGCCGCGAATGACGCGGGCCGGGCCCGCCGGCAGGTCGGTGACGTTGGCGATGCCGCCGAGGTTGAGGATGACGCGATGTTCGTCGTCGGCACCGAGGACGGCGGCGTGGAACGCGGGTACCAGCGGTGCCCCCTGTCCGCCCAGCGCGATGTCCCGGCTGCGAAAGTCGGCCACCGTGGTGATGCCGGTGACGGCGGCAATGCGGCTCGCATCGGCGAGCTGGAGCGAGAAGGCCTCGTCGCCCGACGGGGCATGGCAGACGGTCTGGCCGTGGCTGCCGATGGCGCGGACGTCGGTTGCGGACACCCCGGCCGCCGACAGCAGATGCCGGGCGGCCTCGCCGAACCGGGTGCCCAGGGCGGCGTGGAGGTGTCCGATCTCGGTGACCGGCCCTTGCCAGTCGGGTGCGAGCAGCTGCTCGAGGCGTGCGTGCAGGTCCCGCGGGTAAGGGTGGTTGAGGGCATGGCGGAGTCGGGGCCGCTCGCCGGTGAAGTCCACCAGCGCGGCATCGATCCCGTCCATGCTGGTGCCGGAGATCAGCCCGACGTAGAGCGCTGTCACGAACTCAGGGCGTCACGGACCCGGCGGTGCCGCCTTGCGCCAGTTGCACGCGCCGGACGGTATCGAGCTGGGCGAACAGGGGCGCCGCGTGCTCCTGGAAGCGGGCGATGACGGCTTTGGGCAGGGGTTCGGCCGTCGGCAGCTTGATGGTCAGCGGGTTGCGATGCACGCCGTTGACGAGGAATTCGTAATGCAGGTGAGGCCCGGTGGCCAGGCCCGTCATGCCGACGTAGCCGATGATCTGTCCCTGCTTGACGCGGGTGCCCACGCCCACGCCGCTGCGGAACTTCGACATGTGCGCATACAGGGTGCTGTAGGTGGCGCCGTGCTGGATGATGACGGTGTTGCCGTAGCCGCCCTTCACACCGCGGAACGTGACCTTGCCATCACCCGCCGCCTTGATGGGCGTGCCGGTGGCGGCCGCGTAGTCCACGCCGCGGTGCGGGCGCTTGACGCCGAGCACGGGGTGGTGGCGTTCGGGCTGGAAGCGCGAGCTGATGCGGTGGAAGTCAACCGGGGCGCGCAGGAAGGCCTTGCGCATGCTGCGGCCGTCTTCGCTGTAATAGCCGGCACGGGCGCCCTCGCCATTGAAGTAGGCGGCGCGGAAGGTCCGGCCCTGGTTGATGAACTCGGCGGCGAGGATACGCCCGTCGCGCAGCTTCTCGCCGTCCCGGTAATATTCCTCGTAGAGCACGCTGAACTGGTCTCCGGCGCGGATGTCCAGCGCGAAGTCGATGTCCCAGCCGAAGATGGTGGCCAGTTCCATGATCAGGTTCTGGGAGAGCCCGGCCTGGAGCCCGGCCTCGAACAACGAATAGCGGATGGTACCGGCGGCCCGCGCCTCGCGTACTTCCAGGTCGCGTACCGTGGTCTCGGCGTGCAGGCCGCTATCCTCGCGCCAGATGCGCAGGCGCTCGGCGTCGTTCAGGTCGTAGACGAGTTCCTCGAGGCCGCGCTCGCCGCGCCTCACGCGCAGTACCTGGCCCGGATGGACCGACGTCAGCGCACGGGTGGCGTCGCCCAGGGCCATGATGGGCGCGAGCTGGCTGTGCATCTCGAGGCGGCTGAAGATCGACGACAGGGTGTCGCCTCGCTTGACGACCACTTCTTCCCAGGTCGCGCGCCCCTCGGTGGCGGCCTCGATGGCCGGCGTGGCGACGGGGACGGCGGCCGGCGGCAGGGGCAGGCCCAGCGTCACCCGTTCGCCCAGTGCCTGAATTCCGTTATCATGCCCACCCTCGGAGGTCGGCACCGCCAGCACCAGGCGCTGGCTGGAAGGCGTGTTGTTCGCGCTGTCATGCGTGGCGGCGAGCACCGCGCCGAGGACGATGGAGCCGGCGACGAACGCCGCCGCGCGCAGACGCCAGTGCGTGCGCAGTGGGCGGCGGCGGGTGGCCCCGGCGGTCGAGCGCGACTTATAGTCACGTTTCAAGAATGATCGGTAATGCACGGAAAACACTCCGTTTTTTTGGAAACATAGCGCGCCAGCCGCCGATGGTCAATGGCAGCGCGTCGCATTTTAACCTGTGTGTGCACAGAGTACGAACCGAATCGCACCCAACCCAGGAGCATTTTGATGACGGCTCATGACGAGGCGCTGGCGCTCATTCGCCGGGGCGCCGAAGAAATTCTGGTGGAAGAGGAGCTCGGCAAGAAGCTGGAGACCGGCCGCCCGCTGCGTATCAAGGCGGGGTTCGACCCCACCGCGCCGGACCTGCATCTCGGCCACACCGTGCTGCTCAACAAGATGCGCCAGTTCCAGGAGCTGGGTCACGAGGCGCTGTTCCTGATCGGCGACTTCACCGGCATGATCGGTGACCCCACGGGCAAGAGCGCGACGCGCCCGCCGCTCACCCGCGACGAGGTGATCGACAACGCGCGTACCTACGAGCAGCAGATCTACAAGATTCTCGATCCGGAGAAGACCATCGTCATGTTCAACTCGTCCTGGATGGGCGAGATGGGGTCGGCGGAGATGATCCAGCTCGCCTCCCGCCATACCGTGGCGCGCATGCTCGAGCGCGACGACTTCCACAAGCGCTACAGCTCCGGTCAGCCGATCGCGATCCACGAATTCCTGTATCCGCTGATCCAGGGCTACGACTCGGTGGCGATGCGGGCGGACGTCGAGCTCGGCGGCACCGACCAGAAATTCAACCTGCTGGTGGGCCGCGAGCTGCAGAAACAGTACGGGCAGGAGCCCCAGGTCGTGCTCACCATGCCGATCCTCGAGGGGCTGGACGGCGTGCAAAAGATGTCCAAGTCGCTCAACAACTACATCGGTATCGCCGAGCCGGCCGAGGAGATGTTCGGCAAGATCATGTCGGTGTCCGACGACCTGATGTGGCGCTATTTCGAACTGCTGTCCTTCCGGCCGCTGGAGGAGATCGCCGGGTTCCGCCGGCAGATCGAGGAGGGTGCCAACCCGCGCGACATCAAGTTCCTGCTCGGCGAGGAACTGGTGGCGCGCTTTCACAGCCCCGCCGACGCGGTGCGGGCGCGCGAGGCCTTCGTCGCCCGCTTCCAGAAGGGCCAGATGCCCGACGACATGCCCGAGCTCACCCTCGCGGTCGGCGCCGAGGGCATGCCCGTCGCCAATGCGCTCAAGGAGGCGGGCCTGGTCGCCAGCACTTCCGAGGCCATTCGCATGCTCAAGCAGGGGGCGGTGCGCATCGACGGCGAGCGTGTCGAGGACCGCGGGCTGGTGCTCGAGGCGGGGTTCACCCACGTCATGCAGGTGGGCAAGCGACGCTTTGCCCGGGTCACCACGGCCTGATTCAAAAAAAGTTCATCCGGGTGCTTGACGCCCGGTTCGCAGGCCCTATAATGCGCCCCTCGCTTCGACGGCAAACACAGCGCCGGGGCGGGTCAACGGCGGCACCGTCTGTTGACAAGCCAAGTCGGTCTGGCTCATACTTGACCGTCTCGCTGACACGGTTTCAGCGAAGCTCTTTAACAACTAAGTGAAACAGTT
>Ga0129302_1002821_pt1 | contig 12217 bp, 15 predicted proteins | sample BlaSprsedimmetaG_FD_94476 | JGI IMG/M metagenome (GOLD analysis project Ga0129302, IMG submission 94476) | Hot spring sediment bacterial and archeal communities from California, USA to study Microbial Dark Matter (Phase II) - Blank Spring... | ecosystem: Environmental > Aquatic > Thermal springs... | reverse complement strand
GTGGTGTTGTTTCAATGCCTCTTTGAACTAACACCATGATTCATCATGGTGGTTACAGCATTAACGAAACATATCCAAAGCCGTTTTAACGGCTTCTTAATAACCCCGTGATCGGTTACGATTCGTGTTCAGCTTTCAACCCCTGGTAATCAACCAGACCATTGGCGACATATTTTTGCAACAGCTCATCAAAAATGGCATGGTCGAAGTTTTGGGCCGCCAGATTGGCGCTGAAAATCATCAGGCTTGCCAGAAAAATAAGTGTAATAATAATTCGCATGTTATCCTCCGGTTTGTTTTCATCATTTTTCATCATTTCATGTTAACGGATTCAATATACAAAATCTTTTCGCGAAAAACTGTAAACAGGATTACATTCGGTTGATTATTTTTGGTCTTGAAATGAAAGTTCACTCAAAAAGCTTTGAACTACGAATTTCACGAATTTACACGAAATGATTTAAAGCATAAAATCAGAATTTGTGAAATTTGTGCAATTCGTGGTTTTTAAAATGGGTTCGGACGATCATTCCACCACTGTTCCGCCGCAGCTTGAACCCGCTCCCGCGGTGCAGCCATAGCAGTGCAATCCAGTGACAATCTGTCTGCTTCGCAATTCTTCAAAATCAAATTCATTGATATGATCGGGTGCGCCGTGATTGCAATTCAATTCCAGAATCTGGTTAAAATCGCAATCGTAGAGCGAGCCGTCCCAGCCGACGGAAAGGGTGTAGCGGCACATCACACCCGCCGCTGCCTGTGGATTGTAAGCCGCAATCAGCCGCTGAATATAGGATTCGTAATTTCCTGTCTTGACCAGAAAATCACGAAAGCGCCCAATCGGCATGTTGGTGATGGTAAACAAATGATTGAATCGAATGCCGTGCCTCTGCCATAGTTCCCGTTTAAAATCCGCTTCGATTCCCGCCTGGGACGGCGGCAGAAATGCGCCCGCAGGGTTATAAACCAGGTTCAACAACAATTCTGTCGTCTCGTCTCCAAAACCCAGCGTATTCAGTTTTTTCAGCGCCTGAATCGACCTGTCGAAGACACCCTTGCCTCGCTGCGTATCGACAAAACGCTTGGAGTAGTAAGGAAGCGATGCGATCACCTGCACCCGCTGGTCGGCATAAAATTGCGCCAAATGTTCGAATTTCGATTCCAACAGAATGGTGAGATTGCAGCGCACCATCACCTGCCGCTGTAACGCAGCGGTTTCTTTGAGGAACCACTCAAAATGGGGATTCATTTCCGGAGCGCCGCCGGTAATGTCCACTGTCGGTATTTCGCTGGCGCGTAAAATCTCCAGACACGATTCCAGCGTTTCTTTGCTGATGATTTCAGTGCGGTGCGGTCCGGCCTGCACATGGCAATGTTTACAGGTCTGATTGCACAGGTAGCCGAAATTGATTTGCAATACCTCGATGCCTGTGCTGGTCAGCGGAAACAGATTGCTTTCCTTAAGGGCGTCATCAAAATTATTAAATTGACAATCCGGATTTTCTGTTGCTTTATTCATGGTTTTGTTCCTTAAATTATGTTGAAATTACTCCATCAAAAATAAATTTAACCGGTGTGCAATGCCTTTACACGTGGCAGTGAAATCCACCTGTCCGCCTTTGGAGGATATAGGGATTGCACTCCCGATCCTTATAAATCAGAAGTTATATTGCACCGAGTTTTTTTTCAACATTGCGCATTTGCACGCCATGCACCAATGATGCGCCGCCTCGAATCGCAGCAGCCACATGAACCGCTTCCATCATCTGTTCTGGATTGGAACCTTTTTCGAGGCTGGCCTGGGTATAAGCATCGATGCAGTAGGGGCATTGAACAGCATGGGCAACCGCCAGAGCGATCAGCGCCTTTTCCCGTTCCGATAATGCGCCTTGCTGAAAAACTTCACCGTACCAGGCAGAAAACTTTTTCCACAGTTCCGGTGCGTCTTCACCAATTTCGGCAAATTTTACCAGGTCATCAGGGCTGTAATAGGTCTCCATTTTTACCTCCATCTTACAATTTTTTGTCAATTGATTGTTAACTATAGAAACATTATTTAAATTTATAAAACTTTGCCAATGTATCGGGCGATGCTCCCAACGCCCAGGCGCTCTGCAGCGCCCAGCTTCGAATTGAATTTAAAACATAACCTTCCTCGATCCAGCGACGGGCCGATGTGTTCATACGCTGAGGCAGAATTGCGATTTTGCCATACTGCTTCAGCCGCTTGCTAAAATCCATGTCTTCCATCAAAGGAATTTCTTGATAGCCGCCCATTCGTTCAAAAATTTCCCGCCGAACGAAAATTCCCATATCCCCGAACAGCCACTTGAGCAATCGATTTTTTCGATTGGATAAAAATTCAACTAATCGAAATTGCCAACCAGGCTGGTCTAAATTATATTCGAATCCACCACCGACAACACTCGCATCAACCAGCACCTGTTTCATGGCTTGAATTGAATCCAAATGCGGACGACAGTCAGCGTGCAGAAACCAGAAAATATCTCCCTTTGCCGCCTCTGCTCCGCGATTCATTTGAATTCCGCGCCCCGGCGGGGTTTGAATAACCTGGCAGACTTTTTCTGCCGCAGCAACCGTATTGTCTTTGCTGCCGGCATCGGCAACAATTAGTTGAAGGTGATTGTCCATCTGCAATAAATAATTAAGTAGAGAATAGATATTGCTCTGTTCATTCAACGTTGGTATGATGATTGAAATGGATATATTATTCAAATTGCGTATCATGGGGCTGAACCCTTTTCGATATAATGATTTTTCTTAATAATTCATAATTGCCGGGATTGAAGCGCAACACTTCGTTGTCAATCAGCCAGGCGGGCAATAGATTGATTTTCAAACTTTTCAAACGCTTGTGCTCGGTTTCAAATGATGTGATCTTGATTTCACACTCTGGAAATTCCTGTGCCACTTTTTTTATCATATCCATATAGATATTCAGGGACAGGCAATAATCGTCGATAATAAGTTCAATTTTCATGAGATTGCTCTGGTAAAGCAGGTTTTGGTGCATTTTCATTTATTTTCAAATTTTACGAATAATATACAAATACAATATCTGAAATTCTGTAAAATGGATTACAAAAGTAGAAAAAGAGAATAATTTATTTTTAATTTTGTTGAGAAAATTTCTGGTGTTATAATGTGACGGTAAAAATTTGCAGATTTAGCGTGCAATTTTTTCTAATTCTTTTCTATCGATGAGATATATGTATTTAGACTCGATCCTGATAAGCCCAGACCTTTTAAATGAATTCAGCACCATACTGGTCATCTCTCGGGTTGCGCCGACTAGATTTGCAATTTCCTGTTGGGATAGTTTGATGTTGATTCGTGTTCCATTTGTTGTTTCTCTCGGATGTTGCTCGAACAGGCGCAACAGCAGTCGCGCCAGACGGGACGGGACATCTCGAAATAACAGCTCTTCAATTCGGGATTCGATCTGGCGCAAACGTAGTCCCATCAACTTGTTCAATTTGAATGAAAGCTCGGGTTTGTTGATAGCATATTTTTCAAAATCCCGGCGTTTCATCATGCAGATGATACTATCTTCCAAGGCGATGGCAGCGGTTTCCCGAGGAGAGTCATCAAATAATCCAAGTTCCCCAAAAATTTCACCGGGCTCAAGCAAAATGATTGTAAATTCTTTACCTGACTCGTCGATCCTGGAGATTTTTACCCGACCTTCTTTTAAAAAATATAGATTTTCATCGGGGTCACCAGCCAAATAAATTGGTTGTTTTTTCTTTACCACATTATCGATTAGCACATCTTTCAGTGATATCATTTCTTCTGCTGAAAACGTTTCCAGCAAATTGAATTTTTTCAAATACCAGAGTTTAGTATGCTTCATTAAAAACCACCAGATTGGTTTTAGTTCGAAAAAAAATTGAATTTAATAATTTATTGGTTCCGCTTGTTTGTTCAATCCAGTTTTCTCTTCCGTCTATGGTTTTAATGATAATGCCACTTTCACCAACAAGCCAACCGGTCAAGTTATCTACGAAATGTATCGAATAAAAGGACTTCCATATCGTATCAATCGTTTTGGGAACCTGCAATGTTTTCCGGAACGATTTCTGTTAGTGTAGATTTTCGTGCAAGTTTGGTATTTTCAAAATTTAAAAATTCGTTATCTCCCGCGTCGAATTTTTTGGTATATTTGATTGCGCTTTCGGGACAGTTGTTTACACATTGTTGCGATGCCAATATACCCAAAATTGAACAAGAAGAAAATATGACCCTTTGATTGCCACAACCATATCCCGATCAATAAAAAAAATATGAAGGTGACGATGCTTTCGGTAATTACTTTTTAAGCCTTCTTTTCCATGTTTCAATCCTTTTCTGTTTCGGGTTCCTTTTCTTGTTTTGTATGAAGCCTAATCTATAAACAGCGAAGTTGGAGTTATGCGTAATCAATTATTGGCAAAATTCTGGTTGAAGCATAAGAGAGCCAATTGAATATTTATTTGGGTTCGATAAATATTTTTTACCGGTTTCCGCCAGAGAATGTCAATGAATAATATTGTTAATTTCAGGTGGAATCTTATGATTCATAACAATATAACAAACTATTTACGATATTGCAAGAGCTAATATTTTTAACTCACAACTCCTCAGTGGTTGGCAAACAGAAACCACTGAACTGGTTCCATTTTTTTTGTGATCAAAATCCATTCGAATAAATTCGGGTGTTCATCCAACATTTTCATTGAAATGGGGAGTTGTATCAAAAGTCTAAAAAATTATTGATACTTTTTGTAGTAGTAGCGAATTTATTCGCTTTATAAACGACTAAAGTCGTTACTACGGAAGGACTTTTGATACAGTCTCATCTCATAACTTCTTTGTTATTAATAAAGGAAGGCACTCTGGTCTTCGCAGGAGTGCCATCCATTAACGGCTTCTTTGTCTGTTTTACAGGACTCGAATAAAATGCACGATATTTTAAAACTATTTCAATGGTTTCCCTTTTTGGCATTGACGATGATTGAGTTTTACTATGGTCAAAGTTATCGCTTGATTTTTATGTAAAGAATGATTATCATAAAGGAAAAAAGGAGTCGCCGTGAAAGAAAACACACTCCGCATAAAAACAATCATCCTGATGTTGGGTTTACTGGGGCTGATAATTGTCATTTGTTGCTGTGAAAAGGGTCCCACTAAACCCACGCTGGTGACATCTGAAGAGGTCGAAAACATCCCGTTCGACCGGCTGCAGGGCAAAATCTACTTTCGCCGCTTTAATCCGGAAACACCGGAGCTTTATTATTTTATGGCGCTGGACGCAGAGAAAAAGACCTTAACCGGGCTGGCGCAATTTGATATGTACGTGCCCACCAATTTAGCCCTTTCGCCGAACGGCGAACACTTGTTGTTTTCCTATTACATTTTGAAAGGAATTACTCTGACGTTTGCATGGCAGCTTTATGTTATGGAAATTAACAGTTTAGCCATCCGCAATGTAGCGCCCAGCGAATTCAATGACAGTTACAGCGCCTGGTCGCCGGGCGGCGACATGATCTCTTTTTGGTCCAACCGGGATTTGAAATCAGCGATCTGGCTGACTGATTTTCCCGAAGATTCTTCCCGTTTGCTGATCGAGGTCGCCGAGATCGCACGAACCAGATGCGCCTGGCTGCCGGATGGCGCGCAACTGGTCTATTCCGATACTGATTCAAATCAATCCGCGGTGCTTATATTGCTCGAACTGGAAACCTGGGACAAACAAACGATTCTCCGGGAAGATGAATCATCCGAACTCATCGTGTATAAACATTTGAGCATAGCGCCGGATGGCAAACAGATCGCATTTGTCAAAGCCTACGCCGGCGGTTACGATGAACTGTGGATCATGAATCTGGAAAGCCGCGAAACGCTGCGTCTGACAACCGGCGAATCGGATTGGCATCCGGTTTGGTCGCCGGATGGTTCGCAGATCATTTTTTCGCGGGGGTATGCGCTTTATCTGATCAAAGCGGATGGAACGGAATTAGAACGGGTAACCCGCGGCAAGGGCCTGGATGAATTTCCCACCTGGGGAAAATGATATTATGCTGCGGTTTAAAATCGAACAAGTTGGATCGTAAGCGATCACAGGGATAAATAATTCTCACGCAAAGACGCGAAGCCGCAAAAGCAACGCTGCGGTTTGGTATCAACCCGGACCGTGGCTAAGATGAGCCGGCAAGTTGTTGCATGCTGGAAATTTGAGCTTCATTGCCCAGAACGTAAAGGATAATACCTTGAGTGAGCCGGGTATTACCGGGCGGATTGACCACAATTTTCCCGTCCGGATTTTTGACCCCGATAACGGTAGCGCCATCGGTTTCCGCTTTAATATTAGATTCCCGCAGTAATTTATTGATGAGTGAACTGGAGGCGTCAAGTTTTATTTCTTCGATTTTTAATTCCAATTCCTGGCTTTGAACCATCACTTCTAAAAAATCGACTATGCCCGGGTCCAGCATCAACCCCGCCATTCGTTTACCGGCAATTGAATAGGGAGAAACGACTTTATTGGCGCCGGCGCGCAACAATTTTTTTGAGCTGGACTCATCCACTGCACGGGCAATAATTCTGATGTTCGGGTTCTGTCCCCGAGCAGTCAGGGTTACATAAACATTGTCGGCGTCATGCGACAACGAGGTGATCAATCCGTGCGCGTGCCTGACACCGGCTTTTTCCAGAACCTCATCCTCGGTGGCGTCCCCTTGAATAACCAACAAACCCTCATCTTTTAGTTCCGCAATTTTTTGCTCATCGTTTTCAATAAGCACAAATTCTTTGCTGGCATTTTTTAAATTGTTAACGATTTCATCTCCGGTTTTTCCATAGCCGCAGACGATAATATGATTTCTCAATTTACTGATTTTTTTTTCCATTTTTTTGCCTTTGAAAAAATTTTGGATAAATCCTTCAATAATATATGCTGAAAAATTGGCGATGGCGTATCCACCGACGCCGATCCCGAAAATAATGATGATGATAGTAAATGCTTTTCCGGTTGGAGTAAGTTCTCCGACTTCTCTGAATCCCACGGTTCCGATGGTAATTACAGTCATGTACAGGGCGTCAAAAGGGCTCCAACCCTGAATCAAAATATATCCCACGGTTCCGATGATCACGACCGTTACCAATAACAAAAACGCGATGATAAAGGGTTTTGCCATGCTTGCAACCTGAATGCTATGTAAAAAGTTGAAAAGGTAGATAGATTACTGACGCCATTGTTTGATAATTAAAATATGTTACCTGTTGTCAAATTTATTAAATTACAAAAGTGATAACATTTATTGTCTCAACCAAAGCCATGGCATCGGTTTGCAATTTCTCCGGTAACTGAAGTTTTACTGTTTTGTAAATATTTGATTTGACATTTATTGTATTTTTTCTTATTTTTCGATGTAATTTCATTTCGAACGATTTCTTCCCAACAGTATGAAAAATAAAATGGAGGATCGATGCGATTGTCAAAGCATTTATTTGTGTATTTGTTTGTGCCTGTTTTGTTCATCTGCGGCTGCAGAACCGGCAGCCACGAATTCAAGTTTTCGCGATTCAATGCAAGTTTTTTTGCCATCCACACGCCAGAGTTTCCCGGCGCCCGGATGTTAACCAAAAACGATCTGCCGCCAGAACAGCGCCGCTATTTTGATGAAGAGAATGCGAAGCTGCAATTAATATTGGACATGAATCAAAACGGCGTACCTGAATATATCATCTGCGGCGTTTCTGATTCGATGTTGCACCGCGACCAAAAAGGCGCATACTTCATTGCCATGTTTGAACAAACCGAAGCCGGGATTCAGCGCCGCTATTTACAGCGGTTATGGGAAGCGCCGGTAAACCTGCAACCATCGGACAACCATCCGAATCCCAGTGTGGTACTGTCTTTCGCGTTTCACACCGATTTTGCGGCTGAGATCTATTTTGAGGACAATGAATACCGGCTCGACAAATGGTTCGAAGAACCGGAAGAGTTTTAATGTTTCATTTTAACTCACATCTCACTCGTCGGCAATTTAACACCTCAAACCGCGGTGTCATTGGATAAAGATTCAATGCGCCGGTTCTACAAATTGCGGTCTTTCGTCGCTGTTGGCAATTTGCCAAACGATACCAAATACCAATCTGGCGATTTGCGCCATTTTTTCGGGAATGATTTTCTCGACGGTGTCGGTTGGTTTGTGATAATCCTCATGCATCCCGGTGATAAAGAACAGATAGGGAATCTGTTTCCTGGCAAACGACATGTGATCGCTACCGCCGCTCATTCTTGTTTCGTCGGCAAATTTGTAGGAGATTCCCACGCTTTCATTTGCTTGTAGCAGCGCCTGTTTCAAATTCGGGCTGCGGCTCCAGCCGTAAACACTGACTGCACTGGTGTCGTTCCTGCCGATCATGTCCAGATTGATCATAGCCACGGTCTGTTCAAGCGGAAATAGCGGATCGGTGCCCACATAATAACGGGAACCAAACAATCCCTTTTCTTCACCAGCAAAGGTCATGAACAGGATAGAGCGACGTGGTCGCTGTTCGCAAGCAGTAAAGGCTCTGGCAACTGCCATGACACCGGCAGTTCCCGATGCGTTATCATCGGCGCCGTTGTAAATAGTTGTGTCGTCAGCAGCGCCGACGTGGTCGTAATGTCCGCCAATGACAATTAATTCTTGCTTCAGCTTCGGATCAGCCCCCTCCAAGTAACCGACCACGTTTTGGGTTTGGTATTCATCGGCTTCCAATTGGGTGTTCATGGTAACGGTGACGCCGCGTAATTCAAAGGATTGCGGTACCAGGGTTTCATCAATTTGTTGATGGATTTGCTGCATGGTCCGGTCCGAAACCGAGAACAGGGTCTCGGCTAATTTTTTTCCGATCTGGGCGACCACGATTTTATTCTCCTCTTTTTCTCCCAATGTAAACGGAATAGCATCTTCCGGGACATTCTTCATTAAAGATGGCCAGACATTGGGCGGGCGCCGAAAGCGGCGAGTGGGATTGGTCACGTAAATGAATCCAACTGCGCCGTGATCAATCGCATTCAATACTTTGTTGACGAGCTTGCTGTGATCGGTTTTTTTTACGCCATCGAAGACGCTGGAACTGTCATTTTCCTGAGGTTCATGGCTGAAGGCGAGAACGATTTTGTCCCTGACGTCCATATACTGATAATCATCGTAGCCCAATTCCGGCGCAGTGATGCTGTATCCCACAAAAACCACCGGCGCCGTAACCTGTCGATTGGCGGTTAAATAGACCGGAACAAAATCATTTTTAATTTGCTGAGGGAAAGACTCACCATTAATCGTCACTATGAAGCTCTGGTTTTCCGGTCCCTCGAGCCGGGTTTTCAACAGCGGAAAATTTTGGTAATATCCGTTTGCAGTTGACACTGTCTGGAGTCCACATGTTTCAAAGTAATTGGCAATGTATTCAGCACACTGGTCGAGCTCCTCGCTGGGAGTGTTTCGTCCTCGCATCGCATCCGACGCTAAAAAAGCCACGTGCTGATACATTGTGTCGGCTGAAATGGCTTCAAATCCCTGCATGGGGATGGTGGTGGTTTGGGCTGTTGATAATGAAACACAAACCAGGGTCAAACAAACCGTGGCAACTAAACAACAAATTCTTTTTTTCATCTGAGCCTCCTTAACTTGTCGAAAATTGATTTTTCTGGTTTGGAAAAACTGAGTTTGGTTTTAAAATGATGTTCAAGTACGGATGGGATCTTCTCCAGACTGCTGATTTCAAAATCATGATAGGGATAGCGGGCATTCAAGGCGATATGCTGATTGTTAAACCAGATTGTCCACAAGCCTACCTGTTTGGCGCCAATGATGTCATATTCATAATCGTCGCCCACCATGACCACATTTTCCGGTTCAAGTTTAAGCTGGATCAAAATTTGGTTGAAGTAGCTCGGTGACGGTTTTGAGCTATGCAACTCATGAGGCGTAAATACATTGGCAAAAAAACCGTTCAAATTTACGCGCTCCAGCGCCTGACGCACCAGCTCGCAGTTGGAATTGACAGCGTTGCTGACTAAAGTCAGTGTGAATTTTTCTGACAGCAACGAGAGCACGTGCCCGGCGCCTTCAATGGCTTCAACATGATTCCATTTTGCCATCGGTCCTTGCTGGTCAGGAAAGACCTTCATGACGGTATTGCCCCAATCAAACAGAAGCGATCTGATTTCAAATTTGATATTTTTCAACGCCTGCGACAGATCGATGCTCATCGGCTTAGTTCCTACTGAATGATGATAACAACATACAAATTTGATCCTGAACATCCAAAACAACCTGAACGCTGCACAGAAAATTGTTGAACATGGTGGAAAAAATAAGGGTTTCACAGTCGGCGGTTTCAGCGTAGCCGGAAAGGCAACGGACATTGGAGATGGTTCCGGTTTTGGCAAAGATTTTTCCCTCAGCCACGGTTCCCTTTAAACGATAGCCGATGGTGCCGTCAACGCCGGCAATCGGCAGACAATCGCGGTAAATATCGCCAAGCGGGTGAAAGTGCATCCGGCGAAATATTTTCACCAGATAAGCTGGCGAAACGTAATTGTACCGGCTCAATCCGCTCCCGTCCTTGAAACCATAATAATTTTCCTCCAATCCCAATCGTAACAAAGTTCTCTTCAACACCTTTTCACCGCTGGCAAAACTGCCGCCCTCGCCGAAATGATGCCCCAGCAATTTGATCAGACTTTCAGCATACAGGTTCTGTGATTCCTTCATTAAAATTTTAAGAATTTCCTCGAGTGGGATTGAAAAATGGGAAAATAATTCAGTTCCCGGTTTCAGTCTCTCAGCATCGTCGATATCATCTCCGTCCAGTACATCGCCGCTAACTTCTATGCCCGAGTTGATCAGTTCACGCTTCAACGCGCTGACAAAAAAAAGTGTGGGATTGTGCACCGACATTCGCTGTCGGATTTTATCGCCGGGTGAGATATTGCCACTAATAATTATTTTATTTGAAAAGGGTGGTCGATCAAAGTCGAGCTTAGTCAGTTCCGAGTCAATAGACACTTTTGATACGATATCTAAAAATTCAAATTCAGGCGAAATGGCGATGTTGATGCTGTCACCGGCGCTGTCGGCTTCGATAGTGATGGTGGTGAAATTTTCATGATACATCAATCCGCCGACTTCTGCTGCATAAGAATAGGGCAGGTTGTCAACTGTCCAGCCGTAGCCGATGGGCTGGTCATCAAAAATATCATCGATGCCGATAATATCGCCCTCTATTTTTTCAATGCCCAGGCCGCGCAGCGAATCCGCCCACGGGCTGAAAACAAGACACGGATTTTCTTTCTTGCAGAGCCGATAGCTGATTGAGGGATCGCCGCTGCCGATGATGATCAAATCGCCTTTTAGTATTCCGGAATCGATGCTCCCGTTGGTGAATATTTTGGTCTCATATCTGAAATCCGGTCCCAGATTGAGTAAGGCTGCCGCAGATGTTAATATTTTCTCGTTGGAAGCCGGCATCATCAGCGTATTGGCGTTGTGCGAGAATAAAATTTCTCCGGTCTCAGCCGATTGTACCATTATGCCGACAACAGCCGTTTTCAATTCAGGAATGTTAATCTGTTGAAAAATTTGTCGCGCCAATTCTTTTTCGGGTTGCTGAATCGATGTGCGGGGTTGATAGGTTGCAGCGCAGCCGCTCAACAGAATGAACAAAAGCAGCGTCAATAAAATTCGGATTTGAGGGAACATGGTTACCTTTCTTGTTTTTATTTAAAGGAATGGTTTTTGGTTAAAGCGATTTTTTTTACTCTATCACCGAATAAGTATTGATCCCCAGCTAAATCCGGACCCGAAAGCGACCAGGACGACATAGTCGCCAGCTTCAATTTTGCCCTGAGATAACGCCTCGTCTTTCAGCGTCGACAAATCTTCGCTCAACAATACCGGCGCGCTCCCGAATCCAGGCATCGTTGGTGTCGATGATTTTTTCAAGGTCAAAGTTGGTAACTACTTTTTCTGGCACATAAAATCCGGTTCCGCTAATTCGGGCTGTTCGCATCCCTTGCTTCAGGTTAAGAAAAATTTCTTTAATAGTTCAGCACTCTTAACTAATAATGTCATTCCGGCATGTTTTTAGCCGGAATCTCCTGAATATATGTGCAAATTAATATTTAAAAGTTCTATTATTGAGATTCCGGCATTCCGCTTCG
>Ga0129302_1002816_pt1 | contig 12227 bp, 5 predicted proteins | sample BlaSprsedimmetaG_FD_94476 | JGI IMG/M metagenome (GOLD analysis project Ga0129302, IMG submission 94476) | Hot spring sediment bacterial and archeal communities from California, USA to study Microbial Dark Matter (Phase II) - Blank Spring... | ecosystem: Environmental > Aquatic > Thermal springs... | reverse complement strand
GCTAACGCCCCACCAGATGCTTAAAGGGACTTCAATCTATATTGAACCAGCTCCTTGAAGACCTGCGACCCGCGCACCAACCACCAGATGCTTAAAGGGACTTCAATCTATATTGAAGACAACCGCATAATTGAATTCAGAAAGCAGGAGGCCGATCACATAATTGACGCCTCTGGCCACCTGGTGATGCCCGGCCTGGTCAATATGCACACCCACGTGCCCATGACTTTCCTGAGAGGGGTTGCGGAGGACCGCCCCCTTCAAGACTGGCTGTCTCAGGTGGTGTGGCCCAGAGAGGCCAAGTCATTCACAATCTATTGTATGCCGCCAAAGGAAGTGATGTGGCATACACTGTCGTAAACGGGGAAGTGGTAGCTAAACAGGGCCGGTGTTTGCAGGTGGATATCAGTGAGGTTTTCACCCGTCTGATCAAAGAGATGGAAAAACGTGGAGTCCTTTAGTGATTGCCCGGCGTATTGCCAGGGTTCCCGGCAGAAAACCCCAAAACGCCAGCAGAGCCAGTCCAGGGTTACCCGTTATTATGTCAAAAATCTCAAAACACAGGAAGATTGTGGCATAAACCGCTAAAACCTTCCATTGAGCCTGAAAACTAAGTTTCCATGTGGATTTCCAGAGATGGCGGTGGCGGTATGTGAAAATCCACGGAAACGGCAACAGCCTCATCAGCAGGAATGAAGGGAATATCACCAGAAACATGGCGGGAGCCCAGAAAATAGACAGAAGGGAAATTCCTGCAAACAGAGCTATGATGACAGTCAATGCCAGACTGGAAAACATCATGAAGGTCAGATAATCCTTGAGAAGTCTGGCAGGAGAACTCCTGAAATCCATGGATATTTGAGCTGACACATAAAGGAAGGTTAACAGGAAAAAGGGGTAAAAAATTTCGTGAACGCCTATGTAAAGACCTGCGTAGAGCACAGCAAACCCAAAAGTGAATGGAAGCATGCGGTCAAATGAAAACTCCACATAATCACGCAAATTCATCTTCTCCCCCCCATCATACCGGACATGTTCATGGCCTTGAGTTTTTTCATGTCCATACCTCTCATACCTTTAGGCAGTTTGCCTTTCTTAAGTTTGCCCATCATCTGCTTCATGGTCATGAATTCCTTAATGAGGGCTTTTACCTCCCGCGCCTCACACCCACTACCGCGGGCTATGCGTTCAATCCGGGATTGTGAAAGAATATCCGGATGTTGACGCTCTCTGGCGGTCATGCTGTCTATAATGACTTTGTATTTTTTCAGCTTGGTTTTAAGGTCACCTACGGTCTTCGGGTCCAGGTCAGTCAGGCCCATCATTTGCAACACTTTTTCAACCGGGCCCAGCTTGGACAGGCCCTCCAGTTGTTTGTAGAAAGTCAGCATGTTCAGGTCTGATAGGTCGTCCATAGAAAGCTGGAGCTCCGCATCCTGAACCTGTTCCATCAGACCCTTAAGGTCACCCCATCCCAACAGGCGGGAAACAAAGCTTTTGGGCTCAAATACTTCAAGGTCCTGAAGACGTTCCCCCGACCCCACAAACTTGACAGGAACCCCCGCTTTGGCGCATGCCGACAGGGCACCCCCCCCTTTAGCTGACCCGTCCATGCGGGTGATAATAACTCCCGTAAGTAGTTCCTTCATGGCTTCTGCCTGGGAACCTGCAACGTGACCCATCTCAGCAGGCACCACCAGAAGCACCTCCGAGGGTCTGACCTTTTCAATCACCCGGCGGAGGGTATTCATCATGGTTTCATCCAGAACATCCCGTCCGGCGGTATCCACAATCATGGAACCTTCAGTCAGCTCACGGGTAACAGACAATCCCAACGGGGCAACTGCCTGTTTGAGCTGGTCAAATGCCGCGGGCCTGTCCCGGTCCAGACAGACCATGTCCATAGCCACTCCTTTTCTTTTGAACCAGTTACCCAGCTTGGCTGCGGTGGTGGTCTTGCCCGACCCGAAAACCCCTGCCAGCACTACTTTAACCGGTTTTTCAAGGCTGATGTTGGAGGCCTCCGTCCCCTTACCCAACACCTCCACCAGTTCATCATAAACCACTCTCAGCACATGTTCTTTGAGAGTCATGCCCGGCAGGGGTTTTCCCCCATGTAAAACTCTGTTCCGGATGGTCCTGCTCATGTCCGCAACCGTCCGGACATCAACATCACTGGAGATAAGCACCCTCTGCAGTTCTTTGATGAGCAGGTCAATCTCTTTTTCGCTTATAGCGGTCTTGGAAACAAATGAACGAAAAGCATCCCGGAGCCGTTTGCCGATATCCCCTATCACACCATCCCCCCGTCGCGGGCCTTAAAATGCTTACCTAAAAAAGACAAAGGCTCCCACAAAGGCCAGCAACACACCCACCACCAGCAGGGTCCGGAAACGATAGGGTTGGACCTGGGAGGCCATGTCCATGTAGGCTTCAATTTTATTCAGGCGGGTTAGTTGGGCATGTATGTCCCGGAGGGCAACCACAGCTTCATCATATCTCCCTTGACTCATCAGGGCCATCGCGGCATCCTGTTGCTGGGCCAAAAGAGTACGGTCACTTGCACTAAGAAGAGCCAGACCTTCCTCCAACTGCTGAACCAGTATCTGGGCTTCATAGGGAGCTGGGAAAGTCACCGTGACCTTGAAGTTAGCTTCCTTGTATTTGTGCGGGTAGTCCTGGGGATACGCTTTCACTTTAACCTCATGCGTTCCCGAAACCGCAGTCTGGAAATTCACAAAAATCGCTGCCGTTTTTTCGGCAGGTAAAGCACGTTCATAAGTTTTGACAGTCAGGTTAGTGTCAAATTCAAAAATATAGTTTCCGGAATGGTTGGCAGTGGTCAGGTTGAAGGTAAAGGTCGGGGTCTGCTGAGGCAATATCTGATAGGCCTGATCCTCAACTAACAGGATAGGGGTAACCTCTTTGCCGATCACCAGTATAGAGATACACTTGGGTTTTTTGGTGAGCAGGCGGACAGACCTGACGCAGAACTCATACTCCCCTGCTTTGGTGGCTGAAACCGTAACATCAACGGAATCGCGGGGGTCCAGCTCCACATCAGCATGACTGGCCCTCAAATCGGAGTTGATGAGGTAAGCGTCACCAACCGTGCCCACATTCCAGATGGTGACCATACCCTGAACTTCCCGGTCAACCAGGTCCAGCTCAAGTACCAGAGGGCTGACGTCAAATTCGTAAGTCTCCTCATCAGTCTGAACAACTCGGAGGTTGGCTGAAGCTATCACCTGGGTTTCCCCCTGTTCAAGTCGGGTAAGCTGGAAAGTCACTGTAGCCTGGCGACCGGCGACAGCCTCTTGGGCAAAAATCTGCACCGGGACGCTCTTGACATCCCAGCCTTCAAAAGAAAGGCTTTGGGTGGTGAAATTTATAGTAAGCCAGTCAGGCAGACTACTGCCCAGCACCGACAAATTCAGGTCCATTCTGGAGCCTTCATTGGAAAACAGAAGACTGGCCTTGATAGGAACATGACGGGAAACCCCGCCCTCAACCCGGAGAGTTCCGCTCAGAGGTAGATAAAAAATCCCTGGTGAAACCGAGGCGGAAATCTGATTAGACATCAGAACATCAACGGGAAAGTTCTTCTCAAAAAGCTGGTAAAAGGGCTGTCTCAAATTCAGCCTAAAGAAGGCATCCGAGGGCGTATCGTATGGGAGGGTGATGGCGGGAATGCCGGAAACTCCCGTGAGGGTGCTGGCTCCGGAAACCAACCACCAGCTGTATGAATAAACCGGAAGACGGTCTCCGTATTCATCATATACCCCCAAGATGGGTAGTTCATAACTGTTGCCGGGCATCACTTCAAACGGCACCGAGGCGGTTACATCCAAAATGCGACCGTAAATATCAACAGGCAGTGTAAAATTGGCAGTTTTCAGATATTGGCCTGATGCCTGACAGACTAAGTTATACCTGCCAGGGGTCAGCTTGCCCACCATCAGACTCATGCCGGAGAGCGTGGCCCGGTCATTTAACCCCACTAGGGTAGATGACACACTGAAACCACCCAGACTACAGGTTACCTTGGAATTCGGAAAACCCTGGTCCAGCTGTTCTGAAAGATAAGTCAGTTCAAGTTTTATGGGCTGGATGTTACAGATAGGACTGGCCAGCCCGACTCCTGTGGTGCCTCTGTAATAGCAGGGTATGGGTCCTCCTTCTGTGGCTGCGGTCAATTGGGTGTCATAGATAGTATGAAGCAGGATGGACACATTCACCGGCAGGCGATTGCCCTGCTGGAGAGTGAAGTTAAGCCAACGGGGCCCATAGGTGGTGCTAGGGGTGAAAGTGTAAGTCAGCGAGTTGATTACGGTTGAACCCGAAGACTGCACACTCTGGGTGTAGCCGTCCTGCCGGCGGGTCAGGGTGAGTCGCTTAAGGGGGTCAAAGATCTCTCCCGTAACCTGCTTGACCTCATTCCAGTCATAACTATCCACAGTGAAGGTCAGAGTGTGTTCAGGCATCCTGTCAGTCCAGGCCTCATAAATAAAGTGGTTGGACGTGGAAGTTGTGAGTTTAGTGATGTTGGGCAAGACTCCGGGATGGTTGGGACCCAGCTGGACCCCCGTCAGGCTGGTCAGGCTTGAAATGCTTCCGCATTTGAGGGTGCCACTCTTTACTACACCACACATGAAGTCGCCGGTATCCCCTTTCACAATTTCACCCAGCTTCCTTTCATTACAAGCTGTCTGGGCTCCACACTTGGTGTAACAGGTGGATGCCCATCCCCAACTCAGCTCTCCGGACTTGCCGGTGCCGTAGTCAGTACAACAGTCCTTGCAGTTTGATGGAGTTTCGCGAAGGCTGTAATCACAAGTGCCATTACCGCAGATGTTGGTGCATATACCCCCAAAGGCATAACGATAGGTACCGGTGGTGGTGTAGCCGTCCAGGGCCACCGAGCCTTGGGTGATTTGCTGGCAGACGATCACACTTCCTTGTCCCTGGCGACCACCTGCCGGGTTCGGGTTGGTCCACTCCTTGCAATCGGTGTTATCGTAACAGGCTCCCAAAGGTGGGGAGGTGGCGGTGTTGGAAAGAGTTATTTTACCTTCGGTTGGGTAGGTGGACTGAAGGACGGTATCGCAGGTTCCGAGACCATCCACGTTCAACTTGAACATGCTGGATAGGGTAATGCCACGGTCGTTGATTAGCTCCACATAGACCATGCCACCCTCCGACGGAAAATAGTTCCGAGTGGCTGGCAGGAAGGTCACGCGTTCTGGACCAGAAACATGCGCTATGTATTTGCCGGGGGTGGTAATGGGATTAGAGAAAGTGAAAACCGAACTGTAACTACTTCCTCCATAAACTATTCTGAATTGGGTGATGACATCTTCAGGCTGGGTCACCAGAGCATCAATGGCATCCTGCCTGACCTCAAATCCCAAAAAGTAACCCTCGCAGGCCGAGGTGGAATATGAGCAGGAGTTGGGCGTGCATCCGGTCCAAACAGCGTTTTCAAGGTCTGAGATCTGAGCCCAATCGTTGCTCAGAATGGTGCCGAAATAAACCCCCTCAAGGTCGGGGTCGGAACAGACGTGGCGGGAGACAGAACAGAAGGGGTCTTTATCCGTTCCCTCTTCAGGAAGATAGTTCCGGCAGTCTGCATCCACAACACAGGGGCGACCCGCGTCACAACCTCCGGGGTTATTAAGCTGAACAGTAACCTTACTTTCAATAACAGTAGTGCCGGAAGGGTAAGTGTAAGACCCACCATCCAGACCCCTGAAACCGAATTTGAATTTAAAAGTGGCTAAGTTGTCGGTTATTTTGGCCAGTTCGGGAATGAACTTCAAAGGCAGACTGCCACCATCCGCGGTGCAGAATTTCCACCACACCTGTTGCTGGGGATCGTTGGCAGTCCGGATGGCCACGACATCCTGGGGGGTGATGGTCAGACTCTGGCCCGCAAGGATGACCTGATTGCCGGCAATCAGGGGGTGGCTACCGGTGGCCAGGGTAAGGGTGCACCTCCCCATCTCGCAATGGGGGTCAAAGGGAAGTATGAAACAGGTATCGTAGGCCTGACAATCATCCAGAGTTTCCAAAGTCTGGCCGGCCTGGCTGAAGGTCATGCCAAATGAGTCTTTGAGACCTGACCTGGCCTGGCACCATTCTGTGCAGTCCGTCCGGCCAACCTGCACACCGTCACACTCAGGCCAGGCCCCGCAAGATGAGCTACAGATGGTGCTCCCGAAGGAAATACCACACAAGGGATGGTCACTGCCCCATCGGGTGTAGTAATCGGCGTACGAGCATTTGCTGGCGATTGGTTTCTCACAGCAGTCCCGGCAAGTCAGGTAGGACTCCCATTCATTACACTGGGTCCAATCGTTAGAGGTTCCCCCTCCAAAATCCAGATATAAATTATCAATCTGTTCGGGGTAGGTTGCTCTGATAACCCCCGCCAGGCGAAGCTTGGCGTAAAGGGTCAGGGCGGTGTCGTAGCAGGTCAGATAACAGGTATCATCCACGGAACGGCAGGATGACTTGATGTCTCCGCTACCACGGTCATTTCCGTCACAGACAATATCCAAAGGTGTGGCGGGGCGGTTCCAGTCCCATAGGGGTATCCCATCAGTTCCAATTTTCAGGAGATTGGTCAGATAATCACCGGCCTCACACTTATTTGAGGGTTTGACAGATGTTGCCTTGCATGTTCCGGGGTTGGGCATCTCCAAAATATATGAATTCGTTTCTAAGGTGGGATTAACATCACAAAAACCAATACAGTATTTGGAATCATAACAGGACAGATATTGGTCGTTGTATATTAGGTCAAAACTAAAAGTCTGGGAATTGCCTGTGTAGGTACTACCCTTTTCAACACGCAGGACCGGAGCCCAGGTGCAACTCACATTCACATTACAGGTGGTGTCCGTTGACCTGCCGTCACGGCAATATTCAACCAGAGTTTCCCGGCCTCCCGTTCTGGTTTCTGAGACATCAAAAACACTCCCCGTGTCTGAGAAGGAAAGAGTGAATTTACGGAGGGGGTCATCCGCCATTATCGTGCAGGACAGTTTTCCGGTACTGTCAAAATCAAGCCCATAAGTAAAGGTGAAATTTCTTCCCAAATTGCCCTGGGGCGTATATTCCTCATCCATCCTGGGAGGTAGGCCGGGCCAGACCGGTGCATTCAGCACTATGTGATAGGTTGCATCCATATTCTGAACAACTATGCCGGAGTTTGAACTTTCAGCAGGAGTAAAATAAGGCAACCAGGCGTAACCCAGAGTTGGGGAAACATGAGTACATCTCCAACCGGATAATGGGCCGGGAAAGGTAGTATCTTGGCTGTTCTCATCGCATACCTGCTTTTCTAAGGATTTATGACCCAAACAAGTGCCCTGTGGCCAGCCAGCATTTATGTTTTCGCCAGCCTTAACTTCATCATCATAGACTATTTTGTTGGGTTCAAAGTGAAGGTAATAAGAGTCCGGGGCGGTTCCGTGATACCAGAAGCCACCGCAGGCTTCACAAACCGTCTGTTTGTTTTCGCCCCATTCACTTTCAGCGGACGCGCAGGTAATGCCCGATCCAAAGCAAAGTCCGGGTGAGCCCAGACATGCACCCAGGCACTGGCTGGAAGTGGTGCAAGCCAGACCGGTATCCCAGTTGTCTTTATTCAGGGTAAGGGTTTCGGCAGGAAGGGTTGGAAAAATATAAGTAACGGTGTCCTGTTTGTTACGGGGCCCGCGGAGCTGGCAGGTGGCGGTGAGCTGGGCGCCGTCCAGGTTGGCGACCACCGCTTTCATGGCGGGTTTGCTCAGACTGATGGATGCGGTGCCGGAAAGGGGCACCTCCTTGCCAGTGAGCCCGGAAAGCGTGTTACCATTAAGGGTGATGTCACAAACCAAAGTATAATCTTCGTTGGCAAGTCCGTAGCCCGCAGTCATGGAAGGGTCGAATTTCAGCTGGCAGGTGTCTGAGTTGTCGGCGTTGCAGTCAAGGGCCATGCCCAGGGAGGTCACCCGTGGCTCGGCGGTCCAGAAGTAGGTGGTGCCTGAGTTCCTACAAGTAAATATATATTTGCCATTCACGGTCACCTTGTAAGTTGGAATAATAAAGTTACAGTCAAAATTAATGTCGCTTGTCGTGCTAACGGTTCTGTCTCCTGTTTTGCCGTCACACACACCCGCGGTGTAAGTGCAAGTGGTGCATAACGCTTCACAATCATACTTGCATCTTGCGAGACAGGCGGTATCAATAGCCCCCTCATGTTCACATGAAATGTAACAACCGTTTTTACAGGTTTGGTAACAGCTACTGCTATAAGTGCAAACTTCTGAACTTGCCGGCACCTTGCTTGTGGAAGTGCAGACCAGATAATCCTTGGTGCCAAACTCCCCTGCACATCCGCCATCATAAACAAAAGCATCAAGCTGACCAGTTTGGCCAAAATCGGGGTTCAGCCGACTGTAGTCAAAAACGCCCAAAACTTCGGGGCTGGTGGTGGAGCTTATCCAAACGCCTGAAGCATCAGTTTCACACGATGTCTGGTCAGTGTCCGGGCTTTTTACCAACTGTAATCTGCCAACGCCGGAAGAAGTGTCACAGTAAAAGTCCCATTTGTCGATGGAAGTTTTCACCGTGGATCCGAAGCCACATTTAGAAGTGTCGGCCTTGCACCGGGCACCCTGATAGGATGCAAAAGCATCTTTGGTGAAACTGGTGGGCAGACTCTTTAAGTATACCTTATCACCGTCAACGCAAAGAGTGGCTCCTTCTTTGGTCATGAAAGTATTGAGGGTGCCCTTAGTTTCATACAACCACGAATTTTGAGTGGATGCATAACGAGCATAGTCTGTGAAAGTCCCAGTTATCAGATCAGAGCATAAACCACCCCCCAGATAGATGGGTTCCCCCACAAAAGGCCAAACGGCCAGATACTGGTTATCGCCGACACAGAAGCTTCCTACAGACGGCCCCCCCAGCTCATTGACGAACTCCTTACCAAAAACCTCACAGTCAGCCGTTTTTTTACACGTTCGCAACCCCCAGGAAGGTTGCTTGGTTGTTGCGGAGTAGTGACTTTCGAAGCGGCGACTTTCACCATAATTGCGGTAATCCAGATACATGAAATAGGTCGTGCCCGCACTATTACTTAATTTCATCTGGGTACTCTCATCTCTAACAGAGTCAGAAGATATCTCGTTTCCTCCAAGGACTATACAACCCGAAGTATGAGGAAAACTGATGGAATTCACACAGGAAGTATAAATTTTTTTAGCGCTTTCATAAACACATCTTCGGTCCGGATGAACATAGTCATTTGTACCATCACAGTAGCCGGGATAGGAAATTCCATATTGTTGAGACCAGACGCGGGTGTAACTTGAAATGTAGCCATCACCAGAGGAAGTATAAGTAATGGTGCCCACGAAAAAGTCATTGTCATTATCCTTATTAGTTGAGTCAAGTTTGATACCTTTTCCCGTACACGTAGGGCATGACGCGGAAAGATAAACAGGAATGTAGTACCCGACTGAGCCATCTTTAGTGACTGCCCTCAAGAGGTTGGTTTCGTCGTAAGTGAGAACCACTGCGCCGTTATCATAAAGAGGTTGCCCGGGAAAATGTATATAATGCTTGTTGGCGTATGCAGGAACCACGGACAAAAATACAAAGGCGAAGACCAAACCTAAAACGGTTTTCCGCATATCTTTCCTTAAAACCCCACTATTTAACCATTTCTTTGCACATAAAAGGGGATACGGCCCACGGGCTGACCTCAGGCAACCTTGCGGAGCTTGCGACTTGCTTCCTGACCTAATCCAGGAACGAGGTCGCAGGGACTTCCTCTTTCATGCCCTTTCTCTTGCGGATGTCCAGAACGGTGGATACCAGCAATTCCTTGGGCAGGGGTTCAAACCTGCTGTCCTGCAGAGACCAGTAGGCCATGCCGTTGGTGGCTGAACGCAGGTCTGAGGTGAAGCCGAACATGCTGGCCACGGGTATGTCAGCGATGATGGCCACGTGCTCAGCTTCCTGCTCCACATCAAGGACACGGCCTCGGCGACCCTGCACCAGACTGGTCACCGAACCCATGTGTTCAATGGGGGAGTCCACCCGGATAGTTTGTATGGGTTCCAGAAGGCGGGCTCCGGCCATGAGCATGGCTTCGCGGACGGCATCACGGGCCGCCGGGATAATCTGGGCGGGCCCCCTGTGAATGGAGTCCTCGTGCAGCTTGGCATCGTTGATGAGGATTTTCAGGCCGGTGGTCTTTTCCCAGGCCAGCGGGCCGCGGTCCATGATTTCGTTGAAACCCACTAGAATACTCTCAACAATTTCGCCCAAGTGAATGACACCACGGGTCTGGTCTATGATGATGTTGCCGTTGTAAATAGCTATGGCCTTGCGGGCCACATCCTTGGGCATGCCGGCCTCCATCAGGGCATGGACTGTCTTGTCGTCCTTGCCTTTCCGGATGACTCCTTCGGGAATGGTGCCGTCCGCAATCATCTGTTTGAGCTTGTCCTCAACGGGAGCCACAGTGAAGTAGAGCCGATTGTGTTTATTGGGGGACTTGCCCTCTGCAGGCCCGGCCTGTTGGGTCACCGTCTCGCGGTAAACCACCAGGGGATGGGAGGTCTTCACGCCAACTTTCCAGTCACGCTCAATGAACTTCTCCTTGATTTCCAGATGGAGCTCACCCATACCACTGATGAGAATTTCGCCAGTCTCCTTGTTGATGTCGGCCTTGAAGGTGGGGTCTTCCTTGGTCATCTTAACCAGCACCTCCACCAGTTTGGGCAGGTCACGGGCACTCTTAGGCTCTAACGCCTTGGTGACCACGGGGTCAAAGATGTGCTTGATTTCCTCAAATGCGTCAATCTCCATGTTGGTGGCCAGAGTCTCCCCTGCCCGGGCGGACTTGAGGCCCACCACACCGGCTATATTGCCGGCAGTCATCTCGTCCGCACGGACGCGGAAGGGGCCCTTGTAGAAAACCACCTGCTGGAGACGCTCGTGGGAGCGGGAGCCAACCAGAGCCACTTCAGCACCGGTGACCAGCTTGCCCGAGAAGATGCGCACAGTGGCCACCTCCCCGGCATGGGGGTCGTTGACAATCTTGGTGATGATTCCCATGAGGGGAGCATCGTCCTTGCACTCAGTCATGGCTTTACCTTCCACACTTTCGGGATCACCCCTCCAGATACGGGGCACACGGTAGGGCTGGGCTTCAAGAGGACTGGGCAGGTGCTTGGCCACCATGTCCAACAGGGCCACATGGGGCTCGGCCTTCTTCTGTAGTTCGGAAATGTCGCCGGCTGAATAGGCGTCCAGCACCTCCTTGAAGCCTATGCCTTTGCCTTTCATGATGTCCACAGTCACGGCCCACTTGTCCACAGCCGATCCGAAGCCCACAGTGCCTGCGGGGACGGACACCTGCCACTTCTGCTTGTATTCAGGGAAGGCGTAGCGCTCAATGAGCTGATTGACCTTGGCGATAATCTTGGCGAAGCGGGCCTGCATCTCCTGAGGGGTGAGCTTGAGCTCCTTAATGAGGCGGTCGGTCTTGTTGATGAACAGAAGGGGCTTCACTTTTTCACGGAGAGCCTGGCGGAGCACAGTCTCGGTCTGGGGCATTGCCCCTTCCACGGCGTCCACCAAGACGAGGGCACCATCGACGGCACGCATGGCACGAGTGACCTCCCCACCGAAATCAACATGGCCGGGGGTGTCTATGAGGTTAATGAGATAGTCCTTGCCTTCCACTTCATGGACCATTGAGACGTTACCGGCGTTGATGGTAATACCGCGTTGCTGTTCCTCCTCGTCAGAGTCCAGCCAGCGGGCGTCGCCCGCCACGGAGTGGGACAGCATGCCAGCGGCGGCCACCAGGGAGTCGCTGAGAGTGGTCTTGCCGTGGTCTATGTGGGCCACTATGCCCATGTTGCGGATTTGAACCTTGTTGTGCATGAGGTCTTCAATCATCTCTTTCATGTCTTTCTTTTTGGCCATGATAGTCACCTGAGTCTATAGGTGGGCCTGCAAACGGGGTTTAAAAAGATAAAGGTAACGTCATCTTAAAGTTCAAAATCTCGGAGTTTATTGGCAAAGGCATACCAAGTGCCCAAAGACTTTCATGGCATTCTCATTTTTATTGGCATGCCGGATAACCCGGCTGACACCTTCCAGACGTCCGGTGGAATACTCACAAACATCAATGTTGTAAACCAGAAACGCTCCATTGG
>Ga0129302_1002810_pt1 | contig 12244 bp, 11 predicted proteins | sample BlaSprsedimmetaG_FD_94476 | JGI IMG/M metagenome (GOLD analysis project Ga0129302, IMG submission 94476) | Hot spring sediment bacterial and archeal communities from California, USA to study Microbial Dark Matter (Phase II) - Blank Spring... | ecosystem: Environmental > Aquatic > Thermal springs... | reverse complement strand
TGTCTTTCTGAAAGCGTTCCTTATATTTATTGTAATACACGCGCTTTTGTTTTTTGGAAAACAGCCGAACGCGAGTTTTTGGGCTAACCTTAAAGGAATCTGGGACGGCTATACGGCATCGCTTATATACTGGATCGGACAGCACGAGGTTGAGCGCGGCAGCCAGCCAAAATCCTTTTATATACTTATAACGCTTTTTTACGAGCATTTGTCCGTGTTTTTCGGTTTGATTGCATCATTCTTTTATCTCGCCAAAAAAGAGAGAAGGACATTTGTTAATGTGTTTTTGGTTTACTGGTGGATTCTTGCTCTTTTTATATATTCCTGGGCAGGGGAGAGAATGCCGTGGCTTATGATACATCCGCTTCTGCCTCTTATGATGATCGCCGGGAAATTGTGCGGTGAGATGTTCCGGCGCAGGGACTGGGGGTGGCAGCGCTCTGCGGGTACCGTAATGTTTGTCTTTTTTGCGCTGTCAAGCCTGAGCGGGGCTATAAATGTGTGTTTTCACGGCAAGGGCGCCTCTCCGAAAGAGTCTCTTGTATATGTTCAGTCATCAACCGATGTTCTGGATGTCGTAAGAAAAATAGAAAATGTAGCAAGAGCGCTAAAGGCGGAAAAGTGGGCCAGCAGCGATTTCAGGGCTTACAGTATGTATGATATTGAGATGTCGGTTGAGGATTACTGTTCCTGGCCGTTTGCCTGGTATCTCAGGGATTATAAGAAGGTTGCGTATCCGCCGCGTAACATACCTGCGTCCGACAAGGGAAAAAAAGCCATTATTCTTTCCGGAATAGAGGAAGCGGCAAGAGGGCACGATCAGCGGGTCAAGGAACTTTTGGAGGATGAATATACATATCAGCGTTTTCATTTGAGGGAGTGGTGGGCTTCGGACAATAAAAAATGGCAGAACGCGCCGTTCAAAGAAAAGGTAAAGATGCTTTTTGACCGGGTCGTCTACAGAGACGTATGGAATCCTCTCGGAGCTTATGATTTTGTGGTTTATGTCAGAAAAGACATTGAAAAATACTGGTGGCAGTAAGAAAATATCTGTAACAGCCCTGCGGGGCGTATGTTTTTTTTTGAATTTACGGAGGTAAATAAATGATTTCAAGACAGGAGTTTGCAATATCTATAGTGCTGTTTTTCTGTATATTAGTTATAATATTCAGCAAATTCAGTACGGAAAATGTGAGAGGCGACAGACGGCAGTCCGCGCCTCAGGCTGTAAGCGCAGCGGCGGAAGGAGCGTTTACAACGCCGCGTGCGATAGTTGTTGACAGGGAAAGAGACGGCAGTTTTTATGTGGTTGATTCCCGCAATCACAGGATACAGAAATTCGGGCCTGCGGGTAATTTTATTCTTTCCTGGGGCACTCAGGGAGACGGGCCGGCCCAGTTCAAAGAACCCTGCGGCATAGATCTGGGTCCGGACGGCAGCGTTTATGTGAGCGACACCTGGAATTCAAGGGTTCAGGTATTTACCCCTACGGGAAGGTTTATTATGGAATTCGGAAGAGAAATGAGTATGTGGGGGCCAAGGGATCTTGTCGTCACAAAACAGGGAAATGTTTTTGTGGCTGATACCGGAAACGGAAAAATAGAAAAATTTTCAAAAGACGGGATCCATCTTATGACAATAGGCGGAAAAGGGGACGGGGTTCTTGAGTTTAACGAACCGTTTGGGATGGTGCAGGGCCCGGATAATAATATTTATGTGGCGGACAGGATAAATTTCAGGATACAGGTAATAACAGAAGAAGGGAAATATGTCCGGGAATTTAAAGTTGACGGATGGGAGCGCGGGCAGATAGTGAACGGCTGCCTTATGGAGCCTTATATTTCAATTTCATCCGGCGGGAAGTATATATATATAACTGATTCGTCAAAAGGGCAGGTTTTGAGATATAACCTGAACGGGGCCAATAAAAAGGTCTTTGAAAAAAATGAGAGGGGCGAGGACCTGTTTGGATGCCCCATAGGCATATCCGCGGGGAAAGACGGTAAAATTTATGTGACAGATTCCGGGCTGCAAAAGCTTGTGACTTTTATGGACGAAGATAAATAAGGCTGAAGGAGGCGTAATGATGGCGAAAAAAGCGAAAACGGTGAAAAAATCAAAAAAACCGGCAGTAAAAAAGAAAATAGTAAAAAAGAAGAAAACGGTAAAAAAGAAAGGCAGAAAAAAGAAGAAAAAAGGCGGGGTTAATTATTTTGGGCTGCTTATAATACTTGCCGTGATTGCCGGTGTCATTATGTTCGCGAAAACAAAAGGAAGCGAGCCGCTGAAATATATAAAGGCCCAGAAACTTGCGGAGTTTTCGCAGGCGGATAAGGGCGGAAATCTCAGTACACCGAGAGGCCTTGGGATATCTCCGGACGGGCATCTGTATGTCGCGGACCAGAATAATTCAAGGGTGGTAAAATTCCGGCTGAATGGAGAGCCTGTTTCAAGCTGGGGTACGGAAGGCGAAGAAAACGGGCAGTTTAAAGAACCATCAGGAGTAGGAGTGGACAGGGATAATAATGTTTATGTGGCGGATGCCTGGAACGGCAGGATACAGAAGTTTGATTCTGAAGGAAAATTTCTCAAAAGTCTGGGCGGCACTGCCGGCGGCTTTTACAGTCCGAGAAATGTTGCGGTGAATGCTTACGGTATGGTTTTTGTGGCTGATACAGGAACTTCAAGAATACACAGATTTGACACGGAGTTTAACAGGATTGGAAAGCCTTTTGGCCAGCGGGGCAAGGCGTTTGGGAATTTTCAGGAAGTTTTTGGGCTGGCTTTTGATTCGCAGCGCAGGCTCTATGTGGGCGATCCCGGAAACCGCAGGGTTGCGGTGTTGACTTCGGATCTGCAGCCTGTCGCGCATATAAATGTAAAAGGCTGGGAAGCGGCGCCGCCGATGTGGCCTATGACCGCTGTTGATTCCAGGGATTATCTCTATGTTGTTTCTTCGGGAACTCAGGAGATATGGGTCTATAACACCAAAGATCCGAAATTCAAATATGTGGGAACAATAAAAAATGACCCGCAGGGCAAAGGGCTTTTTAACAACCCGCTCGGTATTGCCGCTGACAGCGCGGGAAATATATATGTATCGGAAACATCCAAAGGCAGCATAGTCAAGATACGCCCGATATTTGAATGAAAGCCCGAAGGTTCCTGAGTGCAGATGAATAAAAAGGACGGGCTCTTAAGAGATTCAATAATAATGTTTGCCGCGACAAGCCTTGTGAACCTGTCCAATTTTGGTTTTCATATGTACGCCACGCGGAGCCTGGGTCCGGAAGGTTATGGGATACTTGCGGCAATGCTGGGCCTTCTCGTTATTGTCAGTATGCCCGCGGTTTCGCTGCAGCTTACAATCGTAAAAAAAACATCTGTTTTTAAGGCGCACGGAAGATTCGGGGGAATAGAACGTCTTTTTAAAAAGACAGCAAAATGGTTTCTTCTGATTGGCGTTGGATATTTTATGTTTTTCTTTCTGGCTGCGGATTTCATAGTTGATTTCCTGAATATAGACGATAAAGTTCTGGTGTACATACTTGCCGTTATAGCGATTGTGTCCCTTATTATGCCTGTTGTGAGGGGCATTCTGCAGGGGCTGCAGAATTTTATCGGTCTTGGAGCCAATCTTATACTTGACGCTTTCTTGCGCATAGGATTTCTTTTTCTGTTTATATGGCTGGGCTGGGGCGTCAGGGGAGCGATGAGCGCTTCTTTCTTCTCCGCACTTGCCGCGTTTATAACGGGTTTTGTTCTGCTGTCCTTTATTTTTAAGTATAAAGAGGAAAATGCGCCTGTTGTGACAAAAAGGGAGATAGGAAAATACGCTCTTCCTGTTTTTTTGTCAATGTTTGGATTTTCTATGCTGGGTTATATGGATCTTTTTGCGGTTAAACATTTTTACCCGCAGGAAGAAGCGGGATTCTATGCGGTGACTTCAATAATAGGAAAGGCTTTTTTGTTTTTCCCCGGCGCTATAGTAATGACCCTTTTTCCCAAGGTCTCTGAGCAGCACGAACTCAGCGGAAATACGCTGAAATTGCTGTATAAAGCCCTGTTTTTGACAGCGGGCGTAAGTCTGGCGGGCATAGTTTTTTGTTATTTCCTGCCGGAATTTGTGATAAAACTTCTTACCGGAGGCGGGAGGTACTATGAAATAGCGGGTATAGTAAAAATATTCGGTATTGCGATACTTCCTCTGGTGCTGTTTAATGTTATTATTAATTACTCCCTCGCGGTGCAAAAATATGAGTTTATATATATGATGTTTGTGGGTATAATATCATATGCGGTTTTATTGTGGTTTTTTCACGCGAGTTTTATTCAGGTTATAGCGGTTCTGTTCGGCGTTAACGCGGCGGTGCTTGCCGCTTCGCTTATAAGCCTCGCAATAACAGGGAAAAGGAGAAAGCAGGTTTGAATTCAAAGAAACTTTCGGTTCTGATGCCGATGTATAATGAAGGACTTACAGCTGCCGCGAACATTCTGGAAACCGACGCGTATTTCAGGAGGCTTGAGATAGACTATGAGATTGTTGCAGTGGATGACGGATCCGTGGATATGACGTATGACAAGGCTCTTGAAGCGGCAAGGGAGCATATAAAGGTCATAAAGCTTGAAAAAAATGAAGGCAAGGGAGAGGCGCTCAGGCAGGCATTTGACAGCTGTACAGGGGAGCTTGTTATGTTTCTGGACGGGGATCTTGATATACATCCAAAGCAGTTTGCCGCGCTTTTTGATGTTATGAAAGATAAAGGAGCGGATGTTGTCATAGGCTCCAAAAGGCATCCTGATTCAGTGCTGAATTATCCTCCCGCGCGAAAGATACTTTCCGCGGGATATTTTTTTATAGTGAAAATGCTTTTCGGGCTGCCGCTGCGGGATACCCAGACCGGAATAAAGCTTTTTGATGCCGCTGTACTGAAAAAGGTTTTTCACAGGGTGCTTATAAAAAGGTACGCTTTTGACCTGGAGCTTCTTGTGCTTGCGCACTATTACGGATTTAAAATAGCTGAAGCGCCTGTTGTGGTTGACTACAAGGGGAAATACGGGCACATAACCCCGAAGCTTATATTCAAGATGCTGTGGGACACGGCAGCGGTCTTTTACCGGCTGCGCGTAACAGGATATTATGATAAAAGAAAGACTAAATAACAGAGAGGCGATGCGGATTTATGGGAATAAAAGTAAGCGTTGTAATACCGGTGAAAGAGATAAATGATTACATAAGAGAGTCAATGTTTTATATGGAAAAAATCGACTTTGATAAAAGCCGCCTGGAAGTTATCGTGCTCCCTGATATAAAAGGAACCGTGGAAGGGGAATATTCCTTTGACATAAGAATTATAGAAACGGGCCCTGTGACGCCCGGGGATAAAAGAGATACGGGAATAAAAGAGGCAAAAGGGGAAATCGTGGCTTTTATTGACGACGATGTATTTCCTTCAAAGATGTGGCTGAAAAGAGCGGTTGAGCTTTTTGAAGCGGATGAAAATACCGCGGCAGCCGCGGGACCGGCAGTAACTCCCGAAAATGACTCATTTATGAGGAAAGTCAGCGGTTACATTTACTCTTCGTTTCTGGGCGGCGGTGCTTATTCTTACAGGTATTTTCCGGAAAAAGCAAGACCGGTTGATGATTACCCGTCCTGCAATCTTATAATAAGAAAAAGCGTGCTGGAAAAAATAGGAGGTTTTAATACCGAATTTTGGCCGGGCGAGGATACTGTGATATGTCTCAAAATAACGCGGGACCTTAAAATGAAAATAATTTACGATCCGGATGTGCTTGTTTATCACCATAGGCGGGATTTTCCGAAAGGACACCTGAAACAGGTGAAAAGCTATGCGGAGCACAGAGGCTATTTTGTGAAACGCTTTCCGGAAACGTCATTGAGGCACTCTTATTTCATGCCGTCTTTTTTTGTATTTTATATTCTGAGTTTTGTTTATCCTGTTTTGTTTAATCCCGGAATCCTTGTGATATGGTCAATTCCTTTTTTGTTGTATGTCTTGGTGCTTGCGGGAGACAGTGTAAGGGGGAAAAAGATAAAATACGCCTTTTTTACGGCAGCGGGTATTTTTATAACGCACTTATATTATGGAGTTTACTTTATAAAAGGGCTTATGGCGCCGAGGCTGAAGGAAGAGGTGAAAAGAAAATGAAAGTAATGGTATCTTATCCCCCGCTTAAAGGCGCGGGCACCCCCACGCTGGGGCAGAACAGGCAGTTTCAGTGGTTCCATAATCCATCATTTATATATCCTATGGTTCCGGCTTCAGCTGCCACGCTTCTCAAAGAAAAAGGGTATGATGTATTATATAATGACTGCATAGCCGAAAATATGAGTTTTGAGGAGTATGAAAAACTTCTTATTTCGGAAAAACCCGATCTGATAGCAATGGAGACAAAGACACCTGTTGTAAAACAGCACTGGGAGCTGGAAAAAAGAATAAAAGCGATTCTTCCGGAAACAAAGACTGTTATTATGGGGGACCACGTGACCGCTTTCCCGGAAGAGACGATGAAAAATTCGGGATTTGATTATGTGATAACAGGAGGGGATTTTGATTTTCTTCTTTTGAGCATAGCGGATTTTATTTCCGGGAAGGGTGCTCTTGAAAGCGGTATATGGCACAGGGACAGCGGGGATATAAAGAATACGGGGGCATTTGACCTTAAACACGATCTGAACAGCCTGCCGTTTATTGACAGGGATCTTACCAAGTGGAATCTTTACGGGGAAAAGTTTTTTAAATACAAGCCTTATACATATACGATGGCAGGCAGGGACTGTCCGTGGGGCAAGTGTATTTTCTGTTCCTGGACCGGGCTGTTTCCAAAATTCAGGACTCGCTCATCGGAAAGCCTGCTTGCGGAAATTGATATGCTGGTGAAAAAATACGGGATAAGAGAGGTGTTTGACGATACAGGCACGTTTCCCCGCGGGCTCTGGCTGAAAAAATTCTGTGAAGGTATGATAGAGAGGGATTACAAAATGTCCCTGCTTGCCAATTTCAGATTTGACTATATGGACCCGAATATTGCCCCTCTTATGAAAAAAGCTGGATTTAGGCTGATGAAGTTCGGGCTTGAGTCGGCAAATCAGAAAACCCTTGATATACTGCAAAAGGGCACGAAGGTAGAGGACATTGAAAAAGGGTGCAGGATCGCCAAAGAGAGCGGTATAGGCGTGCATCTCACGATTATGGTGGGTTATCCGTGGGAAACCGAGGCTGACGCGTCAAGAACCCTTGAAATGGCAAAAAAACTTCTGGATAAAGGGCTTGCGGATATGCTGCAGGCAACAGTTGTGACCGCCTATCCCGGCACGCCTCTGTATGATATGGCGGTGGAAAACGACTGGCTCAGGTTTGAGCCGGGCGACTGGGAAAAGTTTGATATGCGCGAGCCTGTATTTAAAACCCCGGATATGACCCCCGAGCAGGTGGTGGCGAAATGCAACGCCATATACAGAGCATTTATGACCCCGAGATTCATTGCCCGCCAGATAGTGTCCATAAGGTCAATTGACGATATGTCGTTTCTGTTTAAAGCAGCAAAAGCCGTGACAGGGCATATTATGGATTTTATGAAGATAAGGAAGTAAGCGGATGGTGGATAATAATAAACCGTTTGTGTCTCTCATAATACCTGTTTATAATTCGGAAAAGGTCATCGGCAGATGTCTTGAGGCCGTTTCCGGGCAGGATTACCCGAAAGATAAAATGGAAGTAGTAATTCCTGATGCGGGGTCAAAGGACAGAACTCTTGAAATTGCGGAATCTTATTCGGAAAGACTGAACATAGTAATAACGGACAATCCGCTGAAGACAGGCGAGGCGGGAAAATCAGCGGGAATAGAAAACTCGCGGGGGAGCATCCTTGCCTTTATTGACAGCGATAATATTATGCCTTCTTCGGATTTTATTTCAAAAATGATAAAACCTTTTGAAGATGATCCGGATATTATGGGTACGGAGCCGCTTTATTTTGTTTATGATAAAAAAGACCGGCCGCTTACAAAGTATTTTGCTTCTTCCGGAGTCAATGATCCGCTGTGTCTTTTTATTGGCAACTACGATAGATACAGTTATATAACCGGGAAATGGACAGGATTCAGCTTTAAGAGCGAGGAAACGGAAGAATACATAAAGATAGATCTGGAAGAAAAAAAAATACCCACTATAGGCGCGAACGGCACTTTTCTGAGAAAAGATCTGCTGAAAAAAGTGAATTACAAGCCTTATATGTTTGATATAGATGTTGTTTACGAGATGCTTAAAAACGGGAACAGAAAATTCGTAAAGGTTAAAACCGGGATTATACATATATACGCTCCGAATATGGGCTCTTTTGTGAAAAAGCAGCACAGGCGCATAAGCGATTTTCTTTTTTTTAATAAAGAGAGGCAGCGCTCCTATCCGTGGTCTTCTTTTCCTCTTAAAGGTGTTTTGCTGTTTGTGTTTTACTGCTTGGCTGTAATAACGCTTGTGTTTCAGGCACTAAAAGGTTTTGTGAGGAGGCCTGCGCCATATTGGATTTATCACGTTCCGGTGTGTGAGATAACACTTTTTATATACGGATGGACATTTTTAAAAGCTAAAATAACAGGCAAAGCAGGCATCAAAAACAGAGATAATTACGGACAGTGAGGCGGTTTCGTTTTGACGGTTTGAAGGCATATTTTTGATTTCTATGTTTTTTAAAATAAAAAATAAAAAATAAAAAGTCAAAAATATATTCTCATCTTTGTTATTGACAATAGAGCCTTGATTTTATATAATTTTCAAACATTGTATAGACAGGGTTTCGTGCCCGGGCAGCTTGACAGAGTCCGGGTTTTGTTTTGTTATTTTTTATCTTTTTACGTGGTATTATAAGTGAAGGTGCCCAGATAGCTCAGTCGGTAGAGCAGCGGACTGAAAATCCGCGTGTCGGCGGTTCGATCCCGTCTCTGGGCACCATATTCACGAATGGAATAAACGGAATTTTTTTTAGGTCCGGTAATCGGTAGAGCCGATGTAGCTCAGTGGTAGAGCAACTGATTCGTAATCAGTAGGTCACCGGTTCAATCCCGGTCATCGGCTCCATAACCACGGGAAAATTAAAAAAAACCGGTGGAATTTTAAGGAGGTTTGCAATGGCAATAAGCATTAGGCTCAAAAGAATGGGCAAGCATAAGGCGCCTTTTTACAGGATTGTTGCGGCTGATTCAAGACGGCAGGCAAAAAACGGCCCTTATATCGAAGAGCTGGGTTTTTATAATCCCACAAAAAATCCGGTTGCGGTAAGGCTTGACAAGGACAAAATGAAAAAGTGGCTGGCCAAGGGCGCAAGCGTATCCGCTACCGTGAAATCCATAATTAAGAAACTTGATATGACGGCCGAAGTAATGCCCGAAACAAAGCCCAAGAAGAAAAAGAAAAAAGAAAAGAAGTAAATGAAAAACCTTCTGGAATTTGCAGTCCGGCTTCTTGTGAATGACAAAGAAGCGGTGGAAGTCCGGCAGATAAATGATCCGATGGGAACATTTGAAAAGTATCATATAAAGGTATCGGGTCCGGATACAAGGGTTATAATAGGGAAAGAAGGAAAGACCATAAAAGCGATAAGAAGCCTGGTTTCAATGGCTTGCATAAATAAAGGGATAAAGAAAAAGATCCCGGTGGAGATAGTTGAAAACTGATGAAATTTGTTGTTCTTACGATTTTCCCCGAGGCGTTTAAAGGTATTCTGGATTTCAGCATATTGAAAAGGGCCGCTGAAAAGGGAAAAGCAGAGTTTGAATTGGTCAATATACGGGATTTTGCTCCGGATAAGCACAAAATGACCGATGATACACCTTATGGCGGAGGCGAAGGAATGGTTATGAAAGTTGAGCCCCTGCATAGGGCGCTTGAGAGTTCGGCAGGCAAAGAGGACGCAAAAACCCGCAGAATACTTCTCAGCGCTTCGGGCAAAAAACTTACTCAGGAGAAACTGAAAGAGTATTCCGAGCTTGACCGTCTGGTTCTCGTGTGCGGGCGGTATGAAGGTTTTGACGAACGGGTGCTTGAGTATGTTGACGAGGAGATATCAACGGGTGATTATGTGCTGAGCGGCGGCGAAATACCCGCTCTTGCGGTAATAGAAGGAACTGTAAGGCTTTTGCCCGGAGTTTTGGGAAATGAAAATTCAACACTGAACGAGTCGTTCAGTACAGGAATACTGGATTTTCCGCAGTACACAAAGCCCGGAGAGTACGAAGGAAAAAAGGTTCCCGAAGAGCTGCTTAGCGGCAATCATAAACTGATAAAGGAATACAGAAGGAAAGAGGCTCTGAAAAAGACTTTAAAGAACAGGCCTGAACTTCTTGAAAATATAGAATTGTCCGGACAGGACAAGAAATTACTGAAAGGTATAAAAGAAGGAGAAAACTAAAATGGGACAGATAAAAGATGTTGTTGAAAAACAATATAAGCAAAAAGGAAGGGATATTTCAAAGATATCCGTGGGAAGCACTGTAAAGGTGAATACGAAGATAGTGGAAGGTGCGAAAGAGAGGATACAGGCGTTTGAGGGCGTTGTTATAGCTAAAAGAGGGAGCGGCCTTGGCGCTATGTTTACGGTCAGAAAGATATCCTTTGGAGCGGTGGGTGTTGAAAGAACCTGGCCGATTAATTCTCCTATGATTAAAAGTATTCAGGTTATAAAAAAAGGAAGCGCGCAGAGGGCGAAGCTTTACTACCTGAGGGATGCTTTTGGAAGAAAAGCAAGAAAAGAGATAATGAGATTTGACAAAGAAATATCCAAAGAAGAGCTTAAAAAACTGAACGAAGAGATAGACGCAGAGGAAAAGGAATCTGTTGAGGCGGCGCCTGCCGCGGAAAACGCTCCTGAAGCGGTTCAGCCAAAGGAAAGCGAAGCGCCCGCGAAAGAGAAAAAAGAAGAACTCAAAGAGGGCGAAAAATAAAGAAACCCGGGGATATGGCTCCGGGTTCAAGTTCAAAAGTTTAAAAGAATAGTGCGGAGGGATGAGGTTTGGCTTGCAGGCCCGGCGTTAAAACCTAAATCCCCCTTGCCCTCTTTTGAAAAAGGGGGTAACGATGAAATCATTAAACCAATGAATTAAACATTAAAACATCATTTTTTAGACTTGAGGTTTTGCCAACCATCCAATCCGCCAACCTTTCAACCCTCCGGCATAGGTTTCGCCGAGCCTCCAAGCATCTGAGCATCCGAGCCTCCGGCTCTGCATTCCGCACTTGCCCTTTGTCTTTGCCCGCTATTCCCTATTCCCTTCTCCCTTTTCCCTGCCTTTTCCATTGAGAATTGATAATTTCTTCACTCATTCCGCATTAGTCCTTTCCCCCGATTCTGTGGTAAAATAAATCAGATTTAAAGTAATCCTTTTTACCTGTTCGAGGCGTCAAATAGTCAAAAGAAAAAGGAGGATTTGATATGAAAAAGTTATCAGCGGCCGCGGGTTTGTTTCTTGCCGCAATCTTTGTTTTTTCGGGATGTACGGTGGTAATCAATGAAAGGCCTTATACAGGGGCTCAAAGTTATACGCCTTCTTCGAATTTGGGGACGGCGCAGAGAGGCACAGCGGCCACGACTGTTGTTGTGAACTCAAATACCGCGGAGGCGGTAAAGGCGGCTCCTGTTTATGTGAGTCTTAAAATTTCCGGGGATTCCTACCATTTTTACAGGGGAGTAAACAGGATAGCGGTATGGAACTTTTTTGCGGACGGAAGAATAACAAAAACAGGAGAGAAAATAGACGGCATAGTTCTTATTCATCTTCCGCACGGTAAACAGGAAAGAGTTTTCTTTGAAAACAACAAAAGGCACGGCGCCCACTATGAGTTTTATAAAAACGGAAGGATAAAGGCAAAAATTCAATTTAATAAGGGGCAGAGGCACGGCCGGTATGAAGAGTACTATGAAAACGGCAGCATAAAACTAAAGATTATTTATAAGAATAATGTAAAGACCGGCTGGCAGAATCTGTATTGGGACAATGGCAGGGTACGTGAAAAGACCGCGTATGTGAACGGTCAAAGGCACGGATACCACAGGGTCTATGACAGGCTGGGAAAATTAACCCGCGAAGTTTTATATGAAAAAGATAAAGAAAAAACAAAGGGCAGTTTTGCCGAAATTGTCGCGGATAAGATAAACGCGGAAGTTGAAGAAGAGGAAAAAGAAGCGGCCCGGGGAATCAGGGAAAAACTGGAACAGGGAATGAGAG
>Ga0129302_1002806_pt1 | contig 12258 bp, 3 predicted proteins | sample BlaSprsedimmetaG_FD_94476 | JGI IMG/M metagenome (GOLD analysis project Ga0129302, IMG submission 94476) | Hot spring sediment bacterial and archeal communities from California, USA to study Microbial Dark Matter (Phase II) - Blank Spring... | ecosystem: Environmental > Aquatic > Thermal springs... | reverse complement strand
GATATTACTCCCATCGGTAAAAGTACCACTACCACTTAGGGTAGTAGCACCAGCCACGGTAAGGTCTTGGTTATTGATACCAAATGAACCACTAATAAGCAGATTACCCCCAACCGTTATTGCACCCCCGGCATTATTTGTCCAGTTAAGGGATCCGATGCAGGTCAAGTCGCCGGTTGTGGTAAGGGTATTGTTTCCTGAACCATTAAGAGTTCCTGATATGGTGAGCGTAGGAATGGTAACCGAAACGTCGAGAGTTAAGGTGCTATCCACATTAACTTGATTGGTTTCACCATCGCCGGGGTAATACGTTGCAGCAACCCATGAGTTACCGTCGAAGCGCTCCCAGTTAGCAGTGGTGCTCCAATTGCCGTTAGCAATAGTGCGAAAGTCGTTAACATTTTGAGCCCCAGCTAAAATAACTGTCAGCAGGGCAAGGGCAGTTACCAGTACTACTCGTTTCATAATTTGGGCAATTTATAATTAATTATTCAAAGCAACATTTATTCCAAAATTCACATATATTTGTTTACTAATGGTTTATGCCATGCATTAAAATTTAGAATATTCAAAATTTGTCCGAAAATTGCAAGTTATTGTTTAGTTGTTTGTTGATGGTGAATTCAAATGAACGCTGATAATACAGATTAGTCAGATTTACACTGTGCAACACCGCATTTCACTGTGTAACTCAGTGACACTTGCTATTGCTCGTCTCATTAGACGGTTGTCATGCTGAGCCCAATCAAAGCATCTCTTTGTACCTTCAAACCTTTCCCCCTTTTTGAATGATTTTCCCTAAAATCGCTCTTTGCCATACTTCCCCTTTTGCGATGCAACGCTTCCCCCTGGTTCTTTGGATTAAACTATATGTGCATAGCCAAATACACGGAATACCTTAATACCTAGGGTTAAAACCCTGTGCTACCTTGAATAGACCCTTCGGGGCGATTTTTTTGAGTGAAGAAACGCATCGGGAGACGCGCGTTTACGAGGAGAATCTTGAATCTTGAATTTGGAATCTTTAATCCCGCTAATGCGGGACAGGTTCCCGCTGATGCGGGACAGGTTCTGGAATCTTGAACTCCGCAGAGCCGAGCAGGCTCTTGAATCCCGCTAATACGGGACAGTCTCTTTATCCTTTATCCTTAATGTGATTCCTCGCAGTTGCTCGGGATGACAAAAAAGTTGTTTGTTGTTTGTGAAATAGAAGAACGCACGCGTCAGAAGACGCGCGCTAACGAGATGAGCGAAAGAAGCAAGCAATGGCATAAAAGCCTGATCCGCCAGTGGGTCGGGGGTGGAACGTGGCGGTGGGCCTGGTAAGCGATACCACACGAGCCACGCCGCAGGCGGGGCGAATAGTATCGCGCTGCAGTTCCGCCTCCGGGGCACCCATCGGGTCGGGCTTTTCAGCCTTGATTTTCTTTGGTTCTTTCTTGTATCAAGACAAGAAAGAACATGTAAAAGGCTCTTTGCCATACTCCCCCTTTTGCGATGCAACGCTTCCTCCTGGTTCTTTGGATTAAGCTATATGTGCATAGCCAAATACACGGAATACCTTAATACCCAGAGTTAAAACCCTGTGCTACCTTGATTAGACCCTTCGGGGCGATTTTTTTTGAGTGAAAACACGCATCGGGAGACGCGCGCTTACGAGGATTGTAAATTCAACAGATCGTTGAAAACACCAAAACCCAACACCTCTCTGAACACTGCACTCTGAACACTGCACACTAAATTCAGAATCCCGCTAATGCGGGACAGGCTCTGAAATATTGAATTTTGAATCTTGAATCTGAAATTTTGAACCTTGAACTAGCCACACACTAAACCCGAAACACTAAACACACCTTATTTCCTTAACTTCCCCATTTTCGGACTTTTCTAAATCAAGTAAAGTCAATTATAAACCTGTTGTACTGTTTATTACGATTTTTGGATTGGTTTTTGCTTTAAAAAATTTGCCTATTTTATAGGCATATTTGAAACATTTTTGAAGTAAATTCGATTAATCAATTTTGATAATTAGTAATACACAACATACTATGATTACCATAAATCGGATTACAATGTGGTTACAAGGTGTTAAATACTTGACAAAAAAAGTATTATTATTCACCATAGCACTAACACTATCCCTATTGGTAAAAGCACAAGTTGCAGGTGATTACCAAACGGTTTCTGGAGGGAACTGGAATAACGTTGCTATTTGGCAGCGTTACAATGGAACAACATGGGCTGCTGCAACCGTTTTCCCTGGGCAAAACCCTGGTGCAGGAACAGTAACCATTCAAAACAATCATAATGTAACGCTTAACGTTACGCCTGCAAATAGTATAGGTTCACTGGTTATTGCACCTGGAGCAAATGCAACAAGTTTAACGTTCTCCGGCGCAAATTCAATTAGTGTTACAGGGAATGTAGTGGTAAATTCTACTACTAAAAATGTTGCCAAGGGTATTGCTGTTGCTGGGGGAACATTAACTTGTAATAGCATTAGCATTAATTCAACAGGTGGAAACGATAATAGAGATGCTTATGTTTCAGTAACAACTGGAACAATTAATGTTTCCGCAGATATTACAATGAACGCGTCCAATTTGAGGACATATCTTTTATTTTCGGGAAATGGAACCATAAACGTTGGGGGGACAATTGCCGGAGGCGGAATAACAAGCACAACTGGTGGAGGCGCAGCTGCACCCACAACAGGTACAGTTAACTACAATAATTCGGGAAATCAGAATGTTGGTGCATACACCTACTTCAATCTAACACTTTCCGGAGGAGGAGTAAAATCTTTGGTCAATAATACCCAGGTTAACAATATATTAACATTAAACAGTTCTATCCTAAATATTGCCAATTATAACCTTACTATAAACAGCAATAGCGCATCAGCAATTCAGGGAGGCCCTTTTAACTCAAGTTGTATGATAACAACTGACGGCACCGGATACATTCAACAAACCGTTACTGGGGCTACCGCATACACCATTCCTATTGGATCGAACGGAGTATATGCTCCGGTTACCGCCAGCAACATAACAGGCTCCACATCTCTCCGTTTTCGGACCGTATATAACGCTGCACTTGGCTCACAGTACTTAAAGCGATACTGGCAGGTAACCGGAAGTGTAGCCACCACCGCCACCCTTACCTTCCAGTATGATGCCACCGAGAACCCTGTTGACCCAAGTATAATTTGGGTACGTCCAACTGCCGGGGCATGGGCAACCCCTATAGGTTCCCAAACCTTTAACGATATTGCCAAAACATTTACCATAACCAACACTACCAACATTAGTGCGGTTACCTCCGAATGGACTGCCGGATATCCACCTAAAACATTCTTCTCCTACCAAACCGGAAACTGGAACGACCCTGCCACTTGGACCAGCGACCCCGGTGGGACTACCTGGAATAATATTGGTACCCCTACAGGCGACGGCGATGTGGTAGTAATCCTCTCGGGCCGAACGGTAACCCTTACTGCCGATGTTACCACTACCAATCTTGAACTCAATATCAATGCGGGTGGTATTTTAGATATGTCAACCTACCGATTTACAATCACCCTCAGCGAATTCAACGGCGATGGTATTTTAAAACTTGCCTCGGTTAACTTCCCTGCTGCTACAACAAATACATTTGTTAATGCTGGAGGGGGCATAACCGAATACTACAACTCAGCAGACTTTACACTACCCGCAGCACAAACCACATACAACTCCCTACGTATAAACGCACCCGGCGTAACCGCAACTCAACTCCATGATCTAACCCTTAATGGCGATTTGCACGTTATGCAGGGCACGTACCGTATAAACGATAACACGGCAGCTCGCCGCGAATTAACCATTTTGGGTAGTGTTACCGTTAATAGTGGCGCATCAATAACCGTTGGAAATGGAGTAACCAATACAACTACAGACCCAACTGCAGTAACTGAGGGAGGTACAGCGCCTTACACCAATTACTACTATACCCAATCGCATACTGTTAGTGTTTATGGTGACTTTACCAATTACGGAACAGTAAGGTTTACTAATCTTACCTATCCAATTTACAACCAATTGCCACCCATAACCCTTGGACCAACATCGGGATGTGCTACCGTTTATTTCTTGGGTAACACCAGCAACAACTTACGTTGTGAGGGTACAACCGACTTTTACAACCTTGTTTTAAGCAAAGGGGTTGATCAAACTTACAGTTTAACGGTTTACTCTACTGACTACCATTATTTTCGTCTTTTTGGAGCCAACATTGCCGGAGGCTATGGTGGAGGAGCAAATCCAAACCTCGATAAGGCTCTTTGGATTCGTTCTGGTACTCTTATCCTTCAAGGTACAACTATCATACCTTCACTTTCCGAAGGTACATGCAACAGTGGCACAGGCGGCCCCAACTCCGATTACTATGTTCCAGGCAATGGTGCATTAGTACTTGATGGCGATAATGTGGTTATACTTACTACAGCAGATGATTACCGTGAGGTTAATGTTGCTTACAACGTAGCAGCCCCTAACAATGCAGCCATGGGAATCAACACCGCTGCAGGATGTAGTTCGTTTTCGATTATGGGGCTTTTAAAGGTAAACAGGGGGTACATCTCAACCCGTGAGAGCGGTGGATTTATAACATGGGCAGCAGCTTCGGGGCAGTTCGAAATTAATGGGGGCGAAGTGGATGCCAAGCAGTTCCGCTCTGCCGGAACAGGAGGCGGTTTGGCATCGTTTACACAAACCGGTGGAACCTTTTACCTGAGGGGTCGTTTCCGCCGCACTCCGGCAGTTTACAGTACTGTAAACGATTTAGTTAATGCACCCCTAGGTACTAACCGAACCGATTTAGGGCTACAGGGGGCTCTTGGCACTTTTAACCTTAACGAAACCGCTAATGTATTCAACATGAGCGGTGGTACAATTTATATTTATGACGTTTGCGGTGATGGCACCATAGCAGCTCAGCAGAAGGTTTTTGAGGTTCTTAGCGATCCTAACAACATTGAGGTTACAGGAGGTTCAATTGTAATAATGCCATATACCGGAACGGGTTTAGCTGATTCGCCTTACTTCAGAATTATTTCAAGAGCTTCATTCGGGAATTTTAGTATTAGCAGGCAAAGCAGTTCCAGCGTGGTATTGCTCGATACCTACCCAATGACCGTTCTGAATAACTTCTCATTACTCTCAGGCGATTTCAATGCCAATAACCTAAATGTTACCCTGGGGGGTAACATGTTTGTAGCTAATGGCACAACCTATACACCCGGCACCAACTGGACTATCTTTAATGGTTTGTCAAACCAAACCATAACGGTTAACTCTGCAACAGCGTTTGCCTTTAAGAAATTCAAGATGGATAAGCCAAGCGGCAAGATTCTGAATTTTTCAGGCACTCAAACCGATATTCAGGTTCAGGACTCCCTGATGCTGGTTTCCGGCACACTGAACGATGCCGGTAAAACTATCACCCTAACAACCTCAACAACTACTACAACTTCCTACATCTACAATAGCGCCATACATTTAGGATCAGGGAAAATTGTTATAGCCGATGATGATCCCACCGATATTGATGGCGATGGTAACGGTATTTTCCGTAATCTGGAACTAAACAACACCGATGCCTTAGCAGCACCAGTAAGGCTAAAAGCCAATACAACCATATCGGGTATTTTAACTTTCTCACAGGATAAACTGCTCGATATTAGCACCTACAATCTTAAATTTACTTCAGCGGCAAGCATTTCGGGTTCAGGCGCTACGCGTTACATTACCAGTTCAGGACAAGCTGGTAATGGTGGAGTAACCCGTACATTTGCCTCAGGTGCAAATAGTTTTACTTTCCCGGTTGGCGCTCCCTCAACAAACCATGCTGCACCTGCCTATACACCGGCAACCATAACCATCAATGGCACTCCAGCTGCATGGGGCGATATTACCATAGTGCCAGTTGGGTACGAGCACCCAGCTACAACTGCCAAAAACCGTTCACTTACCTATTACTGGAGGATTAAAACAAGCGATATGACCCTGGGTTCGGCAACCGCCACCATGGGATTCTCCTATGACCAAACCGATGTGGTAACAGGTGCAGATGTAACCGAGGATGAGTACGTTGCTGCCCGCTTCGATATCAACTCATCCACATGGACGCGTGGTAATGCCAACGATGTGGATGAATCCAACAATTTTATTGGCGAACCAGGAACAGGAAGTTTTCTGGAGAATGTTGCCTTTCTTGATGGTGATTATACTGCTGGAGATGATAATCCTACCAATCCATTTGGCACTCCAACCATTTTTTATAGCCGCCAAAACGGATTATGGAGTAATGTTAACACATGGTCGTTAATAGGCCATAGCGGAGCACCCGCTGGCTCAGTCCCCGGTGCGGGTGATATTGTCATCATTGGAGGCAACGATTCGGTTTACCTGAACTCAAACCTTACAACTCCCAATGCCGATCCCCGCAGCTGTGCTATACTAAAGATTGAAAGAGGTTCAGCACTTGATATTGGATTCAATCCTGCATCGAACTTTTCACTTGTACTAAACCATCCTAATGGGAATGGTAATTTTAGGGTTGCTTGTGATTACGATAGCCCATCAACCTTTCAGTTTCCAGGAGGTGATTACTCTGACTTCAATGTTAATATTGGTACTACTGAATTATATACAACCAACCCTATTGCAGGTACAACATACTACCTCCCCAATGGCATTACCAGCTATGGTAATCTTATACTATCGCCACTTGGAGGTTCGAATATAATTTTCCCTAATAATAATCTTATAATATATGGTAATTTGATTACTCGAGGTCAGAATGCCGATTCATGGTTCTGTCCAATTTGGAATGCTAACTATCCCACTCCACCAGCTGCCCGAATAGCAAAAACTATTACAGTTAATGGCGATCTAGATATTCAGGGTGGAGGATTAGTATGGTATGGTGGTGGTACTATAACACAAACCCTTGTAGTAAATGGTAATGTTTTAGTTAATGATAACTCCGCAATTGACAACTGGGATGGTTCATCGGCACGAATGAGCATTGGCGGAAGTTTAGTAAACAATACAACCGGTGCCGCAGGCGGAGGAATTACCACTCCGCGTGAATGCGACTTTAGAAATATCCCCTTAACCTTTACTGGAAGTAACACATCGAGCGTTACAAACCAACGAAACAATCCAATTACCCGATTTGGCACAGTTACTGTTGATAAGGGAACCTCACAGGCCGATTCTCTTATAATTGATATTGGGGGTACATTAACCACTCCTACTAATAACTGGCTTATACTCCGAAATGGCACGCTGGTTTACCGCCGAACAAACCCCAATAGCGATTTTACCTTATCTACAACCACGCCAATTGTCATCCCTGAAACTGCTGGTTTGCTTATTGATTATCCCAACAACAGCGGGAACCGAAATATACTAATTGCTAACTCCAATGTCAATACTAACGATGTTACCTTAGCCGGGAAACTTACCGTAAGGGCCGGAAGGGTGTTTGTTGGTCCAACAAATGGAACAACAAATAATAACAACGATATAGTTTACACTGGCGATGGCAATTCAACACTGGTGGTTGAGGGAGGCCAACTTTTTATTAACGGGCAAATCCGTAGAAACACCTCTACAACAACAGGTGTGCTTAAGTATTACCAAACCGGAGGTGAGGTGATAGTTAACGGTCAAGGTGGAGATGCTACTGCCCTTACCCGCGCTAAGTTAGAGGTAACTAATCCGGGTAGCGTATTCAATATGAGTGATGGTTCCATTACCATAGTACGTGGCGGAGGAACAACTTATGGCGATCTTTATATTCGCCCAGCAAGTGGAAGCGTTACTGGAGGGCAAATTATCTTTACACAAACTCCATCATCATGGGCCACTTTGGATGCTGTTCAAAATTACAGGATGGATGCTAATATTGCTCTTAACAATTTGGTGATCACTGGTAAATCAACAGGTACTCCTCGTAATGCCACCGTTACGCTAATGGTAAATCCCTTGGTGCTAAATGGTTCACTTACACTAACAAATAGTTATAGTTTTTTAAATGCCAATAATTTCAATGTGTCACTTAAAGGCGATTTTACAAATAATGGTACATATACTCCGGGAACCAATACTACTACTTTCAACGGAAATACTCAGCAGATACTAGGAACAACCCTTACAACATTTAATAATCTGGTAATTAATCCTCTCACCTCTGTAACATTGGCTTCCAATAATGTAACAGTAAATGGAAACCTAACACTAAGTAGCGGTACCTTTATCTGCGGCTCTTACCTTGCAATAGTTGCAGGTAACCTAACCAATAATGCAACCTATACCGATAATGGAACTGGTACAGGTATCTCATTAAAGGGTAGCAGTTTACAATATATTTCAGGCACTGGCACATTCAGCACCCTTGAGCTTTTTAACTCCAGTGGTGCTCGCTTACAAAATTCCATAACCCTCACCAAAAATTTAGTGCTTACTCTAGGTAATCTGAATATTAACCAGTACATGCTAACCCTTGGAGTTAACAGTACCATTGAGGGCGCTCCTTTTGGTCCAACAAAAATGATTGTGGTCGATGGGGTTTTCAGCAATGTGGGTATTCGCAAATACTTTAACTCTTATTCCGGCCCTTCTCAAACCTTTACCTATCCATTAGGGGTAACTGGGAAGTACACTCCTGTTGTATTTACCTATACCGATAACACAACCACAGGTTATATCAGAATAAATGCAATAAATAGTTACCATCCCGGGGTTTTGGACAGGAATAGAGTTCTCCAGTACTACTGGGAGGTTCAGAATAATGCTGTTGCAGGTGTAAATGGTTCGTTGGTGTTCAATTACAAAGATGTAGATGTAAGAGGTTCGGAACCCGATTACGTTGCAGCACGAACCGTTGGCGGAACGAGTTGGAGTAAGGCAGCTCCAGGAGCTGGTACCGATAACGTAGATGAAACCAATAATACCATTACCTTCAACCTGGTAAATGCAAACGACCTTAACGGTGAGTTCACTGCCGGTGAAGACCCTGCCATACCAAACAACATTCCTCAGTTCACTTCAACTAAGGACGGCAACTGGAGCGATCCTTCGGTTTGGGTACAAACCGGAGGTGACCCCTACACGCTTACTGGTGCACCTAACGGATTTATTGTAACCATTAGTCCAGCAGATACGGTTACCATTGATGCTAATCAAGCATTTACATACCGAACTACCATAAATGGAACATTACGTTCTGTTCAACCGTACTTTGGCCACAATATTGGAATTGTGTCGGGAAGTGGAACACTTTATACCGATGGGGGCCCACTCCCTGCCGGCCGGTTTGACTCCTTCTTTGATTGCTCAACCGGTGGTACGCTTGAGTATGGGGGTAGTACAAACTACAATGTGATAGCCGACCTTTACAATCAATTACGTAGGGTAAGGTTTACCGGAACAGGCACCAGAGTTCTTCCCAATAAGAATTTAACCATTTGTGAGCAATTGCTAATTGATGGGCCTACCCTCGATAATTCGGTTAATAATCGTACACTAACCATCATGGGAACAATGGAGCGATATGGAACGGGTACCTTCAATGCAGGTACAGGTGCCAATGCCATTGTTGAGTTTGCCGGCTCTGCTGCACAAATAGTAGGAGGAGCCCTGGGCGATTTCAGTGGTAGCAATAAGTTTAACCATTTAAGAATAAACAATTCTGCTGGATTAAGCATTGGTAATAATGGCTTGGTTGAGGTTGGTGGGAACCTTTACCTCACAAGCGGAAATATTACAACCACATCGAGTAACCAATTAACAATTGTTAACTTAGCGATTAACTGTGTTTTCCCTGCTGCAGGTTCATCGGCTTCGTTTGTGGATGGACCCCTTACCAAACGAGTAAGCTCGGGTGACAATTTTAAATTCCCTATTGGAAAAGGTACAACTTTAGGAAACAAACTTTCTGTAACTTCGTCGCTTGCACTATTTATAGGTGGAACAACCGATTGGACTGTTGAATATTTTACACCAAACCCAACATACAACTCTATGGCGGCACCGCTTACATATGTTAATTCCATGGAGTATTGGACAGTAAGCGCTGATCCCGGGAGTCGGGCATATGTAGGGTTAGACTGGAACCCCACAAGCGACCTTACCCCACTAATGACTCAGAATGGATTAACGGATATGAGGGTGGCTTACGATAATAGTGGTACATGGACTGAACTATCCTCAACCGCAAGCGGAAATAACAGTAACGGAACCGTAACCACATCGGCTAGGATTACTATTCCCGCTGCTGGTAATGCCAACTATACCACTGCTTGTATAAACACCACCAAACCTAGGGCAAGGCTAAATCCGTTGGGGCCTGTTTGTGGCGATGCCGGGATGCCTGTTCTTTTTGTTGGTTCATTCAGACCTTTTAACTATATCCTCAACTACACCAAGGATGGTGTACCCCAAACCCCTGTAACCGTTACGGCGGAACCCTATGTGCTCCTAACAGATGCAACAGGTGCTACCTACCAGTTAACCAGCTTTACATACAATAACCCTGGCAGTCCTACCAATGGAGTTGTTGACCCAACACCTGTAACAACTTATACCGTACCTACAACAGCTGATGCAGGAGTTGACCAGTCGTTATGCGGTGCAACTTCGACAACATTAGCAGCCAATTCTCCTACAGTGGGTACTGGACAGTGGAGTATTATTAGTGGCTTGGGTGGAACTGTTGTACAATCTACAATTCCCAATAGTGATTTTAACGGTATAAACGGTAATAATTACACCTTACGCTGGACCATTACCAATGGGGGGTGTATTTCGACTGATGACGTTAACATTTCATTCCCCTTACTACCCGAAAAACCTGCTGCATTTGTTACGTATGATGATAATGTTTGCCAAGGCGATATTAATGTTGGCTACTCTGTTGCCAACAATCCCAGTCTTACCTATACATGGGGTTATAGCGGCACAGGTGCCACAATTATAGGAAGTGGCAACTCAATATCTATTGACTTTGCAGGGAATGCCACTTCGGGTGATGTAAGCATTTATACTACAAATGGTTGCGGCAATAGCGATCCTTTAACCCTTGCAGTTACTGTAAACGAAAGGCCAAATGCTACTATTGCCGTATCTGGAAGCAGTTCAGTTTGCGATGGCGATCATACTGATTTAACTGTAACCTTTGCTGGAGGAACCTCGCCTTATAGCTACCAGTTAACCGATGGTACTAATACCTATAACTTCAATAACGTTACTTCACCACATGTTTATACTACACCAAACTTGGTTTGGAGCGGGCCAAACCCCGATAAAGTAATTACCTATTCTATACCAACAGTCACTTCGTCAAATGGTTGTAGCAATTCGGGTTCCAATACTATAGATGTAAAAGTTTACAAAATTCCCGAAACCGGCCCACAATTCCATATACCCAATAACTTTGCATTCTAAATACCCAAGCCCCGGTGATGAGCCGGGGTTTTTGTTTAGTATTCAGTGTACGGAAAGATTTAAAATTCCAAATTCAAAATTCAAGATTAAATGTGAATTCTTTCTCTCGTTAGCGCGCTTTTCCTGACGCGTGCGTTCACTCCACTAATCGCCCTGTAAGGGCAAATCGGATTAGCCCAGGGTTTGAACCCTGGCATTGAGGCATACCAAGCATTTGGCAATGCACGCCATGCATAAGCCAAAGAGTAAGGGGGAATCGATGCATCGTAAAGGGGAAAGCATTCCAAGGAGCCTTTTACATGTTCTTTCTTGTCTTGATACAAGAAAGAACCATAGAAAATCAAGGCTGAAAAGCCCGACCCGATGGGTGCCCCGGAGGCGGAACTGCCGCGCGATACTATTCGCCCCGCCTGCGGCGTGGCTCATGTGGTATCGCTTACCAGGCCCACCGCCACGTTCCACCCCCGACCCATTGGCGGATCAGGCTTTTATGCCATTGCTTGCTTCTTTCGCTCATCTCGTTAGCACGTTTCTCCTGACGCGTGCTTTCTTTTATTATTTCACAAACAACAAACAACTTTTTTGTCATCCCGAGCAACTGCGAGGAATCACATTAAGGATAAAGGTTAAAGAGCCTGTCCCGCATTAGCGGGATTCCAAATCCCAAATTCCAGATTAAAGAGAATTCTTTCTTATTAGCCATCAACAGTCAATCGTCAAGGCCACTTGTCATCCTGAGCGTAGCGAAGGATCTCATTCATTGAGG
>Ga0129302_1002798_pt1 | contig 12277 bp, 10 predicted proteins | sample BlaSprsedimmetaG_FD_94476 | JGI IMG/M metagenome (GOLD analysis project Ga0129302, IMG submission 94476) | Hot spring sediment bacterial and archeal communities from California, USA to study Microbial Dark Matter (Phase II) - Blank Spring... | ecosystem: Environmental > Aquatic > Thermal springs... | reverse complement strand
GAATCACAAAATATTATTTCTTATCAAACCGGTTTTGAGTTGATTTTTGTTGTTTTGTAATTTTGACCCAAACAAAAACCACAAAAATCGCTGTTTCTGCCGCCTAATGCGATTTTTGGGTTATAATAAGTTTAGGATTAATCCATTAACTGCTTGTTTTGTGTAACGTATGCTTAACCCGGTCCTTTAACTCCGCTTTCACCCATACTAAAGATTTCATCCATGCCGGCCTCCCCTTATTATAAACTTCCGTATATCATCCCCGCGAACGCGGAGAAAATTATTACAAGCCCTGCGTAAACAGATGTTTTTTTCATTCCTATTATTCCCGACGCTATGAGCATCTGCGGAATGCTTATCGTCGGCCCGGCGAGAAGAAGCGCGAGCGCGGGCCCCTTATGCATGCCGCTTCCCATAAGGCCGTCAATGACAGGAACCTCGGTCATCGTGCAAAAATACATGAGCCCGCCTGCTGCCGCAGCTCCAAAGTTCGACAGAAAAGTACTGGAATCAAATACCGCCATTACCCACTCCTGCGGCACGAGCCCATCGCTGCCGGGCCTGCCGAAAAGGAACCCCGCGATAAATATCCCGGCAAGAAGCGGCGGCGCCATGTCCACGGCAATCTTTCCCGTCTCATTACCCCATGACTTTATCCGTTCCCGGGGGGAAAACTTAAACATCTCCAAAACCGCGCCTGCTGCCAGCAGGGCTGCGACTCCCCATTTTACGCCCTCAAATCCGATACTGTGAGGCAGGCTAGGCTCACAGCCACAAGCACTCCGAACAGCATCAGGAAGAGCAGAAAAACAGCGGGCTTTGGCGCGGCCGGCAGCTTCTTGTCTTCCTCATCATCCCGTCCGTCAACGCCCGCGTTCTCCTCTTTCCTGAATATAATGGCCATTATCCCGCCTATTAATACGGAAAACACCAGCGCGAAGGCAAGCCTCGCGAGGCCGATTTCCCATCCCAGCACCCGCGCAGTCATAATCAGCGCAAGTATGTTTATGGCAGGGCCCGCGAACAGAAACGCCGCTGCGGGCCCAAGCCCCGCGCCTCTTTTATATATGCTCCCAAAGACCGGCATTATTGTGCATGAGCACACTGATAAAACCGCGCCCGACACAGAGGCGGTGGCATACGCAGCCGCGGAGTGCGCCTCATGCCCCAGAAGCCTTATTACAGCCTCACGGTCAAGAAAAACCGTTATGGCTCCGGCTATGAAAAAAGCCGGCACAATGACGAAAAAGAGCTCTTTGGCGTAAAAAGATGCCATAAACAGCCCCTCTGACACGGCCCTCATGATTTCCGGGCTGTCAAGCGGGATAAAATACAATAAAATGAATGCCGCTGTTATATAAGACAATTTCTTCCGGTTTTCCATGTTTCCCTCTGCCGGTGTTTTAGCCCGGTTTTTTAACGGCAGGGGCGGATTAACCGCCCCTGCCGTTACATTATACACGCTCCTGAGCTTTTATTTAATGTATTTTTCAGGGTCCTTTTTAAAAGCCTCGGGGCATCCCGCGCAGCAGAAGTAATATGTCTTGCCCTTATACTCCCAGCTCGAATGCGCCTTGGACTTTTTCATCTTTACGCCCATAACCGGGCAGACAACCTCTTCGTCTCCGGCCTTTGCTTCTGCCGCCGCCTTCGCGTTGCACTTATTCACGCACTTCTTCGCCTTTTCCTGTATTGTCTTCACATCAGCCCCGCCCTTTTTTGCCTTAATGGTGATTACCGCGCCGTCTCTTGTGTTTTTCACGCTGTAATCAGCGTCAAGCGGCTGCATCATGCAGTGGCCGTCTTTGTCTTTTCTCATTTCTTTTCCGTGCCCTTCATGCCCGGCGCCGGCAATTACAGCCGCAGAGAGCGCGAATAACGCTGAAAATACTACTGCAATAATCTTTTTCATCTTATTCCTCCTTGTTTTTTTTACTTCCGAAAATGCTTTTTTTCATAAAAATCCTTTCCGCAGTTTTTTACCTCCTTGTTTTTTCGTATTGTTTAAAACTTCAGTTTCCTTTTCTTCCACAAAAGATATATGGCGGGATAGACCATGAGTTCCAGGATAAACGAGGTAAATACCCCGCCGACCATAGGCGCGGCTATGCGCTTCATGACATCAGCTCCCAGTTCATGGGATGCCGCCCACATTATGGGGAGCAGCCCGGCAAACGTGGTAATGACAGTCATTGTTTTGGGCCTTATCCTCTTTACCGCGCCGTAATGAACCGCATCTTTCAGGTCTTCAAGCGTTTTAAGCCGCCCCGCCTTCCTTCTCTCCTCATACGACAGGTCAAGGTAGAGCAGCATGAAAACCCCGGTTTCCGCGTCGATGCCCAGCAGCGCGATAATGCCGCACCATACGGCTATCGACATATTATAGCCCAGCAGGTAAAGTATCCAGACAACACCCACAAGGGAAAAAGGCACCGCAAGCATTACAATGGCTGTTTTTATGTATGAGCGGGTGTTCATGTACAGGAGGATGAAGATTATGAACAATGTCATGGGCAGGACAACCTTCATCTTTTCCTTTACCCTCTCCATAAACTCATACTGCCCGCTGAACGCGATTGAATATCCCTGCGGCAGGCTGACGTTTTCGCTTATAACCTTTTTTGTCTCCTCCACAAAACTCCCCAGGTCCCTTCCCGTGACATCAACATAGACATAACCCGCCAGTTTTCCGTTCTCATTCCTTATCATGCCCGCGCCTGTTGAGACGCTTATGTCCGCGATATGCGAAAGCGGTATGTGCGCGCCTGAAGCGGCCCGCACATAAACCCTTTTCAGCTTCTCAATGTCATCCCTGAAATCACGCGGATAGCGCACGCTCACGGGATATCTTTCCCTTCCCTCTATCGTATATGTGATATTTTCCCCGCCTATGGCGGCCATCAGTTCCATCTGCGCGTCTTTGACGGAAATCCCGTAGCGCGCAAGGTCCCTCCTTTTTAAATCTATATTTACAAAATAGCCTTCAGCGGTCCTTTCGGCGAAGACGCCGCGCGCGCCGTCTATGGCGGAGACATGCGCCTCTATTTCGCGTCCCACGGTTTCAATAACCGCAAGGTCATCGCCGAAAATCTTTATGCCCACAGGCGTCCTGACTCCTGTCGTCAGCATGTCAATCCTTCCCTTTATCGGCATTGTCCACGCGTTTACGTTTCCGGAAAACTGCATTGCCTTATCCATTTCAGCTATAAGCTCTTCCCACGATATCCTGTCGGGCCAGAAAAGCCTGAAGGGCGGTTTTATAAACTCAGGCATCCATGAATACCATCTCTTTTTTTCACGCCACTCATTCTGCGGCTTTAAAAGGACCGTTGTTTCCATCATGGAAAACGGGGCCGGGTCGGTCGCCGTGTCAGCCCTGCCCGCCTTGCCGTACACTGTGGTAACTTCGGGGAAAGATTTAAGTATCTTGTCCTGCTGCTGCATAAGGTGCTCTGCCTGCGTGACCGATATTCCGGGAGGGGTTGTGGGCATGTATAATATTGAGCCCTCATTAAGCGCGGGCATGAATTCCTTTCCTATTTTAAGGTAAACCGGCACGGTCAGGAGCATAATCAAGGCGGCGCCGGCTATTATAAGCACGGGTTTCTTAAGCACAAAATCAACAACAGGCCCGTAATACCTGAACAAAACCTTTGAGACAGGGTGGTTTTCCTCATTATGTATCTCTCCGGCGAGGAACGCGGGCAGCTTTTTTTTCTTTCTTCCCGGCTTTATAAATGTAAGCACAAGCGCGGGCCCCAGCGTTATTGCAAGCACTGCCGCGAAAAGCATGGCGAAGTTTTTTGTGTAAGCGAGCGGCTTAAAGAGCCTTCCCTCCATGGCCTCAAGCGCGAATATGGGGATAAAGGCCACGGCAATCACAAGAAGCGAGAAAAAGGCCGGCCCCCCGACTTCTTTTACCGCTTGCAGCACCGCCTCCCTGAAATCCCCCCGGCTTCCCTCTTCCCTCCATTTAACAATCTTTTTGTGCGTGTTTTCAATCATGACAATTGCCGCGTCCAGCATCGCGCCTATGGCTATGGCGATGCCGCCAAGCGACATAATATTGACGGTCATCCCCATCATCTTCATGGGAATAAACGACAGCAGGACAGCGGCAGGCAGCAGAATTACCGGGATTAACGCTGACGGCGCATGCCAGAGAAATATAAAGATTATTATTGCAACAATCAGCATCTCCTCAATGAGCTTCTTTTTCAGCGTGTTGACCGCCCGTTCTATGAGTTCCGACCTGTCATAGACCGTGACAGCCTCAACCCCGTCGGGAAGCTTAATCTCCTTCATCCTCTCCTTTATTCTTTTAATTACATTATTCGCGTTCTCGCCGTAGCGCATGACCACTATGCCGCCGGGCGCTTCACCCAGGCCGTTATAATCAGCCGCTCCCCTTTTTATATCCGGCCCTGTACTTACCGACGCCACATCCCTTATCCTTACAGGCACGCCGCCGGCCGTTGTTTTTACCACAGTCTCCTCTATGTCCTCAATGCTCTCAATATAACCGCCTATATTAACCATGTATTCAGCACCCGCGATTTCAAGCAGCCTTCCCCCTGTAGAATCATTCGATTGCCTGACAGCATGGACAACATCCGAGACTGACACCCCGTAGCCCACAAGCGCTGCAGGGTCCACGGTTATCTGATACTGCTTTTGATAACCTCCTATGGACGCGACTTCAGCAACTCCCTGCACGGACTGAAGGGCGTATTTTAAGTGCCAGTCCTGAAAAGCGCGGAGCTGCTCCGCGGAGTGCTTTCCCGTCTCATCCACAAGGGCGTACTGATAAACCCAGCCCACGCCGGTCGCGTCGGGCCCCAGCTCGGTTTTGACTCCTTCGGGAAGCGCGGGCAGAATCTTTGACAGGTATTCCATAACCCTTGACCTTGCCCAGTATACATCTGTGCCGTCCTCAAAAATCACGTACACAAAAGAATAGCCGTAATCGGAAAAGGCGCGCACATCCCTGACTCCGGGCGCGCCCAGTAACGCGGATACTATGGGATATGATACCTGATCCTCCACTATCTGAGGCGGCCTGTCCCATTTGGAGTAAACTATAACCTGCGTGTCGGTCAGATCGGGTATTGCGTCAAGAGGGATTGTCCTGATTGACCATATGCTCCAGCCGACCGCGAAAGCCGCGGCAAGAAAGACAAACAGCCTGTTTTTAGCCGACCACTCTATAATTTTATTGATCATTCTCGCGCTCCTTCCTCTTTAGTGAGTATGCGCCGCCATATTTGATATTGCAGCCTTGAGCCTGCTCTCGGAATCAACAAGGAAGTTCCCGTTTACGACAACAACCTCACCGCCTTTGAGCCCTTTTTTTACCGCGTAATATTCGCCCATCTTCTCCCCCCTTACGATTTCCCGGGGCTCAAAATGGCCGTTTTCCCCGCTTATAAAAACAATACTTTTTACACCCGTATCTATGACCGCCTCTTCCGGCACCGACAGATACACCCCCTTCGCCGCCCTTATTTTAACATTGACAAACATCTCCGGCCTCAGCACATTATCCCTGTTTCCGGCTGTTATCCTCACCCTTGAGCTTCTTGTCTCCCGGTTAAGGACATTATCAACCGCAGTTACAGCCCCGTAAAAAACTCCGCCTCCGGCTGTTGACGCTGTTATCTCGGCCGCTGCTCCGGCCCTTATCAGGCCTATATCCTCCTGATATACCTGCGCGTAAACCGTCACGTTTCCGGCCGGGTCCTCCATAATAAGAGACCTGTCGGGCCCGTCCTTTTTTTCAAGCGCCCTTATATCCGCGGCTGAAAGCCCGAGGCTTCTCAGTTTCTGCCCGGCCGCTTCTTTCAGCTTCTGCGCTATTCCGCCTGTTTCCGCGTACTTATCGCCGCTTTTATAAGCCGTTATGTAGTCCAGCTGCGCGCTGTAAAGCTCCGGGTCATACGCCACGACACCGGGCGCGGTTATGACGGTTTCAAGCTGCCTCACCTCTGCACTTCCAAGCCTGATATTTATCAGCTGCTGCTTGTAAGGCGAGACATATACAGTCTCCCTGTCTTTATCCGTTTTTGCGCCGGCCGAACCGCTTACATCACCGTGGCCTTCATGCCCTTCCATGCTTTCTTTGCTGTCCTGCTCCATCGGGACAAGGTCCATTCCGCATATCGGACAGCTTCCGGGCCTGTCCTGGACAACCTGCGGGTGCATGGGGCATATATACATCTGCCCGCTGCCCGCGTTCCTGCTGTTTACTGCCAGAAACACCGCGCCTGCCACGGCAACAGCCAGCAGAACAATGATTATTGTTTTTTTATTCATCTCATTTCACCTTCCTTTAAGATTATATACCTTGCCGTCCCTGAGAAAAGAGACGGCGCAGCATGCCATAAGTTCCCTGTAATTCATCACATACTTTTCCACATACATGTAATAATCCCTTCTCATTTCAAGCAGTTTTCTCTGGGAATCAATAACCTTCATAAACTCCCCTTTTCCCGACCTGTAATCCGCGACCGCTGCCTCAAAGACAGCCTCTGCCCTCGGAATGAGGATGCCGCCATAAAGCCCGATTGTCCTTCCGAATGTTTTGACCGCCTCGTAGTTCTTTTTCGCCTCAAAAACGTCTGCGGCCCGTTTGTCTTCATAACGCTTTTTGCGCGACTCGTATTCACTGCCCGCCTTCCGTGCAACAGGCACGTCATTTGTCAGGAACCACGCCGGCAGTTTAGCCTCAAACATTATTGAGTAATTATCAGAACCTGGCTCAACCTGTTTTCTGAATTTGATGTTTACGTCGGGCAGAAAACCCATAAACGCGCCGTTCCTCTCATTCTCAGCCTCCTTCATCTCAGCCTCCATCATCAGCACTTCGGGCGAATTTTCCACAGCAGCGGTTATCAGTTCCTCAAGCGTGCCCGGCAGTTCCTCAAGCGCCGGCGCCTCAGGCACCGCGTCCGCGGTTATGGTAATCGCGTTGCCGGCAAGGCTGTTGATGTAGGCGGCTGTGACCCCTGCCTCTGTTTCAAGCGACAGCAATTCGTTTTCAAGAACCGCGTATTCAAGGTCCGCGATAGCAGCGTCAGCCTGCGCCTCGCTTCCCCGGCCATATCTGGCGGACGCGATTCTTGAAACCTGAAGCAGGGAAGCCGCGGCTTCCCTTGTGATTTCTATCTCGTTTTTAACCCTGTAAAAAGAGGCATAAGCGTTAAAGGCTTTAAGCCCTGCCATTCTTCTCTCCGTTTCATGCCTGAACCGGGCAGCGTTGACAGCCTCATTTGCCGCTCCAATCATGAACGGATACTTTAAAGGAAACGGTATTTTCTGGGAGACCTCAACAACCTTTGCGGGCGCTGAGCCGAAATCCGCTGTCCTGTCCGCCATGCCCATATACTCAATGCCTGCCATGGGATTGGGCAGGAACCATGATGTTTTTGACGCGGCAACAGCCCCTTCATAAGCGTGCCGCGCGGCTTCCACTCCCGGGTTTGAGCCGACCACAGCCTCTGCCACTTCGATTTCCGTGATTTTATCCGCCGCGTAAAGCGGGGTAAACATTATTACCGCAATCATCAATCCCGCCCATTTCATTGCGCTTCTCCTTAAATTTATTTCCCTGCGGTTATGCCGGTTATTTCCTGCCCTTTTTTGACAGATATGGCCGCGGAATCATTGCACAAAACTTTACAAGTTTCCGGCACGAGTTCTTCCTTGCCCCGCGCATATATCAGGTTTTTCCCAGAGCTTTTTCAAGGTCTCTTATCAGGTCTCCGCTGTCCTCTATCCCCGCCGACAGCCTTATCAGGTTTTCGCTTATCCCCAGTTTTTTCTTCTCTTTCGCGGAGAAAAAACCGTGGGTCATCTTTGAGGGCACGCACGCAAGCGACTCGACTCCTCCAAGGCTTTCCGCGAACGTAAATATTTTAAGGTTTGAAATAAAATCTTCAATATCTTTTTTCCCCCTTTTCATGACAAAACTCACCATGCCTCCAAAACCGGACATTTGCCGAGCCGCGACATTGTGGCCGGGATGCGTTTTCAGCCCCGGATAATACACACGCTCAATTTTGCGGTGCTTTGAAAGATACTGCGCGACGGCGAACCCGTTTTCTTCATGCTTTTTCATTCTGACCTCAAGAGTCTTCAGCCCTCTTAAGGCAAGCCACGAATCAAAAGGCGAGGCTACGCTGCCGGCTGCCTTGAGATAAAATTTCATCTTGTTATAAAACTCCCTGTTTGACGTTAATGCGGCGCCTCCAATTATGTCGCTGTGCCCGCCTATATATTTTGTCGTGCTGTGTATAACAATATCCGCGCCAAGCTCAAGCGGCCTCTGGAAATAGGGCGTCGCGAATGTGTTGTCAACCACAAGCACCGCTCCAATCCTTTTCGCCGCAGCGCTTATCTGTTTTATGTCCAGAATTTTGAGCAGCGGATTTGTAGGCGTCTCTATCCAGATCATCTTTGTGTTCTTTCCTGCCTTTGAGAGGAAATCACCGCTCTCGCCGGAATAGGAATAGTCGGTATGTATGCCGTATTGTTTTAGAACCGCCTCAAACACCCTGTATGTGCCGCCGTAAATATCCGCTGACGCGAGTATCCTGTCCCCTGTTTTAAGCAGGTAAAGCGCTGCCATGGTGGCCGCGACGCCTGACGCGAAAGACAGTCCGTATTTCGCGCTCTCAAGAGAGGCGAGGCACTTCTCATAAACATCCCTCGTGGGATTTCCCGCGCGCGAATACTCATAACCCCTGTTCCTGCCTATGCCGTCCTGCTTGAATGTTGACGTGAGGTAAAGCGGCGTTATCACGGCCCCGGTCTTTTCATCCGGCTCCTGTCCGGAATGAATTGCCCTTGTTGAGAATTTCATTTTTCCGCCCCCATTTCATGATTTTTTCCTGCCTGCATAATAATTTATTACATCCATTTTTGTTAACAGTGATACGGGCCTTCCGTTGTCAGTAACAACAAGTCCGCTGTGCCCTGCAAGCAGCATCCTGTATGCCTCAGATACCCGTGTCTGCGGCGAGATTTCGGGAAAAGGTTTTCCCATCACCGCGGAGACCTTCTGGTTTTCCATGTTAACCCCGTCATGCAGGCACTTCAGCACCAAGGCCTCATTCATGCTGCCTGCCTGTTTTTCTCCTTCCACAACAGGAATCTGTGATATGTCGTACTTATGCATTAAACCCGCAGCGTCTTCAAGAGTATCCCGCGGGGACAGCGCAATCAGCACGGGTGTTTCTTTGCTTCCCCTCTGTATCTCTGAAACGGGCGCGTCTTCTTCCTCTTTCGCGGCCCAAAAACCGTTTTCTCTCATCCATTTATCCGAAAAAATCTTTGTGAGATAATTTCTGCCGGTATCGGGCAAAAGCACTGCGATTATTTTCTTTTCTTTCAGCCTTGCCGCGTATTTGAGGGCTGCCGCAAGCGCTGTCCCCGAAGACCCTCCCGCAAGAATGCCTTCTTCCCTCGCCAGTTTTCTTGCCGTATTAAACGATTCTTGATCGCTGACCCTTATCATTTCATCAACAAGCTGCCTGTTGAATGTGACTGGAATAAAATCTTCACCGATACCTTCAACTTTGTATGGTTTTGGCGAATCACCTGAAAGAATAGACCCCTCAGGGTCAGCGCCTATCACAACAACTGACGGTTTCTTTTCCTTCAAATATCTTGAAACACCTGAGATGGTCCCGCCGGTTCCCATGCCGGCCACAAATACATCTATTTCTCCCTTGAGGTCGTTCCATATTTCGGGCCCGGTTGAATGGTAATGCGCAAGCGGGTTTTCCGGGTTCCCGAACTGATTCGGCCTGAAAGCTCCCGGTATCTCCCTGCTTAGCCTTTCAGCCACGCCGTTATAACTCTCCGGCGAATCAGGCGGCACAGAAGTAGGTGTTATTACAACCTCTGCGCCATAAGCCTTTAAAAGTTCAATCTTGTCCGGGCTCATCTTGTCCGGTATCACAAAAATCGTCCTGTATCCTTTGACCGCCGCTGCCATGGCAAGCCCTGCTCCGGTATTTCCCGCAGTAGCCTCAACTATTGTGCCGCCTTCTTTAAGAAGCCCCGCCTTTTCAGCCGCCTCAACCATGCGCAGCGCTGTCCTGTCTTTTACGCTTCCGCCGGGATTCAGGTTCTCAGCTTTAAGGTAAATATCAGCGTCCAAACCTTCTGCCATGCGGTTCAGCTTAATAAGCGGCGTTCCTCCAATACTCTCAAGTATATTGTTATAAACAGCCATTATCCGGCCTCCTCTTTTAAATATTCCGGACTGAACCTCCGAAGTTCCTCTTCTGTTATCTTTTCTTTTATTGCATAAAAACCCTCTTCATCCGGCAGTATTTTACAGTTAAACCTCATTCCCTCTTCCCCGTCAGGTTTTGTGTAATAAGCGGCTATTTTCAGGGCTTCGCGCACCCCTTCTGCCCCGATTTTTCCCCTTGCGAGCACTACGGGCCCTTTTTTTTCAGCCTCAATAAGCAGGTCGCCGTCTTTCGCGAGACTCCTTATAATCCTGTTCTCGGATTCATTTCTTCCTGCGGCTATTTTTAAAGACTTTCCCGCGGAGAAATATCTTCCGTATTGAAAGAGCCGCGCCGCGTCCATGTCAAACATGCCGGAATCGATAAGGTCCTTTACCTTTATCCCGAAATTTTTGTCTGTCAGCAGGCATCCTCCGGCCGGGCAGGCATGGCTCTCTATGCTGTATTTCTCAACGAGCTTAAGCTGCTCTTTTCTCGACCTTCCGGTAATCCCAAAAAACTTTTCCCTGTCAACCCATCCCATTTTCTCGGGGATACTCGGCGCGACAGCAAGGGCGCTTAATGGCCTCAGAATATATCCGTCAAGGCCGCTCTCTTTTTCAATAATATACATGGCGCGGTTATTCTGGCTCATCGGCCTCTGCCCGAGTACTTCGCCCGTCACTATAAAAGAGGCGTTTATCTCTTCCATGTACTTTTTGGCCGCCCTGAATTTGAGTATTCTGCAGTCAATGCATGGGTTCATTGAGCTTCCATACCCGAAACGCGGCTTTTTTACCGCCTCAATAAACTCTTCGGCTGCGCTTAAAACCTTAAGCGGTATTTTGAGCTGCTCCGCCATCTCACGCGCCTTGCTTTTGCAGCCGCCGTTTCTGCCGCTGCACATGCAGAAAGGAGACGTAAAATTCACGCCGATTACCTCAATGCCCTGCTCCAGAACAGCCTTTGCCGCGAGAGTCGAGTCAAGCCCTCCTGACAAAAGAGCGATTGCCTTCATAACATTTCTCCTTAGTATATCACCAAAACGGTGTAAAATAACTGTAAAAAATTTCACTTCCTTCCAAAAAATTTTTTTATTCCTCAAAAAGCCAGGTTGACAGGTATCTCTCTCCGGTGTCGCAGGCTATTGTCACTATTGTCTTCCCCTTGTTCTCCGGCCTCTTTGAAAGTTCAATAGCCGCCCACAGGTTCGCGCCCGCTGATATTCCCACAAGCAGGCCCTCCTGCCTTGCCACCTGCCTCGCTGCGTTTCCCGCGTCCTCCTCTTTTACTTTAATGACCTCGTCAAATAATTTAATATCAACAACTCCCGGAACAAAACCCGCTCCTATGCCCTGAATCCTGTGAGGCGACGGGCTGCCTCCTGATAATACCGGGGACTTTTCCGGCTCGACAGCTATTACCCTGACACCTTTGTTTTTTTCCTTAAGAAACCCGCCTATACCCATTATGCTTCCGCCTGTTCCCACGCCTGCCACAAGCACATCAACTTTTCCGCCCGTATCCCTCCATATCTCCTCTGCCGTTGTTTTCCTGTGAATTTCCGGATTGGCGGGATTATTGAACTGCTGGGGAATGAATGAATTGGGCGTTTTGGCCGCAATCTCTTCAGCGGCCGCGACAGCGCCCTTCATGCCCTTCGCGCCCTCTGTAAGCACAAGCTCTGCCCCGAATATTTTCAACAACCTTCTCCGTTCAACGCTCATTGTCTCGGGCATTGTAAGAATAAGCCTGTAGCCCTTTACAGCCGCTATATAAGCAAGCGCTATGCCCGTATTTCCGCTTGTAGGCTCTATTATAACAGTATCATTTTTTATCAGGCCCTTTTTTTCAGCATCTTCTATCATGGACAGGCCTATCCTGTCTTTTACGCTTGATAAGGGGTTAAAATTTTCGAGCTTAAACAGAATCTCCGCCCCCCCGGTATTCATCCTGTTGATTTTCACCATAGGGGTGTTCCCTATAAGCTGAAGTACATTATCCGCAATAGCCATAATATCCTCCTTTTAATGTATTAT
>Ga0129302_1002792_pt1 | contig 12294 bp, 12 predicted proteins | sample BlaSprsedimmetaG_FD_94476 | JGI IMG/M metagenome (GOLD analysis project Ga0129302, IMG submission 94476) | Hot spring sediment bacterial and archeal communities from California, USA to study Microbial Dark Matter (Phase II) - Blank Spring... | ecosystem: Environmental > Aquatic > Thermal springs... | reverse complement strand
GTACTGGTTCATCTGGCAACCGTAGACCTGCAGGTAGTATCGATTCACGTCTTCCGAGATTCTACGCGAGGGCACAGGATGTCAAGCTTGATGCGCAGTATTGCGGCCTCGTCGAGCGGCGTCCTTGACAGAGCCCGGTTCATGACTTACAATCCGCACCACTGTGCGATTGCTTTCCGTGAACGTCGATCACGTTGCCAGCCTGCGCCAGGCGCGCCGGGATTCTCTCCCGGACCCGGTGACGGCGGCGGCGCTGGTCGAGATGGGCGGCGCGGACGGAGTAACCGTTCACCTGCGCAAGGACCGACGGCACGTTACCGAGCGCGACGTCGAGATTCTCCGGCAGACGGTTCAGACCGAGCTGACGCTGGAGATGGCGGCGAGCGAAGACCTGCTTCGGTTCGCCGTCCGGACGAAGCCGGACCAGGTCACGCTTGTGCCGGAGCTCGTTACCGAGGTCACGACAACCCGGGGGCTCGACCTTCTCGGCCGGGATGGCGGCCTCAAGAGTGCGGTCGGTCGTCTGCGTCGGGGCGGCATCCGTGTCAGCCTCTTCGTCGAGTCGGATCCGCGGCAGGTCGAGGCGGCGGCCGGGCTCGGTGCGGACGTGGTCGAACTCAATACCGACCGTTACTCACGTACCTGTTCCAGCAGGCGTCTGCGCGTTGCTGACCGGTCGCGCAAGGCGAAGAGCCGGGCCCGCCAGGCCGGGAGAGAGGCTGTGCCTTTGCTGGACGAACTCGCCGAGGCGGGTCGTGTTGCACGCGCGAACGGGCTGGTCGTCCATGTTGGGCACGGGCTTGACTATCGGAGTGTGGTTCCGATACTGGAGATGGGTATTGCCGAGGGTTTCAGTATCGGCTTCGCCGTTATTGCCCGTGCGGTTATGGTCGGACTGAGGGATGCTGTTGCCGAGATGAAACGGATTCTGGAGGTCTACCCTTGAAGGGTTCAAGAATCAAGTTCGCCGTCCTCATAATTGTGATCGGGCTCGCAGGTTGGGCGCTCTGGCCGACCTGGCAGCTCTATTTCGACGCGCCAAGAGCCGAGCGGGCGCTGGATGAGAAGATGACTCGCGCTACGTCCCGCGCGGACAGTCTCAAGGTCGAGCTGGAAGTTGCCCGGCACCAGCAGCGGCTGGCCTCGCTTCACAAGCGGGCCCTGCACCTCGGCCTTGATCTTGTCGGCGGGATGCATCTTGTCCTTGAGGTGGACAAGACCCAGCTCAGCGCCGAGGATGCGCGGGATGCGGCCGACCGGGCGCTTGAGGTCATCCGCAACCGGATTGACCAATTCGGGGTGTTCGAGCCCATTATCCAGAAGGTCGGTCAGGACCGGATTCTCGTGCAGTTGCCGGGCGTGGACCGCGACCGGGCCAAGGACATAATCAAGCAGACTGCCCAGCTCAAGTTCCAACTTGTTGCCGACGAGCGCACGGCCTATGACGCGCTGAAGAGGGCGGACGAGAGGCTCACCTCCGATGAGCTTGTCGGGGAACCCGGGGCGGAGGAAACGGTGGCAGCCGAAACCGAGGAGGAGCCCGTTGCGACGGAGCGGGTGCCGGTTCTCGACGAAAGCGAAGGCATTGACCCGTTGGTTGCGGATGAGCCCGGGACGATGCTCGGTTATGTCCGGACCATCGGTGCCGACTTCGGGGTTGACGAGGCTGACTACGTCGAGTTCCGGCGACTGCTTGAGAGGTCACGGCCTTTCTGGCCGTCCGGGCAGGAGTTCCTGTTCGGGGCGCCCGAGGAGCATCAGAACCGGACCGTGCGGCGGTTGTACATGCTCAAGGCGGAGCCCGAGATGCTGGGTTCGGCAATCAAGGATGCCCGCCCCTCGCCTTACCAGGGCTCGGACCTTACCCTGACCAATACCTGGATCGTCAATCTTCAACTCGAGCGCCGGGAAGCGATAGAGTTCGCCCAGATTACCGGCCGGAACATCGGCCGGCGGTTGGCGATAGTGCTCGACAATGTCGTCCGTTCGGCACCGATCATCCAGTCAAGGATTCCGCCTGAGGCCGGGGCGATGATCACGACCAACGACGTGAACCCCGATGACGCGCGTGATCTGGCGATTGTCCTGCGCTCGGGTGCGCTACCGGCCCCGCTTGACTACGTCGAGGAGCGTTCAATCGGGCCGTCGCTCGGCAGTGACTCGATACGGCAGGGGATTCTGGCCGGGTTGATCGGTGCCCTGGCGGTGATGCTGTTCATGCTCATCTACTACGCGGTCGGCGGCGCACTGGCCAATCTCGCGCTGGTCTTCAATATCTTCTTCCTGCTCGCGGTGCTTGCCGGCCTGCGGGCGACGCTGACGCTGCCGGGCCTCGCCGGCATTGCCCTGACCATCGGCATGGCGGTTGATGCCAACGTACTGGTTTTCGAACGCATCCGGGAAGAACTCCGCGGCGGCAAGACGACGATGGCTGCTGTTGACACCGGCTATGACCGGGCGCTGGTGACAATCGTGGACGCGAATGCCACGACGGTCATCACCGCCATCGCGCTCTACTTCATCGGGAGCGGGCCGATTCGGGGGTTCGCGATAACACTGATCGCCGGCCTGGTCATAAACGTGATCACCGCCGTGTTCCTGACGAGGTTCATCTTCGACTGGTTCCTGAGCCGGTTCGAAGTCAGGAAGCTGAGGATTTAAGATGAGACTGATACGCGATACCAACATCAATTTCGTTGACCGCCGACGAGCCTTCTTCCTGTTCTCGGCCGCCCTGCTGGTCGTTGCCGTGGCGTTGTATTTCGTGAAAGGCGGGTTCAACTACGGGGTGGATTTCACCGGGGGTACGCTCCTGCAGGTCCGGTTCGAAGAACCGGTCGGCGTGGCTGACGTTCGTGCAGCGATAGAGGCGGTCGGAGAAGGCGGTGCCTCAATTCAGCAGGACGACCGGGGTGACTTTCTGATTCGCGTCCGGGCGCGGGAGTTCGAGGGCGGCGAGAGCAACTTTGCGGCCATGGTCAGGGGCCAGTTCGAGACGTCCTTTCCGGGCAACCGGTTCGAGGTCCTGCGCGAGGAGACGGTCGGTCCGCGGATTTCCCGGGAACTGCAGAACAAGGTCCTACTGGCGGTATTGCTCGGCATTGTCGGCATCCTGATCTATGTCAGCTTCCGGTTCGACCTGCGTTTCGGCGTCGGGGCGGTGCTGGCCCTGATTCACGATTCGCTGATAACTCTCGGTCTCGTGCTCTTGTTCAATAAGGAGATCACGATTACCGTGATTGCGGCGGTCCTGACCGTCATCGGCTATTCGGTCAATGACTCGATAGTCGTCTCCGACCGGATTCGCGAGGGTATGCGCAAGGTGCGGAAGGAGTCCTTCGGCGGTCTCGTCAACCGGGCCATCAACGAGGTGCTGAACCGGACGGTCATCACCACCAGCACGACGCTGTTCGTGACCCTGACGATGCTGACGCTGGGTGCAGCGGCGATCAGGGATTTCGCCTTCGTGCTGACCATCGGCATTCTCGTGGGAACCTACTCATCCATCTTCATCGTCGCGAACACGGTGGTGGAATGGGAATCCAGGCTCCCGAGCAAGCAACGCCGGTAGTGACCGGACCGTCGCCGGTACGAGGTCTCTCTTACTGGCTCAAGGTCGCCGCCGGTTCGGTGCTCTTCACCGGCTACTCGCCGGTTGCGCCAGCGACGGTGACAAGCCTCTTCGTTTTGCTGCCGGCCTGGTTGTTGCGGCCTTGGCCGGTGTGGCATGCGCTGGTGATAGTGGTCGTGTTCTTCGTCGGGGTTCCGTTGGCGACCGAACTCGAACGCTGGTGGGGTCCAGACCCCGGGCGCGTGACCATCGACGAGTTTGTCGGCACTCTCGTGACTTTCTTCGCCCTGCCTGCGCTTACGTTTCCGGCCCTGGTCTTCGGCTTTCTGGTTTGGCGTTTCTTCGATATTGTCAAGTTGCCGTTCATTGACCGGTCGCAACGCCTGCCCGGGGGTTGGGGCATAATGGTTGACGACTTTCTTGCCGGCGTCATGGCGAACCTGGTCATGCAGGTCGTGCTCAGGTTCGGTCCCCGGGTGCTGCCGGCGGCCGGTTGCCTGCTACGCGGATAATGGTGGAACCCGGGGTCGAACTCGTTGTCGTCGGCGACGAACTGTTGACGGGTCGGTCGGGCGATACAAGCTCAGAGATCCTGGGCCGGCGGCTTGCTGCGGCCGGTCTGCCGGTCGCGCGACGAACGGTCATCGGGGACAGCGCGGTGATGATCGCCGAGACACTGGAGCAGGCGGTCGGTCGCTCGCGGCTCGTTTTCGTCGTGGGTGGGCTGGGTTCGACACCTGCCGATCGAACAGTGACTGCGGTTGCCGAACTGCTGGGACGCAAGACGGTTCTGCATCCGCCGACGTTGCGTCGCATCGAGAAGTCCTTCCGGCAGGGTGGCCGACGGGTTCCGGCGCTGGCCCGTCAGCAGGCGCGGGTCGTGCCCGGTGCCCGGCTGTTTCCGAACCCGGTCGGGTTCGCGCCGGCCTGTTTGGTTGAGCGGCAGGGCACGGTCATCGTGCTCCTGCCCGGTATCCCGGCCGAACTCGATGTCCTGTTCACCGTCGTCGAGCCGTTTCTGCGGGCCCGTTTCGTCAAGGTACCTGCGAGTCGGGTCCAGGTCCGGACGACCGGGGAGAGCGAGTCCGTGTTGGCCGGCCGGGTTGAGCGGGCACTCCGGCGTCACTCCTCCGTGGCCACCACCTACTACCCTTCGACGACCGGCGTGGACATCGTCCTGTCGGCACCATCCGCACTCGAACTCGAGGACGCGCTCGGGCTGGTTCGCAAGGCGGTTGACTCCCGGGTCTATGAGGTCGGGGAACGCGATATCGCCGAGGTGGTGGGTGAACTGCTCGCTACCCGGAGGCTGACCCTGGCGACCGCGGAGTCCTGCACCGCCGGCCTGGTTGCGGCCCGGATTACCGACGTTCCGGGCAGTTCCGGTTACTTCCGGGGTGGGGTTATCGCCTACTCGAACTCGGCGAAGACGGCACTGATCGAGGTCGGCAAACCGGCGTTGGACCGCCATGGCGCAGTGAGTCGAGCGGTCGCACAGCAGATGGCGAGCGGGGTGGCCGGCCGGTTCGGTGCCGACGTCGGGCTGTCGGTTACCGGTATCGCCGGGCCGGGCGGGGCGACGCCGGACAAGCCGGTCGGGCTGGTCTTCACGGCGGCCGCGGTTCGGGGGCGGTTAACCTGCGAGCGTTTGATGCTGGGCGGCAAGCGCCGCGCGATACGCGAGCAGGCGGTGGCCGCGGTCCTGGACCTGTGCCGCCGGGCCCTGGAAAGCGACCGATGAGGTGCTTCCTCGCGGTCGAGACGACGGATGAGTTGAGGCAGGAACTGGGCAAGCTCCAGCGCGAGCTGTCCGGGAGAGTGCCGGGGATGCGCTGGGTTCGGCCCGAACAGATGCACCTGACGCTGGAGTTCTTCGGAGAGGTTGCCGAGAGTTTCCCCGTCCGTGCGGCCGAGTCGCTGGCGGCGGCCTGTGCCGGTCACGGGGTCTTCCAAGCCCGGCTGGCCGGCCTCGGGGCCTTTCCTGCTCCGCACCGGGCGCGGGTGCTCTGGGTCGGGATGGAGGGGGTCGCGAGGAGTTGGTCGAGGTCCAGCGTTCAATCGGGGCGGCTTTGAAGTCGGTCGGGGTCCATGTTGAAGAGCGACCTTACACTCCGCACCTGACACTCGGGCGCCTGCGTATGCCGGCTGACCTCTCGGCACTGGTCGGCTGCGAGCAGGCAGGGGCACAGGTTGCGCCTTTCGCCGGCCGGTTCTTTCCGGTGACGCGGGTCGTTCTCATCAAGAGCGAACTCCATCCGGAAGGACCGCGCTACACCGAGTTGGCCTCCTACCCGCTCGGCCCGGCTTAGTGCCAGGGTTCTGGGGAGCACAGCCCACGCCTTTCCGTGCCGTCATCACCGAGCTTGACAACATCATCCTGCGACCTGATTATCTCTTGTGCCAATGACCGCTGATACTGCTTACGGCAGCGGGAGGTAGCCATGCCGATTTCTGGTCCGGCCTTCTGGATTGTCGCCGGGTTGATGCTGGTTGTGCTGGAGATGGTTGTGCCCGGCTTCATCATGATCTGGTTCGGTGTCGCGGCGCTGGTGACCGGTGTCGCGGCGTTTTTCGTCCCGAACCCGGTCGTGCAACTGCTGGTCTTCGCGGCGCTGGCCGCGGCGCTGGTCGTGATGTCACAGCTCATCGCCCGGCGCCTTACCCGACCCGAACCGGAACCGACCGGCGCGAGCCGGTTGCAGGGCACACGCGGGACGGTCTCCGCCGATATCCGGCCTGCCGAGATGGGCCGGGTGAAGGTTCTCGGTGAGGAGTGGCGGGCCACCGCCGAAACCGGGTTTGCGGCCGGTAGCCCGGTACGCATTCTTGAAGTCATCGGTACTCATCTGGTCGTAGGACCATGGGAGGAGAAATGATCGCGTTGCTAGTCATCATCATCCTGTTCGTGTTCTTCCTTGCCCTGCTCGGCATCAGGATTGTCCGGCCCTACCAGCGGGCCTGTGTTGAGCGCCTGGGCCGGTACCAGCGGACGGTGCAACCCGGGCTCAATTTCATCCTGCCGTTCCTGGAACGTTTGCTCAAGGTCGATATGCGCGAGCAGGTCGTGGACGTGCCGCCGCAGGAGGTCATCACCCAGGACAACGCGACCGTGACCGTGGACGCGGTCATATACTACGAGGTGACCGACCCGGTGCGGGTGCTCTACAATGTCGCTCAGTTCCGGCTGGCGACCATCAAGCTCGCCCAGACCAACCTGCGTAACGTCGTCGGCGACCTGAGCCTGGACGAATCGCTGACCTCACGCGAGCGCATCAATGTCAAGCTGCGTGATGTGCTGGACGAGGCGACCGACAAGTGGGGGGCGAAAGTCACCCGCGTCGAACTCCAGCGCATTGAGCCGCCCGGCGACGTGACCGAGGCGATGCACCGGCAGATGAAGGCCGAGCGCGAGCGGCGGGCCGCGGTGCTCGAGGCCGAGGGGTTCAAGCAGGCGCAGATTCTGCGGGCCGACGGCGAGCGGCAGAAGCGGGTGCTCGAGGCGACCGGCCAGGCCGAGGCGATCGAGCGGGTCGCGACCGCGGAGAAGTTCAAACTGCTGACCGTGGCCGAAGGCGAAGCGCAGGCGATCGAGCGGGTCTATGCCGCGATTCACAACGGCCGGCCGACCAACGACCTCATAGCCATCAAGTATCTCGAAGCGCTGGCGAAGATCGCCGACGGCAAGGCCTCGAAGCTGTTCGTGCCCTATGAGGCTTCGGGCGTGCTCGGGGCGGTGGGGATGGTCGGCGAACTCCTCAAGGACAAGGCGGCCGGTACCGTCACCGTTCCGCCGCCGGCGAAGGGCTAGCGGCCGGCGGGGCCAGGACGCCATCGCCACTGTTGACAGCGGCTCGGTGACCTTCGCGGCATTCGGCTTCCTGGCTTGCGCCGGGGCGGTCGTCTGGGCCGGCATCCGCCTGACCCGGTACGCCGACGTCATCGCCGGGCGGACCGGGCTCGGGCACGTTTGGGCCGGCACGCTCCTGCTCGCCGCGGCCACTTCTCTGCCCGAGCTCTTCAACGGTATCAGTGCCGGGGTGCAGGGCCTGCCCGATATCGCGGTCGGCTGTGTCGGCGGCTCGAACGTCATAAACATCGCCATACTCGGTTGCCTGGACTGGCTCAACCGGGACGGTACCTGTCTCAGGGGGCTCCACCGGTTTCACACCCGTTCTGCGCTCTACGCCGCGGGCATGTCCGTGCTTGCGGTGGCCGGGCTTCTGCTCGGTGACCGACTCCCGGCCCTGCTTTCCGTCTCGCCGGTCGCGATACTCATCATCGTCGCCTACATCGTGCTGATGCGCGGCACCGGCAAGACCGGTGGCGAACCCGCTTCGCCGGAAGAGGTGAAGGGGATGTCGCTTCGGGCCGCGGTGTTCCGCTATGCCGCTTTCGCGCTGGTCGTTGTTGTGGCGGCCATCCTCCTGCCCGGGTTCGCGACCCGGCTGGCCGGGGCCAGCGGGCTGGGTGATACCTTTGTCGGCACGACGATGGTCGCGCTCGTCACCTCCCTGCCCGAACTGGTCACCGCGGTTGCCGCGGTCCGCCTTGGCGTGCCGGAAATGGCCGCGGGCGGCATGATCGGCTCCAACATCTTCAACCTGACCATCCTGGGAGTTGCCGACCTTGCCTACTGGCGCGGCAGTCTCTTTGCCGGTGCGCGGCCGCACAACGTCATTGCTCTTCTGGCCGGTGCTGTGCTAGTCGCTCTCTTCATCGTCGTCCAGCGTCGCTGTCCGCGCCGCCGGTTCCTGCGCCTGACCTGGTTCGGCTGGTTCGGTCTCGCGGCCTGGATTGCGGTCAGCTTCCTGCTCTACCTGCTCAGGTAAGGCGTTCCGGAAGCTGGTGACGTCCGAGACGCTACTTCTTGACGTCGTAGTGCGTGAGCCTGAGGCCCATCGTGATGGTGAACTGGCCGGATTCCATTTCCATCCGGTATTGAACCATACCCACGCCGTCGGCTACCCAGTGGTGCATCAGCAATTCTTCCGGGTCCGGGCCGGTGTAGGTGAACTTCATCTTCCAGCAGTCCTTGAAGCTGCCGGCCGGGACGACCGCATCTTCCTTGCCCAGTACCATCGCCTCGACCTTCTCATCGCCGGAAGCCCAGACATCCCACGTCTTCCCTTCCGTAATCGGCAGGGACAGTATCGTTTGCGGGGTGTTGTCGTTGAGCGAATCGTAAGAGAGCACGAGACTGTCGCGCTTGACGATGTAGGTCGTGTCGTAGGTCACGGTGATGGACGCGTCCGGGCCGATACGCGTTTCCATCGAGTCGAGGCTGACCACGACCGCGGCTTCAGAACCGCCGGCAAGGGTGGTGGTGCCGGTGATCTCGACGCGCTGGACCATCGTCGCGAAGGTGTCGGCATCGCCCTGGGCGAAGAGCATCTCGCCTTCATAGCGCCAGGTACTGCCGACCGTGGTCGGGTAGTAGTCCGGCTCGGGGGAGAGCTTGTCGCATCCGAGGGTGAACAGGGCGACGGTGATGATTGTCGCGAGCAGAACGGAACGGTTCACAGTTACCTCCTTAGGTTAGGGCCATAGAATAACATACTGACCGGGCGTGTCAAGCTGGGCGCGGGCCAGGTTGCGGGAAGCGTCATCGGCGCTGAAGCAGGGGCTTGAGGAAGCGGCCGGTGTGGGAGGCGGAGCAGGCTGCGACCTCTTCGGGCGGGCCAGCGGAGACGATGGTGCCGCCTTCGTCGCCGCCTTCCGGGCCGAGGTCCACCAGCCAGTCCGCGCACTTGATGACTTCGAGGTTGTGTTCGATAACGATGACGGTGTTGCCCCGGGCGACGAGCCGTTCGAGGACGCCGAGCAGGAGCCGGACGTCTTCGAAGTGGAGCCCGGTCGTGGGTTCGTCGAGCAGGTAGAGGGTGCGGCCGGTGGCGACCTTGGAGAGTTCGCGGGCGAGCTTGATGCGCTGGGCTTCGCCGCCCGAGAGCGTGGGCGCAGGCTGGCCGAGCCTGACGTAGCCGAGCCCGACCCGGCAGAGGAGTTCGAGCTTGCGGGCGATGGTCGGCACCGCGGCGTAGAAGTCGGCCGCTTCCGCGACGCTCATCGCCAGCACCTCGGCGATGTTCTTTCCTTTGTAGCGGACCTCGAGCGTCTCGCGGTTGTAGCGGTGGCCCTTACAGCCCTCGCAGGTGACGTAGACATCGGGCAGGAAGTGCATCTCGACCTTGATGATGCCGTCGCCGGCGCAGGCTTCACAGCGCCCGCCCTTGACGTTGAAGGAGAACCGGCCGGGCTTGTAGCCGCGGACCCGGGCTTCGCGCGAGCGGGCGAAGAGTTCCCGGATCGGGCCGAAGGCGCCGGTGTAGGTGGCCGGGTTGGAGCGAGGGGTGCGGCCGATCGGCGACTGGTCAATGTTGACGACCTTGTCCACCTGTTCGGCGCCGGTGATGCGGTCGTGGGCGCCCGGTTTCTCGCGGGCGTCGTGGAAGCGGCGGGCGAGGGCGCGGTGAAGGATGTCGGAGACGAGGGTGGATTTGCCGGAGCCGGAGACGCCGGTAACGCAGGTGAAGAGCCCGAGCGGGAACCGGGCCCGGATGCTCTTGAGGTTGTTCTCCCGCGCGCCCGAGACTTCAAGCCAGTGCCGGCCCGGGGCCCGGCGCTCGGCCGGCGGCTCGATGCGCCGCCGCCCGGCGAGGTAGTCGCCGGTGAGCGAGTCCGGGCAGGCGCGGATATCGTCGGGCGTGCCCTGGGCGACGACCCGGCCGCCGGAGTCACCCGCGCCCGGGCCGAGGTCAATGACGTGGTCGGCGCGGGCGATGGTCTCCTCGTCGTGCTCGACGACGATGACGGTGTTGCCGAGGTCACGGAGGCCGGTGAGGGTCTTGAGCAGGCGGACGTTGTCGCGCTGGTGGAGGCCGATCGAGGGTTCGTCGAGGATGTAGCAGACGCCGACCAGCCCGGACCCGAACTGGGTCGCGAGCCGGACGCGCTGGGCCTCGCCGCCGCCGAGTGTCTCGGCGGTGCGGTCGAGGGTGAGGTAGCCGAGCCCGACCGACGCGAGGAAACCGAGCCGGCGCAGGACCTCGCGGACGATTTCCCGGGCGATGGTGCGTTCCCTGGCGTCCAGTTCGAGGCCGGTCTTGAAGAGCTCGTGCGCCCGGTGGACCGAGAACGAGGTGAAGTCGGCGATGTTCCGGCCGTTGACGCGGACCGCGAGCGCCTCGCGCTTGAGCCGGGCGCCCCGGCAGGCCGGGCAGGGCAGGATGGACATGAAGCTCTCGACCCATTCGCGGCGGGCGTCGGAGTCGGTCTGTTTGTGGATGCGTTCGAGGTGGGGGACGATGCCTTCCCAGGTGCCGTTCCATGTCCATTCGTGTTCGCGGCCGACGTAGCGGAAGCGCATCTCCTCGTCCGAGCCCCGGAGGATGATGCGCCGGACCCGGGCCGGGAGCTTGCGCCAGGGCGTGGCAAGGTCGAAGCGGTACTCGCGGGCGATGGTGCGCAGGCGGGACTGGAGCCATTCGCCGCGGTCGCCGACCTCGCCCCAGGGCGCGAGTGCACCTTCGAGGAGCGAGCGGGAGGGGTCGGCGACGAGCCGGTCCGGGTCCACTTCCATTATCGTGCCGAGGCCGTGGCATCGCGGGCAGGCGCCGTAGGGCGAGTTGAAGGAGAACAGGCGCGGGGTGATTTCGTCGAGGCTGAAGCCGCAGTCCGGGCAGGCGAGGTTCTCGGAGAAGGTCCGGTCTTCGGCCCTGCCGTCGGCCGGGGTGACCTGGACGATACAGCCGCCGCCGCCCTCGCGCAGGGCGAGTTCGACCGAGTCGGCGAGGCGCTTGCGGACCCCGGGCTTGACTTCGAGTCGGTCCACGACCAGTTCGATGGTATGCTGTTTGTAGCGGGCGAGCTTCGGCGCGGATTCTATCTCCACCGTCTCGCCGTCAATCCGAGCTCGGAGGTAGCCGCGGCGGCGGAGCTTTTCGAGCAGGTCGCGGTGCTCGCCCTTGCGGCCGCGGATGACCGGCGCGAGCAGGACCAGTCGGGTGCCGGCCGGTTCGGCGAGCAGGCTGTCCACGACCTGGTCCACGGTCTGCGAGGTAATCGGCTTCTCGCAGTCCGGGCAGTGGGGCCGGCCGACCCGGGCGAAAAGCAGGCGCAGGTAGTCGTAGATTTCGGTGACGGTGCCGACGGTCGAGCGCGGGTTGCGGGCCGAGGAGCGCTGTTCGATGGCGATGGCGGGCGAGAGGCCGGTGATGCCGTCGCAGTCCGGCTTTTCGAGCATGCCGAGGAACTGGCGGGCGTAGGCGGAGAGCGATTCGATGTAGCGGCGCTGACCCTCGGCGTAGATGGTGTCGAAGGCGAGCGATGACTTGCCCGAGCCGGACAGGCCGGTGATGACGACCAGCCGGTTGCGCGGGATGTCAACCGAGACGTTCTTGAGATTGTGCTCGCGGGCACCGCGGACGCGGATGAAATCGTCAGCCATGGGGAAGGTGAGTATATGAGAAGCCGACGCCGGTGCAAGCGGACTCGAAGTCGGGCCGGGCGCAGGGGCCCGGCCCGCAACTTCAAGAAGGAGGCAGATGCGTCTTGTTGCTTTGATTCCCGCATTCCGTAGTCGCCACTTTCGACGCGCCCTACCGGTCCGGGGTTGCATCGCTTGACAGCGAATCACAGTCAGCTAGGCTTTTCGCCTAGATATTATGTCTGAACCCGGTATCATCGAACAGGTGCGTGCGGCCGAGAAGGCCGTCGCCGAGCAGGTT
>Ga0129302_1002788_pt1 | contig 12313 bp, 9 predicted proteins | sample BlaSprsedimmetaG_FD_94476 | JGI IMG/M metagenome (GOLD analysis project Ga0129302, IMG submission 94476) | Hot spring sediment bacterial and archeal communities from California, USA to study Microbial Dark Matter (Phase II) - Blank Spring... | ecosystem: Environmental > Aquatic > Thermal springs... | reverse complement strand
GTGAAGGGAGCGGGCGTCGGGGGGGGGCTGGGGGCCTGTGCCGTCGGCGCGGGCTGCATGGTCGTTTCCGGGGGTGCGCTTGCCGTCTTCGCGTCGGGCGTCTCGTCGGGATGCCCGTCCTTCGCCGGTGGCGCTGCTGCCACCGGCGTGGACGGGGCCGGGCGGGTGGTCTCCTGCGGCAGGGCCAGCACCTGCCGACTACCGCTGTTGGCCGCAACCTCGGTGTCGTCGCCGCCACCGAGCAGGCCCGCGATCAGGCCGAAGAGTGCCACCAGTAGTCCCAGCGCCACCATCGCGATCACCGCCGGCATCCCCAGGCGTGTGGGGATCTGCACGCGGGGCAGGCGCGCGGCTATCCCGCCCTGCCGCTCGGTGGCGGGGGGCCCGGCTTCGTCCAGGCGCTCGGCGGCGAGGCGATGGATGTCGCGCGGCAGGCCGCCGCTCTCCCGCTGGATCGCGTCAACGGCGGTGGCGTTCAGTGGCATGGGGCCGCTCATCCCGGCGACGCGCAGTCGGTGCGCGAGGTAGGCGGCGGTCTGCTCCCGATTGAGCGGCCGGGCGGTGATGGTGTGGAGCGTACCGACGATGGGCAGTTTCCCGTCGAGCAATGAAAGCACCGGCTCGATGCTGCGCTCGGCCGCAAGGATCAGGCCAAGAGTCTGGCCGAGCTTGTTGTGCATGTGCTGCTTGAGGTTGAACAGCGTACCGAGTACTCGGGGTTCCAGAAGGTGTGCGTCGTCCAGTGCCAGCACCGGGTGCATGCCGTCCTCGCAGAGGGCGGCGAGGTAGCGGTCCAGCGAGAGCTGCCTGGGATCCCCGTGGCGCGCCTCCGGCTGCCAGCACTGGCGCACTGCGAAGTCCACCGCGGCCATGCTGGTCTCCGGGCCGGCCTCGATCAGGCAGAACTGCAGGTCGTCGGCGCGCGCCGGCAGCCGCCGCAGCAGGGCGCTCTTGCCGATGCCCTGTTCGCCCTTGACGAGTACGGGCGCCGACTCCCCCCGGAGGTGTTCCAGGCAGACGTTGAGCGACATGTCCAGCGACGCGTCGCCATAGGCGAACGCCTCCTGCCATTGGGGCAGGAAGGGTTGCTGGTCGAGCCCGTGGCGGGTGAGGCTGGCAGTGGAGAGGAGGTGGCTGTCCATGCGGGCCTCAGGAGGTGGTCGCCGGGTCGAAGATCCGGCGATTCTCGGCGATGGCATAGCGGTCGGTCATGCCGGCGATGTAGTCGGCCACAGCACGGGCACGCCCGGGGAGGCCCTGTTCGGACTCCAGCTTGCGCGTGTAGTCCTGGTGTTCCGGGGGGAGCAGGCGCGGATCGTCCATGAAGGCGGTGAAGAGCTCCTGGATGACGCGCTGGGCCTTGGCCGTCATGCGGTGTACGCGATAGTGACGGTAAAGCTCCGTGCGCAGGAAACGTTTGAGCTCGAGGTTGGCCGCGCGGGTTTCGTCGGAGAAGCCGATCAGGGGGGCCGCCTGCGCCCGGACCGCGTCGACGTCCGTCGGCGCCGCGGCGGCAATGTTGGCCTGGCTGGTCTCGACCAGGTCGACCACCAGCCGGTTGATCATGCGCCGGATGGTCTCGTGGATGCGGCGACGGTCCACCAGGTCGGGGTGGCGGCGCCGGACCTCCTCGTACTGGTCGTTGAACAGCCGGATTTCGCGCAGCGCGTCGATGTGGATGAGCCCTGCGCGCAGGCCGTCGTCGACGTCGTGGTTGTTGTAGGCGATCTCGTCGGCAAGATTGGTGAGCTGGGCCTCGAGCGTGGGCTGCTGCTTGGTGAGGAAGCGCTCGGCCACGGGGCCGAGGCGGCGTGCATCGGCCAGCGAGCAGTGCTTGAGGATGCCCTCGCGGGTCTCGAAGCTGAGGTTCAGCCCTGGGAACTCGGCATAGCGCGCCTCGAGCTGGTCGACCACGCGCAGCGACTGCAGGTTGTGCTCGAAGCCCCCGAATTCCTTCATGCAGGCGTTGAGCGCGTCCTGACCGGCGTGACCGAAGGGCGTGTGGCCGAGGTCATGGGCCAGCGCGATGGCCTCGGTGAGGTCCTCGTTGAGGCACAGGGCACGGGCGATGGAGCGGCCGATCTGGGCGACCTCGATGGAGTGCGTGAGCCGGGTGCGGAACAGGTCGCCCTCGTGGTTGACGAAGACCTGGGTCTTGTATTCCAGGCGGCGGAACGCGGCGGAGTGGATGATGCGGTCGCGATCGCGCTGGAACTCGCTGCGGTAGGACGGGCGCTCCTCGGGGAACTGCCGGCCCCGCGAGTTGGCGTCGGCAGCGGCGTAGGGCGCGGGACCGTGAGCGTGGGGCGGCGTCTGCGGGCGACCGGTCATGGGTCAGGCGGCGTCTCGTGCGGCCACGGTCGCGCGCAGGGCCTCAGGGTCGAAATCCGCGGTGACCACCGCTTCGCCGATGGCTGTGAGTAGCACCAGGCGCAGCGTGCCATCGATGACCTTCTTGTCCACGGCCATGAGCTCGAGGAAGCGCTCCGCATTCATCTCGGCCGGCGGTGCGACGGGCAGGCCGCCGCGTTCGACCAGGCGGGCGATGCGCTCGACGTCGGCGTCGTCGATCCAGCCGAGACGTGCCGACATGCGCGCCGCCATCACCATGCCGCAGCCCACCGCCTCGCCGTGCAGCCAGGCGCCGTAGCCCATGCCTGTCTCGATGGCATGGCCGAAGGTATGGCCGAGGTTGAGCAGCGCGCGCTTGCCGCCCTCGCGCTCGTCGGCGGACACCACGGCGGCCTTGTTCTCGCAGGAGCGGCGGATGGCATAGGTAAGGGCCTCGCCATCGCGGGCACGCAGGCGTTCCATGTTGGCTTCCAGCCACTCGAAGAAGGGTCGGTCACCGATCAGGCCATACTTGATGATCTCGGCGATGCCGGCGCTGAGCTGGCGCTCGTCCAGGGTTTTCAGCGTGTCGGTGTCGATGATCACGCACTGGGGCTGGTAGAAGGCTCCGATCATGTTCTTGCCCAGCGGATGATTGACGCCGGTCTTGCCGCCCACGGAGGAGTCCACCTGGGCGAGCAGGGTGGTGGGCACCTGGATGAAGCTCACACCGCGCTGGTAGCTGGCCGCCGCGAAGCCGGTGATGTCGCCTACCACGCCGCCTCCGAGGGCGATGAGGGTGGTGTTGCGGTCATAGCGGTGCTCGAGCAGCTCGGTGTAGATGAGGTTGAGCGTCTCCAGCGACTTGTACTGCTCGCCGTCCGGCAGGACCACGGCATGGTGGCGCAGCTCGGCCAGTGCCGGCTCCAGGCGGTCGAGGTACAGGGGGGCGACGACCTCGTTGCTGACCACGGCGGCGGAGCGGCCGTGGATGTGGCGGCTGAGCAGCTCGGGCTGGTCGAGCAGGCCGCTCCCGATATAGATGGGGTAGCTGCGCTCGCCGAGTTCGACGTTAAGTGTTTGCATGGGTCAATGGTAAAGCAAGCCGCCCATCGGCGGAAAGCGGCCGCAGGTCAAAGTGTGTCGCCCAGCGCATGTCGCAGGCGCTTCACGATGCGTTGAGCGAGGGCCCGTGCGTGGCCGCGGTCCGTGTCCACGACCAGGTCGGCGATCTCGGTATAGAGGGGGTCGCGCTCGGCGAGCAGCGCTTCGAGCCGGGCGCGCGGGTTCGGGGTCTGCAGCAGGGGGCGGTTGCGGTCGTGGGCGGTGCGGCGCAGCTGCTCGTCCACCGAGGTACGCAGGTAGATGACGAAGCCGCGTGCCTTCATGCGGCGCCGGTTCTCCGGGCGCAGCACGGCACCGCCGCCGGTGGCCAGCACGATACCATCCTGCATCGTCAGGTCTTCGATCACGGCCGCCTCGCGGTCGCGAAAGCCCGATTCCTGCTCGAACTCGAAGATGGTCGGGATGTCGACGCCGGTGCGGGTCTCGATCTCCTTGTCGCTGTCCACGAACTCGCGGTCGAGCAGCGTCGCCAGGCGCCGGCCGATGGTGGACTTGCCGGCGCCCATGGGCCCGACGAGGATGATGTTGCGTTTCTGCGCCATGCTGTTTCGGATCGGACAAAACAAAGGCCCGCAGTGCGGGCCTTCGCAGTATATACCGGTTTGGCGTCGCGCTAGCGCACCAGCTTGAGGTTCTCCGAGATGATCTTCGGCGTGACGAAGATCAGCAGTTCGGACTTCTCGTTGCGCTGCGAGGTGCTGCGGAACAGCGAGCCGACCACCGGGATGTCGCTGAAGAACGGCACGCGGCGCACGTCACGCGCGGTCTCGGTCTCGTAGATGCCGCCGAGTACCACGGTCTGGCCGTTGTCCACCAGCACCAGGGTCTCCACCGAGCGGGTGTCGATGCTCGGGATGCCCGCGAACAGCTGGCCGACGCTGTCCTTGTGCACGGCCAGGTCCATGTTCACGCGGTCATCCAGCGTGATGCTGGGGGTGACCTCGAGCTTGAGCACCGCCTCCTTGAAAGAGACGTTGGTCGCGCCACTGGAGGTCGCCTCCAGGTAGGGGATCTCGACACCCTGCCGGATCACGGCCTGCTTCTGGTTGGAGGTGATCACGCGCGGACTGGACACCACCTCGGCCTTGGATTCGGCCTGGGCGGCGGAAAGTTCAAGTTCCAGCAGCAGGCCCAGCGGCAGCTTGGCCAGTGCCAGGCCGAAACTGCCGGCCGGGTTGAGCACGGGCATGTCGACGTTGAGCCGATCGGCAATCTCCAGGGTGTCGCCATTTAGGATCTGGGTGGTGCCGTTGAGGCTGCCCGAGGAGACGACGTCGCCGTCATGGCTCTGGTACGAGACGGCCTTCTTGCCACTCACGCCAAAGCGCACGCCCAGCTCCTTGCTGAAGTCGTCAGAGGCGATGACGATGCGCGACTCGATCAGTACCTGGCGTACCGGGATGTCCAGCTTGTTGATCAGGCGGCGCACGGCGACCAGGGACGGCTCTGTGTCGCGCACCAGCAGGGTGTTGGTGCGCTGGTCGACCATCACCGAGCCGCGGGCCGACAGCACGGTGGCCTGGGCGCCTGCCTCCTCGCCTTCCGCGTCGGCGAAGGCCTTGGAGGCCATGAGCAGGGCGGCCACGTCCTCGGCCTTGGCGTAGTTGATCTGCATCAGCTCGGTGCGCAGCGGGAGCAGCTTCTCGATCGACTGCTGGTCCTGCAGCTCCTGCTTCTCGCGCGCGGCGATCTCCTCGGCCGGGGCGATCATCAGCACGTTGCCGTTCTGGCGCATGCCGAGACCCTTGGACTTGAGGATGATGTCCAGCGCCTGGTCCCAGGGGACGTTCTTCAGGCGCAGGGTGATGTTGCCCTGCACACTGTCACTGACCACCACGTTGAGCGAGGTGAAGTCGGCGATGAGCTGCAGCACCGAGCGCACCTCGATGTCCTGGAAGTTGAGCGAGAGCTTCTCGCCTTCCCAGACCTTCTCGCGGCGCTCCTCGACGAGCTCTTCCTTGTATTCCTTGATCTCCACCGTGAACATGTCGTCGCTCTGGTAGGCGAGCTGGTCGTAGGCACCGGCGGCCTTGATCACGATGCGGGTGTTGCCGTCGGTTTCATAGATGTCGATGGTCTGTACCGGGGTGGCGAAGTCGGATACATCCAGGCGGCGTTCCAGGTCTTTGGCCAGCCGGGCGCCGACGACGTTCAGGATCACCTCCCCCTTCTGGTCGCGCAGGTCGACCGGGGTCTTCGCGTCCGAGAGATCGACGATGATGCGCGCCTCGCCATCGCTGCCGCGGCGGAAGTCGACATTTTCCACGCGACGCTCGCCGGTGGACGTCGCCGCCGGCCGGGTGCTGGTCGGCGTGCTGCTGACAGGGGCGTCGAAGGCGGCGCTGCCGTCGCGCGCACCGAGCGAGACGATGACTTCGTTGCCCTGTACGCGGGTCTGGTAGGTCACCAGCTGTGCGAGGTTGATGATCACGCGGGTGCGGCCCTTGGCATCCACCGCGGTGACGCTGCGGGTGACGCCGATGCCGATCGGTACGGTACGCTCGGTCAGTCCGCTGCTGGTGTTCTCGAAGTCGAGCGCGATGCGCGCCGGGTCATCGATGGTAAAGCTGAGCGGCTCGCTTGCCGGCTCGCTGAACTTGAACGTCAGTTCGATGCGGTCGCCGGGCAGCGTGGAGTAGCTGATGTCCTGCAGCGTGTTCGCGCTAACCGCCGGGGCGATGAATGCCAGCGCGAGCAGCGCCAGTGCGAGCCACAGGCGCTGGGCTGTCGCATAGCGAGTAACCGTCGGTTTGTTGTTGTGCTTCAGGGCAGGGACTGAACTCATTGCTATGTCCTCTTTAAGACTTATTCGCTAATGGCGACAGCAGTTTCGCGTTCGATGTAGCCACCGAATTCATCACGAATGTATTCCTTCAGGGTCAGCCGGCTCGGCGTGATCTCGATGATCTTGCCGTTGTTCTGGCCCATGTAGTTCTCGTGAGTGACACGCTGGATGGTGCCATCCGGTGTCCGGATCAGGGCCCACAGGGTGCTTGCCTGCTCGAGCGTTCCCACGAGCTTGAGGCTGTCGAGCGGGAAGCTCTCGAGAAACTCGCGCGGACGGTCGGCGTCGATCTCCGGGATATTGAGGTTCACCGGGTCCGGCGCGGCGGCAAGAATGCGCGTATCAAACGGGTTTTTCGTGTGGTCGGGGTAGGTGAAGCTCTCGTAGGGCTTGATGTCCGGAATGGCCTTGGGTGGCGCCGTCTTGCGCGCCTTGACCTCGTCCACGTAGGCGCGCAGGTCACTCATGTTGTCGCCGCAGCCTGCCAGCAATACGGTGCTGACGAGCAGGGTGGCGACCAGGTGCTGACCCTTGATTCGTTTCATCGCTTTAGGCCCGGTCTGTTTTTGTTTGTGCATCATGCGTCGACTCACTCGCCGGACTGTTCGTCGAGATAGCGGTAGGTCTTCGCCAGGGCTTCCATCGTCAGACGACCGTCATCCATCGGCTTGATGTTGATGTCATGCAGGGTGACGATGCGTGGCAGTGCGGCCACGCCACTGACGAAATCGCCCATCTGGTGATAGTTGCCAACCACGCGCAGCTGGATCGGCTTTTCCGCGTAGAACCCCTTGCGGACCTCGTCCTGGGGGCGGAACAGGTCGATCTCCAGGCCGCTGGCCAGCCCCGTTTGCGAGACGTCGACGATGAGGTTCGGGATCTCGGTCTTGCTCGGCAGCTGGCGCAGCATCGCGCCAAAGGAACGCCGCATCTCTTCGAGCTGCTGCTTGAGTTCCTCGAGGTTGGCCACCTTGCGCTGCTCGGTCTCGAACTTCTGCCGCAGCTGGGTCTCCTTGCGTTCCTCGCTGGCCAGTTGCTCGAGCTGCCCCTTGGTGTCGAAGTAGTAGCCGGCGCCCAGCACCGCGATGAACAGCAGACCGATGATGATCGCCTTGACCGCCCCCGGGGCGCTGCCCAGGTTGTTCACGTCCAGGCTGTTGATGTCGAAATTCTTGAGTTCTGAAAGATCCATGTTCAATTACCCCGCTTGGGCGCGGCGGCCTGGCGCTCGGACGAGGTCTCCTCGTCCTCGGCGCCGGGCCGGGTCTGTTCGACGGTCAGGGCGAAGTCGCTGGCGCGCAGGGCGCTGGTGTCCTTGGTTTCGATCACGCTGAGCTGCGGGTTCTTGAGCCATTCCGAGGCGTCCAGGTTGCGCATGTAGGTCGCCACGCGGGCCTTGGACTCGGCACGCCCGCTGATGCTGACCACGCCGTTCTTCTGCGCCAGTGCGGTCAGGTAGACGCCCTCGGGGAGGGTGGTGACCATCTCGTCGAACAGGTGAACCACGCCGGGCCGGGCGGCCTGCAGCTGCTGGATGATCTCCATGCGGTCGAGCAGCGCCTTCTTGGTGGCCTCGAGTTCCTTGATTTCCTCGGCCTTTCTCTCCAGCAGCTTGATCTCGTTCTCGAGGAAGGTGTTGCGACTCTTCTGGTATTCGATCATGCCGTTGACGTGCACGTGCACGAAGAACACCACGATGGCGCCCAGCACGAGGGTGAAGCCGGCGAGCGTGAGGAATTCCTGTTGCTTGCGTTTGCGTTCGGCGTCGCGCCAGGGGAGCAGGTTGATGTGAGCCATTACGCGAAACTCCTCCGCAAGGCCAGGCCGCAGGCGAGGATCAGCGACGGGGCGTCATCCGCCAGGCGCTGCGGGTTGATACGGGAAGCGAGCGACATGCGAGAGAAGGGGTTGGCGATCGTGGTCGGCGTGCCGATCTGCGATTCGATCATCTCGTCGATGCCGCGGATGGACGCGCAGCCGCCGGCCAGGATGATGTGGTCCACGGCCGCCTGCTGGCTAGCCGCGAAATAGAACTGCAGGAAGCGGTGCACCTGGTTGGCCATGGTCTCCTTGAACGGCTCGAGGACCTCCGGCACGTAGTTGTCGGGAAGGCCGCCCTCCTTCTTGGCCAGCCCGGCCTCCTCGTAGGAGAGTCCGTAACGGCGCATGATTTCTTCGGTGAGCTGCTTGCCGCCGAAGGGCTGCTCGCGGGTGTAGGCGAGTTTGCCCTGCTCCATGACGTTGATGCTGGTCATGGTGGCGCCGACGTCGATGATGGCCACAACCTTCTCGCGGGTCGCGTCGAACTCGGGCAGCAGCGGGTAGACGTTCTCGATGGCGTAGGCCTCGACGTCCACGATCTTGGCGGTAAGCCCTGCCATCTCGGCCGCGGCCACGCGCATCTCGACGTTCTCGCTGCGCGACGCGGCCAGCAGTACGTCGACCGTATCGGGGTTCTTCTCGGTGGGGCCGAGGATCTCGAAGTCGAGGTTGACCTCTTCGAGCGCGTAGGGGATGTACTGGTCGGCCTCGAGCTGGATGGAGGTTTCCATGTCGGCCTCGTTGAGGCTGGCCGGCATGGTGATGACCTTGGTAATGACCGCCGAGGAGGGTACGGCGAGGGCGCAGAGCTTGTTTTTGGTGCCTGCGCGCTTGACCGCCTTGCGTATGGTTTCGGCCACCGCCTCGACTTCGGCAATATTCTTCTCCACGACGGCGTTCGCTGGCAGCGGTTCGACCGCGTGGCTCTCGACCTTGTAGCCGTTACCGGTGGGATTGAGCTCTACCAGCTTCACCGACGTGGAGCTGATGTCGATACCCAGGACCGGTACCTTTTTTCTTGTGAAGGGGAGCACAGTTTTTCCCTTTAGAGCCGGTGGTTATGAATTATTGCTATATTTTTATTTAGATCCTAGCGCCAACTATATAAAATTACTAGCATAAATTGCAAAGCTTGTTGCCGGTCAGGATTTGCGTTCTCATAATGCCCGGCACTCAGAGCCCGCCTGATTCCGTACCTCACGTAAGCACATAAATATGAAGCTTTTTCTACGTCTTGTCCGCTGGGGCGTCTATGCGGCCCTGGCCGGCGTGGTCCTCGGCGCGCTGGCCATCGGCGGCGCCTACCTCTACTTCGTGCCCGGCCTGCCCGATGTCGATGCCCTGCGCGAGACGCGCATGCAGGTGCCGCTGCGGGTCTACAGCAAGGAGGGGCTCCTGCTGGCCGAGTACGGCGAGAAGCGGCGCGTGCCGCTGGCCATCGAGGACATCCCCTTGACGTTGCGGGATGCCTTCGTCGCCGCCGAGGACGAACGCTTCTACACGCATCCTGGCGTCGACTACCGCGGAATCCTGCGCGCCGCCCTCAGCAACTACCTGTCGGGCGACCGCGGTCAGGGCGCGAGTACCATCACCATGCAGGTGGCGCGCAACTTCTTCCTCAGCCCGGAAAAGACCTACACGCGCAAGCTGCGCGAGATCTTCCTCGCCCTCAAGATCGAGAAGGAGCTCAACAAGGAAGAGATTCTCGAGTTGTATCTGAACAAGATCTATCTGGGCAACCGGTCCTACGGGGTGGGTGCGGCCGCCCAGGTCTACTATGCGAAGACGGTCGAGCAGCTGACCCTTCCGGAGATCGCGATGATCGCCGGGCTGCCCAAGGCGCCGTCGAGCTACAACCCCATCGTCAACCCGAAGCGGGCCGAGGAGCGGCGCAACTACGTCCTGCGCCGCCTGCTGGAACTGGGGCGCATCGACCAGCTGCAGCACGACGAGGCCGCCGCGGCGCCGCTGACGGCCGGGGTGTACCTGTCTCAGTCCGAGGTCGACTCGCCGTATGTGGGCGAGATGGTGCGTGCCGTGATGGTGGAGCGTTTCGGCGAGGAGGCCTACACCGGTGGCTATCGGGTCTACACCACGGTCGAGGCCAAGGCACAGGCGGCCGCCACCGCGGCCCTGCGCAAGGGGCTGATCGATTACGATCTGCGCCACGGCTATCGGGGGCCGGAGGCTCGCGTCGAGCTGCCCGAGATGCTCGATGCTGACGCCCTGGAGGCGCTGCTGCAGCCCTATTCGAGCCTGGGCGGCCTGGTGCCGGCCGTGGTCACGGATGTGGGGGAGCGCCAGGTCCGGGTGTACGTCGACAACCTCGGCTTCGGCGTGATTCCCTGGGAAGGCATCGGGTGGGCGCGGCCCTACATCAACGAAAGCGCCGTCGGGCCCGTGCCGGCCAGCGCGGGCGCGGTACTAGCGCCCGGCGATGTGGTGCGCGTGTCTGCCTTCGAGGGCCTGCCCGAGGCGCTCGAGTCCGACGACCGCACGGCCGCGGCGGCCGATTCCGATGCCCCGCCGCTGACCTACTGGAGCTTGCGCCAGTTGCCGACGGTGTCCGGCGCCCTGGTGTCCCTGCGCCCGGAGGACGGGGCCCTGCTGGCCCTGATCGGCGGTTTCGACTTTCGCCAGAGCAAGTTCAACCGCGCGGTGCAGGCGGAGCGCCAACCGGGCTCCGTGTTCAAGCCCTTCATCTACTCGGCCGCGCTCGAACGCGACTTTACGCCCGCCACCCTGGTCAACGACGCACCGGTGGTGTTCGACGACCCGGCGCTCGAGGCCGAGTGGCGTCCCGAGAACTACAGCGGACGGTTCTACGGGCCCACGCGCCTGCGTGTCGCCCTGACCAAGTCCCGCAACCTGGTCTCTATCCGCTTGCTTCAGTCCATCGGGCTCGGTTATGGCTACCGCTATATCGAGCGTTTCGGTTTTGACCTGAACCGCCTGCCGCGCGACCTGTCGCTGGCCCTCGGTAGTGGCACGGTCACGCCGCTGGAGATGGTGCGCGCCTACGGCGTGTTCGCCAACGGCGGCTATCTCGTCGAACCCTATTTCATCGAGCGTATCGAGGATGGCGACGGCGAGGCGCTGTTCACTGCCCAGCCCCGGCGGGCGTGTGACGACTGCGAACCCGAGGCGCTGGCCGTGGACCCGGTGCCGGTCGCGGATGATGCCCTCGCCGAGGCGGGCGACGCGGGGCCGGTCGACACCCGTCCCTGGCTCCCGGCGGAGCGCGTGATCCCGGCGGAGAACGCCTATCAGATCACCAGCATGCTGCGCTCGGTCATCCGCGAGGGGACCGGCCAGCGGGCCATGGCGCTGGGCCGCAACGACCTGTCGGGCAAGACCGGCACCACCAACGACGGCAACGACGCCTGGTTCAGCGGCTACAACGCAGATGTCGCCACCACGGTATGGGTCGGCTTCGACCAGCTGCGGCCGCTGGGGCGTGGCGAGACCGGCGCCTCGACGGCGCTCCCCGTGTGGGTGGGCTACATGGGCGTGGTGCTTGCGGGTCGGCCGGAGCACAGCCTGCGCCAGCCCGACGGCATGGTCACCGTGCGCATCGACCCGGAGACCGGACTGCTGGCCGGCAGCGACAACGCGGACGCCATCTTCGAGACCTTCCGCGCCGATCTCGTGCCCGAGCCTGAATTCTCGTTGTTGGGCGGCGCCGGCGAGACCGCGGGTGGCGCCGGTGGTACGCTGGACATACCAGAGCAATTGTTCTGAGGGATTCCCATGGCGCGTAACAGCCACGCCCTGGAGCGCGAACGGCTGCTGATCGCGGAAGAGGCCGCACGTCTCGTGCTCGACGAGGGGTTCGAGGATTTCGGCCTGGCCAAGCGCAAGGCGGCCGAGCACCTGGGGCTCGGCGCCACGCGCAACCTGCCGAAGAACGTCGAGGTGGAGGCCGCGGTGCTGGAGCGGCAAAGCCTGTTTCAGACGGAGGCCGAGCGCGCCAACGTCGCGCGTCTGCGCGAGGCCGCGCTCCAGGCGATGCGGATGTTCGAGTCCTATGCGCCCCGCCTCGTCGGCTCCGCCCTCAAGGGCACGGCCCACGCGGGCCGGCGCATCACCCTGCACCTGTTCGCCGACTCGGTCGAGGAGCTGTGCTTCCTGCTGATGGACCGCAAGATTCCCTACCAGCTGGGCGAGCGGCGCCTGCGCTTCGGCGGCGAGTTCCGCGCGCTGCCGACGGTGTCGTTTGTGGCCGGGGAGGTCGAGGTGGAGGCGGTGGTG
>Ga0129302_1002779_pt1 | contig 12353 bp, 13 predicted proteins | sample BlaSprsedimmetaG_FD_94476 | JGI IMG/M metagenome (GOLD analysis project Ga0129302, IMG submission 94476) | Hot spring sediment bacterial and archeal communities from California, USA to study Microbial Dark Matter (Phase II) - Blank Spring... | ecosystem: Environmental > Aquatic > Thermal springs... | reverse complement strand
CCCTTGTTTATTATTTTGTCCCGTTACCCAGTGCTGATTGCATATTCGTTCACTCATTCAATACTCCTATAATTAATGCGTCTTGCAGCTTTTTCAAATGGGCAAAGAACTGCTCGGATTCTCTTTCGCCAAGAGTGTGTACAATTCCTTCAACGAGGTGGAAGTGCATGTGGTGGTGATGGTGATACTCGGCCTTTCCTTTTTCGCTCAGATCCACGAAGTAGGAGCGTCGGTCCTGCTCATCCTTGAGTCGAATCAGGTAGTCCCTCTCCGCCAGCCGATGCACCATCACCGTGAGGGTACCGGTGGTCACCCCGAGGAGCTGGGCGAGCTCCTTCATTCTCATCCGCCCGCGGTTGCCGATCACTTCGATCAGGTGCATTTGGGCCAGGGAGACGCCGGTGTCCGATACTACGCTCTGCTCCCAGGAATTCAGACGATCGAAGAACTCGGTCAGCGCCCTCGAGTACTCTTCCAGGCGTTCATCGTGTTTCTGTTGCTTTCGTTCCATTGAAAATTACCTTGAGTATCAAGGTAATTGTAAAAAGCTTGAATGTCAAGGTATCTGTCCGGGATTTCGCGGCTATTACTATTTTGCCCTTACCAGGCTCTCCGTCTCATCAAAAACCTCCAGCCCCTGGTGAGAGGGTTTGTCCCCGAGCAGACTGACTACGATGATAGCCAGGAAGGCCAAGATAAAGCCGGGCAGAAGCTCGTAGAAGTACTCCCCTTCGATGGAGATGTAGTTTTTCACCACGTAGATGGTGATAGACCCGACCAGCATACCCGCCAGGGCGCCCCACCTGGTCATTCTCCGCCAGGTCAGAGCGAGTATCACCACCGGTCCGAAGGCGGCGCCGAAGCCTCCCCAGGCGTAGCCCACCATGGCCAGGATGGTCCCGTTGTCGTTGGCACTGATAAGGTAGGCGATGAAGGCGAAACCGACCACCCCCAACCGGCTGATGAGCTCCTTTTTTTTCTCATCCATCTTGGCGATATAGGGGATGTCCGAAGTGAGGGATGAGGTGAGGACGAGCAATTGGGAGTCCGCCGTGGACATGACCGCCGCCAGAACCGCCGCCAGAACGAATCCGCTGAACAGGGGATGAAAGAGGGCGCTGGTCAGGGCCAGGAATATCCTCTCGCTGTCTCCTCCCGGCCCGGCGACCCCTTCCAAGGGGAAAAGGGCGTTGTAGCCGATCCCCACGATACCGATCATGGTCGCCAGGACGAGGCTGAGGGCCATCCAGGTGATGCCGACCCGGCGCGCGCTTTTGACCGATTCGGCGTTTCTGATACCGATGAAGCGGGCCAGGATGTGGGGTTGGCCGAAGTAACCGAAGCCCCAGGCCATGAGGCTCGCCCCGGTGATGAAGCTGGTAGTGAACTTGAAGGCTGCCGGATTGGCGGCGCTGATCTGCGCCCCGGAGCCGGAGACGGCGAAAAAGCCGAGGAGTGAGCTGAAGATCAGAGCTCCCAGCATCAAGAGTCCCTGCAGCAGGTCGGTCCAGCAGACGGCCATGTATCCTCCGAGAAAGGTGTAGGAGACCACCACCAAGGTAGTGATGGCCATGGCCGTCGCTTCACTAGCCCCGAAGGTGTGGGCGAAAAGCAGGGTCCCTCCTTTCAAGCCAGAGGCCACGTAGAGGGTGAAGAAAAAGAGAATGACCAGGGTAGATACGGTCTTCAGAATCCCCGTCTCGTCGTCGGAGCGTTTGGCGATAAAGGAGGGGAGAGTGACCGCGTCCAGTTTTTCCGTCATGGTCCGCAGGCGTTCGGCTACTATCAGCCAGTTGAAGTAGGCTCCCAGCAGGAGTCCCAGGGATATCCAGACCCCCTCCACCAGCCCAGAGGCGAACACCGCTCCGGGGAGCCCGAGCAAAAGCCAGCTGGACATGTCGGAAGCTCCGGCGGAGATGGCGGTGGTGACCGGCCCCATCGTTCTGCCGCCGATGATGAAGTCGTTGTTGTTGCTGGTGCGTTTCATGTAATAGTAGCCCACGGCGAGCATCAGCGCCAGGTAGAGGCCGAATTGTAGATAAAGCATGGTCCATTCTCCCGTTTCATGCTGCGTTTGATCGATCGTTAAATATTCAGGGTATAAAGATACAGCAGCGGCCTCTATGTGTCAATAATAATGAATATTTATACGGGCATGTGAATTGGTCGAGGAGGGAGTGTTTTAGGCGTTACGAGATAGTCCCACGCGAAGAGGGGGAAGACACATATGCTTCCCTCATCCGAGGGCAGCATATGTTCTTGTAAAAAGATGTTGGGCTATACTATTTGTCTTCCTTTTTTTTTGACGAATCACCTTCTTGAGTTTCTTCGCCCTGTTTGACCTCTTCGGCCATTCCGTCACGGAACTCTTTTTTTGCTTTGCCGAGGTTTTTTGGCGAACTTGGGTATGGCGCTGGCGCCGAAAAGTAGTACCACTACTCCGCCGATAACTACAATTTCCGTTGTACCTAACATGATTTACTCCTTTGTATCAGAATTATTCGGTATTTCTTCGGTTTGTTTTTCTATCTCTTTTGCATAATCTCTTTCTTTATTTTCACTCCTCAAATCCTTGTTGAAAGAGGCGATTTCACTATTGAGCCGGGCGCTAATTGATCGAATATCCTTCATCTCCTCCTCGATACCCATGGATTTCTCCATTTTTCTCATCTCCTGCTTGAACAGAAGGTAGTAACGATAGGCTTTGGCCCAGGTTCGGCCGAGAAAACGCATTATATTGGGCAGGTCCTCGGTACGGACAAAAAGGAGAATCAGCAAGGCAATGAGCAGCAGTTCGGAGATCCCAAGTCCCGGCATCACGCCTCCTTTCCAAAGCCGAAAATGACGGCAACCAAGAGCGCAAAATAATACAGCACGATCATCGGTAGGGCGATCATCACCTGGCTCACAAAATCCGGAGGAGTGATAATCGCGGAGAAGAGAAAAAGTCCAATAACAACGAAGCGCCCCATTCGAAAGAGCGTGCCACGGTGAATGATATTGCTCATCATCAGAATCACCATCAAAACCGGCAGCTGGAACGTCACCAGGACCAAAAAGAGGAAACGGAACACGTACATGATGTTTCTCTCGTAGTTCAGCATCAATCCGATATGGTCAGGAAAAAATCCGGCGCTGGTAAAAAAGTCGATGGCAATCGGCAGTATCGAGTAGTACCCGTAATAAAAGCCTCCAAACACCAAGGCCGCGCTGGATATCAGCGTCCACAGAGTGATGCGTTTCTCCCGTTTGGTGAGGGCGGGAAAAATGAAACGAATAAGCAGAAAAATCAGGATCGGGGAAGAGAAGATCAAGCCGACAAAGACACTGATTTTTATCCTGGTGAGAAAGCCTTCAAAGACGTGATGGGCGAAGAGAGTGTTCCCCGTCACTATTTGGGGGATATTGGCGAAGGGGGAATAGAGAAAAGCGATGACCGGGTCGAAATAGTTGTACATCGCCACGGCGAACAGGAGCACGCTCATGGCCGAGACCACCAGGACCTGCCGTAGCTCACGCAGGTGTTGCCGCAAAGCCATAACTTCGCCGTTATAGCTATCGCTGCATTCTATGTTGTGCTTCTTCATATACGATAGGCTCTTCCCATTCGATCCTTCCGATCAGCCCTATCTCCAGTCGACGGGCGGTCTCGAGGGCGATGGTGGAAACAATACTACGTGAAACAATCAGCGGCAATCCCGCCGTCGCTGCCTTGCTTATTATTTCAGCATTTACCCGTCCGCTGGTCAAGTAGATGAGCTTGGAGATGTCATAATTGTCGATCAAGGCTTGGCCGATGACCTTGTCCATCGCGTTGTGTCGTCCGATATCTTCCTTGAAGGCGACAATCTCATTTTCGTATAAAAGTGCTGAGCAGTGAATTCCGCCCCATTTTTTATAGATCTCCGCCATGGAGAACATCTCCGCGGCAGCTTCTCTCAGGGTATCAATCCCTGGAACCTCGAAGTCGGTATTATCCGTCGCCGCGGGGTTTGTTCCCAGGCTCTGGTTCGGCAGAATTGTGGCCACCATTTCGATGGGGTTCTTCGTCTCCGTTTGGACAAGCACAACATCATCGGCGCTGTGGATTTTTCCGCGTAAGTAGAGGTGTCCGATGCAGAGTTCGGTGAGCTCCTGGGGAGTGCAGAAAAAGTCGTTGTAGACCTCCTCGGCTATTCTCAGTCTGACCTGCTCCTCATCCACCGTGGGGGTATAGCTGCGTGTCCGTATCATTGGTTCTCCGCCCGTCCCACTTCATCCCATTCACAGAGGTATTCAGCCTGTGCGGGATCGAGATATTTTTTTGAAAAAAGATGCATTGCGCCATTTGAGGCTCCGCATTTCTCGATGTCCTCAAACCCCGGTTTGTCCTGAAAGCTCCGCAAAATTATCTCCACGGTCTCCTGGGTGAAGGAGAAAGAAGACTCGCTGAAGAGGGCCAAAGGGGTGGTCCGCGGATAGGTGCGGCTGTCGTTGCGTATTGTCTCGGCGGCCAGAGCGAGGTAGTTCTTCTCTTCGAGGTTCACCATTATTGAGGCGTAACGGGGCGCCATTGTGTTTGGGTCAAAAAAATAGACGCCTTTTTCGCCCTTGATTTCTCCGACCATCGAGCGCTCTTCTTCGGTGATTTCAGCGCTGAGGCCGGATTCGTGCACGACGAATCCGGCAGCGCTTTTTTCTTTGATCTGATCCAACGCGGATACAGTGTTTTCGTTTTCCATTGTGCTCTTTATGCCGGCAACAGATCCAGAGTCTCCAATTCATCAGCCACGTATTTGAGCTGAAGCTTTTCCAAGGTCTCTCTGGTGGGTGCGCCTGTTTGAGGATCCCAGCCCATCTCTTCGTAGAGCATGGTCAAGCCTTTTTCAAAATCATCACGGTCGAGCTTGATGGTCCCGGCGGTAAAGGCTTCCTTGTCCGGATCCATATCGAACTGCCATCCGGTGAGCCGGTCGTGTTCTTCTCGCATATTTACGGTGCCCATCTGTTTGACCGTCAAGGCTCGGTGGAGGGTGAAAATTCTCTCCGCCGCGAGATCCAATTCCTCTTCACTCATCTCTTCACCGGTGACGGCGGTGAAGTACTTCTCCTCCAGAGCGGTGTCGCCGCGGTAGTTTCTCTCCTTGAGCGGACTCAGGGCGAGGGGCCACATCCAATTGCAGAGGGTTAGAGAGTCGTGCAGTACGTTTCTCACGATGCTCCATTTCTCGAACCTGGCCTTCCCCCTGCTCATGGGGCGGTAGTTGGCGGGCTCGTCGATTGCATTTCGGTCCCCCCACAGCTCTTCGGCTACATCCTGCTGCAGCTTGGTCGGCAGACCGCTGCCGAGGAAGTTCTGGTGGGTGTGACACTGGGCGTCACGGTTGAACATGGAGCTGATCAAGGCGCCGACCTGCCCATTTGATTCGTTGGCGTGATGAACGGGATATCCGATTTTTGTCCACAGTTTGTTATTTTTGTCGGTCCAGTACTCTTCGCCGAGGTTCCAGTGACGATCGATCCAGTAGGCACCTTCACCGAGCCGGCTCAGTTCTCCCTCTTTCATCGCTATCCGGCGGTAGAAGTCCTCGAAGAATCCGGGGTCTCCCTTCTTCAGGAGGTCCCAGCGGATGGAGTTGTACTCAGCGGCGGGAATGACCCGTCGTAGAATGCCCCTCTCATAGGTCCATTTGAGGTCTCGAGAGAGCTGACCGTAGTTGCACCACACTCCGTACTCGTCGGCGACATGGGAGCCCAGAGCGCGGGCTATGACCGTGGCGTCGTCCTTGTGTTCGCCTTCGATGTTGACCCCTTTGAACATCACGCTAAAAGGACCGAAGAATCCCATGCAGGTGTTGGCCACATTGGGATCAGCTCCGTAATTTTTCAGCTGTGGTACGTTCACGTGGGAGTGACATCGAATCGGACAGCTGGCGCAGCCGCCCATTCGCACGGTGTATTTTGGCCCGTTAGCCCCCAAGTCGAGCATGGCTTTCATGGTTCTGTACCCGACCTTGTTGGTCTGTTCGGGTGTACAGATACCAGTTTCGATTGGAGGGTCGGCTTTTTCCCAGTAGAGATCCTTCTTGGCGGTCCAACGGCTGCCGGGATGGTCGTGTTCGGCCCAGGGTTGGGGAGTGCGGGGGACTACGTGCTGGTTGTTCGCTCCAATGATGCTCATGGTGAACTTGTTGAGATTGTACCACTCCATGTTTTCCATATTGATATGCACGGCGCCGGTACCCTTGACCCCGATGGCTTTGAGGTTTTTCGAGCCCATGACTCCGCCGTGTCCTCCCGCGGAGTGGCTTGGGCCGGTGCGGATGACCGAGAGGTTGACCATGTTCTCTCCGGCCTGTCCTATGGCCGCCACTTGGGAGTCGCCGCCCATGACCGCGGTGACTCCGGTGATGGTTTTGAAGGTGCCGTGTCCCCAGTACAGGGAGGCGTCTTCGATGCTCACATCGTCGTCTTCGATCCTGAGCCAGACGGGCCGTTCACTCTTACCCTCGATAATGATTCCGTTGTAGCCGGCGTATTTCAATTCAACGGCGAAGTGCCCGCCCATGTGGCTGTCGCTGACTCCGTGGAAGGGGTTGGAAGCCAGCAGGCTGGTGATGTTGGTACGACCTGAACAGAGAGCCCCGGAACCGGTGAGCGGTCCGACTCCAAAGACGATTTTATTGGCCTCGTCATATGCTTTGGTTCCGGCGAGGACCTCATCCCATATCACCTTGTAACCAAAGCCCATTCCTCCGATATAGTTTTTGTATTTTTCCGTATCCTCGTGGGAAATTTTACCTTCAGTCAAGTTGACTCGCAGGATTTTTCCTGCCCATCCACCTTGTATTGCCATATGTACTCTCCTTGTCTCTATTTACTGATTATATTTTTTCGGTGAGGAAGTGTTCCCGGTACTTCCGAGTCGCTTCATCCCAACTCTCACGTAGTGGAGAGCTCCGGTCGGACATATCGATACGCAGGCTGAGTAGCCGTGACAGAGCACACATTTGGTGGCTACGTTAGTCTCCGGATCGATCTTGGGTATTCCCCAGGGACATGCTCTCTCGCAGGTTCCGCAGCCCACGCATTTCTCCGGGTCGATCTCCCGGGCGCCTACCTTCGGTTCTTCAAAGATCGCATTCTCCGGGCAGGCCAGAGCACAGGCGGGCTGTTCACACTGGCGGCAGAGTTCCGCATCCAACCTGAAGTTGCCCATGGCGCCGTCGGTTTTCCACCATTCTCCTCGCACTCCGTTGGAGCCGTAAGCCAATCCAGAACTCACTTTGACCCGGGCAAGGTACTGGCTGGATTTTCCGTCGTTTACGCCGGTACATGCGTTTTCGCAGAGCAGACAACCGGTACAACGGGGAGATTCGTGAATCAGAACCCCGGAAGCTGTCTCAAAAACTGCTACGTCTTCCTTGTTCGAAGTACAGCCTGGTAGAAGCCATGACAAGGCGGATACACCAACGGCGCTCATACCGGTCAACTTCAAAAAATCACGACGATTCATCGATGTATCGAGAACCGTATTCCGTTCATCTGACATGAAGCCCTCCTCTTCGGACATATAAAAGTATGTAACTTTTTTTATATAAAAAATATCTGCAATTTATAAAAATTTACTGATATATCATATTAGCATAATTGTGATTAGGTGTCAGAGAATTCATTAGTGTAACAACAAAATTCTAAATGGCGCAACAAATGTGAAAAATATGTAATATAAAAGAAATTATATCTAAAAAAAAGATTGATAGTGCAAAAAAACAGTGGTAATAATCCAGCTTTTCAAAAGTGGAGGAAAAGTCTTTCAATCCGGTATTCAAAATCGGAAAAAAGGTTTACTATGCAGGGTATCGGCCCGCAACCGAAAAAATGCCGATGGAGGGTCCATTATGACTGAGCTTACCTACGAGAGTTTTATATCTTTGATAAAATCGATACAGATCAATCTACCCAAGTTTGAAATGCCAAAGCTGAGGATCGGCGACCTCGTCGCCCGGGTACCGATAGTGCAGGGGGGCATGGGGGTCGGTATATCGCTGTCCGGTCTGGCATCGTCCGTCGCGGAGAACGGGGGAATAGGGGTGATCGCCGCCAACGGCGTTGGTATGATCGAGGCGGACTACTTCAAGGACGGGCGGGCGGCCAATATCCGCGCGCTGCGCAAGGAGATTAGAAAAGCTCGATCGCGAACCAAAGGCATCATCGGGGTTAATATCATGGTGGCGCTGAACGACTTCCACGAGCTGCTGCTGACCGCGATCGAAGAGAGGGTGGACCTCATAATAATGGGCGCCGGTCTGCCGATAAAGAACATCCCCGTCGACGAGATACGAAAAAACAATATCAAGGTCGCCCCCATTGTCAGTTCGCAGCGGGCGGCGGATCTTATTTTCAAGATGTGGAAGCGTATCTACAAGGACGTTCCCGACGCCATAGTGGTAGAGGGGCCTGAGGCCGGCGGCCACCTCGGCGTGCCGGAGGATGAGATCGGCGATCCGGCTTACAGAATAGAGAAGGTCGTGCCGGAAGTTCGGGAGACTGTAGCTCCTTATCAAGAGGAGTTCCAGCGGGAGATTCCGGTCATCGCCGCGGGTGGGATTTTCACCGGAGAGGATATCTACAACATCATGAAGTCCGGCGCCCAGGCGGTGCAAATGGGGACCCGGTTTGTCGCCACCGAGGAGTGCGATGCCGACAGGGCCTTCAAGGAGGCTTACGTCAACGCGCGAAAAGAGGACATCGGAATCATCAAGAGTCCCGTAGGACTGCCGGGAAGGGCGATCCTCAACGAGTTTTTGGAGCAAGCTTCCGGGGAGAAACAGCCCTTCAAATGCCCCTGGCAGTGTCTTGCCGGCTGTCAAGCCGATGAGGCGAACTACTGTATCTCCATTGCCCTCAACAACGCGCGCAAAGGGAGGCTCTCCCGGGGATTTGCCTTCGTCGGCAGCAACGCGTACCGGGTCAAAGCCATTGTACCGACCGCCGAACTGATGGAAGAGCTGCGAGCCGGCTACCTCCAAACTCTGTTCAACGATATGAAAGAGAGAGCGGCGGAGGTTATCTCCCGTATCCGGCAGCTGAGAGAGGAGTATCTCTCGGCTGAGGAGCGCTTCCGAGTGGCAAAAAACGCATACGAACGGAACCTGGCGGCAAAGATAGAGAACACGCGGAAGGAGAGTATCTCCGCGCTGCGGCAGGAGTACAAGAAAGCTTCCGCCCAGCTCACCGAACTGCGTCTAAAACTGACAGAACGAATCTACGAGACCTACCATGAGCTTATGGACGGGCAGAGGCCTACCGACCTGCTGGCCGATCGCTGAGGTGGGGTGATAAAAACACTGGTGCGGAGATTCTAATGCTGCGATGTATTAGTATCTCTGAGCCAGAATCACCAACTCCATTCTTCGGCTAAGCCCACCAGCTTCTCCTTCCGCCTCAACTCAGGCAAGGGTGAGGAATACAGAGACCCTATATCATCCGCCGTTTTACTCAATTTACGAGAAAACTGAAATTAGGTAGAACTACCTAACGGCAAAAAAGAGTATCGGGTACCGGGGGTATCCTGTTGTGAGTGCAAATCTTCTATTTTTAATGACATTTTGTCGGATCGGGTTTTTAACGTTTACTTTGTATGTGGATTTGCACTATTTAACCTTTACTTTGTTATAAAGCTACTATAAAATAAGGTTTATGCAGGTATTTCCACGAAAGCTTGAAGGGTACCTTCGTGAATGGGGTGGACGTTCCGTGCGGAAACCTCTGGTGATCAGGGGGGCTCGACAGACCGGGAAGACGACCACCGTATTGAAGTTTGCCGAGGACTACCCGCAATATATCCATTTAAACCTCGACCGGTACGAAGATCTGAGACTATTCTACAATGAGCGTCCCTTGCACGAAGTCGTCGATGAGGTATTCTTCCTGCGGGGTGTGCGGAAAGAACGTAAGACACTGATATTTATTGATGAGATACAGCGATCCGACCGAGCAATCAATCTGTTGCGATATCTCTATGAAGAATATCCGGAGTACCATATAGTTGCCGCAGGCTCTCTGCTCGAACAATCAGTAGATGTGAGGAGAGCTTTCCCGGTAGGCCGGGTCACTTATGCGTATATGCATCCGGTCTCATTTGAGGAGTTTCTCCTGGCACTCGGGGAGACCCAGGCTGTGGAAGCCTTTCAACAGGTACCGGTACCCGATTATGCCCATGAGAAACTTCTGGAGCTTTTTCACCGATATACCCTGGTCGGCGGGATGCCCGAGGCTGTGAGGACCTATGCGGAGAGCGGGGATCTGATAAGGGTACGGCAAGTCTATCATGACCTAATTACATCGTACGCCGATGATATCGAGAAATATCCGATCTCTGAGTCGAAAAAAGCGATCGCTCGGCATGTCTTTTCCACTATGCTCTTCCACCCGATGCAGAGGCTTACGTTCAACGGCTACGGGGGGAGCTCCTATGGTAGTACCCAAGTCAAGGAAAGCTTCGAGACGCTGCAGAAAGCCATGCTCTGTACCGTGGAATATCCCCTAACTTCCACGGGCTTGCCTCTGCAAAGGAACAAAAGAAAAAAACCGCGTCTACACCTCCTCGATACCGGGCTTTGCGCATATGCGATGGGCGTACAGGAAGAACTCATTTCGATTCGCGACTTGAGGGATGCCCGTAAGGGCTTGTTCGCCGAGCATATAGTTGGTCAGGAACTACGATCTTCTTCGCCCACTGAACTTGTAGGCTACCTCTATTGGGTCCGGGAAAAAAAACAGTCCAGCGCGGAGGTCGATTATCTTGTTCTGGTTGACGGTCAGATCATACCGGTGGAAGTGAAGGCAGGTGCCGTCGGAAGGCTGCGATCACTGATGCAGTTTCTCGACATGAGCGATGAGCGATGCGGGGTGCGCCTGTATGCCGGAGCTCATTCCGTAAATACCATCACTACGATGAAGAAAAAATCATCACTGCTCCTCAATATACCCTACTACCATGCGGCAAAGCTGCCCCAGTATGTGCGAACTCTCTGCCCATCGACCTGAAAACCACGGATTTTTCGTCAGGAGGACTTCTCCTCGGCGATGAACTCACCGATCTTGGCCTTGATCTGGTCGCGGATTCGGCGGGTAGCCTCCAGGCGCTCCTGCTCGCTGCCGCCCATCGATGAGGGGTCGTCGAAGGGCCAGTGGAGCCGACGGCGGGCTCCGGGGAAAATGGGGCAGCGCTCTTCGGCCTCCTTGCTGCAGACCGCCACCACAAAGTCGTAGGACCGCTGCTGCTGGTAGAAGTCGAACACGCTGTTGGTGGAGTTGCCGGAGATATCGTAGCCCTCTTCGGCCATCACCTGCACCACCAGGGGATTCAGGGTGCCCGGTTCGAGACCGGCGCTCTCGGCCTGGAACCACTCTCCGCCCAGGTCGTTGAGAAAGGTTTCGGCCATCTGGCTGCGAGCGCTGTTGTGGATGCAGATAAACAGCACCTTTTTTTTCTTAATGCTCATGTGTGCTCCTCGATTGTGTGGATATATTGCTTGGGTCAAAGGGAACCCAGGTGTGGATGGTCTGGCAGGAGAAACCGCGATCGCGGTAGTCGCGCAATCTATCGAGGTCAGCGTCGTAGACCTCCGTCGAGGCTCGAGCCAATATAATAATTTGCCGCAGCAGGCTCTCCTCCCCAATGTGGGCAGCCGCTATACGGTAGTGGGACCACTGAGCCTGTTTATAGCTGTGGAGAAAGCCGGCTGCCCGCAGGCGCTGCAGCTGGCGTGAGGTGTTGCTCTGTTTCATATCGAGTATCCGTTCGACCTCGCAGCCGCACAAGTCTCCCCCTTCCCATATCAGCGAAAGGATCCGCAGACGATTCAAATCGGCCAGGGTTTTCAGCTCATCGACAATATCACGCATTTTTTTATCCCTGAAAGGAAGCGCGGGTGGCCACCGCAATTTTCACTAGGCTCAGCATGATCGGCACTTCCACCAGTACGCCCACCACCGTTGCCAGCGCAGCACCCGACTGCAGTCCGAACAGACTCACCGCCACCGCCACCGCCAGCTCAAAAAAGTTGCTCGCTCCGATCATTGCCCCCGGAGCGGCTATGTCGTAGGGCACCTTCCACAGTTTGGCCCAACCATAGGCGATACCGAAGATGAGAAAGGTCTGAATGATTAGGGGGACGGCGATCAGCAGTATGTGCAGGGGATTGTTCAGAATAATCTCACCCTGAAAGGAGAATAGGATGATCAGGGTCAGCAGCAAGCCGCCGATGGTAGTGTGGTCGAACTTTTTGAGAAAGACCTGCTCAAAGTACTCGACCCCGCGCCGTTTGATCACGGTGCGCCTCGAGATATAGCCCGCGGCCAGAGGG
>Ga0129302_1002777_pt1 | contig 12357 bp, 8 predicted proteins | sample BlaSprsedimmetaG_FD_94476 | JGI IMG/M metagenome (GOLD analysis project Ga0129302, IMG submission 94476) | Hot spring sediment bacterial and archeal communities from California, USA to study Microbial Dark Matter (Phase II) - Blank Spring... | ecosystem: Environmental > Aquatic > Thermal springs... | reverse complement strand
TCAGATTCGACAGCCTGGCAAGGTGCGCCAGGCCGGCCTCGGTGATGCCGTCGGCCCAGTGGAAGCTCATCCGCTCGACCTGTGCGGCGGTCGAGATGTTCTCCATGCCGCGGTCGGTCAGGTAGTTAAGGTGGCCCGCGTGGAGAATCTTGAGCCGCGGAATGTCCTTAATATAGGCCATGCCGAAATCAGTGAAGTTGGTGCCGGACAACATGAGATACTCAAGCCTCGAACAGGCCGCCAGTTGCATCAGGCCCTTATCGGTCATGCGGCCGGGTCCCAGCGACAGCTCCTCCAGGGCGGGCAGGTCCTTCAGATGCGCCAGACCCGCGTTGGTCAGGCGACTGTTGTTGAGGTAGAGCCCTTTGAGCTTCGCAAACGACGGCAGCAGCGCCATGACAGCGTCATCGGTGGATTCCGGCAGTGCCAGGTATTCCAGTTGCCCCAGCGCCAGGAGGTTCTTGACGCCGGCAGCCGTGATGACGGCGTGATCGATGGTGAGACTGCGAAGGCCGGTCAGTCGTGCGATGTGGCCGGTGATGGCGTCTGTCGGCTTGGCCCCGCCCTGATACGGGCCGTAGATGGTCAGGGCATGGAGGCCATCCGGGTCGAGCGATGCCAGCGGCGAGAGATCGCGCCACGCATCGGGGGCTATCTGAAGCTGGGCGATTTGGCCTGCCGGGACCGTTACGTCGCCCCTGGCCTGGCAGAGGTACCGCCATTCGGCCCCGCGATCGGTCCAGAAGAAGTACGACCGGATGATACGCGGCTCGTCGGCGGGCATGACGTTGAGCCTGCCGAGCGGCCGGTCGGCCGGGAAACGCAGGACGCGCGGCCCCGTAGGCGAGGACGGACGCTCGGCCGCCGCCGGGGCCGTCCGGCCCGGAAAGAGCTTCTGATAGATGGTGGTATTCGGATCGCCTTGCGACGCCAAAACGGCTGTCGCGGGCAGGCCCCAGGAAGCAGTCAGCACGGCGATGAGAGAGGCGATTCCCCCGTGGCGCACTTTGCCCTGGGCCGGACTCATGCAGAATGGGTTCATGGGACTATCATGACCTCCAAATCCGGGTTGCTCCTGCGAAGCGACTGTATGGTTGTATGGTGACAACTCGCGCCGGCGAAGCGGAGGCAGCGGATCGTCGGGTGCCCGGCGAAGGCCAGGAGTCCCTCGTCCGTAACATGTTCGCAGCCGCTGATGTACAGGTTCTTGATGCGGGGCAGGCCGGCGAGGTGTATGACACCTGGATTGGTGATGGCGTTCTCACCCTTCCTGCCGGATGTCTGGAGCGTCTCCAGCGAGGTCATCCGGGAGATCTGCGCCAGGTCGTCGTCCGTCAGGCTGCTCTGGAGCAGGTACATCCGCAGGGTGTGCACCTTCGACAGCTTGCCGACATGCGCCGCACCGGTCTGGCCCAGGCGTATCCGGCACAGCGACAGCTCTTCCAGGGCGGGGTAGCGGGCAAGCTCCGCCAGGTCCTCGCCAACCACTTCGGTCCGCCAGATACTCAGCCGTCGCAGAGACGAACAGCCCGCAAGATGCCGCAGACCGTCGCGATGGATCGGCACACTGAGCGTTACATCGCGCAGGCGGGGGCATTTGACCAGGTGCTCCATGCCCGCGTCCGTGATCTTCTTGCTGCGAAGCTCAAGCACCTCCAGGGCGGCCATCTGCGACGCCGTTTCAAGAGCACCGTCGGTGAGGCCGTCGCTCCACAGGTTGACGTTCTCCAGTTTGTCGAAATCGGCCATGAACGCGATCTCAGCGTCCGTCCATGTGCCGCTGGGCAGGTACAGACGGCGTAGGTTCTTGAGGTTGCGCAAGTTCTGAAGACCCCGGCCGGTCACGCGGCCGGTATTGGGGTTCGAGAACAGTTCCAGTTCTTCAAGGGTTGTGAGATTACGCAGATGGTAAAGCCCGCCGTCGCCGATGAGCGTGTTTTTGAGGCTGAGCACGCGCAGGTTCGTTAGCCGCGATACATGCTTGAGATGCAGGTCGATATCCGGGTCTCGCAAGGCCTCGAGATTCAGCCACTGGAGATTCTCCATCGCTCCAACGTGTTGCAGCCCTTCGCCGACGGCTGCCCCACCAAGCCCCAGTTGTGTGACCTGTGTCAGTTTCGGCAGAATCGCCAGCGTGGCGTCGCGTGTCTTATCGCCGCCGATATTGAGGTATTCCAGCCGCTTCGCGTCGACCAGCGGCGCCAGGTCATGGGCCGTCAGCGAGCAAAGCATGGCCAGGCACTGGAGGTTGGGCAGCGAAGCAAGGTATGCGACACCCTTGCGGGTAATTTGCGATTCGCCCATCATCACCGCATCCAGGCCCGTCAGATGCGAGAGAATCTCACACAGTTCATCGTCCACGCACCGACAGTGATAGAAAGAAACATGTTGGATGTCGTCCGAGGCCAGCGCCGCCAGGGCGTGATGGACGCGGCGGCTCGAATCGTTGACCTCCAATCGCACCCGCATCCCGACCGGCACGGTCACATCGCCCTGCGCCTGGGCCAGCACCTTCCCGCTCCAACCGAGGGACAGGTTCCACCACCTGGCTTCCGCCGGTCGCTGGCCAACCAGGACACGCCCGATACCGCGGTCGGTCGGAAACCTCAGAACCCGCCCAGCGGCCTCCGGTTTGCCTGCGCCCCAGGTCTCGGTCGCGGGGCGAGTCCGCGAGGTCAACTGCTCAAAGATCGTCCCACCGTCGGCGGCGCGGCTTGACTTCGGCCCCGACGCCACGAGAACCGTGGAAAACGCTATCACGAGAAGACCGTAACGCATGACGCCGCTCCGCCGATAATTAAGTATTCGGTATCCAGTATATCCTGTCGGCTTTCAGATTCCGGCGATCAGCCATTGGCCGTTGACATAGACGAGTGTGGCGTCCATCTCGAACTTGTCGCCCGGTTCGAACGCCTGACCCTGGCCGGCCTCGCCGATGACAAAGGGCTTGGTCACGGTAAAGAGCCACTTGACGCCCAGTCCGCCGGCATCTTCGACCATCTCGATCAGTTGTATGGGTCCGCCTACCGACTCGAAAACCTGCTTCATCATCAGATCGTCCGCATCCCGCGGCGACTGGAGGATCCGCCGCAGGTCATCCAGGTCGGCTGCTCCGGGCGCGAAGCAGGCCGCGATCTGCTCCATGTCGCCGCCGGCCAGTAGCGCAGCGAAGCTCAAAATCGCGGCCTGCGGGTTGCTGAAACCTCTCGACATTGCACCTGCCCCCATGCCGAACCCTCCATATCCTCCATATCCTCCATATCCTCCATATCCTCCATATCCGACGCCGCCCATCATGGCCTGGCCATCAGGGCCGTAAGTGGCGCCGAACATAGCCACATCACCGCCGACGGCTGCGCCGACGTCGGCGTCAGCGTCGGTGTCGCGGGCTTCGGGGTCGTTGGGCAGCGGGTCCTCGGGTGCGGCCGGCCAGAAGGCCGGTTCGGTCGGTCCCAGTGAAGCACTGCTCGCCGGCGGGGTTGTCGAAGGTGCGGCAGCCTGCGGTGGTTGCCCCGTGGCAATCGGGGCCGTTGCCGCCGAATCGCCGGTGACGGTGTTGTAGACAAGGACGGTGGCGCCGCCGCCGATGACAACCGCCGCGGCCACGGCGATGGCCTTGACCTTGGCCGTGGCCAGCAACCCCCCTGCTGCCGCCTGGGCTCCCGCCGATGCGGCCGCCGCCCCACCAGCCATCGCCATCTTGCCCAACTCCTGCAGGACAACCGCCGGGGCCGCCTGGACGGCGTTGTCTCGCAAGAGCGTCGCCAACAACGTCCCTGCCACCAGCAGGCCCCGCTGCCGCAGCAACTGCCGCAGTTGCACGACGCCGGATTCGACGCGTCTCGAAATCGTCGGCTGCGAGACGCCGTATTTGAGGGCCAGGTCCGTCGTGGTCCGGGATTCGAGGAAATACGCCACGAGGATATCACGGACCTGCGGCTCCAGCGACGCAAGGGCCTCGTCCACAAAGGGCGAAAGATCGCGCCACTGAGTCACTTCCTGGGGTCTGTCGGCGGCGTAGATGCTCTCTCGCTTTCGCCGCGAGGAATCCCGCCGCACCAGATCAACGGCCTTGTTCGTGGCCACTCGATGCAGCCAGGTCGGCACGGAGCCGGTGATCCGCCCTGCGTTACGAAGCAGTTGGAGGAAGGTCTCCTGCACGACGTCGGCGGCCGCGTCGGCATCGGCCAGCACGCGAAGACACGCCCCGTACACTAGGCCCGCGTGGCGCCGCACAATCTCGTTAAACGCCTGGGCGTCGCCGTCTTCCACGAATCGCCGCAACAACACATTCTCACTGGCCGCCATCGGTGGACCTCCTGAGTTCAAGATACCTGTCGGCTCCCGGTCGTCATATACAAGTCGCCTCAGACGCAGAGGTTATTCAGAAAACCCGCCGTTTTCTCAATCCAGCGTCAGGCCCCCTGCCGAGCCGCGGCGCCGCCTCCGGGCATGGACCACGCCAGGGCGTCGTCGTAGACCCTCAGGAGGCGGTCGATCATGCCCGAGGCCGAGTGGTGCGTCTTGATGTGCTGCCGAGCGCTTTCGGCCAGCTCCCTGGCCCGCTCGCGCGTGTCCAACAGCCCCTGGAGGGCCTTGGTGGCGCTCAATTCATCGCCGCGATCGAAGATGACGGCCGTCTCGCCCGGGATGAGCAGGTCATCGACTCCGCCGGCGCAGGCGGCGACCGCCGAGCCCTTTGCCATTGCCTCCAGCAGTAGCGGGTCAAACCAGCCCAAGGGCCCAGGCCGCACGAAAATATCCCCGGCCGCCAGCACGTCCGGCCAGTTCGTCAGACGCGGCACAATCGCAACGTGGTTCAGCAGGTCGAACGCCTTGAGCATCCGGTACAACTGCGACTCGGCCCGGCCGCAGCCCATGACCGCCACCGCGAACTCGTAACCCTCGATGATCAGGTGCCGCATCGCCGCAAACAAGCTCTGGAAATCATCCGCACTGTCGACGGGATAGGCCACGACGATGCTCGGCAGATCGTCCGGATTGTCAAAGCATACGGGCTCATCCTCAATGAACGTGCCGTAGTTCACATGCTCAATCCGATCCGCCATACGGGCATGCGCCCGGCGAACGCTGGATTCGACAGTCTTGGCGGGCACGAGGATCTTCGAGCAGCGCTTGGCGCTGACGGTCGACTGCGCCCAGCCGCTCTCCAAAGAGTTGATCGAAAGCACATAGGGTACATTGAGCCGGCGAGACAGACGCCGCGCGAACCTGGCGCGCGACTCGCACAGACAGTGCATCACCGTCGGGCCGAACTTCGCCAGTTCAGCTGCCGCACGCCGCCGATTGTACGGGTCGGCCAGCGGCAATTCGATGAACGGGTAGTAAACGACCTCCACGTTGCCGGTCAGGATAGGGTCCATGTTCACGCGCGGCGGACAGACCATGACGACGGGAATGGAGGCGTCGACCATGCCCACCAGGAGGCGCTGAAGCACCATCGAGTAGTCCGAGAGCGTATGCCCCGACGCAATCAGGGCCAGCCGCAACGACTTTTTCTTGATCGTGTCCTGAGCCAAACCTGTCGAACCCTTTGCCTTGAGCGGTTGAGTACCGCGGAATTACGCCTTCTGCTACACTGCCCATTATATTACCGCGACGAACCGGTCGTTGCTACGGAAAACCGCCGGTATCGACCACCCCCGACTCTGATGGAGAGCCTATAGGATAGGGCACTACAGCGGGTTGTCGCCGGATCTTTGCTTGACACGGAGGTCCCCGCGTGGTAGGCTGTACTGCGATGGGTAAGGCATTTCCAGTGCTATCTCTGTGCATTATGGCGGTGCAGATGGCCGGCTGCAAACCGGATGAGCCGCCCAAGCCCATCTGGGAGGACGTCAAGCTTACCGACATCGCGCCGGCCGGGAGCGGCCCGAGGCTTAAGCCCCTTGAAACCGCCGATTTTGAACTGTACATCTGCGAAACGCCACTGGAGAATTTCTCGCATCTCAACAAGATATGGCCGATGCTGGATGCCCGCCCGCTGCTATTCCGCAACTTCGCGGTCTTCGGCGGCAACAACTACGCCGCGGGGGTCGCCCGGGCCGGGATGCTGGACGAGATTACGCACCTGTTGACCCAGGCCGGCGGCCGCCAGATGGCAAGAACGGCCCTGTTGCTTCCCAGTGCCCAGGCCCAGGTGGTGCAAATCACCAGCCTGGACCGCAAGCGCGACATCTACCACGCCTCATCCCAAAGCAATGCCGACAGCACCACGATCGGGCCGGGCATATTCGGCCTGCGGATCACGGCGGCCCGGCCACTGGGCATCAACGGCGCCGCCGACGTTATGGTCTATCCGGTCTGCGGCACGCCGGGAACCGGCCTGATCGAGTCGCAGCTTCGCCCCGATCCGGAGGTGCGGTTCATGGATCTGGCCTTTCGCCTCAGGATGAGTCCGGGCGATATGCTGGTGCTCGGTCCTCGCGAGCAGGTCCAGGACCAGAAGACGCTCGGCGGCCTGACCTTTGGCAACCCCGCCGGGACGGTTTTCTTGTTGGAGGGTGAGCGGCCGCAGCGGCTCCCGGCCGTGCGTCTGTTCATTCTGGTCTGTCGGAGAGTCAACTATTGAGCGGCGAGCCGGCAACAGCCCGTGTAGCGGTGGTCCACTGCCCGGATTATGACCACGGGCGGGTCGCCGCGGCCGTGGCGAGGCAGTTTGAGCTGCTCGGCGGCGTTGAGCGGTTCGTTAAGCCCGGCCAGTCCGTCCTCATCAAACCCAACTTCATCGCCCCCCGCTCGCATCGCCACGCCACACAGACGCACCCGGCGGTCATCATTGCCATCGCCCGCCTTATCCAGCAGGCCGGCGGCAGGGTCTGCGTCGGGGATTCTCCGGCCTGGAGCAACGTCCGAACCTGTGCCAGGGCCCTGCGGCTGGATGGGCCACTGCGAGAGATGGGCGTGCCGCTGATTCAGCTTGATAAGCCGCGTATCGTCCGGGTCGACGAACACGGAACTCGGGTAGGAATCTCCGCCGCAGCCCTGGATGCGGACGTCATCATCAATGTGCCCAAGTTCAAGGCCCACCAGCAGATGGTCGCCACATTTGCGGTCAAAAACATGTTCGGCGTCGTCAGCGGCAAGTGGAAGGCCGTCTGGCACCTGCGCCGCGGGGGCGACGTGGAGGCGTTCAGCCGCCTGTTGATTGACATCTACCGCCGTCTGGCTCCGGCCGTGACGATTATCGACGGGATTGTGGCGATGGAAGGATCCGGCCCCATCCGCGGACACAATAAACCGCTCGGCTGGCTCATCGGCTCGACGGACCCCATCGCCGCCGAGCGTGTGTGCTCTGAGATGGTGAACCTCGACCCCAGCGAGGTCCCGATTATTCGAACTGCCGCCGAGATGGGCTTCGGCACGGCGGGCCCGGACGCCATCGAGACCGTTGGCGACAGCTACAAAGACGCTGTCTGCACCGACTTTCTCTGGCCCAAATCCATCCCCCTGCGATTCGGCCCCTGGCACGTATGCAAAAGCATAGCCCGCCAGGCCGTCATCCTGATTCAGGCCAGGCGCGACCGGAAGGCCAAAGGCACGGGATGCAACTCAAGACCCTACTGAATCAATCGTCATTGTCTGGACAACACTTACAGGCGGAATACTACAATGGAGGCGGGGGGATTCGAACCCCCGTCCCGTGATGCTTTGAACCAGGCGTCTACATGTGTAGTCGCTCCATTGAGATTCACCTCACCAAGCGCCGAGCGACAGGCTCTTGATTCGACTATTCCGGGAGGTTCTCGCCTCATCGGTCCGGAAGCCCGACTCAGCCAGCCTGCTGTTTGACGCCCTTGCCGGACCCACAGGCAAAGCCCGGCAGGACGGGTCGCCTAATTAGGCGGCCATGCGCAACTGATAGTTGCCAATTAGGTTTAAGTACCGGATGATTAACCAGGCCAACCGGCATCCTGGACATGCAACCTGAATCTCCGACATCCGGTCGAAGCCATTCGCCCCCTATTCACTTGTTAACTACCCCCCCTAACAGCCCTATCATACCATATACGGACCCCAATGCAAGGACTCTCTGGGGCCCAGGCAAAAATCCGTATCCCGCGGCCCCGGTCCCTTGCTTTGTCCGGCCACATTCGTATAATACGACTCATTCGCCCCCCGCTGCGGCCGTGTATGCGCATCCGGGGCTCGTTCGGGACCGGCTCCGATGGCGTCCTCGCGGCTCAACACCGGGTATTTCTCACCCGGACGACCGGCATCGAATGCTTGCTATGGATCTGTCGATTGTCATACCGGCCTATGAGGAAAGTAGGAAGATCGCGCGCGATATCCGATCGGCCGCGGCGTTCCTGACCGGAAACAGCCTCGAAGGCGAGATCATCGTCGTCGACGATTGCAGCAGTGATAACACCGCCGCCGTCGCCCGCCAAACGCCCGTGCCCAATGTCGTCAAGCTCCTGTCCATCCGCTATGAACCGCATCGCGGCAAAGGCGCCGCCGTCCGCACCGGGGTCCTCGCCTCCACCGGCGACTATGTCATGTTCGCCGACAGCGGCCTGTGCGTGCCGTACGGCAATGCCCTTCAGGGTATCTACATGATCCGCGACGGCCAGTGCGACATCGCCAACGGCTCACGCAAGATGATCGACAGCGACATCCAGCAGGCCCAGCCCCTGCACCGCCGAGCCTGCTCCCGATTGTTCAAGTGGGCCGTCTACCACATCCTCAATATCCCCAGGCACCTGACCGACACGCAATGCGGCTTCAAAGTCTACAGAGGCAACGTCGCCCGTGACTTGTACGCCTGCGCCGTCACGGACGGCTTCATGTTCGACGTGGAGATCATCCTCCGCGCCCAGGACAGGGGCTACCGCATCGAGGAATTCCCCGTGGAATGGACCTGCGACCTTGACAGCCGGCTCTCGCTGACCCGCACCCCGTGGCCGCTCATCAGCGAGCTGCGCCGGATCCGCGGGACGATGAAACGGGAAAGAAAGGGCTGATCGGGCCCGCCCGCTGTCTCACTCACCCACCGTGCCGTCATTCACCAGCCATGTTGCCTCCGTCCAGTCCCCGAAATGCAGGACCTCGCGGCACACTCGGCCATCCCGTTGGCGTTCCACAATCAACAGGGCCGACACGTCCCGATGCCGCTGACAGTACCGCGCGATTTCCTCCACGCCCATGACCATGAAGGCCGTCGACAAGGCATCCGCCGGACCGGCCTGTGCTGTACATACCCACCCGGCGCACTTGCCCTCGGCCGGACGCCCCGTCCGAGGGTCGATGATATGCCTGCCCTTCTGAACGCCGGACCCGCTCATCGCCCGGTTGACCAGGCCCAGAGACGCCAGTCGACGGCTCCGGTTCGCCGGATCGCTGAAAGTTACGGGCCAGCCCCCCCCGCCGCCAAAGGGGCTATCGAGAGCCAGCACCGAACTGTATCCACCGTGAATCAATGCCCGCTCGATGCTCCATTCCCGAAGCAACGACGCGACGCGGTCAAGGGCATACCCTTTGCCGATGCCGCCCAGATCCACACGCACCCCGCTTCGTTCGACCTCCACGGTGAAGGCCGAACCATCCAGATGGATCAGGTCCATCCCCGTCACCCGCCGCGCCGCCGCCAGCTCCTCGTCGTCCGGCACGCGGAACTGCTTGTTCTCGTCCCGCCAGCAATCCAGAACCGTGCCTATCGTCACATCAAAAGCCCCATTCGTCTGCTGGTGCATCCGCGCGCTGAGATCCAGGCACTCGAAGGTCTCTATCGCCACCGGCAGGGGTGTGTTGGCGCGCAGACTGTTGAGTCGCGCGACGTCGCTATTCTCCACGTACCGGCTCAGCCTGGCCTCCAGGCGGTCGACCTCATCAAACGCCGCCTGGGCCGCCTGGCCGGCATACAGGGCATCCTCGTACTGGATGATCGCCTCGAACGTGGTCGCCATCGCCTGGTGCGAAAAGCGATGCACATCCGGGATCGACTCCAGCGCTCCGGCCCCGAACAGCGCCTCGGGCTCAGCCTGGTTCACGGTGCGGCCTCCGTTTCAACCGCCTCGGCGGGCGGCTGGTTCATGGCATTCCACAGGTCCCGGCGCGCGTAGCCGACCATTTGGATACCCGGCCGAAGCCACATGTAGTATGGCGGCTCAAACAGGAACATATACATCTGCCGCTTCTCGAAGGGCGTCAGCTCATACAGCTTGTGCAGCAGTGCCGGCTCCACGGACGGAGACGCCAGAATCAGCGGCGCCGACGGTTCGTTGGGCTCCACATCGCTGCGCCAGTAGACCTTCGAGAACGACCGCATGTACCACGGCAGAGGCCAGAAATCGGCGCCCGGCATAATCACCTGGATGGGCATGTCGCGGCCGTCGCGGTGCGCCTCGGCCGCCCGCTCGACCCCATCGACAATCAAGAATACATCCTCCGTCGGGTGTGCATAGACATAAGGACTCCTCGGATCGCAGTCATACTCACCCGCCGCCGCATGGGCCTGCCGGCCCAGGTGGACGCACCCAGCCGCCACGAGTGCAACCACCACCGCCCGCGTCGGGATACAGCAGCATATCCGCAGCAGTATCGCCGCGCCGATGCCCGCCAGCACAATCATCCCCTGAAGGAACCCCAGCAGGCACCACGGTGTCTTGTAGGATATCGCCGAGTAGACCGCCGTCATCAACACGGTGTACACAAGGGCAAACCGCACGAAATCGCGGTCCAGCCCGGACCGCTCAGGTTTGAAAAAGGCCCCGGCCGCCCCGACAATCGCCAGCAACACAACGACCGCCTCGCTCCAGACCGGACCATCGCCGTAACGCCAATACAGAATGATCCGAAGATAGTAGTCCCACGGGTGCGCATGAATCTGCTTATCACCGGCCCGCTCCAGGTAGGTCCCATAGGTGCGGACCGCATCGACGATCCCCCGCGGATGGGTGAAGAAGGAACTGTAGAGCACCACCGCCACGGCTACCGCCGCGATCATCGCCCATGCGATATCCCGCCCCCGAAGCCCCCTCGTCGCCGGCTCCGTGCCCGATTCTTTCCGCTTCAGCAGCACTACCGCCGCTATGGCGGCCGCGGCCGCCGCGACGGCAATAACGAAAGTCTCCTTCGTCGCGTACATCAGCCCGATACACGCCCCGGCCCCAATCGCCCATGCGGCCCGCCGGCCCCGGACATACCGATAACCGCACACAATCGCCGCAAAGCCGAAACAGACCAGCAGCATCTCCTGGATATAGTACCGGCTGTAGTACACCATCGACGGCGAAACCGCCGTAAGCATCCCCGCAACAATCGCCCCGCTACGGCCGATACCCCCTGAAATCAGCACCGGCAGGACCGCCAGAGCCACGCCGAAGAAAACAGGGACAATTCGCAGCGTCCATTCATCAACCTGGCTCAGTTCCCTGCGGGAACTGAGCCAAGCGGGTATCAACGTCAAATAGTTCAGCGTCGGCCCGTGATAGTCGTAAGGATCGTATTCGTACTTGCCCTGCTCGAGCAGTTCGCCGAACTTGATTCCATGGACCGCCTCGTCGCCGTGCATCGGCCGCTGCTTCAAGTGCGGCGTCCGAAACGCAACCGCGACGATCATCACGGCGACAACGGACAGGCCGAACAACATGCCCGCCCATCGCGCAGACGAAGCATGTTGAGGGCTCGTCATTCGACCGGCTTGCCGTAAACCTCGACTTCGATGTAGTGGTTCAGGTCGTTGCTCGTATTGCCGTTGCTGTACAGCCGAACATAACGACCCACAACGCCCTTGCCATCGATCAACTCGCCCTCGTTGGTCTCGGTGTAGTGCTGATCCTGCCCGATGCCCTGACCGGCCGAGTTGTCCATGTCGTTGTTGAACAACGTGGTTACGCCCGTCACGAAGTCCTTGTCCTGCGACACCTGGCAGATCACGTCATAATACACGCGGGCCTGCTTGTGATAGTGCCAGACAACGATGGCGTAAATCGTGTAGTCGGCCTCCAGGTCAACCGTTACGTGCTGGACGAACGGCCCCAGCTCGACGTAGCTTCCGTCGGCCGCTTCCTTGTCGCCGTCGGTGATCATGTCCAGCTCGCCGATGATCGGCTCTTCATCCGTGGACGAAACCGGCTTGCCCAGCGCTACGTTCTTCACACCTTCGGGCGCCAGGAACGGAGGACGGGGCTTGCCCAGCGGCTTGCGCAGATTCTCGACCTTCGTATCCTGCGGCGTGCCCACGAACATCGGCTTGGGCAGCTCCAGAGGAATCGGCGCCATCCCGGCGGGCACCGCCACGGCCTCGGGCTCAGCCGCGGGCGCCGGCTCGGCGGCTTTGGGTTCCTCGGCAACAGGGGTCGTCGGCGCAGGCTCAGCGGGTTTCGGCGTCTCGGC
>Ga0129302_1002772_pt1 | contig 12370 bp, 8 predicted proteins | sample BlaSprsedimmetaG_FD_94476 | JGI IMG/M metagenome (GOLD analysis project Ga0129302, IMG submission 94476) | Hot spring sediment bacterial and archeal communities from California, USA to study Microbial Dark Matter (Phase II) - Blank Spring... | ecosystem: Environmental > Aquatic > Thermal springs... | reverse complement strand
TGCTTGCGGCGGGGTAAGCGAGCACCATAAAAATAAACAATTAATCGATGATTGCCTTCGGCGAGCTAAAGGTTCCTCGCGGCTTGCCGCGAGGAGCATCAATATCGAACATCGATTAACGATTTAATAGGAGCGAATATTGCGCATGAAGCATAAATACTTGAGCAATTGAACCGGAAAAAGTCTCGGAGTCTTTTCCAGGACTTTCTTTTTTCACTTGACTCTTCGAAGATTTTTTATCTTTGATGGCTGCCGACTGCTGTGAATAACCCCCAGTATAACAATCTGGGTGGCTTTAATCCTGTAAATGATCAGCCAACTCATACAAACCGCTTGCCGGTACATTTTCGTTTTTGTCGGAATCTCCCAGCACTCCCGGAAAGCCAGAGGATTTTTCTCAATGCGATCGATGGTCTGGAAAATCTTGTCACCGACCTGAATGGCAGTTAGTGGCTGGTGCTTGACGTAAGCGATGTAGCCGGTAATATCGTCAATATTCTGCAGAGCGTTATCGGAGATCCTTAACGAATAAGCTTCTGGAGCTTCTTCTTCTTGATTTCCCATCTTTTTTTGGCGTCTGATAGACTTACAGTAGGAGAATCCGCGGCGTACTTGACCCATCTTCTGAAATCTTCCACAGAAACAGGCTCGCCCGGCAAGGCATATGAATTTAAATCGGGTTCTTTGATGATCCGGATCAATCGTTTATGCTCCAGCTCCTCCAATGCTTTTAAGGAATTATTATTTGTAAGTTCTATTGTTAGTATTTGCATGGAATGGGTTTTTACATTGAATATGCCTGCCTGGCTTTGGCATCCCTTAAAAAAGTATCAATTACGAAATAAAGCTTTGATTTTGTATCAGAATCAAGCTTTTCAATATCTTCCAGGCGTTTAATGTCGTTCTGGTTGTACTTTGCAAAAGCACTTTTGCCTAAAAGATAATCTACAGTCACCCCAAATACATCAGCTATTTTTTGAGCCATCTCAATAGAGGGGGCATTCTCGTTACGTTCGTACTTCCCAATAATGTCTCGTGAAGCATTAACCGCTTTGGCAAGGTCTGCTTGAGACCATTTGTTTTGCTTACGCAGCTCTGTTATTTTACTTCCAATGTTTAACATGTATCACAAAAGTATAGTGTTTGTTAATAATTAACGCAAATATAGTGAATAAAGTTCTACAAATAAAGAAAGAATTATTTTGTAGAATAACGCGTTGTGCGTTAACTTGCAAAAGCCCGATGAATCCTTTTCAAAAACCCGTGTAAACCACCACGTCGTTCCTGCCGGTGGCAAGCTGTAATGTTGCCACACAGGTATTCCCGTTCACATCACGAGCGATGTTCCTGTTATTATGGACCAGCCGGATCGTCCTGCCCGGATCCGTTTGAATCAGCAGTTTCAGTTCATGAGTATCTCCGGTCCGGTTTTCGATTGAGAAGGACAGCTTATCGAGTGTCCCGGAAACGATCACAGGATGCTCTTTCGCGAACCCGTCCCTGTCCATCGATACAGATATCCGCTGTTCCTTCGAGATGACTGAGAATTTGTTTCTCACCCCGTCCCGGGGGATAACGGAATAGCCGTTTCGGTCTTCCGACAGGGATCCGCCGTAGGCTATCCATCCGAAAAGGGGATCTTCTGCCAGAACGGTCCGGGCCATCCTGAAGGCGGCACCCAATCCAAGGTCTGCTTCACCGTCGTAGTGCCATGCCCCCCTTGGCACATCCTGCCGGATCCAGGCTCTCCCGTATTTTGAGGACATGAATGCCCATCCCATCGCTCCGTCATTCTCTTTTCCCGGGTACCAGAATCCGTAGCCGGATGCTTCATTACCGCTGTTCATCAGCGCCCAGGAGCTCAGGTAAGAAGCGTAGCCAAGCTGGAGCCAGTCCCATGGACGATTCGCGTAGCAGATGCCATAGTCGAGTATGGACCATCCTCCCATTTTTGCCATGTAGCTCATGCAATGGGAGTCAGAGCTGATGGTAAAGTCGGACCCCAGCAGGAAATATTTCGGTTCAAGCCAGCCCCTCACGGCCAGTCCTGCATAATGCTGTCGCTCCATGAATGCCCGGCTCTCCTTTCGCGATACTTCCGGGTGGGAGTACCATTTCTCCAGGCGTTTATCGTACCACAGGTCCGTGTCGGGCTGCATCTCATTTTCCACCCCGTATTTTGCCAGGGCATAGCTCGATTCAAACGCCGTCCGGTCGATGCTGTACTCCGAGCCGTAGGGGAACGGATCGTCGTAAACAAAATATTTCACCTTCTTTTCCCATTCCTGCCGTAAAAAGTCCGCTTTTTCCCGCTCCCCTTCATGCTCCAGGGCTTCAATGATATCCGGGAGAACCAGTTCGTTATAACAGCCGATTTTGTAGGTTTCGTACCAGGGAAGGACCTCATAGGGATAAATCCAGTAGGCCCGTGCCGTCTGGTAAGCCCTTTCAAGGTAGCCGGCGGCATCGAGATAGTGCACCTTTTCCGGATAGAATTTAGCGATCTGGTACATGTGATAATAAAGCATGAATACATGCGGATAATCATACGATCGCCAGATCTTCATCTTGTCCAGGTTGTAATTCCCGGTTCCGGCCCTTCCGACGGGGTCCCTGCTCACCTTCCAGTTCGGGACACCATGGATCCCGTAAGGGTAGGGGTCCTCCAGGTCCGTACGCTGTAACCCGCCCCAGACGAAATGTTCCAGGTAATATTCAACGCTTTCGATCTCCCTGTCATCCGGGAACCAGACATTCTTGGCCGCCACATAAGGGGCCTTGCAGAGCGCCGGATCATCACAGGCCAGCACGTATCCCCACCAGTGGTCGAATCCGTCGGTATTGTCAGGCCCGCGAAGGACACTGTTCCTCATATCGTAAACCGAAAAGAGACCGTTATACCATTTTGAAGTATCACGGTGCTGCTGGTGCCGGGTAATGAATGCCGCACGTTTTTTAATCAATGTTTCCAGCGGTTCCGTACTGAAAAATTCCAGGGTTGTTTTTTCACTGCCGTTGTAGTATATGGTGAGCATATTTTCCCCGAGCCGGTTAAAGGATACCTTATAGATGAAGTGGCCGGGTTTTGGTTCTCCAAGGAAGCTGAGATTTGTTTCACCGGGAAATTCGGGAACAATGGAGTCAATAACGTTACGGGTATGGAGAGAGAATGTTGCAGTCAGGTCCGAGGGCAATGACATGCCGGGTACGACCCGGATATCAAAAAGACCTTCACGATACAGTATTTCACGTATTTCATCATATGAAAAAGCCCAGTGAAATTTTAAGCCGAACTCCCTGAAGGATGCTTTGCCGCCGGCTTCATCCAGTTTAATAAAGGTATGCGCCTGTCTCCATGTCCCCCGCTGTTCCTCCGACCCGGATCTCCCCGAGCAAATATGCATACGGTATCCCGATCTGCCTTCAGAACTGAAATACTCCAGGGGAGTCCCCTGCCGGGTGGTAATTACCAGGAATGGAGGATTTCCCGATGGTTTCGCAAAATAGAGGAACGATCCATCCCCTGATATAAAATGATGCTTTGAATAACTATCTTCAAAGATCTCTATTTGCCGGTTGTCGAAGGGTTTGTTCCAGTTAAACGGGATCATGATATCCCCGATAACCATGGGAAACTCCATTTTTGTTTCAAGCTGAAGGGTCCAGTCAAGGCAGGTATCCTCCAGTTTAAATATCTGTTTCATTGAAACAGGCATTCCAGTCTGGTAATCGGTATATTCTACAATATGAAGCAAAGTATCTGCTCTTTGTTTCCGTCCGCCGGTGTAGATATTGAGCCAGTCTCCGTCGGCAATCTTATACAAAACTTCAATATCGCCGAACCGGCTGCCATTTTCAAGTCCATTGGCACGGAAGGTGTCCCGCGGGGAACAGATGGAGGTCATCCCCCTTCTGTCGAAGGCCACCTCAAATCCGGAATTGGACAGAGTGAGGTGTTCCTGTGCGGATGACGGAGCCATCAGGGCACTCAATGCCATGCCTGTCAGAATTGAAGGGATGCGCACTTTCATGGATGCTGTTTTTAAAGGTTTGGTTTAATCCTTAAGGGGCAGCCAGACCCGCATGTCCGACGGACCGCGGTTTGCCCAGGCATAGTAAGGAATTGCCGTGAATTCGCCGGACCGGATAACCGTTATGCCGTTCAGAAGGTCGGGCATGAATTCATCTGTGAACGCCTGCTCTCCTGAAAGGGATATATTCTGTACTGTTCCCCCGTTATCGATGCCTTCGGCAGTATAAACAAGGGGACCGCGCACAAGCGCTGTTTTTCCCCTGTCGGCTTCAACACGCTCATCTGCTTTAACCAGCTTAGGTGTCATCGGGAATTCAAATTCGATGACATCGCCGTTTTTCCATCTTTTATCGAGCTCAACAAAGGAGGTGAATCCGTATTTTGCCTTTCGGCCGTTTACAGTCACCGGGATACGGTCCGTTTTATTCTCCGTGTACCTGTAAAGGTCTCCGGGCAGGAACTTTTCCTTGCTCCATCCTGGTATTCTTATCCTGATCTTTATCCTGACCGGTTTTTCATTCATGATGGTTAAACGCACCTTCCCGTCCCAGGGATAGTTGGTCTCCTGCCTGATCCGGAACCCCTTTCCGTAGAATGAGGTGGCAGCTTCACTTTCCACAAAGAGATTGACAAAAAACGTATAATCATTTTTGCTGTAAATATATCCGGGGATCGAGGGAATAACACGGGCGACATTACCGGGACAGCATGCGCAGTCGAACCATTCGCTACGTTCATATTCACCTGTTGACTCAAGAGGATTGGGATAGAAGAACCGTTGCCCGTCGAGCGATACCCCGGAAAGGAATCCGTTATACAGGGTGGTTTCAAGCACATCCAAGTACTTCGTCGCGGCTGTCAGGCTGAACATCCTGTGGTTCCAGAATATACTGCCTGCCGCCGCACAGGTTTCGCAATAGGCGGTCTCGTTTGGCAAAACATAGGGATCCGAAAACGACTCGCCTCGATGACTGGCCCCAACGCCTCCCGTGAGGTATATTTTTGAAGTCACAATATCCTTCCAAATATCTTCAGCTCTGTTCATCAGCGCCGTGTCGTTGCAATACAATCCCACATCAGTCATTCCGGCATACATATACATGGCTCTGACCGCATGGCCCACCGCTTCTTTCTGCTCTCTCACGGGCAGGTGGTACTGCAGGTATTCGGGATCGTTATAGATATCGAATCGTGTGCCCGGCGGAACGGGCTCCCGGTTCACACTTTTCCCGCGTTGATCGAGGAAGAAGCGTGCCTGGTCGAGGTATTTCTGTTCTCCGGTAAGTTTGAACAATTTTACCAGCCCGATTTCTATTTCCTGGTGTCCCGGTGCAAGCTGAAGGCCATTTTCATTGAATACGGACATTACCAGGTCAGCGTTCCTGAGCGCCACATCAAGCAGTTCTCTTTTTCCTGTGGCCTCATACCAGGCCACTGCCGCTTCATAAAGGTGTCCGGCATTGTAAAGTTCGTGACTGATCCATACATCCTCCCATCTCGTCTGCCCGGCACCCGGAACCTGTGTTTCAGGATCGATGGTTCGCGGCGTATACAGATAGCCGTCATCTTCCTGGGCTGCGGCAATCAGGATAATCAGGCTGTCGATGGTGCGTTCCAGGGCATTATTTTCTTTATGCTGAAGGTGATAAGCCGCGCCTTCGATGGTTTTAAATACGTCGGTATCGTTATACCTTTCTCCCCGGTGATTTCCTGAAGATAATCCTCCAGCAACCGAGAAATTTTCAATTCTTCCTGATTCCTCGCAAAATTTAAAGATATGGGGAAGGGTATATTCCCGGCTGGTTTCAATAATGGGGGCCCAGAATCCGCCCGTTATTTCCACTTCTGAAAGGGGCAGAGGCTCTGCCGGGTAACCGGCTGATTCCTGTGCAGGCGGCTCTTTGCAGGAGGAAAGAAGAAGCATGATACCCACGGTCAGTCCGGCAAAACAGTTTAACTTACCGGTATTTGCTTGCATAAATTTATCTCTTGATGGTTCTTATACTGAAAACAGGACCGGCTATATGTCCTTCGTGTGCCCTGAAGGTAACTTCAATAAAGGTCTTATCCACGGTCAATGCATCCGGGATTTCATACTCTTTGAATATAAATTCCCCATCCTTGATATTGGAAATATTTTCTGTTACGAGAAGCTGACCGTCCACAAGGATATCAAAGGTTTTTGAACCCGGAAAGCCGCCCCAGTATTCTGCAACGAGTCCCATAGGTTGTCCTTTAAAAACGGTCATATCAACTGAGAACCACCCGTTTCGTGCTTCCCGGAGTTTTTTGCCCTTAAATTCTCCTGTAGTTGCATTTTCACCCTTGAAATTATGATTCCTTTCGGGCTGCATTTCCCCAAGCTGAACAAAATCGATGGTCATGGCCTCAATTTTCTTTTTCCTTTCCTGGAGGGCCTTATACTCCTGTTCTTTCAGTGTCCAGCTCTCTTCATCAAAGATATCCCAGTACACGGTATATCTCCGTTCGTGGGTTCGGTAAAAGGGTTTAATGATAACATCCCCTGGTTTTCCAATATTTTCTGATTTAAATGTATTTGTTTCACCATTCAACGGTTTGAACCAGTTAGCGGGATCCCTGTCCCCGGTCAGGAAGACCGGTACATATAACGGATCACCCGACGCCGGATCATTTTCGGGACCAAGGTCGCCTGCCATGACTAATGGGCCGTACATCACCGCAACACGGTTCTCATTATCGGGCATTGCTTCAAGCCGAAGGGTGAACGGAAATTCCACCTCAATTTTATCTCCATTGCTCCATGTCCTGGATAACCGGACAAAACTTCCCGGATTCTCCTTAACTTTTACAGGATTGCCGTTCACACTGATTTTGATCCCTTTTTCAACCCAGTAAGGGTAACGGATCAGCAGATCCAGTGTTACAGGTTTTTCGCATTTCATGATGATGGTTGTGCCATGCTCCTCCGGATAGCCGGTTACCTGTCTGACGACCAGATCTTTTTCTTTCCAGTCAAGTTCAGAAGCGATAAACTGGCTTATATAGAGCTCACGATTATTGTGAAAATATATATTTCCTCCATATTTGGAGTGGTTTTCCATCCCTGTGCCGATACAGCAGGTGAACCAGTAGGGATACTGATAAACCTTATATCCGCCCATATCCAGCGACAGGTTGTAAATTACCCGTCCGTCTCCCGGGTGTTGAGAGGAAAGAATATGATTGAACAAAGCCCGTTCATAAAAGTCTGCCACTTCAGCGGAAGCGTTCCATTGAAAAAGATGCCCTGATAACTTCAGCATGTTGTACACATTACAGGTTTCTGTTGTGCCGTCGCTCAACCGGTTGGATAGTTCGCCGGGCTTCCCGAAATATTCATGATTGCCGTGCCCCCCGGTCACATAGGAGTGGTGGTTTACCACCCTGTCCCAGAAAAATTCCGCAGCTTTACGGTCTCCATTGTCCCCGGTAAGTTCATAGCGCCGGGCAAGGCCCACAAGTTTGGGTATCTGTGTATTTCCATGTTTTCCCGGAAGCACATCGATACCGGCTTCAAGAGAATCCAGAATAGCCCTGTGATGGAATATGCGGGACATTTCCAGGTACCGTTCTTCGCCTGTATGGGCATACAGTTCTGCAAGAGACTCATTGATTCCTCCATGTTCGCAATGCAGCATCACCTGAACCAGCGAATCGTTCAATCCTCCGACAACCGTTTCGAGCCAGTCGGCAAATTTTATATTGATGTCGAGGGCTTTCTCAATTCCGCAGAGATTGTAAGCATCAAACAGGCCGGCCATAACCTTGTGCTGGGTATAATAGGGCACCCAGATACCGTTCAGATCGAATCCCCTGGACCTGATGTCCCCTCTGGCTACCTCCTCTTCCAGAATCCGCTTGCCGTCAGGGAAAGCTCCCAGGTAACCTTCTCCGTCAGCTTCCTGAATGAGTTCCAGCTCATCCACAATATATCTTGCCCGTTCAAGGAACTGTTCGTCACCGGTTGTGCGGTACATCAATGAGATGGCGCTGAGGTAGTGTCCCAGGCTATGTCCGGCAATGGTATTCGACTCCCAACCGCCGTAGTGTTCCGCCTTTGGTTCGAGTCCGGCTTCCGTTCTGAATTTTGCGAGAAGTCTGTCAGGTTCATAATTTAAAAGAGATTGCCGGTTTAATTCGGTTGCATGCAAGAAGGGTCCGTCAAGAAGCTTTACATCGGCAAGGTCAAAGGGGAGTGCCTTAAATTCAATTACCTCCGGTCCGCCGGTGCTGATCGTGTAGTCACCTCTGTTTGCACATCCTGATAAAGCAATTATTAAAAGTGTCTGAATGATCAATCTGATACTTTTTTTCATCATTACGGGAATTAGCATGTTAATTATTGTCTGTATGATTCAACTTCTTCAATTGTTTTGGGAACCGGATTCCCCAGCAGTCTGCATCCGTTTTCAGTAATCAGGAAATCTTCTTCGTTCCGGATACCTCCGAAATCCCGAAACTTATCTATTTCATTATAATTCAGAAAATCATCGAACCGTTTTTCAGATCTCCACATATCGATGAGATCCGGGATAAAGTAGATTCCCGGTTCGATGGTTAAAACAAATCCCGGTTTCAGGGGTTTTGCCAGCCTCAGCGATTTAAGGCCGAATAATGTGCTTTTAGGTATCCCGTTGTATCCGACCCAGACTTCGCCGAGGTCCTCCATATCGTGAACATCCAGTCCCATCATGTGGCCTGTCCCGCATGGGAAAAAGAGGGCATGGGCACCCTGTTCAACCGCTTCTGCCGTATTGCCCCTGGTGAGTCCCAGCGATTTCAATCCGTCAAATATTTCACAGCATGCTGCCATGTGCGCATCTTTAAACGGAATTCCGGGAGATAAATGATTTACTGCGGCCCTGTGTGCATCCAGGGTGATCCGGTAAATATCTTTCTGCCTGTCGGTAAACGTAATGTCTACCGGGAAAGTACTTGATAAATCCCCGGCATAATGCATCGGGGATTCAGCCCCTGCATCCACGAGAAAAAGATCACCCCGTTGAATGATGTTCCCGTGATAATGGTTATGAAGGGTTTGTCCGTTGATTGTTGCAATAACCGGGAATGCCGGACGAACATTGGCCGCGAGGGCAATCTCCTCAATCCTGGCCGCAATCTCCGACTCCCGCATACCGGGTCTTGCCATTTTGATGGCTTCAATGTGCATGTCAGCACTGATATTGACGGCCAGTTCAATTTCTTCAATTTCTTCCTGACTTTTTATCTCCCTCTGTCTGACAATGGCAATAACCAGATCCGTGGAGGCGTTTTCAGCCAGTTCATCAGGATGGATGTCCAACAGGTTAAAAAGTCTGATTTTATTTTCGGGCCGGTAGGGCGGGAGATAATGAATGGCTCTTCCGCCGTTCATGGCGCGCCTGAGGTACCCGTTCAGCTTATCCGAACCCTCAATGTCGTTGATGCCGTATTCTTCTGCCCTGAAGGATAATCCGGGTTGTTTACCCATCCAGACGATCATATCTATCGAGAGATCGTCCCCGAAAATAATATCCTTCCCTTCATCAATGTCAATGATCCCTGCCAGGCCGGGGGTATCCATCCCAAAATAGTACAGGAAGGTGCTGTCCTGCCTGAAGGGAAAGGTGTTATCCGGGTAGTTCATCGGGCTCTCTTCATTGCCCATCAACAGGATTATTCCTGTATCGATGCTTTTACGCAGTATAGTTCTTCTTCTGATATAGGTTTCCGGTGAAAACATAAAAGTGGCTGATATTTTGTTTCTTGTCAATCAATGATCCATTCATGGATTCCGGATGAAAATTGTTCTGAAAGTTTAACGCGCAGTCTCAACGCATCTGTTTTTACCGGCTTAAATGTGAGTTCATCCCAGTCGTCTTTTGTTACCGTATATCCGGACACAGGTGCCACGGGCACCCAGCTGTTTCCTTTTCTGTAAAGGAGCTCATAAGCATCGGGTATCCGGCAGCCCCCGAAAGGTCCGTCATCAAACCAGTAAACTTTCATATGGGATATTGTTTCCGGTTTTTCAAAGTCATACTGCACCCATACCCAGGCATTATTTTCGGGCCACCAGTGAAAATAGGGCCATGACCTGTCGATGGAATTCCTGGGTTCATACTGGTCATTCAGGGCTATCAGGGCTTTCGACACGATGTTACTGCTTACTTTACTCTTGCTGGCAATGGTGGGGGCCGGGAGAGGGCGGACACTTTCTTCCGTATAAGGCAACCATACCATCATTTCGCCTGCCCCCCTGTTATTCCAGGAGTAATAGGGAATCAGCACGGTTTCTTTTGGTTGGTGTTGTTGTATTTCACCCGCAAGGGTCCTTTCCGCAGAAGATGCTCTCATTTTAATAACCTGAACGCCATCGAGGAGATCCGGCCGGAAAGCGGTGGTTATCTCACCTGTTCTGTAAAATACCAGGTTGAGCACATGACCGTCATCTGTATCCGGCCATTCTGCACAAAACATCACCGGTCCCCTTTGAACGGCAATTTTCTCCTTATTATCCTCAACACGCGGATCGGCTTCGACAAGCCTCACATCCATGGGGAATACAATTTCAACAACATCACCCGCCTGCCATGATTTACTGATAACGGCATAACCAAGTTCCTTTTTCGGCTTAACGGTTTTACCGTTTACCGATACGGAAGGTTCTTCAACCGGTTCTTTAAACGTGTAGAGATCTCCGGGAATAGCCTGATCCTGTGACCATCCGGGTATTCTTACCCGGAGATTGAATGTCGATCTCTTTTCCGGATTGATGGTGATGGCAATCTTCCCGTCCCACGGATAATCTGTTTTCTGGATGATGTTTACCGGTACGCCGTTAAAGTCAATATCGGCAGTATTGTCAACAAAAAGATTCACATAGATATCATTTCCGGTTTTTGCATATACATACCCCGGTATGGAAGGCAGGGTGCGTGCCACGTTGGGCGGACAGCAAGCACAGCCGAACCATCTGCTTCTCTCGTGCTGGCCATAAGACTCAAGCGGGTTCGGATAAAAGAATCTGTCTCCGGAAAGTGCTACGCCGGATAAAAATGCATTGTAAAGGGTGCGTTCAAGAACATTCATATATTTTGCATCCCCGTCGTAAAGGAACATCCTGTAGTTCCAGATGATATTCCCAACGGAGGCACATGTTTCACAGTAAGCCGACATGTTCGGCAGATGGTATGGTTCACCGAAGCCCTCGTTCCCGCCGGAAGCTCCAATTCCCCCGGTAACGTATGTTTTTCTGTGAACGATATCTTCCCAGATCGCACGGATAGCATGAATATAGGATTCGTCGCGGTATAACGCTGCGATGTCTGCCATGGCAGCGTACATGTATGTTGCCCTTACAGAGTGCCCCACTCCCTCAGTCTGGTCAACCACCTTTTTATGGGCCTGGTTGTATTCGTCTCCGCCGGGTCCCCTGACATCGAGGAAAAATTTAGCCAGGTCAAGGTATTTTTTATCGCCTGTGACATGATAAAGTTTTACCAGTCCGATTTCAATTTCCTGGTGTCCGGGGTAATCTTCAATCTTATCCCAGCCGAATGTTTCATTAACCAGTTCGGCACTCGTAATGGCGATGTCGAGAAGTTCTCTTTTCCCTGTGGCGATGTAATAAGCCGTAGCGGCTTCATACAAATGTCCGAGGTTGTAAAGTTCATGGCTGAGCTCATTGACCTTTTCCCAGCGGGTTCCGATCCAGGGATGCGAATGGTCACCCATGATGGTGCGGTAGGTAAACAGATATCCGTCCTCTTCCTGGGCCAATCCGATCAGGAAAACGAGGGAATCAATCTTCTGCTCCAAATCCGGGTCAGGGTGATTCTGCAGTGCGTATGCGGCCGCTTCAATGATTTTGAATACATCGGAATCGTCAAACGGGTATGTGGAGCAATATTCTCCTTCCTGCAAACCTCCTGCAATTTCAAAATTTCTTATTCTTCCGGTGATGGCAGACTGCTCTATGGCAATCGGGATGGTCACCTCGTGATTTGTTATTAACCTGGGTGCCCAGAACCTGTCCGTCAGCTTTACAGAAGTGAATGGAACCGGTTCTATCGGATAGGCATTTTCCTTTAAATCGCCTCTGCTACAGGAGCAAAGCAGGAGAATAAAAACGGAGCATGCCGGAATAATTGCTTTTCTCATAGACAGGTATTTTGATTCAGTTGTATCATAGTGATGTTTGATCCGGACTCCTTCAAACATCTGTTAAGAATACATAATTATCTACAATACAAGTTTAATTGAATAGGAACATAATCACACAGGTGAATAAATCTTAGATTGAAAAATTCTGGTCATATATGGTAAAAAACAATC
>Ga0129302_1002770_pt1 | contig 12371 bp, 7 predicted proteins | sample BlaSprsedimmetaG_FD_94476 | JGI IMG/M metagenome (GOLD analysis project Ga0129302, IMG submission 94476) | Hot spring sediment bacterial and archeal communities from California, USA to study Microbial Dark Matter (Phase II) - Blank Spring... | ecosystem: Environmental > Aquatic > Thermal springs... | reverse complement strand
CCCTATATCTAAAAGGTCTGTGCCGCGCACATATTTTTGAACTAGGCGTACCTGGGATTCGGCAGTCCTTAAATAACTTTCCCGTATAGTAGAAGCATGCATATTCTTCGCTTTGGAGTAGTAATTATTGGTCTTGCTTACTTTCTCGATTGGATTCATATATATAAGATGACAATTATTGCACTTGACATGCCTTCCCCATTCCTTTCCGGGTACCAGATAATCCTCCTCACCTTCTTGAGAATCATGTCCTTCCATACTATAATCAAAAAGCACGTTAAAATCGTCTGGCTTCATATTAGACTCAAAGAGTACCTCAAAATCATTTTGCCCACAACAGGGACAGTTGCGGTATTCAAAAAGTGAATCCATCTTGTACAACTCTTAAAGGCGTTCAGCTTTTTTATAAGCAGCAGCTACGGCCTCAAGAAGGAGAGAACGGAATCCCCCTTTTTCCAACTGTAGAAGAGCTTCGGTGGTGGTTCCTCCTGGCGAAGTAACCATGTTCCTCAAATCAGCAGGGTGTTTACCCGTCTGCTCAACAGTACGAGTGGAGCCAAATATAGTCTGTATCACCAATTCTTGGGCCATATCCCGGGGCAAGCCAACGTGCACACCGGCATCAATAAGCACCTCGATAAAAAGAAAAACATAAGCCGGGCCACTGCCGCTTAAAGCAGTGGCCATCCCTAGATATTTCTCATCGGAAACATACATCTCTTTACCCAAAGCCCCCAGTATAGTCTGCGCTAACTCTTTTTGCTTCTGTGCAGTCTCCGCAGTTGCTGTCCAGATAGTCATTCCCTCGCCAATTTGCGCTGGCATATTAGGCATAGCCCGAATTACAGAGGAATGTTTTAAACCCTGGCATAAGCTGGATAGAGTAGTGCCAGCCACTATAGACAGGACTAGCTGCTCAGGCGCTAAAGCTTTTACCTCTTCCATTACCTGCCCCAGATTCTGAGGCTTCACTGCCAGAATTACCAGGCTGGCATTTTCTACAGCCCTTCTATTATCAGCTAAAGTGCTGACTCCATATTCCCTGCTAAATAATTCACGCCGCGATGGGCTGACATCGCTGACCACCATATCTTGTGGCGCAGCCACCTTCTTATTCAAAATACATTTAACCATTGCTTCCCCCATAACCCCACCACCAATAAATGCTATCTTCATTTCCTTTCCTTGCTTCTTCATGTATATTACTCTCCCACCACAATGTTTACCACTCGCTTGGGAACATAAACGACTCTGATAAGTCTCCTCCCATTAATATAAGCTTCCACCCTTTCTCGACCCAGTGCTAACTCCTTAGCCTCGACATCACTTATGGAAGCAGGTACAAGCACCTTATCGCGAAGTTTACCGTTTACTTGGATTACTAAGGTAATCTCTTCCTCCCTGGCTAACTCTTCATCATACTCGGGCCACGGTTGGTCATGAATACTGTAGGGATGCCCAGTCTTGCTCCACAACTCTTCGGAAAGATGAGGAGCGGTGGGGGCAAAGAGAAGTAGAAAATAGCTAATAGCTTCTCGCCATAGAGAACCTGGCACCACCCCACTCTCCTTAACCTTAGCCAGGTAGTTGCTGAATTCCATAAGGGCAGCCAGCATGGTGTTGAAGCGAAATTCTTCCAGGTCAGCGGTCACTTTCTTAATTGTCTTATGAGTTAAGTGAAGGAATTCTTTTTCAGACTCAGGACCATTAACACGACTAATATAATCGGTTGTTACTAAGCTCCACACTCGGTTCAGCCAGCGACTGATGCCCACAATGCCCCTGTCATTCCATTCCCCCCCTAACTCCCAGGGACCAATGAACATGAGATACCCACGAACAGCGTCAGCCCCCAACTCAGCCACATATTCATCGGGGGCAATCACATTACCCCGCGATTTGCTCATCTTATCACCGCGATAAATTATGGTCCCTTGGTTGAATAGACGAGTAAAGGGCTCATCGAACTTGACCAGGCCCATGTCCCTCAATGCTTTAATGAAAAAGCGAGCGTAGAAGAGATGCATAACTGCATGCTCAGCACCTCCGGTATATAAATCTACAGGTAACCAATGCTTCACTCTGGCAGCATCAAAAGGGGCATCCCTGGTTTCGGGACTGGTGTATCTCAAGAAATACCAGGAGGAACACATAAAAGTATCCATAGTGTCAGTTTCCCTGCGTGCTGGTCCAGAACACTTAGGACAGGTGGTATTGACGAATGACTGGCAATACTTCAGAGGAGATTCCCCGGTAGGTTTAAATTCCGCATCGGGAGGAAGTAGAACAGGTAAATCCTCTTCAGGCACAGGGACTATGCCACATTTATCGCAATAAATCATAGGGATGGGTGCCCCCCAATACCTCTGTCTGGAGATAAGCCAATCACGAAGGCGATAAATAACCTTCCTCCTGCCCCATCCTTTTTCCTCTAATAAAGCACATATTGCCTCATATCCTTGGTCGCTGGGTAAACCGTCAAATTCTCCAGAATTTACCATTGTACCTGACCCGGGATATGCTTCTGTCAATTCTTCACCTCTCCAACCCGGAGGAGCAATAACTGTTCGCACAGGTAGCTTAAACCTCCTGGCAAATTCCAAGTCTCGTTCGTCATGAGCAGGCACTGCCATCACCGCTCCGGTGCCATAAGTTGGCAATACATAATCGGCAATCCAGATGGGCACTCGCTCCCTGCTCATCGGATTGACAACATAGCTTCCTAGAAAGACCCCTGTTTTTTCCTTGCCCAGTGCCACTCGTTCATACTCAGTTTGCCGCCGACACCAAGCAATATATTCATCTACTGCAGCTTTATGCTCCGGGGTAGTCAATTGAGAAACTAAAGGATGCTCCGGAGCCAGGAGGAAAAACGTCACCCCAAAAATAGTATCAGGGCGAGTGGTGAACACCTTTATCTCTTTCTGCTCTACACCTTCATGCTCTAACCAGAAGGAGATTTCAGCACCCTCGCTCTTACCCACCCAGTTCTTTTGCATTACCTTTATGCGTTCTGGCCAGTCCAGACGACTATGATCGAGAAGTTCTTCGGCATATCTGGTAATCCTGAAGAACCATTGCTCCAGCTCTCTTTTGGTCACTGTAGCGCCGCACCTCTCACAAAAACCTTCCCCTACCACTTGTTCGTTAGCCAGCACTGTCTGACACCTAGGACACCAGTTAACAGGCGCCTCAGCCCGATAAGCCAGACCAGCGTGGTAAAATTTAAGGAAAAACCACTGTGTCCATTTATAGTAGTCTGACAGGCAAGTAACTACTTCACGGCACCAGTCATATATCGTCCCCATGCTCTTGAGTTGCCGCCGCATATTCTCCACGTTTCTCATTGTCCATTCGTAAGGATGAATTCCACGATTGATGGCAGCATTTTCCGCAGGTAACCCAAAGGCGTCAAAACCCATAGGGTGAAGCACGTTATAACCCTGCATTCTTTTAAATCTGGCATAAACATCTGAGGGTGCCATGGCGTACCAATGGCCAATGTGAAGGTCGCCCGAGGTATAGGGGAACATGGTCAAAGCATAAAATTTTGGGCGACTCCCATCTTCCTCTACCTCATAAATATGGTCAGCCGCCCACTTCTGTTGCCATTTCTTTTCGATTTCCCGAGGGTTATATCTTTGAGCCATATTTGCTAAAGTTTAACTTAAGTCAGTGTGAATTAAAAGCCCTCTCCACTGCTGGTAATCAACAGGGAAAAGAAAATTCTTAGCAGAATTGGGTTGTTGAACTTAGGTGAGTTTAATGCTTCTTTCTATTAGAAATCCTGGAGTGAAGAATAAAAATAGCAATGCCCTTCGGGAAATAAATATCCCGCAGAGATTTAAGCTCCCGCCCCTCCGGAATTCACGCAAGCACAAACAGCGTCACCGCCACTGCGTGACCCTTCTCAACACCCGGCGACCGCGCCGCAGATATTTAGGCCTTCTCTATTCTGAATACCTTTGTGCCACAGTTAGGACAGACACCCTTTGTCGCTGGCCTGCGGTTCTTGAGTGTAACACGACTCGGGTTTCTTATCTCCACCTTTTTCCGACACTTCATACAATAAGCTGTCGCCATCATACCCTCCTTTTAATTTCATTACGCTATATATTGTTACTACAAGCACAGAGCTTTGTCAATACCTTTGGGGCTCCTCAAACCAAGATTATGTATTTTTAACCATTTCAGCAGGCCAGGTAAAAACCAAAACCCATTTAGAATCTTGCCACGAAGCTACATGTGGCATTCTAGTTAGGATGAGTGGATAGCGACTGCATTGCCATATCGAGTCGTTTCAGACACTTCTCTTTCCCTAATACTGCCATGGTCTGAAACAATGGTGGCGCCGCAGTACGTCCTGTAACAGCCACCCTCAACAAACCGAAAAATTCCCCTGTGGCTAAATTTAGCTCGATGGTCAGAGGGCGCAGGATACCTTCAAGCGTAGTGGCATCCCAGGTCGTTACCTCTCCCAGCTTTTGCGAAGCAATCGCCATAACGTTAACAGCCGATTGAGCATCCCTCTTCCCGCTTAAAAGCAGACCCGTATCATATTGCAGTTCGTCGAGGAAAAAAAAGCTAGTAAGCTGAGGAACCTCAGCCAGTGTTTTTGCTCGTTCCTGAACGAGAGGCAGAATCTGGCTGACATACCTGCTATCTAAGGGGCGTTTTACGGATCCCGGCAAATCTCTATCCAAAAATGGCATGGCTTGCTGAACAAACTCTCCCAAGCTTAGTTTGCGCAAATAGACCCCGTTCATCCATTCTAGCTTATCTTTATTGAAGATAGCCGCTGTTTTGCCTACCCTCTTCAGAGAGAAGTGCTTTATCAATTCCTCCCGGGATAATAATTCAGTCCGGTCGTCAAGCGACCAGCCTAAAAGCGCCAGGAAATTTATCATTGCGTCCGGAAGATATCCCTGTTTTTGATACTCGGTAATAGTAGTAGCACCGTGCCTTTTGGACAACTTGGCACGGTCGGGACCCAGAATCATGGGTAAATGAGCAAATTGCGGAGGTTGCCAGTTTAGAGCTTGGTAAAGCAAAACATGGCGGGGAGTGCTGGAAAGCCACTCATCAGCCCTGAGGACATGTGAGATAGTCATCGAATGGTCATCTACTACATTAGCCAGGTGATATGTAGGATAACCATCGGATTTGAGCAGGACGAAATCGTCTAAGGTATCATGCTTAAAAGTTACCGTGCCATGAATTAAGTCATAGAAAGTGGTTTCTCCTTCGAGAGGTGTTTTAAAGCGAATGACGGGAGCAATGCCTGTTGCCCCTAGTTGAGTCCTCTCATGTTGTGTTAAATTCCGGCAACGGCGATCATATTTCGGTGGCTGTTTACGTTTCGCCTGTTCTCGGCGCATCGTCTCTAATCGCTCGGGAGAGCAGTAGCATAAATATGCATGACCCTCCTCAATCAGTCCGTGGACAATTTCACGGTAAAATGACAATCTTTGTGATTGGAAATAAGGTCCTTCATCCCAGTTTAATCCCAGCCAGCGCAAGCTATCCAGTATCGTCTCCACTGCGCCCTCTACCTTACGGGCAACGTCAGTATCTTCAATTCGTAAGATAAACTTGCCGCCGTGACGGCGAGCAAAAAGCCAGTTGAACAGAGCAGTCCTGATATTGCCTAAATGTGGATACCCGGTAGGACTGGGCGCAAAACGAAGTCTAACCGATGCTTCCGACTCAGACTGCATTGGGCTATATTTTGAGTTACTTAACGTTACTTAGAGAGAGTTCGTTGTAGCTTTTTTAATCGCTCCAGATGCCTCTTAAGCCTCTGAGCAAGCTGCTCAACCTGGTTCAAGGCATTTTCAGCATCTTCTATCTCCGTGGTTATCTTGAACAAAATTTCACTTTGCCGCTCGCTTAGCCCGGTTTCAAAATTAGCCAATTCCTCTATTCCAGCCTCCCCCATTAAATTGGATAAGAGAGTACTTTCTCTATGTGTTTGTTCTTTAGCGAGTTCCTCATAGGACTTCATGTCATCAATTTCCTTTCTTTTGTATCGAGGATAGTGAAATTTTAACATGCCTTGATGTCTCAAACAAGACTTCTATTTGATACGGCACATGTAGATGATATTGCTCCTTCACCTGGATATGCAAATTTTCGTTGTCTCCTGTATATTAAGATTGTCGTTTTTTATTGTGGTGAATGAACCCGATGGTCCAGTTCAAAATAGCTTCCGATTTTCGTCTTACCGGCGACCAGCCTCAGGCGGTAGATAAACTGGTCGAAGGCTTGAACAAAGGTTACCGAGAACAGACGCTGCTTGGAGTTACCGGCAGTGGCAAGACTTTCACCATGGCAAATATTACCGAGAAAATGCAAAGGCCAACTCTGGTCATTTGTCACAACAAAACCCTGGCCGCCCAGCTAGCAACCGAGTTCAGGGAATTCTTTCCTAAAAATGCAGTGGAGTATTTTGTAAGCTATTATGATTATTATCAGCCGGAGGCATACATCCCCAGCACCGACCTCTATATTGAGAAAGAAACTGATATAAATGAGGAGATTGACAAACTACGACATGCTGCCACCATGTCCCTCTTCACCCGCCGAGATGTAATTATTGTTGCTTCGGTCTCCTGTATTTATAGCCTGGGTGAGCCCGAGGAATACCGAAGCTTTGTCCTCACCATTGAAAGGAACAAATCCCAATTTAATCGGGACAAGCGAGATAAACTGATCCGCCGTTTAGTGGATATGCAATACGAAAGAAACGACTACGATTTCACCAGAGGTAGATTTCGTATTCGCGGCGACATTCTAGAGATTCAGCCAGCTTACGAGGAAACAGCCCTCAGAATCGAATTCTGGGGGGACGAGATTGAGCGTATCATGAAGGTTGATCCACTAACCGGTGAAGTGCTGACCCATCATGATAGATTGGATATCTACCCCGCAAAGCACTTTGTTACCTCTCATGAAAAGTTGCTGGCGGCAATCGAGGATATCAAAGTCGAGCTAGAGCAAAGATTAAAGGAGTTAAGAAATCAGGGAAAGCTACTGGAGGCTCAGAGGCTTGAAGCGCGGACCAATTACGATATTGAAATGCTTCAGGAAATGGGGTACTGCAGCGGGGTAGAAAACTACTCCCGGCATCTCCAGCGGCGGGCACCGGGCAGCACACCCTGGACTTTGTTGGATTACTTTCCCGACGACTTCCTGTTGTTCATAGATGAATCACATATGACCCTACCGCAGATAAGGGGCATGTACCACGGCGATATTTCCCGAAAGCAGACGCTGGTTGATTACGGCTTTCGCCTCCCTTCAGCCCTGGATAACCGCCCATTGAATTTTGACGAGTTTACCAAGCACATAAACCAGGTTATTTATGTCTCGGCTACACCCAAACCCTATGAATATGAACACAGCCAGCAAGTAGTGGAGCAGTTAGTCCGCCCCACTGGTTTACTGGAGCCTACCGTGGAAGTTAAGCCAGTTAAGAGACAAATTGATGACCTTATTTATCAGATAAAAAGCAGAGTAGCTAAGGGGGAGCGCTGTTTGGTAACTACCTTGACCAAGCGCATGGCCGAAGAATTAAGCGATTACCTGAAGGAGATGGAGATTAAAACCCATTACCTACATTCAGAGGTAGAGACTTTAGAGCGAGTAGAGATTCTCCGTGACCTCCGCCTTGGCGTCTATGATGTAGTAGTGGGTATTAATCTCCTTCGCGAAGGGTTGGACTTGCCCGAAGTGAGCCTGGTATCCATACTCGATGCCGATAAAGAGGGCTACCTCAGGTCCGAGGAAGCACTCATTCAAACAATGGGGCGTGCTGCCAGACACATCAACGCTCATGTCATAATGTATGCTGACACCATTACCCAATCCATGCAGAAGGCAATAGAGGAAACCAGCCGCCGTCGCCAGATTCAAGAAGCTTATAATAAGGAGCATGGTATAACTCCCCAGGGAATCAAAAAGGCGATCAAGGATATAACTGAGAGAGTCCAAGCAGTAGCCGAGACGAGGGCTCCTTATACTGTTACTCCCATTTCCACAGAGGAAATAAGCCAACTCATCAGGCAACTGGAATCCCAGATGAAAGCTGCGGCTAAGAATCTGGAGTTCGAGAAAGCTGCTATGCTCCGCGACCGCATTATCGAATTAAGGAAAGACGAAGAGCTAATTTCGCCTATCCTGAAGCGCTAACCAGAACAGTCGTTTACCAGAAATCAGGAATGCCTGAAGCTATCCCTTTGTCATTCCGATTGAGAAAACCGCCCCATCCCATCTCACCCCCACTATAGTCTAAGGGTTATAAATATGGCGACCCCATTTCACCGGTGGCCGATCGGAACGCCGGTACTTTGCATCAGGTGTCCGACCGACAGGAGTTGCTAACCAGGCCGGGACTAAAGTAACAGAATAACAGGTACAAATGGGTGATTGACACCTCCTTAGATATGAGCCATAGTATAGTTTGACATAGTTGAGTAGTCTCAGAAGAGGAAGATATGCCAGTCGTTATTAGTGACGAGACTTATTACAGGACCGCCGAGGTTTGCCGGATGGTCGGCATCAGTAGAAGTACCCTCTTCAGGTGGCTAAAAGAAGGAGTAGTGTCCGATGTCGAGTATCGGGACTGGCGGGGGTGGAGACTATTTACCGCAGTTCAAATAGAGACCATCAGAACTAAGGCCAACCATGTTACTGTAATACTCGGAGAGGCTGAGGAGTAGCCACATGAAATCAACGATCGAACGAATGGACGTAGAAGAGCTAATAAAGATTCTGGGCGAGCAAGTGCCGGTTGGAGTTTGTATCACACAGGATGAAAGAATTTGCTATTGCAACTCCACCTTCCCAATCGCCATCGGCTACACAACAGATGAGTTGATAGGCAAAGATTCTTTGGAGCTTATCGTTCCCGAAGACAGAGAGATGGTCAGGGAAAATACCACAAAGATGCTCAAGGGAGAGCTCCTTTCCCCATATCAGTTCAGGGTGATTCATAAGGACGGTAGCATCAGGTGGGTTATGGGGGTAGTGAGACCCATCCAGTACCATGGGAGACGGGCAGTTCTGGGAAATTACATGGAAATCACCGAGCGCAAGCAAATGGAAGAGGCATTAAGAGAGAGCGAAGAGAGATACAAGGAGCTTGCCAATAGCATCACCGACGTCTTTTTCGCAATGGACGAGCACCTGAGATATACCTATTGGAACAAGGCATCGGAAATTCTGACAGGAATTCGGGCGGAGGATGCGCTCGGGAAATCCCTCCCGGAAATCTTCACGGACACGACTTGGAGGAAAAGAGCGGAAAAGGTGTACCGCAAAGTGCTGAGGACGCAGCAACCCCAGACTTTTGTGAACGATACTAATCTTGACGGTAGACACTACACCTTTGAGATCAGCGCTTATCCTTCCCGAAGTGGCATCTCGGTTTTCGTCAGAGACATCACTGAAAGCAAGCAGGCGGAGGAGGCACTGAGGCAATCCGAAGAGAGATACCGGACTATGCTTGAGGTGACGGGCGATGGCTATTTCGAGACCGACCTCGCCGGCAATTTTACTTTCGTTAATGATGCACTGATTCGTCTCTTCGGCTATCCCAGAGAAGAGCTAATCGGTATGAATTATAAAGCATATACACCTGAAGAAAGGCTGAATGCCGTTTTCCAAGCCTACAATCGTATGTATAAGACAGGTGAGCCATTGATTGACTTCCCCAGCGAGATTATTCGCAAAGACGGTAGCCGCATATTTTCCGAAACCTCGGCTTTCCCAATAAGAAACGATAAGGGTGAAATCGTCGGCTTCCGGGGAATCCGCCGCGACATCACTGAGCGCAAAAAGGCAGAAGAAGCACTGAGGCAATCCGAGGAGAAATACCGGAGCATACTGGAGGAGATGGAGGATAGCTATTTCGAAGTTGACCTCGGTGGGCACATCATATTTGCCAATAGTTCGACGTGTCGCAACCTGGGATACCCGAGGGAAGAACTGATTGGAATGAGCTATAAAGGCTTTACCGCTGAAGATGATGCCGAATCCGTATTTCGAATCTTTAATGAAGTGTACCAGACATCCACGCCGAACAAGGGCTTCCCCTGGAAAACCATCCGCAAAGACGGGAGCTACGGGTTTGCCGAGACCTCGGTCTCTCTTCTGAGAAACGACAAGGGCGAGATTATCGGGTTCCGTGGCGTTGGGCGCGACATCACCGAGCGCATGCAAATGGAGGAGGCGCTGCGCGAGAGCGAAAAGAAGCTCCGCCTTATATCTGAAAACTCAAGGGATATTATCTGCCTCCACGCTCCGGACCATAGCTATATTTACGTCAGCCCTGCCTGCAAAGAGATACTCGGTTACGAGCCGGATGAATTAGCCGGAACAAATCCCTGGGAGCTAGTACATCCCGAAGACATTGAAGCACTCCAGAAAGAAGGTCAGGAGAAAGCCTTACAGGGGCTGCCTGTGTTTCTCTCATACCGAATCCGCAAAAAATCCGGCGAATACATCTGGCTTGAATCAATCAGCCAGATGCTTGAAGATGATGCGGGTAGCGCGCTGGGATTCGTCACGTCGTCCCGCGACATCACCGAGCGCAAACAAGCAGAAGAGGCACTACGACAAAGTGAGGAAAAGTATAGGGCTTTGTTCGATAGCTCGGTCATCGGCACGTTTGTTCTGGACGCTGAAACTATGAAAATAGCGATAGCCAATCAAGCCGCTGCCGAAGTGTTCGGATTTAGTTCCGCAGAGGAAACCACTGGACTTAATCCGCTCGACCTTGTTCCTCCAGAGGACAAGAGGCGCATTCTTAAGATTATAGAAGAAGATTTGTTTGAACGTGATGTGCGACAGATCCTCGAGTTTCGGATGATGACCAAGGATGGTAGAGAAATATGGATAAGTGCGACAGGTGCGAGAATTACACATGGGGGCAGATTAGCGGGTCTAATTTCTTTTACAGACATCACCGAGCGCAAACAGGCAGAAGAGGCGCTGAGGCAATCCGAGGAGAGATATCGAACCATACTGGAGGAGATGGAGGATAGCTATTTTGAGACTGACCTCAGTGGACGCCTCACCTTTGTCAATAGTGCGACGTGCCGCAGCCTGAGATATTCAAGGGAAGAGTTGATAGGGATGGACTATCGGGTTTATACGCATGAGGATGATATCGAATCCGTATTTCGAATCTTTAATGAAGTGTACCATACCGGCGTGCCAAATAAGGGCTTCCCCTGGAAAGTCACCCACAAAGACGGGGATGAAGGGTTTACCGAAACCTCGGTCTCTCTCCTGCGAAATAGCAAGGGCGAGGTTATCGGGTTCCGTGGCGTTGGGCGTGATATCACCGAACGCAAGAAAATGGAGGAGGCACTCGAGCTTCAAAGAGCCTACTTCCAGCAACTGTTTGACAACTCTCCCGACGCCATCGTTCTGGTAGACACCGACGACAGAGTGATTCAAGCCAACAGAGGATTCGAGACGCTTTTCGGCTACCCCGCTGGAGAAAACAAAGGCCGGCTTATTAACGAACTTATCATCCCTGAAGGCAATGCGAAGCAAGCCTCCATCTTGTCTCGGATAGTTTTAGAAAATGGAAGAGTGCTTCGGAAAGAGGTGGTGAGAAGACGTAAAGACGGCAGCCTGGTAGAGGTTTCCGCACTCGGCTATCCCATTCGTTTTGACGACAAATTAGTCGGCGCATACATCATATATAGCGACGTCACAAAGCGAAAGAGGATGGAAGAGTCAATAAGGCTGGCAGCCGAGGAATGGAGGAAAACCTTTGATTCCATCAGCGATGCTATCTCTATTCAAAGCAGGGACTTTCAGATTCAACGGGCAAATAAGGCCTTTGCTAAACTTGTTCACATGAGCCCCCATCAACTCATCGGCAAACACTGTTATGAAGTAATACACGGTACAGAAGGACCACCCCCGAGTTGTCCTCATCAGCATACGCTGAGTACTAAGAAATCTACGACGGCAGAGTTTTATGAACCTCAATTGGGAATATACATCCAGGAGTCAACATCACCGATTTTCAATGAAAAGGGTGAACTCATCGGTACTGTACATATTAGCAGAGACGTTACTGAGCAAAAGCGACAAAATGAGCGGCTTATGCTGACCGACCGGCTGGCTTCTATTGGCGAACTGGCAGCCGGCACCGCCCATGAACTTAATAACCCGCTCACGAGCGTCATAGGTTTCTCTCAATTGCTTATGGAGAAGGATATTCCTGACGACATCCGCGAGGACCTGACTTTAATCTATAGCGAGGCTCAGCGTGCCGCCGGTGTGATAAAGAACCTCCTTGCCTTCGCCCGAAAGCACACGCCCGTGAAGCAACGTAATCAGATAAATAACAT